>Ga0247713_1000594_pt1 | contig 21256 bp, 17 predicted proteins | sample 21E_NmetaG_FD_189936 | JGI IMG/M metagenome (GOLD analysis project Ga0247713, IMG submission 189936) | Soil microbial communities from hillslope of Landscape Evolution Observatory, University of Arizona, Oracle, AZ, United States - 2-1-E_N | ecosystem: Engineered > Artificial ecosystem >... | reverse complement strand
ACGACGAGAACCCTCGAAAGCTCCTACCTCGCGCCTACAACCTCACCAGCGCCGACGGCACGTCCTGCATCCGGGCGCGCTCGCTGACCGACTACGAGCGCTTCCAGCCCGGCGTCGACGTCCAGGTCGCCACCGGCACCGCGACGACCACGGGTGCGGGCGCACCACAGCACCACCTGGTCGCCTCAGGGCCGATGACCATCGCCGGTATCCCCAAGCTGCACGCGGACGTCACGACGCTCGGTGCCGACCAGCGGGTGTTCTTCGCGATCTCGGTGGGTTCGAACCCGGCCACCGCCCGCGTGGTTCAGAACAACATGATGCCGGTCCGCGAGCTGCTGCCCGTGGTGCAGAAGCGCCGCACGATCGGGTTGCCCGGCATCGCGGTGGACGTGGCGGAGGGCGAGAACGTGTACCTGACCGTCTCGCCGGTGTCGGACATCTCCTTCGGGCACGGCAGCGCTCGCACGCCCGGCGCCGTCACGCTGACCGACCTCGCACTCGACCTGCCGCTGGTCCGCTAGCGCGAAAGGGCAACGTCATGGCCGCCGTCATCACACGCCGCAGGGTCGCTGCGCTCGTCGCGCTGTGCCTGGCCGCCTCGCTGCTGAGCGCCGTCACCGGCACGCCGGCGCAGGCCGCCCCCACCGACTACGTCCGCGTCAGCGATGGGGCACTCATCGCGATCAATGTCGACGTCCCCGAGCACTGCACCAAGGCCGACCCCTGCCCCACGGTGTTCGAGATGGCGGGCTACGAGAACGGCTCGGCCGACGGCAAGACGCCGGCCGGTGACATTGCCGACGCCACCGGTCTGCCCCTGCCACTGCAGTGCGGCAGCCGGTGCTCGCACAGCGTCTTCTTCGACCGTCACTACGTCACGATCCAGGCGTCCGTCCGGGGCACGGGCTGCTCGACCGGCGAGTTCGACCTGTTCAGCTGGCGCAGCGCCCTGGACGGCCGCGAGATCATCGACGGGTGGATCGCCAAGCAGCCGTGGTCCAACGGCGAGGTGGCGATCTTCGGGCACTCCTACAGCGGCATCACGGGGACGATGGTCGCCGCGACGCAGCCGCGCCACCTCAAGGCCGTCAGCGTCTCGGGCCTCATCGACGACCTGTACCGGGGGATCGTGTACCCCGGCGGCGTGACGAACTACGGGTTCCCGCTGCTGTGGACCGGAGCCGTCCGGCCGGCCTACGACGTCGGCGGCGGTGTGGGTGGCGGCATGTTCCCCGACCCCCAGCGCGAGTGCGCCGAGAACCAGGTGTTCAAGTCGCGGACCGCGACCAACGACCCGCTGGTCCAGGGGCTGGCCGACACCGACAACGACTGGTACCGGTCGCGCTCGCTGATCACCCACATCGAGCGGATCCAGGTGCCGATCCACATCACCGGCGCCTACCAGGACGAGCAGACCGGCCCCCGGGGCCCGGCGCACCTGTTCGAGAAGCTGCCCCGCAGCATCTCGCGGCGGTTGGTGCTGACCAACGGCGACCACGGGACGCAGACCTCGCCCAACGTCCGACGCGACCGGCTCGCGTGGATCGACTACTGGATGCGCGGCCGCAACCACTACCCGGGGGTGGGCAACCTGCGCCGGCAGTTCGGTCCCCGCAACGAGGTGACGTCGTCTGCCCGGGTCCTGCTGGGCAACAAGACCGACGGGACGTTCGAGGGCATCATCGACTCGAACCGGTACCCGCTGCGCCAGACGCGCTGGCGTGACCTGTACCTCAACAGCGACGGGTCGATGACGTTCAACCGCTCGCGGTTGCGCGAGGGAACGGCGTCGTGGGCCAATGGCTCCCGCCGGCAGTCCTACAGCTACCAGGCCGGCAAGGACAACGGCGGTGAGTTCAGCTCACCGAACGGACCCGACGAGCTGGAGTTCACCTACACCGCCCCGCGTGACATGGTCATCGCCGGTCCGATGGCGGCCCGCCTGGAGATCTCCTCCAGCGCACCCGACACCGAGCTGTTCGTGCAGCTGATCGACCGCGCCCCGTCCGGCGAGATGCTGTACCTGCAGCGAGGCATGCTGCGCGCCAGCCACCGGGCCATCACCACCGCGCTGTCCGATCGGACCCGCGACCGGCGGGTGTACCGCCCTTGGCGGCCCCACACCAACCCGCAGCTGCTGACCACGCCCGGCGAGCAGACGACGTACCAGATCGAGATCTTCCCGGTGGGCCATGTCCTGCGCAAGGGCCACGAGCTGGTGATGAAGGTGCACGCACCTCCCGCGGACGACAACGACTACATGTACATCCAGAAGACGCTCCCGGGTGTCAACACGCTGCACATCGACCCCGCCAAGCCGTCGCGGTTGCTGCTGCCCCAGATCCCGCTGCGGCATGTCGACCGCCTGCAGCCGGCGTCGGCACCGTGCTCGTTCAGCCAGATGCGCTGCGTGAAGTGAGTCAGGCCACGAGTCTGGCGGCGAGCGCCACGGCGTAGCTGCGGCCCCGCACCCCGTCCTCCAGCTTCCCCAGCCAGGTCGGCGGAATCGCGGCGTCGGTGCACGCCGCGCCCAGCACCGCGCACGCCATCGCGGCGATGGTGTCGACGTCGCCGCCCAGCGCCAATGCCGTCGTGACTGCGGTGGGCAGGTCCTCGGCGACGGCGGCGACCCACAGCGCCGTGGGCACGGACTGGTCAGCCAGGACACCCGTGCCCAGGCGCTGCTCGACCTCGGGCAGCGACGCGCCGGCAGCCGCCAGCTCCGCCGCCACCGTCATCGCCCGCCGCAGCTCGTCGGTGCGACAGACGTCGATGACGTCGCGCAGCTCAGCGAGGCCGAACGCCCCTGTCCGGGCGGCGAGGCCGACCGCGTGCGCCTGTGCGCCCGCGGCGTCCATCCCGATCGGGTGGGCATGAGTGACGGCGGCCTGCCGGTGAGCAGCGTCGATGATGTCGACCGGTGCGTCCACCAGGACGACGCCGACGGGCGCCACGCGCATCGCCGCCCCGTTGCCGAAGGACCCGTCGGGGAACACTGCCCTGGCCGCTTGCTCGACGGGCAATCCTGCCTGCCACGCCTCGACCAGGCCGAACATCCCTCTGGCATAGCCGCGATGCGGCTCGAAGTGCTCCGCGAAGGTGGTGGTCAAACGCGCGGGATCGACCTCGACGTGGTCGCACAGGTGCTCGGCGAGCGCCAGCGTCAGCTGCGTGTCGTCGGTGTAGGTCAGCGTCGCCGCGGACAGCGACCGGTCAAGCCGGTCGCGGCCCCCGTCGAGGTCGGTGGCTGGCGAGCCCTCCCAGCGCGCGCCGAGCGCGTCGCCGACGAACGTCCCCAGCAGCACGCCGCGGGCGACCGCCGACCGGTCACGTGTCCGCGTCATCGGATGCAGCCTACGGGTATCGACACCGACCATCCGTGGCAGGCTTGTGACCCCACGAACAGGACGGTCGTTCATGCAAGAGCTCGTCGACGTCGGACGACGGTGGCAGGACGACGTGCGCGGCGCGCGGCGTCTGCGCGCGCTGGCGGCGGTGTGCGAGACCTTCGTCCCACCGGTCCGGCCGCCCCAGCACGCCCCGCCGCTGGGCGGGTTCTGGCTGCGCACCCCGTCCGACCTCGATGTCGACCTCGCCTGCGCCGGCGTGATCGAGACGAGGCTGAAGCCAGAGGAGCGCGACGGCCTGCTGCAGCTGCTCGACCTGCTGGCGGTCAGCGGGTTCGCGCGACTCCCACTGGCCGCGCGCGACGGGATGCTGCGGTCGCTGATCAATCGCGAGAACGACCTCGGCCGCGGGCTGCGTGGCCTGGCGACGATGACGATCGGGTTGTTCTACGGCTCGCAGAACGGCGCGGACCCCAACCCCAACTGGGAGGTGCTGGAGTACCCCGGACCGCCGGCGATCGACCCGCCCCAGGACCGGCCGCTGCTGTCGCCCGAGGTGATCTCGGCCGACACCGAGATCACCGCTGACGTCTGCATCATCGGCTCGGGCGCGGGAGGCGGCGTCATCGCTGGCACCCTCGCCGATGCAGGGCTCGAGGTCGTCGTGCTCGAAGCCGGCGGGCACTACGAGGAGCACAGCTTCCCGGCCAACGAGCTCGACGCCTACGACCGGATGTACTGGCGCGGGACCTGGGCGATGTCCGACGACGACCGGGTCAAGATCGGGGCCGGCGCCGCGCTGGGTGGCGGCACGACGATCAACTGGACCAACTGCGTCTTGCCTCCGACGTGGCTGCGCCGCGAGTGGGCCGAGGTCCACGGTCTGAAGGACGTCGACTCGCCGGCGTTCGACGACCACCTCGAACAGGTGCTGCGGCGCATTGACGCCACCGAGGACTGCAGCCACGCCAACGGCCCGAACTCGGTCATGCAGGACGGCGCCGACGCCATGGGATGGTCGGTGCGGTGTGTGCGGCGCAACACCGACACCAACCGCTACGACCCGCAGACCGCCGGCCACATGGGCTTCGGTGACCGCAGCGGCGCCAAGCGCGGCACGCTCAACACCTACCTGGTGGATGCGGCCAAGGCCGGGGCGCGCCTGCTCGTGCAGACCAAGGCGGTGCGCGTCAGCACCGCTGCCTCGGTGGCCACCGGCGTCGATGCGGTGGCAACCGGCCACGACGGTCGACAGTGGCACGTGCGGGTCAACGCGCCGACCGTGGTCGTCGCCGCCGGCGCCCTGGAGACCCCGGCAGTCCTGCTGCGCAGTGGTATCGGCGGCCCGGCAGCCGGCCGCTTCCTCCGGTTGCACCCCGTCGTTCCGGTGGCGGCCTTCTACGACGATGACCAGCGCGCGTGGTGGGGGGCACCCCACGCCCGGCTGATCGACGAGTTCTGCCGGCCCGAGCACGGATTTCTCATCGAGGGTGTGCAGTACGGGCCCGCGTACATGGGTGGCAGCCTGCCGTGGCACGGCGGGCGCTTCCACAAGGTGGTCATGAGCCGCCTCGGCCGGGCCTCGACCCTGATCGGGCTGATCCGTGACCATGGCGGTGGCCGGGTCACCGTCGACGAGGCGGGCGACAGCGTGGTGACGTATCCCCTCGACGATGACCACGACATCGCCACGCTGTACGAGGCGCTGCGCGCCACCGCCCAGGTGCACCAGGCCGCCGGCGCGAAGGCCATCCTGGACATCGCCCCCGCCACGCTGAACCTGTGGCGCCGCGGCGAGGACCTCGATGACTTCGTCCAACGGGCCGCGAACATCCCGATGCGGCTGCCGTTCCGGGTCGTCGGCAGCGCCCACCAGATGGGCTCGGCCAGGATGGGGACGGACCCGGACACCAGCGTGGCGGACCCTGAGGGCCGGCTGCACGACACACGTGGTGTGTGGATCGGCGACACCAGCGCCTTCCCGACGGCGGCAGGGGTCAACCCGATGGTCACCTGCATGGCGCTGGCGCGACGGACGGCCTCGGCCATCCTGGCCGACGGGCGCTGAGCGGAGCGCCGATGGATGACGGATCCCTTCGCGGTCACCTGGTCGTCGCGACCCCGGGGTTGGTCGACCCCAACTTCGCCCACACGGTTGTGTTCATGCTCGACCACAGCGACGTCGGGGGTCTGGGCATCGTGATCAACCGGCCCAGCGCCACGCCCGTCGGCGTCGCGCTGCCACCGTGGGAGCCGCTGGCGACGCACCCGGCCATGGTCTTCGTCGGGGGGCCGGTGCAGCCGGAGGCGGTGGTCGCCCTGGCCCGGTCGGCGGCGTCCAGCAGCACGCTGCAACCGGTGATCCCGGGGGTCGGCATCGTCGATTTGCGCGCCGAGCCGGACACGGTTGGTGGCGAGGTGGACGGCGTGCGGCTGTTCGCCGGCTACGCGGGCTGGGGCGGCGGGCAGCTGGAGGACGAGATCGAGTCCGGTGGCTGGTTCGTGGTCACCCCCGAACCCGACGACGTGTTCGCTGACGATCCCGAAGCGCTGTGGGTGCGCGTGCTGTCTCGTCAGGGCGGGTGGTTCTCGACGATCTCGGCCGACCCGACGCTGAACTGAGGCGCCGCAGGTCGTAGGGTGGTGGGCGCCCTACCGACGACAGACGAGGCGGCGATGGCGACGATCAACACCATGCGCGGTGTGCTGGTGGCAGCAGCCGCCCTCGCGGCGCTGGTGGCCGCGGCCTACGGACAGTGGGCTGCCACCGGCATCCTCGTGCTCGGGATCCTGGGGCACCTAGCGCTGTGGTACCGCCTGCACCGCGACAAGGCACACCCGGCCGCCGGAGCGCCTCAGCCGCCGACGGCCGGCACCCCGTAGGTCACGCCGGTCAGCGACTCCGACAGCGCCCACAGCCGGCGCGCGGCGTCGGGGTCGCGTGCGGCCCGGGTGCTGCCGACCCGGGTGGGCCGCCCCCACAGCTCGGCGGGCCCGCGGGGCCCGAAGTAGTCACCGCCGCGGACATCCGCGGCACTGGCGGCGTGGACGATGGGCAGGGCGCCGGCGCGCGCGGACTGCGCGAACAACCGGTTGAACACCGTCCAGGCGTGCTCCTTGACGCGCGCCCGCTCCATGCGGGGGCCGTGGCGCTGCAACTCCGTGGCGGCGTAACCCGGATGCGCCGCGACCGACAGCGCCGTGCTGCCGGACGCGGCCAGACGGCGTTGCAGCTCGAAGGCGAACCGGAGGTTGCACAGCTTCGAGGTGGAGTACGCGCGCCACTTGTCGTAGCCGTTCTCGGCGTTGAGGTTGGCCAGGCCGGCGTCAGCGAAGCGGTGCATGCCGCTGGAGACGGTCACCACCCGCGGGGCGGGTGCCGCGGTGAGCAGGTCGAGGACCTGCCCGGTCAGCGCGAAGTGCCCCAGGTGGTTGGTCGCGAAGTGCAGCTCGAAGCCGTCGGCGCTGTGGCGCAGCGGTACCGCCATGACGCCGGCGTTGTTGATCAGCACGTCGATGCGGTCAAAGCGGTCGTGCAGCTCATCGGCCGCCGCAGCGACCGCCGTGAGGTCCGCGAGGTCGACCGTGACCGTCGCCAGACGTGCGCCGGGGACGAATCCGGCGACCTCCTCGACGGCAGCGGCCACCTTTTCCGGGTTGCGTCCGGCGATGACCACTTCGGCGCCGGCGGCGGCCAGCGCACGCGCAGCCTCGAGACCGATGCCGCTGTTGCCGCCGGTGATGACGACCCGGCGATCGCGCAGGGGACCACCCATCTAGTCCGGTGCTCCTCGTGGGGGGACAGGGATGCGCAGGAAGTCTTCGGCCAGCACGACGTCGCTGAAACCTGATTCCTCGGCGAACCGCTGGGGGTCGGCGTACCGCTGGGAGAAGTGGGTCAGCACCAGTCGTCGGGCTCCGGCCTCGGTCGCGATGCGCCCGGCCTGGCGCGCCGTGAGGTGGGCGTACCGCTCGGCGAGGTCCGCGTCCGCATCCAGGTAGGTCGCCTCGCACACCAGCAGGTCGGCGTCCGCAGCGAGCGCCACCGCGGCATCGCACACACGGGTGTCCATGACGAAGGCGAAGCGCTGCCCGCGCCGCGGCTCGCTGACCTCCTCCTCGGTGATCACCCGGCCGTCGACCGTGACGCTGCCGTCCCGCCTCAGCTGCCCGACGACCGGCCCGGACAGCCCCGCCTCGGCCAGCTTGCGGGGGACCAGTCGGCGGCTGTCGGGCTCGACCAGCCGGTAGCCCAGCGTCGGCACGCGGTGGTCCAACGCCATCGCCGACAGGGTGAAGGCGTCGGTCTCTGCGATCGTTCCGGCAACGTCGGGGTGGGGGCGCAGCGGTGTGGTCTCGTGAAAGGCGGCGGCGCCCCGCAGCCGCTCGAAGTACACCTCGCCCTCGGCGGGATAGTGCACGTCGACGGGACCGCGGGCCTGGTCGAGCGACAGCCGCTGGATCACGCCCGGCAGGCCCAGGCAGTGGTCGCCGTGGAAGTGCGTGATGCAGATGCGCGTCAGCTTCGCGGCGGAGATGCCGGCCAGCAGCAGCTGCCGCTGCGTGCCCTCGCCCGGGTCGAACAGCAGGATCTCGCCGTCCCAACGCAGGGCGTAGCCGTTGTGGTTGCGCGTGCGGGTGGGCGTCTGCGCCGACGAGCCCAGGACGACCAGCTCCCGTTGCGTCATGCCCGGGACGCTACCCGGCCGGTCGGCCGGGGCGGGCGACGGCGCGGGTGGGTATGGCTGGGTCATGCACACCGACGCTCACCACGTTGCCGACCTTGACCTGCAGCCCAACGAAGCCTCGGGTCTGCTGCGTGTCGCCGACGACCAGCTGCTGGGCCACTTCGGGTGGGACCGCGCCTTCTGGTCGGTCCTGGACGAGGTCGACGTCGCCGACTGCGTGGCACTGATCGGCCACCGCGACGGCGCCGAGCCGGAGCAGGGGTGGCAGATCCATCGGCTCTCAGCGACCCGCCACGGTGACGGCGGCCGTGCCGACGACGCCGAGGCGCTGGCGCCCCACGACGGCTGGGTCTACCTGTTCGGGTCGCACCACGGGGGCAAGGACGGGCCCATCCGCCGGCGCGAGCAGTGGGTCGCGAGGTTCGACGAATCGGCAGTCGTCGTCGAGGACGACGCCGGCGTCCCGGGCGCTTCGCTGGAGGTGGTGTCGACCGCCTTCAGCCTGCACCGGCTGGTCAACGACGCGCTTGCCGACGCCGACGTGGCGCTGCTGCCGATGGGCGCGCAGACGTCGGCGGCGTTCATCGACGAGACCGTGGACCGGTTGCGCGACACGCCCGACGAGGGCGGCGTGCGGGCCGGGGACTTCCCGATCAACATCGAAGGCGCCGAGATCACGCCCTCGGGGGCCTTGCTGGTGGGTCTGCGGTATCCCGTGTCGGCGGACGGCTGTCCCTTGGTCGTCCAGCTCGACAGCTGTGCGGCGCTGTTCGACGGTCGCCTTCCCGCCGTCGAAGCAGTGTGGGAGGTCGAGGCGGTCGGCCGCAACGGCGAGCTGGCCGGTGTGCGCGACCTGTGCCTGGTGGGCGACCGGCTGCACCTGATCACCGGAGACCTCGACAGTGCGGGCAAGGGCAGCGTCATCCGCGCCGACCACCCCGGCGGTCGCAGCACCGTCTCGACGCATTACGCCGCCCCCTTCACCGGCGGCACCGGCGGGGGCCGGCTGCACGCCGAGCCCGTCCGTGAGTTTCCCGACCATCCCCGCATCGAAGGCATCGCCGCCGACGGCGAGGGCCAGTTCTTCTACGTCAGCGACGAGGACGAAGCCGTCCGCCTGCACTGCACTCCGCTGCTCGCCGGCTGACTCCCCCGCAAAATCCCTGTCCCGGGATAGGGATTTTGCGGGGGAGCGTCCCGGCGGGAGGAAATCGGCCCAGGCGTGACGAAGAGGCCGGCAGCCCGCTGTCGATCCGGGGAGCCCTGGCATGTCCTCACCTGTCCGCCTGACCCGTCGCGACCTGCTCCGCCGCAGTGCGATCACCGCCGGCGGTCTGGCAGCCGCGTCCACGCTGGGCGGCGCGAACCCCGTCTTCGCGGCAACCCCGCCGGCGCCGGTGACCGCGGACAATCTCTCCTTCGCCCGGGTGTGGCCCGCCACCCGCCGGCAGGCCGCCGCTCTTGCGGCGTTCGACGAGACCCACGCGATCCACGCCGACGGATCGATGGAGCTGCTGCTGTGGCCCGGTGACCGCAAGCGCCTGGATGCCCTGGGCGTGGACTACCAGGTGTTCGACCCGCATCGCATCGGTGCGGTCGCTGCGCCTGGCCGTCCCTCCGGCCTGCCGCTGCAGCCCGGGGAGCGGACCCAGTACCGGGTGCTCGCCGACTACGTCACGGACATGCAGGCACTTGCCACCACCCACCCCGAGCAGGCGCGGCTCATCCACTTCCCGGAGAAGTCACTGGAGGGCCGCGACGTCTACGGCCTGGAGATCGCCGACGACATCGAGGCGGCGCAGACCGACGGGCGTCCGACCTTCTGGATCGACGGCGCGCACCACTCACGGGAGTGGCCGTCGTGTGAGTACACGCTGATGTTCGGTTTCGACCTGTTGGAGAGCTACGGGCGCGAAGACCGCATCACCGACCTGCTCAGCAAGATTCGCGTCGTCATCGTCCCCGTCATGAACCCGGACGGATTCGTCACCAGCCGCGAGGCGCTGTACGCCACCACACCGGCGGACCAGGACATCCCGTGGGCGATCACCGGCACCATGACCGGCTGGCGCAAGAACCGCCGGTCCTTCACCGACGCGCTGTACGGGCTGGGCAACATCCGCAGCGAGCTCAACGCCGATGCGCACGGGGTCGACCCCAACCGCAACTACCCGTTCTTCTGGGGCGGCGAGGGCGGAGAGGCTGCCAACCCCACCAGCCAGACCTACGGCGGCGCGGCGCCCTACAGCGAGCCGGAGTCGCGCAACATCGCCGGGGGGATGCGCTCGGCCCAGGTGACCGCCTACCTGACCAACCACACCTACGGACGCTTGTGCATGCGGCCGTGGGGGTGGACGGCCGACCCCTCGCCGGACAACGCCTTCCAGACCGAGCTCGGCGCGCGCATGTGCGAGTTCACCGGCTACCGCAACCAGATCGGGTTGTCGCTGTATCCCACCGCCGGCACCAGCCGCGACTGGTCGTACGGGGCGCTGCGCACGATCGTCTACACGTTCGAGCACAACACCGTGTTCCACCCCGCCTACGGCGCGAACATCCCGTCCACCTACGCGATGAACCGGCCGGCGTGGCTGCTGCTGGCCGAGGCCGCCGCCGATCCCGCGAACCACGTGGTCATCACCGGAACCGTCGTCGACGCCGGCGGCGCACCGGCCGGTGGCGCCGAGGTCACGCTGTGGAAGTCCTTCGAGACGCCGACCGCCGAGGAGGTCCACGCCAAGACCGACGGCGGCGTGTCCGAGCAGATCCAGACGACCGCCCGCACGCGGCCGGACGGCACGTTCACCGTCCACGCCAACCCGAGCACCCGCCCGCACGCGGTCATGTTCGGTTGGCCTGCCGAGGCCTGGACCGTCCGCTTCGCCGCGGGCGAGCAGTCGCACTGGACGCAGGTCGTCGGCGACCGAGGGGATCGCGTCGACCTCCGGACCGTGGCGCTCGCGCCGCGGGATTGATCAACCGTCTCCTCGGTTCTCGGATAGAGTCCAATCACGGTCCAGCGGGAAGGGTCTGCAATGCACCTGCGCTTCATCGCCGTCCTGATCGTGCTGCTGCTGGCGGCAGTGGCCTGCGCGGAGGAGGGGGGTGGTGGTGAAGGCGCCGCGGAGTGCCCACCGGACGACGAGTTCGGTTGCGTCACGGTGGCCGAGGGTGAGCCGATCCGGCTGGCGACCCTGCTGGTCATCTCGACGGCAGACGCGCCGCTGGGTCAGGACAGCCAGAACGGCGTCACGCTCGCGGTCAACGACCACGGCGAGGTCCTGGGCCACGAAGTCGAGCTGATGCACGAAGACGAGCAGTGCTCGGCGGAGGGCGGCACGACGGGCGCCCGGCGCATCGCCGCCGAGGAGGGCATCGTCGCGGTCATCGGCACCAGCTGCTCCAGCGCCGGCGAGCCCGCGTCGCAGATCCTGTCCGAGCAGGGCATCGTGCTGATGTCGCCGTCGAACACCGCTCCGTCGCTGACGGACCCGGAGACCCGGCAGGACTTCTACTTCCGCACCGCGCACAACGACAACATCCAGGGCGCGGCGATGGCCCAGTTCGCCGCCGAGGAGCTCGGCGTCGAGCGCGCCGCGACGATCCACGACGGCAGCCCCTACGCCGAACAGCTGCAGCAGGTGTTCGCCGAGACCTTCCAGTCCGAGTACGGCGGCGAGATCACCACGCAAGAGGCCGTCGGGCCGGAGGACACCGACTTCCGCCCGGTGCTGACCAGCATCGCGGCCGGTGACCCGGAGTTCATCTACTACCCGATCTTCATCGCGGCCGGCGGTCACATCACGGCGCAGGCACGGGAGACGTCGGGCCTGGAAGAGGCCGACCTGGCCGGGGCGGACGGCATGTTCAGCCCCGACTTCATCGAGGCGGCCGGCCCCCAGAACGCCGAGGGCATGTACCTGTCCGGACCGGACCTGGACTTCCGTGGCGACTTCTACCGTGACGAGTTCCTGCCGGCGTACGAGGAGGAGTTCGGCTCCCAGCCGACCGCCGCGTTCCACGCACACGCCTACGACGCGACCCAGATGATCCTGACCGCGATCGAGGAAGCCGCGCTGCAGGGCGACGACGGCTCCCTGGTGATCCCGCGGACCGCGCTGCGCGACGCGCTGGAGGGGATGCAGCACGACGGCATCGTCGGGCAGCTCGAGTGCGACGAGAACGGTGACTGCAACCAGGAGGCGACCATCTCGGTCAGCCAGGTCCAGGACGGCGACTTCAGCCGCGTCTGGCCGTAGTGGCCACCTCCTCGGCCACAACCGAATCCGCAGAGCCGCCGGCGTCCCCGCCCCCCGGGGACGCCGGCGGACCTCAGCTCGGACTCGCCGACCGCATCCCCCTGCGGCGCATCATCCGCTGGGGCCTTGCGGTCGCCTTGGTCCTGGGCATCGCCAGCGGGGCGTACCAGACGCTGGCGGCCGGCGTGTTCTCCCCGGCGCAGTGGCGGGACCTCGTGGTGTTCGGCATCGCCCAGGGCAGCATCTACGCACTGATCGCGCTGGGCTACACGCTGGTCTACGGCATCTTGTTCATGATCAACTTCGCCCACGGCGAGGTGTTCATGGCCGGCGGCTTCACTGCGTTCTTCGCGGCCCGGGCGATGGACCAGGCCGGGTTCCTCAACCAGCAGCCGGTGCTCGCGGTGTTGATCCTGCTTGCCATCGCCATGGCGGTGTCCACGACGGTGGCGGTCACGCTCGAGCGGGTGGCCTACCGGCCGCTGCGCAACGCGCCCCGGCTGATCCCGTTGATCACCGCCATCGGCGCGTCGCTGTTCCTGCAGTACAGCTTCCGCGGCCTGTATGGCGAGGACATCCACTCCTATCCGCGCATCGACGCGCTGACCGGGACGTGGACGATCGCCGGCATACCGATCCTGCGCACCCAGGCGATCGTCATCGTCGCCGCCCTGGCGCTCATGGTCGGGCTGTACTTCTTCATCAGCCGCACGACCATGGGCCGGTCCATGCGTGCGGTCGCCGAGGATCGCGAGATCGCGAGCCTGATGGGCATCGACGTCAACCGCGTGATCGTGACGACCTTCGCCATCGGCGGGATGCTGGCCGGGGCGGCCGGCATCCTCTACGCGCTGGTCTTCCGCCAGGTGCACTTCCTGATGGGCTTCCTGCCAGGCATCAAGGCGTTCACCGCCGCCGTCATCGGCGGTATCGGCAGCATCATCGGCGCCGCGGTCGGCGGCCTGCTGCTCGGGCTGCTCGAGGCGGTCGCCCCGTTCCTGCTGCTGTCAGGAGCGGGCATCCCGGCGCCCAACCAGCTCAAGGACGTCATCGCCTTCAGCATCCTGGTGATCGTCCTGATCATGCGGCCCGGCGGGCTGTTCGGGTCGCGTGAGCCGGAGAAGCTGTAGTGGTGCCGGCGACGACCCGCGCGGTGAACCGGGGCCTGATCATCGGTGGCTGCGTCGTGTACTTCCTGGCCGTCGGCATGTTCGAGCGGTTCACCGCGCGACCGGTCATCACCGACCTGTTGACGTTGGGATGGACGGTGCTGGCGGGCCTGTGGGCGGTGGCCGGGGTGTGGGCCGCCCGCACCGTGCTGCCACCGGCGAGCAGCGCTCCAGACGGTGACGAGGCGGGCGGCCGGACCGCACGGGCCGTCACGCACGCGGCGCTCGCGGGGCTGCTCGCCGGCGCGGTGCCGGCGCTGTTCCTGCTGCTCGCCGACGCGATCAACCTGCGGCCGATGCTCATCAACGCCGGCGCGACGATGGTCAACGCGCTCGCCGTCGACGACAGCGCGGTCGCCGGGGCGCTGCGGCTGGTGCTGGCCGCGCTCGTGATCGCGACGGTCGCCGGCATCGTGGCGTCGGCGCCAGCACAGGTGCGGCGGGTCGCCGGCTGGGCGCTGGGCATGGTCGTGCTGCTCGCGCTGGTCGAGCCCCTGCTGCGCGTGATCATCGCCAGTCTCGGCTTGCGCACCAGCTGGCTGTATCAGCGCGGCGGGCTGGGCGTGAGCGGCGCCGTGATCGCACTGGTCCTTGGTGTGGCAGTCGGGGTGCTGCGCCGCCGGGACACGCCGACAACCGCTCGCGACGACGGCGACGACGGCCCCCGTGCACGGCTTGCCCGCGGCGGGCGCATCGCCGGGCTGGTTGCCGGCGCTGTCCTGCTCCTGGTCCTGCCCCGGCTCGTCGGACCGTTCCTGTCCGAGGTCGTCGGCACGATCGGCCTGTTCGCGATCATGGGCATCGGGCTGAACATTGTCGTTGGGTCAGCGGGACTGCTGCACCTGGGGTACGTGGCGTTCTTCGCGATCGGCGCCTACGTCACCGCGCTGCTGACCTCGCCGGCGGCCGCCCTGGGTACCGAGCTGTCGTTCTGGGCGGCCCTGCCGATCGTCGTGCTCGTCACCGCGATCGCCGGGTTGTTCGTGGGCGCTCCCGTGCTGCGACTGCGTGGCGACTACCTGGCGATCGTGACGCTGGCGTTCGGCGAGATCGCCCGGATCCTCGCCCTGTCCGACTGGCTGCGACCCGCTCTCGGTGGTGCTCAGGGGATCCTGGCCGTGCCGGCGCCGACGATCGGCGCGATGCGGTTCCGCGATCCGCAGATGCTGTACTACGTCATCATCGTCGCCTGCGCGATCACGGCGTTCATCGCCTGGCGGCTGGAGGACTCACGCGTCGGTCGTGCGTGGACCGCGATGCGCGAGGACGAGCAGGTCGCCCAGATCATGGGCATCAGCATCAGCCGCTACAAGCTGCTGGCTTTCGCACTCGGCGCCGGCATCGCGTCGGTGTCCGGGGCGCTGTTCGCGGTCAAGATCGGGTCGGTGTTCCCGCACAGCTTCGACATCCTCGTGTCGATCACCGCGCTGTCGGTCGTGATCCTCGGTGGCATCGGCAGCCTGCGCGGGGTGTTCCTGGGGGCGCTGGTGCTCGTCGGCCTGCCCGACCTGCTGCGCGAGTTCGGTGAGTACCGGATGCTGCTGTACGGCGGGCTGCTCGTGGCGATCATGATCCTGCGACCACAGGGTCTGCTGCCCAACGTGCGGCGGATGGCTGAGCTGGGCGAGGAGGAGCGGCTGCAGGACCAGTGGCTCAAGCGGGCCGGCGACGCCGGGGACCCGGAGCCGGCCATCGCCACCACGAAGACGGACGGTGCGTCATGAGCCTGCTGGAGATCCGCGGGCTGACCAAGAGCTTCGGCGGGCTGACGGCGATCGACGACCTCGACCTCGACGTCGCCGAGGGCGAGATCGTGTCGGTCATCGGGCCCAACGGTGCCGGCAAGACGACGCTGTTCAACCTGATCACCGGCGTGTACCCGGCCGACGGCGGCGCCATCACGTTCGACGGCGTGGAGCTGGTCGGCCGCGACCCCGACGCGATCACCCGCTTCGGCATCTCGCGGACGTTCCAGAACGTCCGACTGTTCCCCGACATGACGGTGCTGGAGAACGTGATGGTGGGCCGGCACTGCCGAACCAAGTCGGGGGTCATCGGCGCAGTGCTCGGTCTTCCCTCAGCCCGGCGTGAGCAGGCGGAGGTGCGGGAGCAGGCCAAGGAGATTCTGTCGTTCTTCGGCACCCGCCTGTCCGGCTACCGGCACAACCAACCGGCGTTCGTGCTCTCCTACGCCAACCGCCGGCGCCTGGAGATCGCTCGGGCGATGGCGACGGGCGCGCGGCTGCTGCTGCTCGACGAGCCCGTCGCCGGCATGAACCCGCGAGAGACCGCGGAGATGGTGGAGCTCGTCGGCCGGCTGCGGGACGAGAAGGGCTTCACCCTGCTGGTGATCGAGCACGACATGCGCGTCGTCAAGGGCGTATCGGACCGGGTGGTGGCCCTGGACTACGGACGCAAGATCGCGGAGGGGACCTACAGCGAGGTGGCGGGCAACGACCGTGTCATCGAGGCCTACCTGGGCAAGAAGGCGACGGCGTGAACGGTTCGGGCAAGCCGGTGCTGCAGTTTCAAGGCGTCAACACGCACTACGGGCCCGTCGCCGTCCTTCGCGACGTCGACCTGACCCTGCACGAAGGCGAGCTGGTGTGCCTGCTCGGCGGCAACGCGTCGGGCAAGAGCACGACGCTGAAGACGATCCTGGGCATCGTGACGCCGACCAGCGGGCAGGTGCTGCTCGACGGCGAGCCGATCGGCGGCCTGCCGACCAAGGACATCGTCGCCCGGGGCGTCACGATGGTGCCGGAGAACCGCCGGCTGTTCGGCCGCATGACGGTCAAGGAAAACCTCGAGATCGGCGCCTTCCTGCGCACCGACCGCGACCAGGTCAAGCGCGACTACGACCGGATGCTCGACACCTTTCCGCGCCTGTCCGAGCGGTTGAACCAGAAGGCGGGCACGCTGTCGGGCGGCGAGCAGCAGATGGTCGCCATGGCTCGGGCGCTGATGGCCGACCCGAAGGTGCTGCTGATGGACGAGCCGTCCATGGGGCTCGCGCCGGTGCTCGTCGACCAGGTCTTCGAGCTCATCGCGGAGATCCACCAGCGCGGACGCACGATCTTCGTCGTCGAGCAGAACGCGAACATGGCGCTGTCCATCGCCGACCGCGGCTACGTGCTGCAGACCGGGCAGATCGTGCTGTCCGACACCGCCGAGGCGCTCCTGCACAACCCGCAGATGCAGGCGGCGTACCTCGGCGAGATGTGACCCGTGCGGCTGGTCGACGCGCCGACACTGCACCGGCTGCTGCCGATGACCGACGCGATCGACGTCCTGCACCAGGCGTTCGCTGACCCGGGTGACGTGCACAGTCCCCAACGCAGCGTCCATGAGGCAGCCGGGGGCGCCCTGCTGCTGATGCCGGCGTGGGACGACGCGCGCGCCGGCGTCAAGCTCGTCACCGTCGAGCAGCGCCGGCGCGACCGCGGGTTACCGTCCATTCACGGCGTGTACGTGCTGTTCGACGGTGACCTGATCCCGCAGGTGGTGATCGACGGCGCCGCCCTGACCGCCCTGCGGACCGCCGCAGTGTCCGGCGTCGCGACACGCCTGATGGCGCCGGCGGATGCCCACCGGCTGATCGTCTTCGGCGCGGGCGTCCAGGGCGAGGCCCACGTCGAGGCGATGCGCGCCGTCCGCGACATCACCGACGTCATCGTCGTGTCGCGGACCGCGGCCTCGGCTGCGGGGCTGGTCGACCGGTTGCGCGGGACGGGCGTCGCCGTGCGGGCGGGCGAGCCCGGCGACGTGGCCACCGCCGACGTCGTCTGCACGTGCACGACCAGTGAGGCACCGGTGTTCGACGGTGCGGCGCTGCGGCCCGGTGCTCACGTCAACGCGGTGGGCGCCTACCAGCCCGACACCAGAGAGGTGGACGACGCGACGATGCGGCGTGCCGCCGTGGTCGTCGAGGACCGGACTGCTGCCTTCGCCGAGGCCGGTGACGTGGTGATCCCCATGGCGGAGGGCATCCTTGGCGGCGATGACGTGGTGGAGCTCGGCGAAGTGGTCAGGGGCGCGGCGGTGAGGCCGCCTTCGGGAGGAGTGACGGTCTTCAAGTCCGTCGGCGTGGCGTTCGAGGACCTCGCCGTCGCTGCGGCGGTCGCAGCGCGGTTGTGAGCCACGATCTCGACGTCGTCGTCGTGGGGGCCGGCGTGATGGGCGCTGCGACGGCCCGGTCCCTGGCCGCCGCCGGCCGCCGCGTCGCGCTCGTCGAGCGGTTCGCCGTCGGCCATCACCGCGGCTCCAGCCACGGCAGCTCGCGGATCTTCCGCCTGTCTTATCCCGAGGCGAGGTGGGTGCGGCTGGCCCAGGAGTCCCTGGGAGCGTGGCGGGCGCTGGAGGCAGAGAGCGGCCAGACGCTGCTGTCGTTGCACGGCGGGCTCGACATCGGCGACGAGGTCCCGGTCCACGAGCGAGCGCTGCGCGAGGCCGGCGCGGCCTGCGAGCGTCTGGACGCCGCCGCCCTGGCGGGCCGGTTCGGTGTGGTCGCAGCTCCTCCGGAGATCCCCGTGCTGGCGCACCCCGACGCGGGCATCGCGCACGCCGAGCGGGCGTGGCGGGCCTTGGTCACCCGGGCGGTCGCGCACGGCTGTGAGGTGTACGAGGAGACCGTCGCCCAACGACTGCGCCAGTCCGGCGACGGCGTCGAGGTCGACTGCGGCGAGGCGACGCTGCACGCCGGCGCCGCCGTCGTCACCGCCGGCGCCTGGGCGACACCTCTGCTGGCGACGGCCGGCATCAGGCTGGACACGACCGTCACGCGCGAGACCGTCGCCTTCTTCGCCCTACCCGACGGGCCGGCGCCCAGCGTCGTGGAGTGGGGCGAGCCGGCGATGTACGCGCTCGACGCGCCGGCGATGGGCCAGGCGCCGGCGCTCAAGGCCGGGGTGCACCACGCCGGCCAGGTGGTCGACCCGGACACGGCCGGCGAGCCGGCCGCGGACCTCGTCGAGCAGGCCATCCAATGGGTGCGCCGGCGATTCCCGTCGGCCGATCCGCGGCCGTTGGAGGCACAGACCTGCCTGTACACGTCCACGCCCGACCACGACTTCGTCCTGCGGCGCGAGGGGCGCATCGTGGTGGGCAGCCCCTGCAGCGGACACGGGTTCAAGTTCGCCCCGGTGGTCGGGGCGCGGCTGGCGGCACTGGCGGCCGAGGCGCTGTAGCGGGCAGGGATCGGGCGGGCGAGCGTCGAAGTACCGACGCGAACACCACTGTCCGGCCCCGTTACCGAAGGAACCATGCCATGGGAGCCCGCCGCCTTTTCGTGCTCGTCAGCGCCCTCGCGCTGGCGTTCAGCCTGCTGCCGGCGACCGCCGGCGCCGCCGACGGCTTGACGTACGAGCAGTTCGAGAACGGGACGAAGACCGACAACGTCGAGGTCCTCAAGCGCATCGGCTTCACCGGCGCGACGGAGATCGACGCCGACGGCCGCTACGCCTACGTCGGTCAGTTCAGCGGCAAGTACGACCGCAACACGATCGACCAGGGCGGTCTGTACATCATCGACATGGTCGGTGACGAGGACACCGAGCCATTCACCGTCGTGTCGAAGCTGGAGTGCACGGGCACGGACAACTACATCCGGCTCATGGATCCGGCGGTGTTCAACCCCGACGAGCCCGAGAAGCAGTACGTCGTCATGGCGCACCACGGCAACCGCTGCAACGCCCGTGACCTGCGCAATGACCCGAACACCCAAGCCGGCTACGGCGCGTTCAACGGGATCATGGTCATCGACGTCACCGACCGCGCGAACCCGGTCATCGTCGACTCCATCGGTCACGAGTCGGCGCACACCGTCATGCCGCACCCGACCCGTCCGTACCTGTACATCCTCCCGGGCGGCACGGCCAACGGCATCAACACCGGCCGCCGGCGCATCAGCCCCACCGGCATCATCGACGCGTCGAACCCGACGGACCTGAAGTACATCACCGCCTTCCAGCACAACGCCCAGGGCTGCCACGACCTCGGCTGGACCCCGGACGGCGACTACGCGTACTGCGCCGGCATCGGTGAAATCCAGGTGTGGGACGTCTCCGGCGACCGCATCGAGAACCCGCTGGTCGTCAACACCATCGTCAACCCGGCCATCCAGTTCGCCCACAACGCGGTGCTGTCCGACGACGGCAAGTACCTGCTGATCAACGACGAGGCCTTCGGGTTCCACACCTGCCGCGGCGACGCCGCCGACCTGTACGGGTCGCTGTGGATCTACGACGTGTCGATCCCGAACCTGCCCATCCTCGCTGGTCGCATCGAGCCGCCGGGTCACCCCAAGGGCTCGGGTCAGGTCAACACCGCCGGCTGGGTCACCGAGTGGTGCGCGGCGCACAACTACAACTTCGTGCCCGGCACCTACACGGTGGTCGCAAGCTGGTTCGGTGGCGGCATGACCGCGCACGACATCACCGATCCACTCAACCCCGAGCTGGTCGCGCAGTACATGCCTGGTGGCGACAGCGTGATGTGGAGCGCCCACTACTACAACGGCTACGTCCTCACCGGCGACATGGGCCTGGGCGTGGACATCCTGGACATCCCCGAGCTGCGTGAGGCCGAGGCGGCCGCGGCAGCGACGGGCGCCCCTGAGGGCGCCGGCAGCGGTGACGCGATGTTCGGCGCCGGCCTGTCGCTGGGCGCCCCGCGGATCGACCGCACCGCCGAGCTCGTCCCGGCAGTCCTGCCGCCGCGACCGGTCGTCGAGCGCGGCATCGGCGAGAGCGGCTTCTGCGTCGTCCCGGGCAACCGCAACACCTAACGTCCGCGGCGGCTGGTCAGCCCATTCCCCGCAAGAATCTGGTCCCGGGACCAGATTCTTGCGGGGGAAGCCCTTTAGGTGAGCAGGTCCGCGACCTGCGGCCAGGCCTTGGCCGGCTCGATGAGTGCCATGTGGTCGTCGCCGTCGATCTCGAGCAGGTGGATGTCGTCGCCGGCGGCCGTCGCCGCCTCGGCGTAGCGGCGGGACTGGTCGACCGGTACGACGGGATCGTCGGCCAGGTGCGCGAGGACCGTGGGGACGCCGAGGGGCAGTCGGGCGATCGGTGACGCGACCTCCGGCGGCTCGCCGACCAGCAGGTTGTCCACCGCGCTGCCGCCCAGCCGGTGGCGCTGTGCCGTCTCCAGATCGCACAGCCCCGCCAGCGACACCACGCGGGTGACCTGCTCGGGGCGCTCACCGGCGGCCCACAGCGCCAGCTGCGCCCCGGCGGAGTGGCCGACGAGCACGACGCCGTTCGTGCCCACGCGGTCGTGGGCCATCCGGTCGAGCGCGGCGAGGACATCACGCCCGGGCGCCGGCCAGGTACCGCCGGCGCCCACTCGGCGGTACTCGACGTTCACCGTCGTCCAGCCCCGCCGTGTCAGGTCGACCGCCAACCCGTCCATCAGGTCGCGCCGCCACGCGTCCATCCAGAACCCGCCGTGCAGCAGCACCGCCACCCGACTGCTGTCACTGTCGCCCGGCCGGCGGACATCGGCGACATGGTCGGGGCCCCGGGCGTAGTGGACCGTCTGCACAGGCCACTGCGCGGTGAACGCCAGGTGTCGCAGGGCCCAGCGGAATCCGTCGATGCCGGCGCCGGGCTGCACCGCGGCGACCGGTACCTGCAGCGGCGGCGGCTGGATGCCGGGCCCGACCACGATCCCATCGGCGCCGGTCGGGGCCACCGCCAGGTCCCACCCCACCTCGCCGGCCCAGGCACGGCACTGGGCCAACAGCCCCTCGACGGTGGCCGGCGCCGGCCACCGTCGAGGGGCTGTTGGCC
>Ga0247713_1000593_pt1 | contig 21271 bp, 18 predicted proteins | sample 21E_NmetaG_FD_189936 | JGI IMG/M metagenome (GOLD analysis project Ga0247713, IMG submission 189936) | Soil microbial communities from hillslope of Landscape Evolution Observatory, University of Arizona, Oracle, AZ, United States - 2-1-E_N | ecosystem: Engineered > Artificial ecosystem >... | reverse complement strand
CTGGTGACCCCCGACGGGGGCACCAGCTGCAGAGCGGAGATCCGCCCGGCGGCGGCGCCGGTGAGGGCCGTCTCCATGGCGTCCTCGCCGGACACGTAGACCAGGTTGGCGGGCAGCCCCCGATCCAGGGACTCCTGGGCCACCGCCTGCGACGTCTCGTAGATGTCGGTGCCTCCCAGGCGAGTGGCGTTGGGGAGCTGCGCCAGGACGGCGTCGCTGACCGAGCTCTCCCCGCCCACGACAAGCGCCTCATTGATGTCGAGGTCGGCAAGCGCCTGTGTGGTGGCGTCGGGGATGCTGTCGCTCTCGACGAACAGCACCGGCAGACGACGGTTGGCCGCCAGAGCCGCGGCGGTCACGCCCTCGTCGGTGTCGGGGTTGACGACGATGACCCCCTCGAACGCCGGAGCGTCCTCGGGACGGGAGTACTGGTCGGTACCCCGGAAGTCCATCTCGCGGGCGACATCGGCGGCCATCTCCGCCGGCGTGCCGCCGAAGCGCACCGTGGCGGTCTCCGTCACCTGCTGCAGCTGGGTCCCGACCTGGTCGCTGACCGCGTCGGTGTCGCCGAGCACGAAGGCGCCGAGCGGGTTGATCCGCTCTACCTCGGCCTGCAGCTTGGCGGTCAGCCCACCTGCGGGGGTCGCAAGGACCGGCCCCATGTAGGCACGGCCGAGGACCGCACCAACCAACGCCGCGGCGGGGTCGTCCTCGTTCACGACGACCACGCGGGTCCACGGCCTGGTGGCGAAGGTCGCCGTCAGCGTGGCCTCCGACCCGCCCGGGTAGGCGTGGCGAGCCAACGCCACCGACCGGTCAGCGGCGCCGGACGCCGGGATGCTGCGTTCGGCGATGTCGCCGTCGTGGTCCAGGTCGACCTTCGAGTAGTAGATGTCGAGCGCGTCGGTCTCGAAGTTGCCCTCACGGGAGTCCATCCACGTCAGGAAGACGTCGTCGTCGCCGAGCGGAGCGGAGACCGGCGAGTACAGCCAGTACACGCCCTGGCGGTAGTCGGACCCGACCTCGTTGTTCTGCGTGCGATCGCTCACCCGGACGTTGTCGGAGAAGGTCTGTCCCTGGTCGGTGGAGTGGGCGTAGTAGGTGTCGCCGTAGCGGCCCTCGTTGCAGGCTGCGTGGGTGTGCTGACAGCCGCGGTACCAGTGCCGGCGGTCATGCCACACCACGTCCACGCGCCCGTTGGGCGCCACGGACAGGTCCGGGTGGCGGACCTGGTGCCACAGGTTGCCGGCCTCCGCCGTCGGCGGGTCGTCGTTGACCACCGTCGGGTCCGACCACGTCTCGCCCCCGTCGGTCGAGGCGACCAGCTTGACCTCCGCGTCCGGGTGGATGTAGTGGTCCTGCGCCTGCACGTCACCTGGCAAACGCGGATACGACTCGACCGGCGAGCCCTCCATGTACACGACGTAGACCGTTCCGTCGGGCCCGGTTTCGCTACGCGGGTAGTTCGCGAAGCCGTATTGCTGGCCCGCGTATTGCGGGTCGTCCTCGGGTGCTGCGTACCCGAACACGTCGACTGCGTGGAAGTTCTCCCACGTCACCCCGTCCTCGGAGCGGGCCACGCGGATCGATCCCTCGGGGACAGCGTTGCCCTCCGCGTCCACGTCGCGGGTGCGGTAGGACACGTAGATGGGGCCGGCCGGATCCTGGGAGACGATGATCTCCTGCGCCGGCACGTCGGTGACCGCAACGCGGTCCGACCAGGTGTCGCCGCCGTCGTCGGAGACGGCGGCCACGGCGGCCCGAGGCGTCGCGGCCGCAGGCTCGTCACCCAGCGCCGGTGCGGTCGGGTCGTCCGTCACGACCACCACGCGGTCCGGCTGCCCGTCACGGGCCAACGCCACCACGCCAGGGAGGCGGTTGTCCGTCTGGCCTTCCCATGGGATGGCGACCTCCGCGGTGGAGAACGTCTCGCCACCGTCGGTCGACCGCGCCACCAGGGCCGACAGGTCCTCGCCCTCGCGTGCGGAGCCGAACGTCACGTAGACGTTCTCGCCCGACCCGAAGGTGACCGCGTGCGAGCCCATCATCGCGCTGGTCCCGTGGCCGACCGGCGAGCAGGGCTCCGTCGGGCCGCCCGCCGGCTGGCCGAAGCCCTCCGGTGCGGTGAGGATCCCGCTCTGCCACGAGGCACCACCGTCGCGGGAGACGTGGTACTCGCAGGTGAAGTGGAACAGGTCGGCGTTGGTCATCACGATGTGGTCGGGATCACCGGGGTTGACCGCGACGCCGACCGCGTCTCGACCCCGGGTCGGCCGCGGATCGTCGTGGCGGAGGGGAAAGTCCTCGCTCACCTGAATCCGGTCGTTCGGTATGGCCTGCGCCTGCGCGGTCGTGCTGGTGACCGGCAGCAGGGCCGCCACCAACCCGAGGGCCAGGACTGCCACCAGCAGCAGTCGTCGGTTCATTCCAGGTGCCGCTTCTGCCCGCATATGGTTCGCCTTTCGAGCGCTCGAAACCGTGGTCGGGGGGGACTGTGTGCTCAACCTCATGACTGACGTGGCTTCCGCGTCAGCCGCACCGCTGAGCCAGGTGCTCCAAGATCTCGGACCGGACCGGACCGCTTCAGACTACGCAGTGGGGCTCCGCCCGAACGAAGGAAAGGGGTGACACGCAACCAGCAGAGACAAGCTCCGCTGGCTACGCGCACCCCCTTCGTCCGTGTGTACCTGATCGTGCGTGCTCTCGCCGCGCCTCCCGGCGTCAGGGCTACAGCGGCAGCCGGCCCACGGCCAGGCCCAGCCCGTGCCGGCGCCTGTTCGACAGAGCCGCTGCCATTGCGAGACCAAGGGCGAGGATCACCCAGCCCGCCGCGGCGCTCGCCGGCAGGGCTGACCACCACGTGGTCTGCGGCGACGGGGCGGTCGCGGCCGCCTGAGCCGGCGCGCGGTCCGCGGCCGGGTGGGCGGTCGACTGCGCGGCAACCTCGTGCAGACCCGCCGCTGCCGCTGCCCGTTCTGCTGCGGCAAACCGTGCGCGGGCCGCTTGCTCCACGCCGGTCGGCGAGGTCACTGCCGGCGAGGGCTGCTGGGGCGCGGCCACCGCACCGGTCGGAGCGCTAGCGGGGGCGACAACACCCGACTCCGAGGGGCTGACGGCGCTCGCCTGCGGGCTTGCCGGGGCACCCTGCGTCTGGGCGGAAGCAGCCGGCTGGTGGGCGGCCGGCGGCGTCGCCGCGGACTGCTGCGGAGCGGTCTGCGCGGCGGGGGCTGCAGGTGCAGCCGGCTGGCTGGCCACGCTCGACTCCTCGGCAGGCGCGGCCGGGGCCGCCGGGCTCGTGTCGGTGGACTGGCTCGACACAGCCGCACCCGCTGCCTGGGCCGCGGTGACCTCAATGGTGGTACGCGCCGGCGCGCCCGGAACCGGGTCGCCGGTGTCCGTGTAGGTCTGGTTGGCCAGGACCATGTACTGGCCCGGGGGGACGTCGGGAATGGTGAACGAGCCGGACAACGTCCGGTTCACCGACCGGCCGCGCGCGAGCTCCTGCCCGTTGTGGCCGTTCCAGCGCACCACCACATCGCTCACGGCACGGGGCTGCTGAGCATCGGGCGCCGGGTCGTCGCGGGTGGCGTCCACCCGGAAAGCGACCGTGGAGCCCGGCGTCCCGGAGTGCTCGGAGACGTTGATGGTGACGAGGTTCGCGCAGGCGAAGGCGGCTGAGGCTGCCAGCACCATGCCCGCCATGCCGAGGACGATGACGAGAAGTCGTTGCTTTGCGGTCATATGGCTGGTGTCTCCTGCTCCTGACCTCCGCCCCTCAGGCACCCGGCTGACATGCTCGGCCTGGCGACAAGTGGCGTCGGTCTCTCGAATGCGGTGAACGCTCGACATGATGTCACCCATGGCTCCCGGCGGCAACCCTGGCTTCAACTTTCGTGCGACTTGCCGTTTCCGACTTGCCGCCGCTCGCCGCCGCTCCAGGCCCAGGCGGTCCGCGTATTCCCCAACTCACCTTTCCGGCCAATTCGCACGGAGTAGCGACTCCCGCCGCCATGAGGCGCCTGGCAAAGCCTTCCTGACCTGCGACGATGCGTGCTGGGCGCCGCCACTCCGAGGAGGGAGGTCCGCCGCCCGTGATGCATGCCAGCAGCCGGCCGTCGCTCACGCATCCTCCGCCGGCAAGGTCGCTCGCGAGTCGCATCCTGAAGTGAGCCCATTGATGGCTACGATGTCCCTGTGCTGTACTGGGAGCTAACCGGTCGTCGGACGCTGGCGGATGCCATGCGTCGCCGTCGCGACCGGAGGAGGTGGATATTGGAAGCAGCAACAGCATCAGGAATGAGGGTAAGGCGCACGGTCGTCGTGGCCGTCGGCGCTCTCGGCTTCACCCTCGCGGCGTTCAGCGTCGCGTGGGCGTGCACGGAGATGGCGTCCATCTCCTTGTCGAACTACGAGCCCGCTGCGGGTGACGTGATCCACGTATCCGGGAAGGACTTCTACGCGAACGCCCCGGTGGACATCCACCTGGGCGCCCAGAACGGTCCGCTGATCGCCAGTGCCGTGACCGTCGCGGAGGCGAGCGACAAGACGTTCGTGGAAGACGAGGGCGGAGCCCCACGCGGCACGCTGTCGGTCGATGTGGCGATCCCGGCGGACGCCAGCCCGGGCCGGCAGATCCTGTACGCCGTGTCTCCGGGGGCTGCCGTGGCGAAGGCCGCCATCGTCATCGCCGGCGAGACACCGCCGGAGCCGGCCCCGCCGGCCGACCCGCCTGCTCAACCAGAGCCGGTGACCAACCACGCGCCGGCCCCGCCGGCCGACCCGCCTGCTCAACCAGAGCCGGTGACCAACCACGCGCCGGCCCCGCCGGCCGACCCGCCTGCTCAACCAGAGCCGGCGGCAGTCACGCCCGCGCCGGTGCCCGCACCGGTCGAGGGCGTGTCGACCGAGCTGGAGGCAGTGCTGACCGGCATGACCCAGGCGGTCGCGCCTGAGCCGGAGCCGGCATCATCGTCCGCGGTGCTCATGGACTGGCGTCACACCCACGGCGCCATGCTCAGCGCCACGGCACCAGCCGCGACACCGAACATGGACTGGCGTCACACCCACGGCGCGCTGATGCACACCGGACCGGCCGTGCCCGAGTCACCCGACGCGGGCGCATTCGCAGACGCCATCGCTGCAGCTGAGCGAAGCGGATACGAGTGGGCTGGTGTACCGCAGCAGGAACCGTTGCCGGTAGGCGCAGGACTTGGCCTGCTCGCAGTCGGCCTGATGCTGCTCTTCGGGGGGTTCGCGGCGGTTGCCGTGACTCGTCGCAGGGAAAAGGTGCCGGTCCCCGACAAGTAAGGTAGGGGGGTGCCTACGGGCGGCCCCGCAACACGCACACACGGTCGGCGTGGCCTTCGGGCCACGCCGACCGTCGTTGGACCGCACACTCGATACACGAAGAGGGCATACGGTGGCAGACAAGAAGCGCAAGGCGCCGAAGCGCGGGCCGCGGGGAAAGGACCGCGGCAGCAAGCTCGGGCTGTGGACGGTGCTCGCAATCGCCGTGCTGCTCGGGGTCTACGCCGCATTCATCTTCTACGTGCAGCCCAGCCCTGAAGGTGAGGAGCTCACGCTCACCAGATTCGTGCAGCTCGTCGACCAGGAGCGGGTCGTCGATGCCCGCTTCCTCGACCAGGACGGGATCGTCGTCGGGACGTACGTGGACGAGGACGGGTCGACCAACCCGTACCACGCCCGCTATCCCCAGGCGAGCATGGTGCGCGACAACCTCGTGCAGTCGCTCATCTCGACCGGGGCACGAACGGACGTAGACCAGCAGTTCCTCAAGCAACTGCTCGTGCCGGCGACCCTCCTCTTCCCCGCGCTCATCCTCGTGGTCATCTTCATCTACCTCCTCACGTCCTACCGGCGGGGCACGGGCTTGTTCGGGCTGACCAGCGGCGCCCGGCGGGCGGAGCCCGACGCCACGCCCGTCACGTTCGCCGACGTGGCCGGCCAGGACGCCGCCGTGGACGAGCTACGGGAGATCGCCGGGTTCCTCTCCGAGCCGGAGCGCTTCGCCGCCGTGGGCGCCAAGGTCCCCCGCGGCATCCTGCTGTACGGCCCGCCGGGCTGCGGCAAGACCCTCATCGCCCGCGCCCTCGCCGGCGAGGCGGGTGCGGCCTTCTACTCCATCTCGGGGTCGGACTTCGTGGAGATGTACGTCGGTGTGGGTGCCTCCCGGGTGCGCGACCTGTTCCGCGAGGCACGCGAGAACGCCCCCGCCATCGTGTTCATCGACGAGCTCGACGCGGTGGGGCGCCGGCGCAGCGGGAGCGCGCGCGCGACGGCCGGAGCATCCGACGAGCACGACCAGACGCTCAACCAGATCCTGGCCGAGCTGGACGGCTTCTCGCCGCTGGAGGGGATCATCCTCATCGGTGCCACCAACCGCCCCGACGTCCTGGACCCCGCGCTGCTGCGCCCGGGCCGGTTCGACCGCGCGGTCGGTCTCGAGCGGCCCGACCAGAGCGGTCGGCTGGCCATCCTGGAGGTGCACGCCAGCGGCAAGCCCCTGGACTCCACGGTCGACCTCGTGCCGCTGGCTCGGGACGCGAGCGGGCTCACCGGCGCCGACCTGGCGAGCGTGGTCAACGAGGCCGCGCTGCAGGCCGCCCGAGCACGCAAGCCGACGATCGGTCAGAGCGAGCTGAGGCAGGCACTCGAGCGGGTGAAGGAGGAGCCGGAGCGCCAGCGGCGCCTGGCCCTGCGCGACCGGAGCATCGGCGCGGGTTCGCTCGCCGCCGACCGCGTCACCTTCGACGACGTGGCAGGCGTCCGCGAGGCCATCGAGGAGCTGCGCGACGTCCGTGCCTACCTCGACGACGCGGAGCGCTTCGCCGCCATGGGCGCCCGGCCGTCGCGGGGGTTCCTGCTCGTGGGTCCGCCAGGCTGCGGCAAGACGCTGCTCGCGCGGGCGGTTGCCGGGGAGGCCAACGCAACCTTCCTGTCGGTGGCCGCGACCGAGTTCACCGAGGTGTTCGTCGGGGAAGGCGCAGCCCGGGTCCGCGACCTGTTCGCCCAGGCGCGAACGGTGGCTCCCGCCATCATCTTCATCGACGAGATCGACGCGATCGGCGCGCGCCGCGGTGCGGGAACCGATGGGCATCGCGAGCGCGAGTCGACGCTGAACCAGATCCTCATCGAGCTTGACGGATTCGGGCCGCGCAGCGGCGTCATCGTGATGGCGGCAAGCAACCGCGCCGAGCTTCTCGACCCGGCGCTGGTTCGCCCGGGTCGCTTCGACCGGACCATCGCGGTGGAGCTGCCGGACCGCGCCGGACGCCGTGAGATCCTGGAGCTGCACGCCCAGGGCAAGCCACTGGCCACCGACGTCGACCTCGACGCCATCGCCGGCATGACCCGGGGCATGTCGGGTGCCGACCTCGCGAACATACTGAACGAGGCGGCGCTGCTGGCCGCGCGACGCCAGCGGACGGAGATCCCCGCGGAGCTGGTCGAGCATGCGATCGAACGGGCGAGCCTCGGCATCGGGCGGACACCCGTGCTGACCGACGAGGAGCGCACCGTGGTCGCCTACCACGAAGCCGGCCACGTCGTGGTCATCGGCTCGGTGGCCGACGGGCGCCTGCCGCACCGGGTCTCGATCGTCGGACATGGCCGCGCCCTCGGCGGGAGCTGGCAGACGCAGGCCCACGACCAGATGGTCCACTCCCGCTCCCGGTTCATCGAGGAGATGGCCGTGTGCCTGGGCGGGAAGGTTGCCGAGGAACTCGTCTTCGGCGAGGCCACCTCGGGGTCCGGCTCCGATCTCACGCGGGTGCGCTCCATCGCCCGCCGCATGGTCTGCGAGCTGGGCATGAGCGAGCGTCTCGGAGCCCTGTCCTACACCAGCGGGCGGGGCGACCCCGCGGAGGGCTACTCCGAGGAGACCGCCCGCCTCATCGACGAGGAGGTGCGCCGCATCGTCGCCGAGGCCGACGACCGTGCCCGCGCGCTGGTGGGCCGCTCGCGCGACGCCCTCGAGCGAGTGGCGCGCGCGTTGCTGGAGCGCGAGACCTTGTCGGCCAGCGATCTCCAGCGGCTCCTCGCCGAGCCCACCTCTCCGGAGCGCGGCGACGTGCGCAGCAGCGTCGGCTGAGGTCGCGTGCAGAAGGCTCGACAGGCCCGCCGGAGGCCCCCGCCCGCGCCGGTCCCGCACCCGGTCGTACTTACGGCGATCCTGGTTCCCGCGGCGGTGTGGCTGGCCGTGACGCCGTACGTGACCCCCTGGTTCGGCTACACGCTGGACGTGCCGCCCATGCTCGAGGTGGTCGACCACGTCCTGCCCGCCGTGGTGACCGTCGCGGCCGCGGCCACCGCTTTGCTCGTCCGGCAGCGCCCCTCCGCACGTTACGCCTTCGCCGTCGCGGCCAGCGTGGCGCTGCTTGCCGGCCTGTGGTCGACCGCCACCCACGTACCCCTGCTCGCACAAGCGCGCCAGGGCCTGGTTGCCTGGGAGACCGCGCTGTTCCACAGCACCCCGGGCGTGGTCGTCATGGCGGTGGCCCTGGCTGCGCTCGTGCCCGCGCTGCGCAACGTGGACTGATGCCACGCACTGGCCTGGCCGTCGGACTCGTCCTCCTCGTGGCCGGCGCCGCGACGCTCCTCGCCTCGACCGCTGTCGGCGGCCCTCCCACCGCCACCCGTTCCGGGACGCCGCAGGCCGTCGACGCGGACGTGGATGACCCGCTGGACATCAGCGCGAACAACACCCCGACCCTCGCCCGCAACCCCACCGACGCGGACAACCTCGTGCTGGTCCACCGCATCGACCAGCCCACCTTCGGGTGCGGCCTGCACACGTCTGCCGACGGCGGCTCGACGTGGCAGGAGAGGGTGATCCCCCAGCCGCCCGACACGGAGCCCAAGTGCTACGCACCTGATGTCGCGTTCGGCGCCAACGGCACTCTGTTCGTCTCCTACGTCATGCTGCAGGGCCTCGGCAACGTCCCCGAGTCGGTGTGGCTGGCGTCGTCGACCGACGGCGGTCGCACGCTTTCCCAACCGCAGCAGATAACCGGCTCGTTGGCCTTCCAGGTGCGCCTGGTGGCCCATCCCACGGTCCCCGACCACCTCGCGATCTTCTGGCTGCAGGCGGAGGACACCGCCACACTGGCGTTCCCCGGCACCGGCTACCCGATCGTCATGGCGGGAACCCAGGACGGAGGCGAGAGCTGGCAGGAGCCCGTGCAGGTCAGCGACCGCGCCCGGGAACGGGTGCTGGCACCCGTTCCCGCCATGGCGGAAGGCGGCGACCTGTCCGTGCTCTACCTCGACGTGCTCGACGACCGGTTGAACTACCACGGTGGCCACGAGGGGCAGGCCGGGCCGACCTATCCCGGCCCGTGGGAGCTCGTCCTGGCGCGCTCGACCGACGACGGGCGAAGCTGGTCGGAGACCACCGTCGACGCCGAGTTGGTGCCGATCGACCGCTACCTGGTGTTCGTGCCGCCACTCCCCTCCCTCGCAGTCGACGGCGACCGGCTGTACGCGGCCTTCCACGACGCACGGTTGGGCGACGCCGATGTGTGGCTGTGGGCGTCGGACGACGCAGGTGCGAGCTGGCAAACCCCGGTTCGGGTGAACCACAACGAGCCGGAAGGTGGCACGTCCCAGCACCTGCCGCAGGTCGACGTCGCGCCAGACGGCCGGGTCGACGTGCTGTACTACGACCGGCAAGCGGATCCTGACGACGTCATGACGGAGGTGTCCCTGCAGTCATCAGGTGACGGCGGGCGAACCTTCGGGCCGAGGTTCAACGTATCCGGCGGCGCCTTTGCCTGGCCGGGGCCGTGGAGCCACGGGGAGCGGCCGGAGCTGGGCAGCCGGCTGGCCCTGATCTCCGGCCTGCGGCAGTCGCTCGCCGCTTGGCCGGACATGCGTGCCGACACCCTCGACGTCGGCGAGCAGGACATCTACTGGGCGGCCGTTGCCTTCGAAGGGTCCCGGCTGGGAGCGGCTGGGTCATGGCGGGTGGTGGGGCTGCTGCTGATGACCGCAGGCATCATCATGCTGGCCGCGCGAGCCGTCCAGGTCCCACCCTCCGCTACAAGCCCGTCTCAGAGCGGTGTCATCCACTCCGGAGCGTGAACCGCGGTTGAGGGCGGTTCAGGGGCATCCAGTATGGGGTCCCCGGCACCTGTCGCCGCCATCGGCGGCGAGGGGCGCCTGCGTCGACCCACTGGTTGTGATGTGAGCCTCCGAGCGGTTGCGTGGAGGGCGGGGCCTGGACGGCCCGATGTCCGACAGCGTAGCGGTCGGGATCACTCCTCGCCCACCAGACCGAGACGCATGGCGGCCGCTACTGCCGCGGTGCGGTTGCGGGCACCGAGACGATCGAAGACCTCCTGGCAGTGGGCCTTGACCGTGCGTTCCGTGACCCCCAGGTGCTTGGCGATCTCCGGGTTGGTGAGGCCCTGCTGCAGATAGCGCAGGACCTCGTACTGGCGCGGGGACAGGACCGGCTTTTCCTCTTCGGGCGCGACCGGGTCCAGCATCTCCGTGGCGTCCTCGCGCTCCATCTGCGAGCTGCGATCCTCGAAGCGCGTCTCGACGCTGCCGAAACGGACACGGTCGCCGTGGCGCAGGGCCCGTGAGCCCGTGATCGGCTCGCCGTTGACGAACGTGCCACCGGTCGACCCGAGGTCCTCCAACCAGATGGCCCCGCTCTGGCGCCGGACGAGGGCGTGGGCGCGGCTGACGTGAGGGTCGGGCAGGCGCAGATCGCTGTTAGCCCTGCGTCCGAGCACGAGCTCGTCACCCTCGATGACCAGCTGCTCCCCCCGCAGCGGCCCCTCGTCGGTGATGACGAACATGGGGAGCGGTGTGAGGCGTCTCGCCGGCCCTACCACAGTCCCTCCTTCGTTTCCCGACCCCCGGCCGGGTCGCTGCGGTGCTCGCCGCCCGGCTTCTCGTCGACGCAGCCATCCGAGCGCTCTCGGAGCGCCTCCAGGGTTGCGCGGCTGGTGGTGCGCTCCCCGATCTTGCCGTGTTGTGCGTCGCCGTGGAAGTCGCTGCAGCCGGTGGCGAGCAGATCTCGGTCACGCGCGAAAGCACGCCAGAAGGCAGCGGTCGCGGCGTCGTGGCCGGGGTGGTCGGCCTCCACGCCGGCCAACCCCGCCGCCCGCAGCTCCTCCACCAGGACGGTACCCGTCGGCGCGGCACGGGTCTCAAGGCCCGGATGGGCGATCACCGCGGCGCCCCCGGCGGCGCGGATCAGCCTCACCCCGTCCGCAGGCGCGAGCGCGTGCTTGGGGACGTAGGCAGGGCCGCCATCGGCCAGGTACTCGTCGAAGGCGGCACGGGTGTCGGGCACCACCCCGGCATCGACCATGGCGGCAGCGATGTGGGGTCGGCCCACGGGGGCGTCGCCGGCATGGACAAGAACCTGCTCGAGGGGACACGCGACGCCGAGCTCGGCGAGCCGGTCGATGATGCTTCTGGCCCGCCGCCGGCGCGCGTGCGCCAACCGGTCGCACTCGGCGCGCAGCCCCGTGTGATGCGGATCGCACCAGTAGCCGAGGATGTGCACGCTCAGGCCATCGACCTCGGTGGACAGCTCGATACCCGGGACGAACTCCAGGCGGTGGCGGGCGCACGCCTCGGCTGCCTGTTCCCACCCGGCGAGCGTGTCGTGGTCGGTGAACGCCAGGCCCGCGAGCCCCTCCGCCGCCGCCAGAGCGGCGTTCTCGGCCGGCGTCGTCGTACCGTCGGAGAACACCGTATGGGTGTGCAGGTCGATCACCCTGAGAAATCTAGCGCAGCGGGCGCCACGGGTTGGGGACTCCCGCGTCACGCAAGCCAGAGCCCCGAGGCGGACGACGCCTCGGGGCTCTGCCGAAACGCGTCTTGACGCTATGGGTTGGTTTCGCCGGTGTCCCCGCCCGCGCCGGTGTCGAGGTCAGGGGCCTCCACGTCAGGCGCTTGCACGTCAGGCGCCTCGATGTCAGGCGCCTCCACGTCAGGCGCCTCCGGGGCGTCAGGGGCCTCCGGGGCCTCCACGTCGATGTCGGGCGTCGTCTCGGTGTCGGTGCCGCCCAGGTTGTTGACGAGGAAGAAGATGAGCAGGACGACGAGGATCACACCGACGATCGCCGCGATCACCGCCCAAGGTCCTCCGCCGCCAGCGGGCGCCGGTTCGCGGGCTGGCCCGGGGGCTGACTCCCGGACGACCTCGCGCTCGCCTCGGGGTGGTGGTGGTGGGGGTGCTCCCATCGGCCTCACTCCTTTGTGGGGATCGGGGCGCTCTTCTCGTTTCCGTACCGTCTACTAGCATGATCGGTACCCTCTCGTGGCATGGGCGCAAACCCGCAGCGGCCCGAAGTGGCGGTGGGCGCGGTCTGTGTGCGTCACGGCCGTCTCCTGCTCGTCAGGCGCGGCGGGGGTGCCGGCGCCGGCCGTTGGGCGGTCCCGGGGGGAAGAGTGGAAGCCGGCGAGCCCCTGGCTGCCGCCGTCACCCGTGAGCTGCTGGAGGAGACCGGGCTGCACGGCCGCGTCACGGGGTTGTGCGGCGTCGCCGAGCGCTGCGGCGACGGCCACCACTACGTCATCCTCAACCACTGGGTCGAGGTGGAGGACGCAGACGCCGTCGCGGGCGACGACGCGACCGCCGTCGCATGGGTCACCCGCCGGGAGCTCGAGGACGTCGACGTCGTGCCGCGCCTCGTCGAGTTCCTCGACACCCATGGCGTCCTCGACCGCCTGGGCTGACCGCGTGACCCCCAGCGCCCCATGGCGGTCGCTGCGCGACCGCCACAACCAGCACAGCGGAGAATCGCCCTCGCTCACCGCTCGGACGATTCGCGCCTCAGGCGAGGTGGCGGTGCAGGAAGTCCGCGGCGGCCGGCAGCAAAGCCTCCGGATGCTCGAGCACCATCTGGTGACCTCCACCGGGAAGGACCCACAGCTCCGAGTCACAGGTCAGGCGGGAGGCGAACGCACGGGTGGTCGTCTCGGGCAGGACGCGGTCGTTGGACCCGGCCGCGACGAACGTGGGCACCGCCTGGGCACTGACGTCCGGCTTGTCCTCCGGGCTGAGCAGCATCGAGGCGAGCCCGGCGAGGGTGTACCGGCGCACGGCCTGCGGGTGGCGGCGCAGGGCCTGGGCGAGGTCGGGATCTTCGGCGAGGTCGGGGGTGGCCACCACAGCCGAGGCCGGAATCCTGATCGCCGCCAGACGCGCGGGGGACAGGCGCTTTCGCACCGCCGCCGCAGCGGGCAGCAGGGTTCCCTGACGGACGCGCTGGAGGACTGGGCGGACGTCGCGCAGGTCGAGCACGTTGTGACACGCCACCGCCCCCACGCCGTTGCCCTCCAGGGCGGCATAGAAGCCGAGCACTCCGCCGAATGCGCTGCCGAACAGCCCGATCGGCCCCTCCCACCGGTCGCGGGCAGACGCGACCGCGGCCGCGGCGGCCGCCATCGCCCCGCGATAGGTGAGGTGACCGCGCTGACCGCCGCTGCGTCCGTGTCCGGGCCAGTCGAGGGCGAGGACGTTCAGGCCCTCGGCGGCCAGCCGTGCATACGGATCGAGCCCGGGGACGGCGTCCCGGAGGACGTCCACACCGGTGATGAGGCCGTGCAGGGCCACCACCGACGGTCCGCCGGGTCCGGCTCCTTCGTAGGCCACGAGGCGCAGCGACGTCTCCTCGCTTGCCGTCCACAGCTCCCGGCCTTGCACGCCGTCCACGCCGCCGCTCCTCCTCGCGCCCGTCGGGGCCAGCCTACGCGAGACGCCGATATACTCGCCCCGACGGAAGGATGCCCGAGCATGCCACGTGCGGATCTGCACTACGCGCTCGCGCTCGACAGCGAGATCTACGACGCGAGCCGGGTGGACCCGTCGCTGATGGATCCCGTCGTGCGTGTCGAGGAGGCCTTGCCGGGGGTCGCGCGGCCGATCAAGGTGGTGCGGGACTACCAGGGGCCGCAGGGCATCTACATCGAGTACTTCGTCCTGCGCGACCGGAAGGGTCGGGAGCGCGCTCGCTCCGCTCCCCGGCGCGTCGAGCTCCGAGGCGAGATGTTCGAGGACCGCTTCGTCTCGACGCTGCGCGACGTGGTCATCGAGGACCCCGACGAGCACACCCTCACCTTCTTCCTCGATGGCCGCGAGCTCGGCTCCATCCCGGTCTTCATCGAATCGGGGCTCGGTGGCGACGCCCGCCTGGCGGCAGAGGAGACGTTCAAGAAGGCGCTCAAGAAGGGGACCATCCTCTGGCTGGCCGTCCCGCAACCCGACGGAGCCCACCACGAGCAGCCCGTGTGGTTCGTCTACTCAGACGGCAAGGTCTATGTCGTGTCCGGGCCGACCGAGCAGGACGTCCCTCATCTGGCCGACGCAGCCGAGGTCGAGATCACCGCCCGCAGCAAGGACGTTCGCAGCCGGGTCAGCCGCCTGCCCGCGGAGGTGAGGGTGATCCCCCCCGAGGATCCCGAGTACGGCACCATCATCGAGATGGCGCTGCCCAAACGGCTCAACCTCACCGACCCGAACGAGGCTCCTAAGCGGTGGCGGGCAAACTGCGTCCTCGTGGAGCTCACCCCCCGCTTTCGTGACGAGGAGGCGGCTCCGGCCGCAGGGGTGCCGCAGCGCGGATCGGCGGCGGGCGCACCAACCGGCGCCGCAGCCGCAGGCGGAGCAGCGCCGCCCGCAACCGCGGCCGCGGCGGCCGTCGGTGAGGACATCCACGTCGAGGCGGAGGTCGATCAGGAGGTCTTCGACCGGCTGATCGCCGAAGGCAAGCCCGAACGCGTCGCCCGCGCCAAAGCCAAGGCAGCGTTCGTGCGCAAGGAGAAGCAGCGCATAAGGGCCGAGCGCGAGTCGGCTTCCGCCTGACGAACGAACCGCCGACGCTAGCGGCGGCGGATGACGAGAGCACGACGCAAGACCAGCGCCGCGAAGAGGACCCCGGCGACGCCTCCGACCGCCAGCGGCCACACCGGCCGGCCGGGCCGCTGCGCCACCGCCCGGATGTCGACCTGCTCGCCCGGCGCCACGGTCCAGGTGAGCACGTCCTCACCGCGCTGCTCCCCGGTCGTCTCGAGCACCTCCCCCGGCGCCGCCACATGTATCTCGTAGATGAAAGCACCCTCGTCACGCAGCAGCGTGACGGCCTCCTGCGGGGTGAGCCCCAGCTCGGCAACCTGTTCGGTGGGTTGGAGGGCTGCGGTGCCCTCCACGACGAGGCGATCGTCGGTCAGGTGGGCCTCCAGGGGACCCAGGAGCTCCAGCTCAGGGGCCGCGAGCGCCTCGCTCACCTCGCCGGCGAGGCGGTTGAACTCCTCCGGGCCCCCGAACCCCACCGACAGCCGCACCTCGCGGCCGCCCTCGTCGTCGATGGTGTCGTCGACCCGCCAGCCGCCGCCAAGCTCCTGACCCGTGGCGACCAGGTCGTCCAGGGGAGTCGCGCCGGCCGCCCGGGCGCGCTCGACCAGCTCGCCGTCGGCGGTCAACGCCACGTGCAGCCGACCCCCACCGCCGCGGTCGAACGCCGCCTCGACCTCCATCCGCAGCTCGCACGCCGCGCAGAGGAACACCAGCCCCACCAACAGCCACCGCGCCCGCATGGCCGCGAACCCTAGCGGAAGGCGTGGTCTGCGACGCCGACAGACGCCCTATACGATGCGGCCGAAGAGGAGCGCCTCGCGCGCGCCGCCGTGCCAATCGCAACTGGAGCTGTCGTGCCGACCCCCGACCAGGTCATGGACGCCCTGGCCGGTGTGTCCGATCCCGACGTCGACAAGCCCATCACCGAGATGGGGCTTGTTGACGGCGTCGAGGTGGACGGCGGCTCCGTGCGCGTCGACCTGCTCCTCACCACACCGGGCCATCCGGCGAAGGACCAGCTGAGCCGCGCGGTCGGCCAGGCGGTGACAGCGCTCGACGACGTCGCCGACGTGAAGGTGCAGCTGCGCGCCATGACGGACGAGCAACGAGCTGCCTACGTCTCCAGGGTGCGACCGCAGGCGCCCACGCCGGGGGGCGACCCGGTGATCCCGTTCGCGCAGATGGACTCCGACACGAAGGTGCTCGCCGTGGCGAGCGGCAAAGGAGGGGTCGGCAAGTCGTCGATCACGACGAACCTGGCTGTCGCGTTGGCCCGGATGGGAAAGAAGGTCGGCATCCTCGACGCGGACATCTGGGGCTACTCGATCCCCCGCATGATGGGCGTGACCGGCCGTCCCACCGCATTCGAGAGCATGGTCATGCCGCTGCGGGCCCACGGCTGCAAGGTCATCTCGATCGGCTTCTTCGTCGACGCCGAGCGCCCGGTGATCTGGCGCGGCCCCATGCTGCACCGGGCTCTGCAGCAGTTCCTCGCGGACGTGTTCTGGGGCGACCTGGACTTCCTGCTCTGCGACCTGCCGCCGGGTACGGGCGACATCGCGATATCGCTCGCCCAGATGCTGCCCAACGCGGACATGCTCGTGGTCACCACCCCTCAGCAGGCTGCGCAACGGGTCGCCTTGCGCGCCGGTCAGGTCACCGCGCAGACCGGCATGAACATCGGCGGGGTGATCGAGAACATGGCGGTGTTCGTCGCCCCGGACACCGGCAAGGAGTACCGCATCTTCGGGGAGGGCGGCGGCAAGCTCCTCGCCGCGGAGCTCGACACCGAGCTGCTGGGCTCCATCCCCATCGACCCGCGGCTGCGGGAGGGCGCGGACGCCGGGACGCCACTGGTCCTGTCGCACCCCGACTCGCCCGCCAGCATGGCGCTCACCGGCATCGCCGAGCGCCTAGCCCAGCAGAAGGCGTCCCTGGTCGGCAAGTCGCTGCCCTTGATGGGCTAGGCGCTCAAGCAGCGAAGCGGTAGCGCCCCGATCCAGGCGCTCAAGCAGCGAAAGCGGTAGCGCCCCGATCCAGGCGCTCCGGGCCACACCGAGCCCACGGCCAGTCCGAGCCCCGCTCCCCCGATGACGTCGGAGGGGTAGTGCACGCCGACGTACACCCGCGACAGGGCGATGTACGCACCGACCGCCCGGAGGAGGGGTGTCGCTGCCCGCATCGGCGACCGGCCGCCGACCACGGTCGCCACGGCCATGCCCACGGCGGCATGACCGGACGGAAACGACGACCCGGTGGGCGGACGGATCAACCGGCGGACACCGTCCGCCTCGTAGGGGCGCTGCCGGGCCACACCCTTCTTGGACTGCTGCGCCACCACCCATGCCAGCGAGCCGGCGGCGAGCACGTCGGCGGACAGCCGCGGGCGGCCCGTCGCGGCCAGGGCCACGGACATCCCCGCGACGGCGTACATCGAGCCCAGATCGGTGGTGTAGGTCACGATCCTGTCGAGGGCGGGAACGCTCGCTCGTCGGACGGTGTCGCCGACCCGTACATCGACGCGCTGGACATCCCGGCGGGCAAGGGCGAGCCGCGAGCCCACGAGCAGGGCTCCGCCGAGGACCGCGGCCCCGGCCCGGGGGCACGACGAGCTCACGTCGCGTCGGGATCGAAGGGGGGCGGGTCGTTCGCCGTCGCGGTCGAGTCGGCGGGCTTCCTCGGGCGCGCGGTCGTGGTGACCGAGCCGGTCAGCGCAGCGGTGCGCTTCAGCTCCGAGCCGGTGGCGCGCAGCTCGTCGGCGACACCGCGCAGCTCGTCCAGCTCTGCGGTGCGCTTGAGCTCGTCGAGGGTGGTCGACGCCTCCTGGCGGAACCGGGACACCGCTCGTCCCGCGTTGCGTGCCATCCCCGGCAGGCGCTCGGGCCCGAAGATCAGCAGCGCCAACACGGCGAGGGCGACGATCTCGCCGAAACCCGGAGTGCTGATCGCGAGGGTGTGGCCCACCGTCACCTGCCCCTTCCGTCTCGACCGTTTCGGACCGCTACCCGCGGGGGCGCTCGGCAAGCGCGACCTCGGCGGTCCCCTCCGCACCATCCCGAATGTACGTCACCGTCACGCGCTCGCCCACCGAACGCTCGCGGATCTCCGTGACGAGGTCGCTCATCGAGGTGATCTCGACGTCGTCGATCGCCACGATGACGTCATCGCTCTGCAGACCCGCGCCGGCGGCCGGTGAGTCGGGCTGGACCTGGCGCACGTATGCTCCCTCGTCCACGCCGAGACGCTGCGCGAGCTGCTCGGACACGTCCTCGCCCTCCACGCCGAGCAGCGGGTGGCGGACGAACCCCTCCTCGATCAGCTCGTCGGCGATCGAGACGGCGGTGCTTGCCGGGATGGCGAAACCGACCCCGGCGCTGGCCGGTGAGCCGGCCGTTGTCAGGATGGCGGAGTTGATGCCGATCAGCGTGGCGTCACCCCCGACCAGGGGCCCGCCGGAGTTGCCGGGGTTGATGGGAGCGTCGGTCTGGATGACGTTGAACATGGTCATCGCCTGGCGGTCCCGCCCGGCGACGGGGATGTCACGGTTCAGGGCGCTCACCACACCCGCGGTGACGGTCCCCTCCAGACCGAACGGGCTGCCGACGGCCACGGCCAGCTCACCGATCACCACCGACGAGGAGTCCGCCACCTGGATGGCGGGCAGGCCGGTGCGGTCGACACGGATGACCGCGAGATCGTTGTCCGGGTCGGTGCCGACCACGCTCGCCTCCAGCCTGGACCCGTCGGCCAGCACGACCCTGACGCGGTTGGCTCCCTCGACGACGTGGTTGTTGGTGATGATGTGGCCGTCGGAGCGGTAGATCACCCCGGAGCCGTTGCCGGCGCTGTCACCGAGGCCACCCCTTCCCTCGATGTCGACCTGCACGACCGTGGGGATGACCGCCGCCGCGATCGCCGCAACCCGGTCGAGGCCTTCCTCCCCTTGCACGTCCAGGGTGGGGGCCAACACGTCCCCGCCCCGGTCCGCCTCACGTGCCACGGGCGCATCCGCCGCGCGGCGCTCGCTGTAGGCGATCATCGCCCCGCTGCCGAGGAGCGCGCCCACCAGCGCCGCGATCACCGTCACCGCCACCGATCGCGCCGCCGGCGGGGAGGGCACCCGCGGCCTCTCGGTGCGCGAGAGCTGCCCCGACGGAATGCGGGGGTACGCGCCGTTGCCCCCGCCGGACCCCTCCGGGGGGGCAGGCAAGCGCAGGGGAGCCGCGTCGCGGCGACTGAGATCTTCGGTCATCTGGTGTCCTACGGTCCGCAGCGATCGAGTCCTACTGTGACACCCAGTCCCAAAGCCTGCTGAGGCCGCGGCGCAGCCGATCGGCCAAGCTCCCCCCCTGCGGATTGGGCAGCGACTCCGCGATGGCGAAGAACTCCTCGGGGGGAGCGTCGCCGACCAGGGAGAAGGTCGTCCCCGAGGCTTCCCACACCAGCCGCTGCGGAACCGCTCCCGGCCACTCGTACGCGTGCCACCCGAGGCGCTTGGCAGGCTCCGCACCCTCCGGCAGCGAATCCCAGTCGGGCCGTCCGCGCTGCTGGAAGATCGACACCGTGTACAGCCCGTCGCCGTACACGACCTGCAGCGGCTGGCTGTGGGAGCCGTCGACGGCGTACATGCCCACCGGCTCGTAGCTGCCCGGGAGGGTCGCCGGCACGGTCCAACCCGCCTGACGCAAGGCGGACAGCGCGTCGGGGTCAACCGGGCTGATCGCCTGGGAACGGCGATCGAGCCGCTCGGTGCCGCCGTCCCGCGCCGCGCGACCGCCCGCTCGCACGGCCGCGCCCGGACGAAGATCAAGCGAGAGGTACGCGATCAGCCGCAGCCGCCGACCTGCGCCCTCGAAGGACTCCCGGCGCAGCAGCAACCCGGTGTCCTCGTCGACCCACAGGCGTTCCCGCAGGCTGCCGTCGGCGCGCTGGCGGACCTCCAGGCGTGTGGACGGCCGGTCGAGCAGCCGGTCCTCCCCCGTCACCGCCACCTCGTACTTCTCCTCCAGAGCGGCGACGGCCTTCTCCGCGTCGTCGTGGTTCACAGCCGGCAGGGGGGCCAGCCACCCCTCTTCCTCATGCACGATGTCACCGTCCTCGGCGCCGAGGCGCACGGAGAAGCGGTCGGGGAAGGAGACGGTGAGGTTGTCCCGGTCGCGGTGCACGTCGGACAGCACCACGTGCGGCTCCCCGTCCGACCAGGCGATCGACAGCGCCTCGCCGGTGTAACGGCGTCGCTGTGCCGCCTCCGATGCTCGGAGCAGGACGTCGCGCCAGTTCTCGGCCTCTCCGGGTTCGAGCATGCCCGGAAGCAGGCGTCGGCCTTCGGCGAGAGCAAAGACGGCCGGTCGCGCAGCCGCATCCGCGGGCGAGGTGACGAGGACGGCCGCTAACGCGGCTGCGGTCGCGCCGCCCAGAAGGGTCGTGCGACGCGCCCAGACGGCGCGCCCGTGCAACCTCACTGTCGGGCTTCGACGACCACGGGCGTGGACATCGGCCCCCCCACCGTGTGCACGAGGTGGTCGGCGACGAACAGGTCGACGGGCACGGTGACCATGCGGTCGTCCGGGGACGGCTGCCCGCCGAGTGCGAACGCCGCTCCTCCGATCAGCGCCATCACGACGGCCAGACCGGTGACCAGCCGCTGCCGGGCCGTATGCGCCGCCCCCGCCAGCCCCTGGGGTGCGGTTCTGGCGGCGCGGAGGGTTACGGGAGCCGGCGGAGGCCGGAGGGCCCCCACGTCGGCAGGCAGGCGGCGCACCGGGAGGCTCCGCACCAGCGCGCGCGTGCGCTGCAGGCTCTCGATCTCGGCGCAGCACGCGGGGCAGACGCGAAGATGCCCGGCCACGCGGGCCTGCTCCCCGGGATCGAGAACGCCGTCCACCCAGGCGGAGTGCAGCGATTCGACGTCGGTGCAGCCGCTACTCATCGCGGATGCTCCCGAGGTCGTTGGCGTGGTCAGCCGCCTCGCGCTCGAGGAAGTCGCGCAGCTGCTTGCGTGCCCTGTGGATGCGCGAGCGCACCGTGCCGGTCGGCCACCCGGTCGCCTCGCTGATCTCGTCGTAGGACAACCCCTCCACGTCGCAGAGGACCACGGCGAGGCGGAAATCCGCTGACAGCTCCGCGAGTCCGCGCTCCAGACGGGCCTCGAGCGTGCGGCGGTCCACCAGCTCCGCCGGCCCGGGATCGTCGGAGGCCGGGGCGCGCCACTCCTCGTCCGGCAGCGCCTCCAGGCGCAGGCGCTTGCGCCGACGGACGTGGTCGAGGAAGAGGTTCTTGGTGATGCGGTACAGCCAGCCGTCGAAGGTGCCGGGCTGGTAGCGGTCCAGGTTGCGGTACACCCGCACGAAGACGTCCTGGGTCAGGTCGGCGGCATCGTCGGCGTCGCCGGTCAACCGGTAGGCGACGTTGTAGATCTTGTCGCCGTAGCGC
>Ga0247713_1000592_pt1 | contig 21279 bp, 14 predicted proteins | sample 21E_NmetaG_FD_189936 | JGI IMG/M metagenome (GOLD analysis project Ga0247713, IMG submission 189936) | Soil microbial communities from hillslope of Landscape Evolution Observatory, University of Arizona, Oracle, AZ, United States - 2-1-E_N | ecosystem: Engineered > Artificial ecosystem >... | reverse complement strand
CGCGGTTCCGGGAGTGCCTCCCTCGTGGCCGTCTGACGGCTCCACCGGTACGGCCTGACACGCGTTCCTGATGATCTCGTCGATGGTGTTCAGGAGATTGTCGACGCAGGTCGCGGCGTTGGTGGTCTCACACACTGTCTTCATCGCGTGCTCGATAAGCCCGAGGGTCTTGCCGACGCACATCGCGGACCCGGGAGTGCCTCCCTCGTGGCCGTCTGACGGCTCCACCGGTACGGCCTGACACGCGTTCCTGATGATCTCGTCGATGGTGTTCAGGAGATTGTCGATGCAGGTGGTCGCGTAGGTCGACTGACACAGCGTTCTCATCACGTGCTCGATGAGCCCGAGGGTCTTGCCGACGCACATCGCGGACCCGGGCGTCCCTCCTTCGTGGGCGTCTGACGGCTCCACTGGTACGGCCTCGCAGACGTTCTGGAGCGTTCGGTCGATGTTCTTCAGTAAGTTGTCGACGCAGGTCGTCGTCTCGCTCGACTGGCACACGGTGATCAGGGTGTAGTGGACGAGCCCGAGCGTCTTGAGCACGCACGGGCCGAGCGAAGGCGGAAACCCATACGAGTCGCCTGAGCCTTGGAGCGGGAGCGCCTTACACGCTTGGAACACAAGAGCGTGAACTGTCTCGTTGTAGCGGTCGGCACAGCGGCCAAGATCGTCGTACTCACAGAGGGCGTAGTACGCGTCTTTGACCGCCTTGTCGGCCAGCGCGACCGCAAGATCGATACACGCCCTCGAGCCGGACCCGCTGTCGCCTCGGCAGAGGCTCTGCAACATCGACTCGACCATCTGATTGTACTCGTCGGCGCAGCGCTTCAGGTCGTAGTCGCCGCAGACCGCGCGGTAGCCGTCACGAAAAGCCTGATCGGCGACCGCGACGGCGAGATCAACGTACGGCTGAACGCAATCCGTGATCCCCGACGGACAATAAGTCTCGATCATGCGAAGGATGCTTTCGACCGAGTCGGTGACTAGTTTGCCTATTGCCGTTGAGCACGTATCTAGCGACCCAGAGGGACAGACCACCCCCACCGCCCAGGCGGTCCACTGCCCCACCAGCTGCAGATACGGCTCGATGCACGTGTCCGCACCGGCCGGGCATGCCACGCCGATGGCCCACGACGTGATGTTGACCACGACGACCATCGCGTCGTTGATGCAACGCCAGTCCGGACACGACACCACGACCGCGTCCTGCACCGTCTTCAACAACGACTCGACGAAGGTCAAATTGCAGCCTGAGACGATCGTGCCGCACACGTTCTCCAGAACGGGCGCGATGTCAACCGGTTCGAGTGACTGGAACATCAAGCCGATCGAGCTCGACACCTCGGGAGAACAATCGAGTTGCGGACACTCCGAAGCAATCAGATCCGTAATGGCGTTCGCAGTGTCGAGGCACTGCTGATCGCAGTCTCCAGAAGCTCCGGGTTGCGACGACTCTGAGCTCGTTCCAGCTTCGCCGCCTTCGGATGCATGAACCGGAACGGGCGAAGGTCCGATCGGCAACTCAGCGATAGGAGTGGCAGGCGGGGCCACCGTCACACCAGCTCCATCAGCTGTGGCTTCAGCACCGCCGCCTGAATGAAGTGGATCATCGACGTACACCGGATCGGGCGCAGGCCCGGAGGGGACCTCCGCAAGCGGTTGCGAAGGCACTTCAACCGCCACTCCGGGAAGGTCCGTAACAGCCTCGGGCTCACCTCCAGAACCGTCCACGTCCAGTGGACCGCCCTCCTCGCCGCCGGCACCCACGTCCCAAGGCTCGCTTCCGTCAGGCGCGGAATCGCTCGTTGTCGGAGGCGCGGCCGGCGACGGCGGCGGCGGAAGCACGGAGGGATCATCTGCGACGGGTGAGTCTTCAGGCGACGGATTAGTTGGCTGCTCGTCAGGCGCAGCGTCGTCCGTCTTGCGTGAGGTGACATCCAAGGCCTGAACCGGCGCGCCAGCAGCGTGTTCAGTGGGGGTGGGGCGAGCCACATCGATCAGTGAATCCGAGGCAGCGTCGACAGACGCGTAATGGGCGATCTCACCGGAGGAGCCGATGAGTACCCATCCCCCCTCCGGCGAGAACGACGCCAGCGAAGACACCTCGATACGTTCGACGGTCAACTCGCCGGCGGCGAGCGTCTCCCGCACGGACGCCGCCTCGGAGCGTCCGTACTCGTGCGCGAGTTCTGACGCAGAGACGGAGCGGACAGTCGTCCCGGCGGCGTGACTGAAGGATGACGGGCGGTCGAGTTTCTCTAGAGTGCCCGCGGACGTATCCGTCGCGTGGTAGTAAAAAGGTTCGACAGACGAGGAATCAGGCGCAAGTATCGCCCACCCTCCGGACGCGCTGAAACCAGCGGCGGACTCGAGAGGGAGCTCGGTCGTCTCCCACCGCCCACCCGCGGCAACCGGAGAGACAGTTTTCGTCGCGTCGGCGCTGGCCTGCGCCGTTACCAACGACAAACCCTGCATCAGAACAAGCACAGACATCGTCGCGGCAAGACGAACGGAACGCGCGCCCATCGACATTGGACCTCCGAAAACGACCACCCCCCGCAGCGCCACAGGTGACGCTGCGCCAGCGGGATGAGCATCGGCACATAAGATGTAGACCTTTACTGTGAAAAAGCATCTCTTTTGGGAGCGTTTGGTCACCAAGAACCCCAGGAGATCAGCGTGACGACGCCTCCTCTGCCCCCGCCGCCGCGCCGACCTCGACCCCCTGCACCTCCGCCGCCACCACCTCCAATCGGCGGGCGGCAAGGCGGCGGCGGATCTGATCGTCCGCCGGCGCGCGCAAACACCGACGTGTTCTCGGCGCCGGGCCATACGCTGCGCCCGAATCGCAGCGTCGTGATCGCGGCTTCCGCGGTCGCTGTCGTCGCAGCCGTTGCGGCGCTAGCCGCGCAAGGCACTTCCCTCCCCATGTTTGGCGATGACGGAGGAGCGGCCCGTCCCGGCACATCTGTCCCAAGTCGACCTGCCGGCGTCGCCTGTGGGGGTGAAGCGCCGGCGGCTACTCCGCGCCCGCAGTTCGAGGGGGCGCCGAAGATGCGGCTCAAGCCGCGGGTTGACTACCAGGCGCTCATCCACACGCCCTGCGGCGACATGAAGGTCGACCTCTTAGAAAAGAGCGCCCCGATCGCCGTCAACAACTTTGTCTTCCTCGCCCGCGAAGGCTTCTACGACGGCCTGCCGTGGCACCAGATCGTCTACGACTTCATCATCCAGACGGGTGACCCGAATGGCCACAACGCGGTACCACCGGACGGACCTGGCTACACGATCCGCGACGAGCCGCCCCGATCCGCCGATGTCTACACATACGGGACGGTCGGCATGGCCAACAAGGGACGCGCAGGTACGTCAGGGAGCCAGTTCTTCATCGTCGTCCATGACTACAGCGGCGCGGTCGAGGGTGATCCTGACCCTCTCGCGATCCGACCGCGCTACACGATCTTCGGACACGTCCGGCCTCGGTTCTACGGGAGCGTGGAGACGATTGCCCGGCTGGGTGCCTCCGGGAGTGGAGCGGAGTTGGCGGCGGAGCCGGTCGTTTACGTCGAGCGCGTCGAGATCATCGCTTCGCGCGGGCATGAAGTGCGAGCCGGCAAAGGCCAGGAGAAAAGCGACGCAGACAAGCGGCGCAAACCTCGAAGCAAGGGTCGAGAAGGGACAGCGAGGCACGGAGGCAGTCCAGGCTGACGGAGCATCTTTCATGTGGTATGGGTGACGTCCTCATTAGACAAAGAACGTGATAATGCCAGCCGCTACAAACCCTACAGCGGAAACTTCTGCCGCGATAGCGCTCGTTAGTAGGTTCACCTTCTTCTGATTCACCTTGCGAAACGAATCGATGCTTTCCAACCGAGCCTCGGTGGCTCGCCGCTTGGCCAGAGAGAGATCAGTCGCGCTCCATATTGAGGGCCACACCAAACGCCTTAACCAATCCACACTAGTTAGGACCTGCCCCGGACGTTCCTATAGATGTCAAGTCTCGGCGAGGGCGGCGAGATCCTCCCGCAGAGCCTTGTACGCCTCCCGGGCTATGTATCGCTTGAGGCAGCGAATCACCTCTCGTTTGCCGCGACCTTCCTCGAGTCGCCGAGCAGCGTAGGCGCGTGTGCGTTCGCAGTAGCGCAATCTTACGACTGCGATCATGTGAAGCGTCGAATTCGCTTCACGATCTCCGCCCGGGTTCAACCGAAGGCGAAGCGTCTTCCCGGACGAGGCAGGGATCGGATCGGCGCCGCAGAGATGAGCAAACGCGGCATCGCCCCGGAGGCGATCGATGTTCTGTCCCGCGGTGACGAGCAGCTGCATCGCATGGCCGACTCCCACGCCGAACAGACTGACTGTGCGAGGCGCAGTTCGTCGGACGAGCGGCTCCAGCTGCGCGTCGAGCTCGGCGATCTCCTTGTCCAACTCTGCGATACGCCTGGCGACGCTTCGCAGCGCAATCTTCGCGGGCTTCCACGGGTTCCTCAAGGGATTCCATGTCCGGCCGCAAACGTGCGCAGATCGTCGATCGCCCCCGTAGTGTCTTCCGCTTAGACAACGCCTCTCTCAGTTCTGCCGGCGCGGTGATGAGGAGGTCCCGCAGATGCACAAGGGCGGCGCTACGGGCCTTGAGAGCGCCGTCTCTGGCGATCTTGAGCTGACGGATGGCCTCGACGACTCCAGTCGTGTCCTTCGGAATGACCTTGGATTCGCCAGCCAGCACCGTACGAGCCGCCGCTTCGGCGTCGATGCCATCAGACTTGCCCTTGCGATGGCGGGTGTGCGAGTGCGGGCGGTTGATGTCGATGACGGCGATGCCAGCAGTGGTCAAGATACGGGTCAGCCCTGCGCCATATGAACCGCTCGACTCGACCCCCACCTCGCGGATCGTCCCGAGGCTCTGCAGCCACGTCAACGCCTGTCGGCAACCGGCCACTGTTGCGTCAAAGCGCAGCTCATCCAGCTGGCGACCTGTCTCATCGAGAGCCACCGCATGGTGGAACTGGCTGTGGCAATCCACTCCCGCGACGACAACCGGCGGAATCTCTGCGATGCTGATCGTGTCCTCCCTTCTCCCGAAGGGCGGCACGGGCCGGACGGGCGGACAAAACAGTGATGAGGCATCTGGTGCACAGGTTCCTATGAGGTCACGTTCCGCCCGGACCGGTCCACCCGATCCGACTCCTGGTGGCTCGGGTCCGATCGACTTGTCCGGGCAATGACACCTCAACAAGGGTCGGTTTCTTAGTAGGTCAGATCCGAGCCGCCGGGTGCATTCTTCACTGTTTCGTAGACCGTCTACAGCTTGACAAATGACGGCGTCTTTTGCTTTTCGTACCACGTCCTCTCGAACTCCGCGGGACTGATCGTGCCGATCGTGGTGTGACGTCTCTTCCGGTTGTAGAAGACCTCCGTGAAGTCGAAGATCGCGAGTTCCGCGTCGCGCCGCGTGGGTCACGAAAAACGATGCAGCAGCTCACTCTTGCAACCGCGACCCGAAGGATTCGACGAACGGGTTCTCCCACGGCGAGCCGGGTTCGATGTAGCTCGCGCCTGTGCCCGAGAAGCGGCACCAGTCGCGCAACGCGTTGGCGGTCAACTCGGGGCCGTTGTCGCACCGGATGAACTCGGGCGCCTTTCCTTTCTTCTTCACGATCTCGTCGAGGCAGCGGCGCGGTCGGCGTCGATGCGCCGTTCGACCAAACCGCCGCTTCGCGCGTGTGTTCGTCGACGATGTTGAGCAGCTTCAGGATCCTTCCGTCGGACGTCTGATCGAACTGGAAATCGAGCGCCCAGACGTTAGGCGGCCCAGAAACGAATCTCCATCCTGCCGAAGGAGACCTGGCACCTCTCTTGGCATTTCGCTGTACAAAATCGGCGTGGCCGTCGTCTAGATCCGGATCAGGGCTGTGCTAAATCGTGTTCTTGGGCAGGTCGTTCCTGAGCGGAATGTCGATGTTGAACAGGACATCCAGGGATTCCACCAGCAAAGAGGTTGTGACGCTCGGCAAGCACTTGCCGCTCAGAGCTCGCAGACGATTTCACCCCACAAAAAACCCGCGAGATAACGAAAAGTGATACGCAACGATGCTCAATGACGATCAATGAAGCGCCTGCTCAGAAGCCATCTCCGCACAAAACCGCAGGTCACGCGCTTGCACCAGGTCAAACTCCTAATCCGTCGGTTCGGCGTTCGATTCCCCGGCGACCCACGCGTCTGACCCACTCTGAGGCACTTTCAGATTGATCCCGTACAACAAACAGGCCGCATTTGAGCCGCAATCGCGCCACCGGTTCCGAATTCCCTAACCAGCAGAAACGTTGAACCTACGGATTTTCGGTCCGTTCTGATTCCTGTCCGATCCGATCCTCTCACTCTGCTGTACCCGACGGTCTCGCACCGCGGGCCTCCTCGGCTTCATGGAGTATGCCTCCCCCTCCCTGAACGCTCGTGACGGTCTCGTAAGAGGTCCGGATGCAGCGCAGAGCACCCACGTGACCCGCCGGATGATCCGTGCCCGATGCTCAACTGTGGCAACTCCATCGCCATCTACCGGAGCCTACGTCGACGGCTCCGTATGAAGCGTGGGTTTAGTTCGTCGGCGCGCACGCGTCGTTTGCAACCCAACGTGTGCATAATTGAACTTGCACGTCGGTGTCCAACCTAGCCTGGTAAGCCCCTATACCAAATGGTGTATGGACGCGGCCTCGTCGGCGCTTTAGGATCACCGTCGCGCTCGCGCGCAGAGGGCGTGGGTCTAACGAGGGGATTCGAAGTGAGCCGCTGCACCAAGATCATGACTTCGCTCTTCATTTACCTTTTGTGTGTCACGGTTGCCCTGCTCGTGGTCCCTACGCCGGCGGCGTCTGGCGCCTCCGTCGTCGTGCAGGAGACTCCGGAGGAGGGCTCGTCCAGTCCGCCGCCGCCCCCTCCCCCGCCGAGCTTTCCGGAGAAACCCGAAGAAGAGCGGGAACCGAAGCCGAAGCCGCCTCCGCCTCCTCAGAACAACGCAGGGGGCGGCGGAGGTTCCACGGTCGCGACCGCGAGCGACGGCAGTCACCGCTCGTCGACGACCGCGTCTACCCCCGTTACCGGTTCGAGTTCGGCCGGTGGAGGCTCCGCATCCGTGGATTCGGGCGCGGCCACACAAGAGTCTGGTCCCCAGAAGGCTCGGTCGAAACCTAGTAAGGGTGAAAAGCCTCAGCCGGAGCCGTCGTTCGAGCCATTGACGCCGCAGGCTGCTGCTCAACAGCCAACCGGAGATGAAGCGGCGATGCCAACGTGGCTTGCGATGTTGATCGGCGCGTCGCTCGCTCTGAACCTCGGCTTTCTCGTCGCGTTCTTCGCCCGCCGCTACCGCGGCCTATACGACCGCTAACGTCCCCGGCGCGCCCGCACCGCCGTCGTGGTGAACGCAACAACAAAAATCGCGAACAGCACTAGCGACGCGGTCATGAGCGGGGGGAGTTCCCGCTCCGGCTGTACCCGTGGGACACCTCGTGCGCGCTCGGGTGTTTCGTCGAAAGTCGACGAAGCATGATCGATGAACGACTGCTTGTCGAGGATCCCGGTGCCCTCGATGAAGACCCAGTCGTCGTAGGACCGGGGGTTGTAGGCGAACGCGCCCTGTTGGAACAGCAACGGCACAACGGGCGCGTCACGCGCGATCAGCCGCAATTGCTCTTCAACCGCGGCGCGTCTCTCTACGTCGTCGGCCGCCGTGGCGACGCGGCGCGCAACGCGGTCGAAGCGCGCGCTTTCGTATCCCGAGACGTTGAGCGGAGCGGTACGTGGATCGGAGGCCAACATCCGCGCAACGAAAGCGGGATCGTACGACGCGAGCGGGGGCGTGCTCCATATCGCGAGCGTGAAGCGCGCCGGGGCCGAATCTTCTCCGAGTGCGGCCACGAGATCGTCGCGCGCGATCGTCTTCACGCGCGCTGAGACGCCGGCGGAATCAAGCGCAATCGCGACGCGCCGCCCCGCCTCGGCGCGCACCGGATCTCCCGCGGGCGCGAGCACCTCGACGCGCGGCACATCGACTCGGGTGAGCGCGTCGCGTGCCGCGGACGGATCGACTCGATGCAGGATCTCGTCGCTCGCCCACGGTGACCGAGGATGGATGAGCCCGTACTCGGCGGGAACGCCATTGCCGGCCGCGCGCGCGATCGTTCGGAGATCGAGCGCCGCCGCGACCGCGCGGCGAACGACGGGATCGTCGAACGGAGCGCGGCGAACGTTGAACACGAGGATCGTGCCCACGTAGTACGCCCCGGTAGCGACCTCGGCACCGAGGTCCTCGAGCCGTTGCGCTGCATCGCGCGGCAACGTCAGTGGGACCATGTCGACCTCTCTCGTTTCGAGGCGCTCGAGCATGTCCTCTGGGCCCGGAACGATAGGGAACTTGAGCGTACGAACCCGCGGCGCGCCGAGGAAGTAGTTGCGGTTGGCGCGGAAGGTGTAGGCGTTATCCGGGCGGTGACGCGTCAGTCGGTACGGCCCGGAGCCGACCGGAGACCCGGGCGGGACGTCGCCGGCGGCGATGCCCTCCCACAAGTGCCGGGGCAGGATCGGGACGTCCGACAGCGGCTGGTCGAGGAACCCCGCGCCCGGAGCGGTGAGCTCGAACACGACGCGGCTCGGCTTCACCGCCCTCACTTCGTCTATCAGTTCCAGTTGCGGCGTGAAGCGCGGGTGATAGCGCGCTCGGACGTACTCGAAGGTGAACTCGACATCGCCCGCAGTGAGACGTCTTCCGTCGTGCCAGCGCGCGCCGTTGCGGAGCTCGACCGTCACCCGCCGCCCGCCGTTCGTGACCTTCACGTCGCGCGCCAACCACGGCCGAGGCGTGCCACTTTGATCGCGCCACATGAGCGTGTCGTAGACGAGCGTCATGAGCGGATAGCCGAACGTGAACGTGTAGGGAGTGAGTGTTCCGTCTTCCTGAGGGAACGGGATCCGCAGCGTCGCGCTCGATTGCGCGACGACTGGCTGGGGGAAGGGGACAGCAGTCGCCAACATGATCGCGACGGCGACTCTGAGGAAGTGGCTCATCGTGGTCGGAGCGTAGCGGGCGACGGCCGCAGGTCGCGGAGGACCTGCTAGTCGCGCGGCCTTATCGTTTCCGAGCGTGCGCCTCGGCACATCGCCGTGCCGCCGTCCGTCGCCATCTCTTTCTGCGGCGTGCTCGCGTAGTAGCGGCCCCTCGGGTCCGCGAAGCCGACGAGAGTCCAGCCGCCGGAGTGGCGGGTCGTGGTACGTCCGACCGTCTTGTCCTTTCCGGAGCGGACGCGCTTGACGAATATCCGGCGGTCGGGTTCACAGCGCGCCCGCTTCGACGACACCCGGCCTCTGAAAGCGGCCGCGTCTGAGTCGTGGCGAATCGTGATCTTGGTGCGCACGGTAGCCGACGGGAACCCCGGAGGGGGCGGGGGACCCTCCGACGGTGAAGGCGACGGGGACGGTCCCAGTAACGTAGGCAACGGTGTGGGACCCGGCGTCGCTAGCGCCGGCGAGAACGTAAGGGTGTGCGTAGCGCCGGCGACGATGGCCACAGCTACAACGAGCATGATAATAAAACGTGTTCGAGCGTCGGCGGCGAGCATTCGTGGTGATTACGCCTTTGTTGGCCGGATTCCTGTAACCAGGTGCAGCTTGAAAGCAGGAACGTGCATCGGAGACGTTCTAACTCACCGCCGCTTGCTGCGGGCGCTTGCCAGGGCGCTTCCGGGGAAGGGGCACGCTCAGCACCGCCATCGCGCCGTCGATCAGCATCGAGCAGAAGTCTGAAAGGTCCTGTTGGGGGAGATGGACGAGTGGCCTCCGCAGCACGCCGAGGGCCGCGACGGCCCGGACCTCGGCTGCCTTTCCTCCACGGGGTCCGGCGAGCATGCTCTCGAGACGCCTCGTCTGATCCTTCACCCTCTGCCCGACGGGAGGATGGTTGAGGCTCGAGACGTCGCGCGACAGCAGACAGACGAGCGTGCGGTGCTTGAGCAGCACGTCGAGGTAGGTCTCCAGAAGTTTGCGACGACCGGCCGGGAAGTGGCCGGTCGGAACCGCGGTTGCCAGCATCTCGTCGACGTGGTCGAGAAAAGGACCGACGAGCGTGAGGAGCAGGTCCTCCTTGGCGGGAAAGTGATAGTAGACGGCAGCCTTCGTAATGCCGAGGCGTTCGGCGACCTCGCTGATCGACGCGGTCTCGTAACCTTCCGCGACGAACAATTCCAGCGCGACCTCAAGAATTTGGTCGCGCGTGTCCTCGTGACGGACCCTCATGGCGGTTCTCCTTGCGATGCTGCACGTGAGCGGTGGGTGAGGAACCATAACCTACCTTCCGGCCGCCAGGAAGTCACCGGTCGGCCGTAAGTACCCCTGCGACGTCTCGATCACGTTGTCGAGCCGGCCAACATTGACCGGCGTGGCTCTAGCAACCGCTGTGCGGGGCGTCCATTTGTGCTCCGATCGTGCCCTTGGGGATGATGGTGCAGTCTTTCGCCATTCCTCCTGGGATGAGCGGATCCTGATAGGTGTCAATGCCGGCCGCGTCAAACAGGAGACCGGCTCCGAACCCGCCGCCGTTGGTCGCATCGTGGCCGGCGACGTAGCTGTCGTTGCCTTCGCGGTCGATCAGCAAGCCCGCTCCCCCGGTGCTCCCACCGTTGGTGGCGAGGCCGCCAGCGCTGTAGGCATCGTTGCCGCCCGAATCGAGGAGAAACCCGGTTCCGAAGTTGCCGCCGCCATTGGTCGCGTCGTTGCCGGCGGTGTAGACGTCGTTGCCGCCGCCGGCATCGAGCAGGAACCCGGAGCCGACGAAGCCACCGCCGTTGGCGCTCTCGTCGCCGGCGCTGTAAGTGTCGTTTCCGCCGATGTCGACGAGAAAGCCCGAGCCGCGGCTGCCCCCGCCGTTCACGCTCGTCTTGCCCCCGAGGTAGGCGTCGTTCCCGTCTCCGTCGACGAGCAGACCGGCGCCGCCGAGGTCACCGCCTCCGTTGGTTCCTAGACCAGCGGCTGTGTAGGTGTCGTTTCCGCGGACATCCAACAGGAACCCGGCGCCCAGCGACCCCGCGCCGTTGGTGCCCTCTTCGCCAGCGATGTAGGTGTCGTTTCCGCCGGCATCGAACAGGAAGCCGGCGCCGTTGTAGCCACCGCCGTTGGCCCCGCACGAGCGCGGCTGCACGGCCGCACCGGTGGTCTCGTCGGTCGCGTCGGCTCCATAGGAGTCGTTACCACCTGCGTCGATCAATGCCGCCGCGCCCGTGGGGGTGAAGCCGGGACACGCTCCGGCCTGAAGGTTGCTTCCCCCGGCGTTGTTGAGGTACGTGTCGTTGCCGCCGGCGTCGATGAGCACCCCGCAGTCCTCGGTATAGGTGGTGTTGCCGCCCGCGAGGTCGAGACACAGAGCAGGCGCCATTTGAATCACGGCTCGCTTCGCCCCGGCGAAGGCCTTCAGCTCGGTCGCCAGTTCCACGGCGTTGTTTGCGAGAGCCGTCCGCGCTGAAAGCACCTCCGCTGCAACTACGCCCACCGCGCTTTCACCGCGGCCGCGCGGGCCTCCGGCGCGTGTTCTCAGTGACGTCACGGTGTCCGCGTCGTAGGTTCGTCGCGCCGCGGCGTCGAAGCGCAGGTAGCTCTCGAGATAGCGCCTGAGCGCGCTCGCCGCCGGGTCCGGCAGGTCGTCCAGCGCGAACAGCTCGTCAACCTGCTCCTCGGTCGGCGACACGCCGCGGCGTGCGAGGAGGGCGAGCGCCGCGGCGTGCGGCGAGGCATCCGTCGCTGCGCCCCCCGACGGGTCGTCTACGTCATGACCCAGTAGCAACGCTTGGGCGCGTCCGGTACTTCTGACGAGGGTGGCCGAGGCCACAGGGACCTGCAGTGCGTTGCGCCCCTCGATCCCCGAGAGGATGATCTCGGCTGCTCGAAGGCCGGCCCTTTGCTCGGTCGCCAGCGCCGCGGTGACGTCGTCGACGACGGGGGGAGCAGGAGCCGAGACGGCCACGGCCTGTGTAGCGGAAAAGAGGATCATCGCCCCAACGCCTGCAGCGCCGCAAAGCCTCTTCAGAATCGGGTGAACACCGAACATCGCTATCTCCTCTTGGATAGGCCTGCCGTCATATGCAGTCAGACCTGGCACGACTCCGCGATCAACAAGGCACATGGTCCCGGCGCGGAAGGAGCGGGTCAATACACCATTTGGTTAACGACCGTCCGGCTGCCCTAACCTCCGATCGTAGTCGCGAGGAGTTCGGGATCGTCGGCACTCAGGGCTTCAAGGGTCCCGAGGGCACCGACCAGTTCGTGCAACTCAGAGGAACTCAGCTTCCGTATCCGCCGCGTGGCAATGAGAAATACGAGCAGAGCACCAGTCGTCCGAACTACGTCGTCGGGGGCAGGCAATCCCAGCACCACGAACTCAGGAGAGAACGCACCCCACTCATGGCACTCGAACGTTCCCTTGCCGGCGAACGTGACGAAAGGATTTTCCGAAAACCGGCCCCCCACCCGCGCGAGCTTCAGGCGATACGACGAGCGGTTGTGGACATCGCGCGCATACAGCCCGAGGCGCCGGTGAATTTCGCACGCGGTGACCAGGTACGTCGGCGAGGTCACCGATCGCATAACCGTCTGGGCAACGGAAGTGGTCATCCGCACAACCTCGATGTCGTCGCGCCCCGTAAACACCGGTGCCTTCTTGAAGTACAGAGTTGGAAGCCGACGCAGTTTCTTCGACCGATCGTTTACCACGACGCTGAACACGCCCTCGAAGCGAGACGCACCTGCCGGCGGTAAGCCGGGCTCCAAAAGCTCGAGTCGGTCGAGAGCGCCCGCTGCCGTGGCCCGCGCCTCGAGCCAGCCGTCGGGAGCTGCGATCCACCGCGAGTCGGCCCACACGAGGCCATCGAATGGATCGGGTCACCCGGCCGTGGCCCGAGGCTCTAGCGCGTCGTCAGTCATCGAGTAGCAAACCCTTGTCCACCATTCCCTCGATGAGTTCGTCGAGAGCATCGTGAAGAGCATATAGGTCGGCTCGGTGGCGTTCGAGCGCCTGCAGCGTGTTGGGATAACCCGACTCGGCGATGAGCGCGTAGACGAGGGCGGCGGGCGGGTTGAGGTAGTGGAGTTCGCCTGAGTGGGTGTCGAGAACGATTGCTTCGTCTTCGATCCACTCGACGTGCAGATCCGGAACCGAGCGCATCCGACGAACCATCGAAAGATCGTAAAGCCTCGCAGCGGGTCGAGGAATGGCTTCGTGGCACACTTGCTCGATGGGGCGAAGGGTTCCGAGAGGGCCACGGGCGGTGGCTGGAGGGCTGGTGGCGGCCGCGGCGATCGCGGTGTTCGTTTCGGCGGGAAAAACGGACGTTATACGTGCTCAAGTTCGTGACGACTTGCCGGCGACGTCGAACGACCTGCGGCTTGCGCGCACGCAGAATTCGCCGTTGCTGCTCGCGGATCCCACCAATCCTCGTTTCGTCGTTCTTGCTCATCGTCTCGACGCGCCGACGTTTGGCTGCGGCTTGCAAGTGTCGGGCGACGGAGGACGCACCTACGTGCCGGCGGAGCCGGTGCCTGAGCTGCCCGAGGGAGCCGAAAAGTGTTACTCGCCTGAGGTCGCCTTTGACGGCAACGGAACCCTCTATTACCTCTTCGTCGGCCTGCATGGCAGGGGGAACACCCCGATGGGCATCTTCCTGACGACTTCGTCCGATAGGGCGAGGACCTTCACGAAGCCGATCAAAGTCCTGGATGCTGGCAACTATCAGACGCGCATGGTGATCGATCCGACCGTTGATGATCAGGGACGGATCCACCTGGTATGGCTTCACACGACAGCCGACCCGCCGACCGGCGGCCTCCCTCCGCCGCCAAATCCGATTCTCACCGCGTACTCTGACGACGGGGGTAAGACCTTCTCCGAACCGCTGGAGATAACTGACCCCGAGCGTCCGCGGGCGGTCGCCCCCGCTGTGGCCCTCGGTGCCGACGGCGCCCTGCACGTCGTTTACTACGACCTCCAAGGCGACGCCCGCGACTACCAGGGGCTGCGGGGGCCGACGTGGACCGGCACGTGGTCTGTGGTGGTGAAGAGCTCGTCAGATCGCCGCCGGCGATTCTCCCCCGCGGTGGTGGTAAGCGACGATGTCGTTCCCCCCGAGCGCGTTCTGCTCATCTACACGATGCCGCCCCCGGCGATTGCCGCGGACGAGGACGACCTTTACGTCGCCTGGCACGATGCCCGCAATGACGACTGGGATGTCTTCTTGAGTCGATCGAGCGATGCGGGACAGTCGTGGAGCGCGCCGACGAGGGTCAACGACGACGAGATCCGCAACGGGAGGCACCAGTACCTGCCGGACCTCTCGGTCGCGCCCGACGGGCGCGTCGATGTGATCTTCTACGATCGCCGACGCGACCCGGAGAACGTCCGCAACGACGTCTATTACGCGTATTCGGATGACGGCGGCAGGACGTTTTCCGAAAACTTGAGGCTCACCAGCGAAAGTTCCGACTCCCGTACCGGGCAGCGTTATCTCGTACCATCCGGCCAAGGTCGCGGCGATGTTGGGTCGCGGATCAGCGTGCTGGCGCACGAGGATGCCGCCGTCGCAGCCTGGGGCGACAGTAGAAACGTCCTCCTCGCGCCCTACTCAGACGTGTTCGCGACGGAGATCGTGTTGTCGCGCGAGCGCGGAGCTGGCGGCGCCTGGTCAAAGGTCGGCGTCCTCGCGGCCGCGACCGCCGTCTGCGCGGCGACCGTCCTAGTGTGGCGACGGCGAAGGCTATCGCGATCGCGCTCTGCAGGGGAGTCTACGGAAGTGCCGCGCGATACGGCCGAGCTGGGAACGCAGGAATGACGCGCTCGTGCACGACGACGGCAACCGGCGGGGGTCTGCGTCGCGGCATGGTAAGAGCGACGGCCGTCGTCGTGGCCGTATTGATGCTCGTTTCGTGCCGGCCTGAGATCGGGCCGCGCCCACAGTCGAGATCGCCACTGCCGCCGACCCCGGAGTTCGTCGAGGTCACGATGGACGAATATCGTTTCGACTACCGGCGTCCCGTCCCACCGGGCCGGGTCATTTTCACCGTCCATAACGAAGGAAGTCTCGACCACGAACTCGTTCTCGTAGCGCTTCCCGAGCGCGTGGCCGTCCCGCGCAAGCGCCGGCGGCAACCTCAGCTGGTGGCAACAGTGTTCCACGTCCGGCCGCGCCCCCCGGACAGTGAGCGGAAGTTCGCGGTGGACCTTACTCCCGGCGACTACGCCATGCTGTGCTTTATCGAAGCGTCCGACGGCGAAACCCATCTCGACAAGGGCATGCGATCGGAATTCCGAGTCCGGTAGGGCCCGATGCCCCGGTCGGCGCTGCGCGCCTAACGCAACATTGTCTGGAGCCGTCACTCGCAGACGCATTCCCTTCCAGTTAAAGGCCCCACCCCCGGCACCGAGAGCCTGCCTGTGCAGGTCTTCCCGGGGCCACAGACGACAGTGTTCACCGGGATGCAGTTGTCTCCGTCGTAGAAGCCACAGATGATTTGATCGTCAGCGTATGCGGGTCGGGCGGCGGCGCTGACGATGAACGGAGTTGTGGCGGCGAATGCCGCGCCTTTGGCGATGCGACGAAGAAAGCGCGTCCGATCGAGCGTTTGCCGGACCGACGGACCTACGGTCTCTCCACCCACAATGGGAGCCTCTCCACCCACGATGCAACCTTCCTTGTCGCCCGGTAAGACCTTGGGGCCAGTCAACCAAACTTCACCTGGTTAGGCAACCTCCGAAGTGGACCAGAGGCGCGTACACCAGATTGTGTATAGCGTCCGTCCAACGAGCGTGGTTGATTAGGCCTCAACACGTTCAAGCGCGGGGAACGGGTTGTTTGCGAGAACGCTTACTTGATGGCAGGTAGGGCGAAAAGTCACGTTCGGCTGGCCCCGTACGCCGGAGGGCGACGATGCAATCGATCAAGGTGCAAAGGGAGAATCAGCATGAGCATAGGAGGAGACGTATGAGCAAGAAGCTGTTGTTCGTTTCGACAGGGGCGATGGCGATACTGCTGACCGCTCTTTCGGTGGCGTGGGCCTGCACCAACGTGCAGGGCCAGACCGTCGTGAGCCCGAGTAGTATCGATGATCCCAACAGCACCGCGAGCGGTGACCAGTGCGGCGCCGATCACACCTTCCCGACCGTGCACAGCAACACGAGGTGCACGAGCACAGAGTCGTGGAGCACGGTCACGTCCACGTTCCAGAAGTCGGGCTACCGGCAGTACTGGCACTACCCGGGCATCAAGGCCGGCTGGACCTTCACCGCGACGGGCGTGGGCGCGCGGCCGTCGGAGGCATATAAGCTCTACCTCCTCAACCACTGGCGGAACACCGACACGATGCTCATCTGTATGGGCAACGCAGTCGCGCAGGAGGTCGAAATCGGCGGCGGAGTATCTAAGACCGCCGATGGAAGCGGGAACATCGCGGCGATCACCGGGACGATCCCGAGTGGCGCACAGGCGACCGATGCGACGACGGGGCCGGCCGCGGTGTGCCACATCTCGCCACCTAATAGCGGAACAGGCGCCCCGGACTGGGGAACCAACCCTTACTACTTCACGATCCTTCCGTAGCGCGTAAGCTAGAGAGAACGATTCGTCTGCGACTCGACGGGGCCACATGTAGATGTGGCCCCGTCGCTCGTGCCGCGGAATGACGAAGCGAACGCAGGATAAGCGGGCGTCCCAGCGAACCACCGCGCTGGCGTCCTCGGAACGAGGACCAAGTGAATAAATCGAGGAGCGGACGAATGCCGGGCGTAGTAGTGGGGGCGTGGGTTCGAGCTCGGGCTCTCGACTGGCCGCGGGGGTCACGACCGGTTGCTGTCGCGGCGGCTCTTGCCGTAGTGGCGTCGTTGGTCGCGGCGATTCCCGCGGGCGCGCAGGAGTCTCCCACTCTGTCGATAGACCGGGTCCTACCGGACAAGGCGGCGTCGACGGGGATGGAGGTGCAGATCCTGGGGAGCGGGTTCGAATCGGGCGTGACCGAGGTCCGCTTCGGCGATCGCGCGAAGCCGGGCGATCAGGTGTCGATCCCCTGTGGCCCAACCTCCCCGAACTGCATCGTGTGGTCCGACTCCGACATCATCGTGCTGGCCCCGCCTCACGCCGCGAGCGACGACGTCCCGATCACGGTCGTGTCCGCCACGGAGGAGGTGACGAAGAGCAAGAAGACGATCCAGACCGCCGACGGCCCGAAGGAGGTACCGCTGTTCTCCTACACGCCGACGAGCGGGATCTGGACGGCGTGTCCGCCCGAGGTCGCCCTCGTGCCCGCGCCCCGCTGCCCGGGGGCGCTCAACGCCGCCCGCTACGGGCACACGGCGACCGTGCTCGAGGGGCCCGGATGCCACCCGAGCTGCGGCAAGGTCCTCGTCGTCGGCGGCTTCCGAGAGAATCCCGACAGAACGTCCGACGTCCGGGTGCACGAGTTTGCTCTCGCGTCGACCGAGCTTTACGACCCGCGAACGGGGGTGTGGACGAGCTGCTCGGCTCCCGACCAGACTCCATCGTGCCCCGGCCCTCTGACGGAGGCGCGTGGGCGACACGCCGCCACCCTCCTCAGCGGCCCGCGGTGCGAGGTGCCGGCGCCGCCGAGTTGGTGCGGGAAAGTTCTCGTCGTCGGGGGCAACGGTGGATTTTTCAAGGCGAACTTCGGGTGGCATTACGACACCGACCATAGGGACTCGAGCGAACTCTACGACCCGGCGACCGGTAGCTGGAGCAGCTGTTCGTCTGCCGGCGAAACACCAACGCCAAGTTGTCCCGGACGGCTCGCGCTCGCCCGCAGCATTTTGAGCGTCACTCAATTGTCCGGGAGTGAGTGCCGCACCGCGTCGGTTCCGGACCATTGCGGCAATATCGTCGCGGCCGGGGGCTTTTATCGCAATGAGGCACAGGGGAATGTCCTTCCCGAGGGTGCCGACCTCCAAGACTCGACTAGGGAGGTCGAGCTTTACGATCCCGATTCCGGGACGTGGCGCACCACGACGCCCCTCGTCTTCGACCGCTACGACCACACCGCGACGCTCCTAACTGCGCCGCGATGCGGAGGGGGCTCGCCGCCCGACTGGTGCGGCAAGGTCCTCGTGGTGGGTGGCGACACTAACCGCGGCTTCACTCCCCGCTGCTCGAACTGTCCGATGGACCAGGTCGAGCTCTACGATCCGGAGAAAGAGACCTGGACGACCTGCGCCAACAACAAAGCGGGCACGTCGGCGTGTCCCGCATCCACGAATGTGGCGCGCTGGCTTCACTTTGCCGTGCTATTGCGAGATGGCGGCGTTTTGGTCGCTGGTCAGAACAACGGTGACCGTTCGGGCGAACTTTACAACCCGGATACCGGGGTCTGGCGCACGACCAATAACAATCTGGGCAAGCAACGAACATCGGGCGTCGCGGGGTTGCTGCTCCCCAACGGGAGCGTGCTTGCGGCGGGCGGCGACTCGTCGTTTTTGGAGTCGGCCACCGAGATCTACGACGGCAACAAATGGTCCTTTGGACCCTCGATGCGCGATGTCCATCATGGCGCGGAGATCCTCCTGCTCTCCGACGGACGAGCCCTTGTCGTGGGGGGCAGAACGCGGGGGTTCGATCGCTCAGCGGGTTCTCTCGAGGAGCGTGACGGTGAGTCTGCGGTGACCGAGCTGTTCACCCCTGCTCCCTCGCTCGTCAAGCTCGTTCCTCCTACCGGGGCGGCCGTGGGCGGGGAGCAGATCAAGATCGTCGGCACCGGGTTCACCAGCACCGACTCGGTGCGCTTCGGCGACCAGGAGGCGGCGTTCACGGTCGATCCGACCGGCACCGAGATCACCGCCACCGTGCCGGAGGCGACGACGCTGCGCACGGTGGACGTCGCGGTCACCAACCCGGGCGGGAGCGACGCCCTCAAGAACGCGTTCACCTACACCGGCCCGCCCGGGTCGGTGGGGGAGCTCACCGCCCCCACGATCGAGGGCAAGAAGGTGGTGCTGGGCTTCGCCGCCGCGGGCGGGGTCGCCAACACCAGCCCGCCTGCGACCAAGTACCTGCTGCGGATGTCGAAGACCGGGCCGATCAGCGACGACCAGAGCTTCGCGGCGGCGACGCCGCTCACCTGCCAGGGGAACGTCGTGTGCCCCTACAACCCGGCTGCGGTGGGCGACCCGCTCGACTTCACCGTCACGGGTCTTCAGCCAGAGACCGGCTATCATTTCGCGGTGAGGGCTCAGGGCGACGACGGCTTGCTCGGCCCGATCTCATCCCTGTCGGTCACGACCGCCGCCGTGCTTCCTGCCAAGGTCACGGGTATCAAGGCGAAGCCGCTCTCGGACACCAAGGTCCGGATCGAGTTCCCCGCGGTCGGCTCCAACGGGAGCGATGGCCCCGTGGCCGGCGCCTACGTCGTGCGGCAGTCCCAGAGCCCGATAAACAACGACGCCAGTTTCGACGCGGCGACCGCGCTCTGCAGCGACGGGGTGTGCGACTCGGACGATGGCTTTTCACCGACATCGATCGGCGACCCGCTCGTCCTCGAGATCACCGATCTCAGTCCCGAGACCACCTATTTCTACGCGATCAAGGCGCGGGACGCGGCCGGCAACCTGGGGCCGATCTCGGACCCGGTCGAGGTCAAGACGCTGGCGCTCGAGGGCCAGGTCAACGACCTCGTCGCCCAGGCGACCTCCGCGACTGAGATCAAGCTCACCTTCTCGGCGCCCGAGGTCGGCGGCAAGGCCGCCTCCGAATACGTGATCAAGCGCTCCAAGACGCCGATCACCGACGCCGTGTTCGGCGCCGCCACCTCCGTGTGCGACGGGGGCACGTGCAAGCTCTCGCCAGCGAATCCCGGGGACAAGCTCACCGTCTCCGCCAAGGGCCTGGATCCCGACACCGAATACTTCTTTGCCCTCAAGGTCGCCAAAGGCGGCGGGCAGTTGGGGCCGATGTCGAACGTCGCCCAGGCGGAGACGCTTGTCGCCGGGGCCATCGGCGCGGTCGAAGACCTCTCCGCCCGAGTGCTCTCTTCGGATGCGGTCGAGCTCACCTTCTCAGCGGTCGGCTCCGACGGCAAACCGGCGACAAGATACGTGGTCAAGCGCTCCGCCACCCCAATCGTCGACGGAGCGGCGTTCGACGCCGCCACGTCGGTGTGCGCCGGCGACTGCGTGTTCACCGTCAACTCGATCGGCGAAAAGCTCGTTCTCCCTGTCGCCGATCTCGATCCCGACACCACCTACTTCTTCGGGCTCAAGGCGAAGGTCGCCGACCGGACGGGGCCGCTGTCGAACATCGTCGAGGCGAAGACGCTGGCGCCGGGAGAGATCGGGGCGGTCACCGACCTCGCCGCCGAGCCGCTGTCGAAGACCGAGATCAGGCTGAAGTTCACCGCGGTCGGCGAGGACGCGGCACCAGTGACCGACTACGTCGTCAAGCAGTCTTCCTCGGAGATCGATGGTCCCGGTTTCGACTCGGCCACGTCGCTCTGTGGCGGCGTATGCAAGTTCACCGTGCAGCAGCCGGGGGACCGCGTCACCCTTCGGGTCACCGACCTCAAGCCGGATGCCACCTACCACTACGCGCTCAAGCCGAAGGGGCCGTCGGGGAAGCTGGGGACGATGTCGAACCCGGCGCAGGCTACGACGCTCGCGGCCGACGCCGGCCCCATCGCGGGTAGCGTGTCCTTCCCCGCCGGCTATTCCCTGGTCGGCGTACCCGGGGGCACCCAGCTGACCGCGGATGCCCCCCTCTACTCGTGGTTCAACAAGGGCTCGGGTGGGCGCTACGAAGTCGTCGCGGCCGACGCCCCCCTCGCCTCGGGGCGCGGCTACTGGGCGTTCTTCTCGGCGGCGCGCGAGGCCGCCATCTCGCGCGGGAAGGCGACGGCTCGCTTCGCCTTGGGCGCGTACCGGGCGTCGATGGTCGGAAACCCGTCAGGCGAACGGCGGGCGCGGGTCACCGGGCACGACTTCGCCGCCAAGTGGGATCCGTCCGCCAACGGAGGCGCCGGCGGCTACCGCATCTCGCGCTACCGCCAACCGCAGCGGATCGATGTAGGCGAGGCGATCTGGGTGTTCTCGTACCGCAAGACGAAGGTGAAGATCAGTACCAAATAGACGTAATGAGGGCGCTACACCAAATAGTGTATTGCACCGGTTGGGTACGTTTGTTTGACTACTGGACGACGCTTGAGCGAAAGACGGCGATGATCACCCACCAGGGGGAATTCATATGAACGCCACGCCGCGGCGA
>Ga0247713_1000591_pt1 | contig 21282 bp, 17 predicted proteins | sample 21E_NmetaG_FD_189936 | JGI IMG/M metagenome (GOLD analysis project Ga0247713, IMG submission 189936) | Soil microbial communities from hillslope of Landscape Evolution Observatory, University of Arizona, Oracle, AZ, United States - 2-1-E_N | ecosystem: Engineered > Artificial ecosystem >... | reverse complement strand
CAATCAACGGGATCGGGCCGGGGGTGTAGGCATCGACCCTCTTTGCTGCCTCGACCGACCAGTTCTTGTCGGCGCCGCCCAGGGCGTAGATGCGCCCGTCGGTGCCCAAAGCGGCCGTATGGTAGGCGCGCTTGGTAGGCATGGACTTCACCGTGGTCCACAATGTGGTGCCCGGGTCGTAGACGTCGACGTCGGACAGCCAATCCCCGTTCCTGTAGCCACCCATGGCGTAGATGCGCCCGTCGGGGCCGGCGGCGACGGCGATGGGCGTATTGTCCCGCCTCGTCGTTGGGATCGGAAGGTCGGTGCTCCAGCTGTCCGGCGGCTCGGAGCTGAGTGTGTTCGTTGCGGGATTGAAGGCGATCATGAGGTTGACACTCGCGCTGGTGAGGTAGATGCGCCCGTCGGAGCCGGTGACCGCGAACCCACCGGCCAACCCGTGCGGCATCGGCGGCAACGGCTGCCATCCGAGAGCCCGGTTGCCGGGGTCGTACACCTCGGCGCTCGTGCCCGGCGAAGGAGTCCCGTTCCCCCCGAAGACGTAGATGCGCCCGTCAAGGCCTCTGGCGGCCATGGCGGTGGCGCGGGGGGTCTTGAGGTCCGCCATCCGAGTCCACCTTGTGGTCTTCGGGTCGTAGGCCTCCACCACGGCAGAAGCGGCCTGGGCGTAAAGCAAATTCGTCGCCCCGCCGATCATGTAGATGAGTCCGTCGGAGCCCGTCGCAACGGCCGTGGAGCAGCAGCTTCGAGGATTCGATTGCGATGGCGGGGGCAGCGTGGTCCATTCATCGGTGCTGATGTCGTAGATCTCTCCGCCCTCTGCCCCGCGGACGTAGTAGATGCGGTCGTCGTCGCCGATGCCTCCCGTGGCTGGGTGACTCGAGCCGCCCTTGTTCATGTCCTTCACCCGTTCCCAGCTGTCGGGGGCGGCGGCGGCCTGCACCGGTGTGGGCGCCAGCACCATGGGAAGGGAGCCGGCGACCGCCGCCAGCCCGATGAGGACTGCCCGGCCGCGGGAGCCGGCGCGGGGGCGTCGACGCAGGCCGACCATCGAGCGCATGAGCGACGGCAACGACGATGTGATCACGATTCTTCCCCTGATCCTCACGCCTTCACGATGACAGACCGCTCCCGAGCTAACGCGCGCCAAACATGCCCTATTTTCGTCGGAGCCTTCCTCGGTTCCCCTGCCTCACCCTTTACTGGAGACAGAGAGTTCAATAGCTGGCGGGGCAGGAGGGGCAGGATGCAGGCACTCCTCAATTGTCCCCCTTCAGACCGGCAAATGAACTCCAACCTTTGGCGTAAGTTCTGCCAAGGGGGGGGCGTAGGTTCTGCCAAGGGGGGCGTAGGTTCCCTCATCGGGCCTCCTTCCCGAACAGGTCTGCCGCCAGAGCGGTCCGGGTCTCGACCCCCACCTTGGCGAACACCCGTCGCAGATGGGCCTTCACCGTAGAGCGAGCGACTCCCAGCTCCCCGGCGATCTCGGCGTTGGTGCGGCCCTGGGCGGCGAGCTCGGCGACCTTGCGCTCCGCCCTTGTAAGCGCCCCCCAGCCGCTGCGGGGCCGCGGCACTCGCCCTCCCTCGTGGCTGGTGGCGTAGGCCACCGCCTCCTGGGTCGACAAGGCCGCCCCTCGGCCCCACTCGGTGGCGAAGGACTCCTCGCCCAACGGCTCGCGCACCGACTCGAGCGCCGAGGCGTGCTCTTCGTGACGGCAGCCTGGACGCACGCAGCCATGGCGGCCCCGCACCGCTTCGGCCGCCCCCAACAGGCGGGCAGCACGGGTGAAGTCGCCGTGATCGGCGGCGAGGGTGGCCAGCGCCTCCAAGGAGTCCGCCATGGGCGCAGGGTCGCCGATCTCGGCCCACAGGAGCAGTGCCTCGCGAAGGCGGGGGGCCGCGGCCCGGCCGTCGCCATTGATGCGGCTCAGGCGGGCCGAGGCCCCGAGGGCGAGGGCCTCACCGATCTTGTCGCCCCACTGGCCGGCCGCAGCGGTGGCCTCATCGACGACACGTCGGGCGGTAAGCGGGTCGGTGGGCCCCTCCAGCAGTGCGCACAGGCAGGGTGCGACCAGGTGAGCCACAGAGCGTTGCCGGGCGATGAGAACGGCCTCTTGGAAGATTCGCTGCGCGGCGCCCGGGTCGCCATGTTCAAGGGCGACCCGGCCCTTGCCCAGGAGAGCCAGGACCAGCGGGTAGGGGTGATCGCCGTTCCGCGCCACTTCGGCGGCCTGCGCGAACCAGCTGCGGGCCATGGCGGCCTCGCCCCGGAGTCGGGCGCACTCTCCCAGCCGAGCCAGGGCCACGCCTACCGCGTGAAGCTCGCCGAGCTCCCGGGCCTGCTCGAGGCCGGCCTCCAGAGAGGCCCGGGCCTCGCCGTAGTCGCCCATGGCCAGCTTTGCGCCGCCGAGCCCGACGAGGGCCTGCGCCTCTCCCGCCTCATCGCCGCGGCTGCGGGACAGCGCCAACGACTCAGCCAGGTGGTCGTAGGCGACGGCGGGCTCGCCTCCGAGCAGGTGGGCCCGCCCCAGGTCGGTCAGGGCGTCGATGAGCAGCGACGGGTCGGCGGCCTCTCGCGCCTCGGCCACGGCCACCTGGAGCATGGGCAGACCCCTGGCCGGGCCGTCGGCCAGCAGCTCGACAAAAGCCAGTGCCCGGCCAGCTGTCGCGGCCTGTTCCTCGTCGCCCGCCTCCTCGGCCACAGCCACGCTCTCCTCCAGCCGGGCTCGGGCGGTGGCGAGCTCCCCGCGAAGGCCCTGGGCGACCCCCGCTCCAGCCACCATCCGGGCTCGCAGGCCCGGAGGTGCCCCGGAGGCGGCGGCCACCACCCGCTCGAGGCGCTCCGCCGCCTCCCGGTAACGACCCTGAGGGGGGCACAACGCGGAGTCGGCCTCGCCGAGGATGACGGCCGTCTCGGCCTGGCCCCTTTCGAGGGCCCACTGCAGGGCCCGATGGATGTCGTCGTGATACGGGTCGAGGCGGGCCAGCCAAACCCGCCCTCGTCGCGGGTCACCCGCGGCCTGCACGTGGCCGGCGCACCACCGGGCATGACGGCCCCGCACGACGTCCTCCTCGCCGGAGGCGACCAGCTTCTCCGCCCCGCACCTTGCGATGGTCCCGAGAAGCCGGTACCGGTTCTCCCCGGCCACGTCCTCCACCTCTACGAGCGACTTGTCCACCAGGCACCTCAGCGTGCCCGAAAACTCCTCCTCCCCCAGACCGTCGGTGGCGCAGACCTCGAAGGCCGCCTCAGCGCTGAAGGTGGCGGAGAACACGGCGAGTCGCTCCAGCAGGGTTTTCTCCGTCGGCGAGAGCAGCTCGATGCTCCAGGCCAGGGAGGCCGACAAACTGTGGTGGCGGGGATGGGCGGTGCGGACGCCGACCGTGAGGAGGGGGAACGGGTTGTCGATCCGATCGGCGATGTCGGCCGGCGAGTAGGCGCTGACAGCTCGAGCCGCGAGCTCGATGGCCAGGGGAATGCCGTCGAGGCGCCGGCAGATCTCCGCCACGGCCGGGCCGTTGGCGGCCGTGAGGCTGAATCCCGGATCCGCGGAGGTCGCCCGCTCGCAGAACAGCTGGACCGCCTGCGACTCGCTCAGGACGGGGGGCAGGTTCTCGTGGCCTGGGCCGGGCAGGGACAGCGGCGGGACTCGCCACACGGCCTCGCCATCGGCCCCGAGTGGCTCCCGGGCCGTCGTCAGCACTCTCATGCCCCGGGCCACCAGCGCTTGCGCCACCTCCGCACACGCCTCGAGCACCCGGTCACAGTCGTCAAGAACCACCAGAGGGGCTTGGTCGCCGTGCTGCTGGGGCGCGAGAGGCCCGGCGCCGCCGCCTGTGTCGGCGATCGCCTGCGCCAGGGTCGGCGCCACCTGGTCGGGATCGGCCAGCCACCCCAGGCACACGATGACCGCGCCGTCGTCACCGAGACGACGGGCCACTTCTACCGCCAGGCGGCTCTTCCCCACCCCGGGGGCGCCGGTGAGCGTGAGGAGAGGGAAGCGGGAACTGAGCTCGAGAACCTCGGCCACCTCGCGCTCCCGTCCGACCAAGCCGGTGAGCGGCGGCAGAGGCGGCGAACCAGCCGGGGGCCATGGATCCCTCGGTCCATCGCCCCGGCCGTTCCCTCCTGCGGCACGGGCAGGGGGACGCTGATGGGAGCGCGGCGTGAGCGGCTGCGCCGGCGATGGCAGCCGTGGGAGCTCTGTGGCGTGGCGATCTTGCTGGTCCAACGTTGGCATCCTCGGTGGCGCCGACCGTGTGGGCGGCCGTTTTCACCACCATGACGGATCGCAGACGGAAGTACGCGCGTCAAAGTGGCGCGATTTTGCTAGTCGGTGCTCTTTTTTGACGCTCTGCATCCTTAAGGAAGCCCTGAACGAGGCGGTGCGAGCCGGCAGCCTCACGACCGACGGCCACCTCGCCGCGCTTTCCGTCGAGCACGGAGCGCAGCTGGTGTCGTTCGACCGGGACTTCGGCCGGTTCCCCGGCCTGCGTTGGCGCCACCCCGCCGACGACCTGTCCGAACCGCGGTGACAGGAGTTTGGGGGTCGCGGCGAGCCCTGGTCAGCGCCTAAACTTGCACGGGTACGGCGAAGGGAGAAAGGCGATGATCGACGACGGACGCAGGGCGGACGGATCCGGCGCCCACGGTAAGTGGCTTGCCGAGAGGGCGAGGCTGGCCGGATGAGGCGGAGCCACTGCGTTGTGTGCGGCGGGCCTGTCTGGTGGACCCGCGGGACCGAGCGCCTCTTCCTACCATCCGGCCTCGTGGCCCACGAGGTGTGCATCCGGAACGCAGCCGCAGACGCCCCGAACATGCGAAGGCCACCAAGGAAGGATGCGTCCCGCGCCCAAGGGGGGCCAGCGCCCAGCCATGACAGCGAGACCAACTGGGATGCACCTATCACCGCAGTCCGGGCGCCTCCCTCAAGCTCTGATACCCCCGCAGAGGCGTAACGGCCCAGGACATGGCCTACCCGGACTGGTTGGCGAACTCAGTCACGCCCCGAGGAGGCTGTTGTACTCCTGGATGCGGGCGTTGAGGGCCTCAACGGCGGTGTTGTACCGGAGGATCAACTCGTTGAACTCCTCGACATCGGCGTTGTAGCGCCTGAGGTCGAAGGCCTTCCGCCGCTGCTCCTGGACGTCGCCCAGGGCCTTGATGCGGGCGTCGAGCTCAGCGACGTTGGCCTTGAGGTTGCGAATCTCGTTCTCCCTGTCGCCCAGCGTGCGCTGGCGGGCGGCGACGATGGCAGCGCGGTTGGAGAAATACCGGGCGTAGTGGGCCTCCAGGGCCGGTGACAGGCCTCCGAACTCCGAGCCGAGGATCGAGTGCATCTCGTTGTTCAGGGTGGGCGTCGATCCGTAGGGCTGGAGACGCTCCTCCAGCAGCTCATTGCCGGCCCGTGCTGCCGCCAGCTCGGCGTCTACCCGCCGGCGCTCCTGGGGGCCGAGAAGGGCGTACGCCGCGTGCAGTAGCTCGTGGGCGGCGATCACGTAAATGAGCTCGCGGGTCTCGGCCCGGTCGGGCGCCAGCAGGTGGATGCGACCGGCCACGAAGCATCCCCGGGTGTGGGTACGGGCGTCGGCGGCCGATGCCGCCTGGTTACCCTCGCCGCAGGTGCGGGCGAAGCTCTCCGGGTCCGCGATGACCGGGTTGGTGGACAGGAAGATGCCCCGGGCCGCCTCGGTCATCGTCGTGGTGGCCATCAGATCGGCCACGTCGGGGGGTGGCGGGACGGTGGTCGTAGCCGGGGCGGACACAGGCGACGTCGAGTGCGGCACTTCCACCCGGTTGAGCGGGTTCGAGCACGACATGGCCAGGGTCATCGCCAACACAACGAGACGTCGACGCCGAAGCACTGAGGAAGAACCTACTGGGATGACCAAGCGCGTTTACGCCGGAACCGCTTCGTTGAAGTAGATCGCCCACGGATCGAGTCGTTCGCCGCTGGGGGCGACCCAGTTACCCGGCGGTGGTGGCGAGTCGCCCGGAGGCGTGGGCATACCGCAGCTGTCCAGCCGTCGCCCCCGGTCGTCGGTGAAGATGACGCCGTCGGGATCATCGGCATTGCCCTCGATGCCCAACTTCCCCCGGTGGTGCAGGCGATGGTGATGCTGGCAAAGACAGATGAGGTTCGGTGTGTCGGTGGGCCCGCCGTCCTGCCAGGCCCGGAGGTGGTGGACATGGAGCCAGCGCCTGCGGTCACAGCCCGGCACCCGGCATCCTCTGTCCCGGTCCTCGACCACCACCCGGGTGCGATCGGGCACGGTGCGGAAGGCCCGGCCCACGCTCACCGGCTTGCCATCGGTCTCGAAGATCGGCCGCACCCGGCTGTCACAGCCGATGTAGCGGGCCAGCCCTTCGTTCAGCCCCGGTCCCAGGTGGAGGTGACCACCCTGGGCCCCGACGTGCAGCAGGACCATGTTGCGGTCACGGTGGGGATGGGCCACCGCCTCGGCGGCCAGTGACTTCTCGGCGACGGCCACGAAGGCATCGGCCCAGCTGACATCGCCGGGGGAGGCACCAGGCCCCGGACCGGCCTCGCCGGCCCGGAACAGCTCGTCACGGGCCTCGGTCAGGGCCTTCTCCCACACCGCCCCCTCGTCGGGCGGCAGCTCGGCCGAGAGCCGCCACGTCCCCCTATCGGTGTGGTTGAAGCTGACCGAGCGCTTCTCCTCGGCCGGAGCCGGCTCCTCGGCCGGATCCTCCTGCGGGGTGTACTGGCTCAGCACCCGCCGCAGCTGGGTGACGGTGGTGTTGCGGGCCAGCTCGGCCACATCGGCGTCGACCGCGGTCGGCGCCAGCCGGCAAATGAGCCCGACGGAGTCCTCGCCCAGTTCACCGGCATCGAAGGCGGCACGGGTCTCGGGAAGCACCTCCAGACGGCGAGCCATGGCCACCAGCGTGTGGGCGCGATGAGGCGATACCCCGCACCGCCACGCCACCCACTGCTGGGGCGAACGGATGCCGAACCCTTGCCACGCCTCGGTCTCCAGCACCCGGGCGATCAGCCCGACCAGTCGGGCGGTGGCCGCGTGCAGCACACCGCAGGCCTCGGCCATTTCGGCTTCCAGCCGCTCGGCCTCTGCTTCCCTTTCCGCCACATCCTCCACCGGTTCATTATATAGAACGTGTGTTCGGTTGGCAAGTGATACGTGGGAAAAACGATCTCTCGCCAGAGCCACTATTCGATCAGGTCGCTGAAGCAGCCCCGCCGACGCCTCCGGCTGTCAGCCAGCCCGGACGTAGTTGCAAAGCGCCTTCCGGAGCGGCTCCAGTCAACAGCCCGTTGCCGATGAGAGCGCTCGACACGCCTGGGCCATGCGAGCTGCCGATAGGGCGGTCAGAGGACGGCGGAACATGGAGCGCGGCACGGTGTGGAGGTTGTCGAAGTTCACCACACACTCCGTCGGCACACCGTCGGCCTCCGGGGTCAGGGGCAGTTCAGACACGAGGTTCCGGCGGGTGCGGGTCAATGCAGCGACGACCACCGATCCGATCCGATCCGCCACGGGGTCACGCGTGAGCACCAGCACGGGACGGTCACCACCGGGGGTCGTGGCGAACCAGATCTCACCGCGTTGCATCGGCCCAGTCGGCCCAGTCCTCTGCCGGTCCCCAGTCCGCGATCTGCGAGAGCGACTGCTCGCCCTCGTCGAGCGGGTTCTCGGTCCAGATGCGTGCATCGTTCTCGCTCGCTAGGCGCACGAGATGGCGACGCAGTGCTGCGCGCAACAGTTCGGACCTATCCACTCCGAGCCGCTCCGCCCAGCGCTGAACCTCCGCCGCCTCGTCCTCATCTACCCGGAAGCTGAGCATCGTCATACAAGAATGGTACCTCCGTATGACACTGCGACCGCACCTCCTGTCCGAAGGTGATCGGTCCGCTCGCCCCTGGACTGCGCTAGAGAACCAAAACGACCACGGCGACGGCGGCGACCGCCAGCAGGAGCAACAGGATCAGTACCCTCGGCTCGAGCTTCTTTGGCGGTGGCGGCAACGGTCCCAGCTCCGTGGCGGGCGGGTACCACTTGTCGTCCGTTCCACGCCACCAGCCCGGTCCCTGCGAACTACTGGCCATGGTGGGCCCCTCTCGCTCTGCCTACCGGAGAGCGTGTGCCCAGGGCCTCGTCGGATGCTGTGAGCAGGACCAGCTCGCCTCTGAAGGTAGCCGTTCGCAACTCGGGTTGCCATGCCACCGGGCTGCCGGCTCGCATGGCATCCTGGGGACCATGGCGGCGCTTTCGGGATTGCACCACGCTGCGCTGTCGGTCCGGGATCTCGACGCCAGCATCAAGTGGTACGCAGACGTGCTGGGCCTCGAAGAGACGTTCCGGCAGGAGTCGAGCTCGCGGCGGATGGTCGTGATGCGGTTCCCGGGAATCCGCCAGACGCTTGGGTTGGTACAGCACATGCTCTCCGGCGCCGACTTCAGCCCCGAGAACCTCGGCCTCGACCACGTGGCGTTCAGCGTCGTATCGGGCGACGAGCTCGAGTGGTGGGCACGGCGGTTGGACGGCCATGGCGTGACCCACTCCGGCCCCATCGAGACGCCCTTCGGCGGGATGCTCACCTTCGGCGACGTGGACGGCATCGCTCTCGCCCTGTACTGGGAACGCGAATTCTCGCCCCCGGCATGAGGGGGACCGGACGACGCGAGCTCAGAGAACGGGGCGGATGACGGTGCCGGACTTCACGCCGGTCACGAAGACCTGGCGGTTGTAGGCGCCCACCGGGAACTGTCCCGGCGTGATGTACCACTGGTCGAACACCGTCTTGTTGAACACGCTGAACAGGGTGGCGTAGTAGAGGGGGAGCACCGGCACGTCCCGGGCCAGGATCTCCTGCATGCGCCCCACCATCTTCTTGCGGTCGTCGGTGTCGAAGGTCGCGAGCTGGCGCTCGGCCAGGTCGTCGAACTCGCGATCGGCGTAGCCGTTGGCGCTGTTCAGCCCCTTGGCCGCCTGAGAGGAGAACATCGGCCGCAACAGGTCCGGATCGGAGTTCGGGCCCGGCCCGCTCGGCCCCGGGTACAGGGTGAGGGCCATCTCGTAGTCGCCACCGAGCTTGCGGCCGTACAGGCCGGGGCCCAGCTCGACGCCCCGCAGGTCGAGTCCCACGCCGATGCCGCCCAGCCCGGCCTTCACCACCTCGGCGAGGGGCGCCAGTTGCGACGGGAACAGCAGCTCGAAGCGCAGCTCCTGGCCCTGCGGACTGCGGCGCACCCCCTCGCCCCGGCGGGCGTAGCCCGCCTCGTCGAGCAGGCGGTTGGCCTCCGCCAGGTCGAAGGGGTACTGCTCCACGGGCACGTGGAAGGGGTTGGTAGGGGCCAGGAACCCCGGGTTCCCGGGCAGGCCGTTGCCCCCGGTGAGGCGCTGGACCGCGTCGGTCCGGTCGATGGCCATGGTGCAGGCCCGGCGGAAGCGCACGTCGGCGAGCGCGCCGCCCTTGCCCAGGTTCCAGTAGAGGGGAAAGGTGAAGGCCCCGGGCGCCTCGACCACCCCGAACTGCTCGCTGCGGAACGGGGCCAGGGCGGCGGGGCGGGTGCCCACCACCTCGGCCTCGGCCACGTCGACCTGGCCGGCGAGCACGGCGGTGAGCGCATCGGAGACGACGGCCATCTCGACCCGCTGGACGAAAGGCCGGCCCAGGAAGTAGTCGTCATTGGCGGTGAACAGCAGCGGGTCGCCGTCGCCCTTGTAGGACTCCAGCCGGTAGGGCCCCGAGCCCACCAGGACCTCGAGGCCCTGAGCCGCGGCGGGGTCCTTGATGGACGACCAGACGTGGCGGGGGACGATGGGCACGGTGCCGGCCAGGGACTCCGGGAAGGTCACGTCGGGCCGCTCGAGGCTGATCTCCACCCGCCGGGGCGAGGCGGCCACCACCTTGTCGATGCCGTAGGGCTGGAAGACCACCAGCGGCCCCAGCGTCTGGCGGCGGTAGTAGTCGAAGGTGAAGACGACGTCCTCCGCGGTGAGCGGTCGGCCGTCGTGCCAGCGAATGCCCTCCCGCAGCTCGAAGGTGTAGGTGAGGTCGTCGTCGGAGCGCTCGTAGCTCTCGGCCAGCCACGGCAGGAGCCGGCCGGTGGAGTCCTTCCACAGCAGGGTGTCGTACATGAGGCTCATCTGCCGGTACCCGGGGACGGCGATGTAGGCGAACGGCGAGGGGAAGCCCAGGGCGCCCCCGGCCACCCGCACGGTGGGGCGGGGGGCGGGAGGCAGGGTCCGGGGATCCACGCCCGGGTCGAGCTCCGGCCCGATGGCGCCGCCGCGCCCGGTTCGGTTGCCCGAACAACCTCCCAAAAGGACCACACCCGCACCGGCCGCCAGCCGCAGGAACGTGCGCCGGTCGAGGTCGGTCGGTCGCGTCATCAGAGGCTCTCCCCCGGGGCCAATCCGGCCCCGGCCAGTGGTGTGTCCGTTCCGTCCGACGACGACGCGTCCTCGACCAGCCGGCGCCCGGTGGCGCTCTGGGGCCGGGTGGAGACGAGGTGCGACGGCCCCTCCTCCACCACCCGTCCGGCGTCGAGCACGACGATGCGGTCGGTCATCTTCCTGACGAGGGCCAGGTCGTGGGAGACGAACACCAGGCCGAGCCCCATCTCGATCTGCCGCTCGCGCAGGACCACCAGCAGGCGGGCCTGTTCGGAAGCGTCGAGCATGCTGGTGGGCTCGTCGGCCACGATCAGCTTGGGGCGGGCCACCAGGGCCCGGGCCACCACGATCCGCTGCTGCTGGCCGCCGGAGAGCTCATGAGCCCGGGCTTGCAGGAAGTCGCCCGAGGTGGGCAGGCCCACGCTGTCGAGGACGGCGGCCACCTCGTCGCGGCGGTGCGAGCGGTCACCTTCGCCGGCCACGTCGAGGGGCTCCCGCACGATCTCCTCGACGGTGAGGCGGGGGGAGAGGGCGTCGCCCGGGTCCTGCATGATCAGCTGGATGCGCCGGCGGAGCAGCCGGGCCGCCCCCCGCCACGACGACGGCAGCGGTGTCCCCTCGAGGGCCACGGTCCCCGAGTCGGCGGCCAGGTGGCCGGCGAGGATGGCGGCCAGCGTGGACTTCCCGCTCCCGGAGGGGCCGATGACGCCCACCGACTCGCCCTCCTGCAGCGAGAGCGACACCCCGTCGAGGGCCCGTACCGGCTGGCGACGACCGCCATATGTCTTGGTGAGGTCGACCCCGGCCAGCAGGGTCTTCAGGCCACCGAAGTGGCAGGCCACCAACCGGCCCCGGGACGGGGCCAGATCGGGGTGATCGGTGCGGCAGACGTCTTCCGCCTGGGTGCAGCGGGGGTTGAACGGGCAGCCGGTGGGAACGGCGCGGGGATCGGGCGCGTGGCCCCGCACGGGGCGAAGGTCCTTGGTGGACGACATCACCGGATAGGTGTTGGCCAGCGCCCAGGTGTAGGGGTGGGCCGGCTGCTCGAGCACCTGATCGGGCGTGCCCGACTCCATGACTTCGCCGGCGTAGAGCACCATCGTGCGTTCGGCCAGGCGGCGGGCGTCGTACAGGTCGTGGGTGATCACCAGGGAGGCGAAGCCGCGGGCCGCAGCCAGCCGGTTCAACTGACCCACGACCTGGTTGCGGGTCGACGGGTCGAGCCCGGCGGTGGGCTCGTCGAGCACCACGAGGGCGGGGTCGAGGGCCAGCACCATGGCCAGGGTGGCCAGGCGGCGTTGCCCCCCGGAAAGCTCGTGGGGGAAGCGGTCGAGAAGGGCCGGGTCGAGGAGCACCTCCTCGGCCAGCTCCACCGCCCGCTGGCGGGCCTCGCTGCGAGTGCCCTTGTGGCGGTCTCGCAGCGGCTCGGACACCTGGTCGCCCACCGACATGACCGGGTTGAACGGTGTTCCCTGGAGGGCCATGGCCACGGTCGACCAGCGAAGCTGGCGGAGGAGCTCAGGGGAGGCGCCCAGCACGTCGTGGCCGTCGAGGCGCACCTGCCCGCGTGCCTCGGGCGGCTGGACGAGGCCGACCAGACAGCGGGCGAGGGTGGACTTTCCGGCGCCGCTCTCGCCCACGATGGCCAGCGACTCCCCCGGCTCGAGCGTGAAGCTGACCCCCCGGAGCGCGTCGACGCCTCCGGCGAACTCCACCCGGAGATCGGTGACCTCGAGAAGGCTCACAGCGCTCTGCGCCACTTCGGGTTGAACGTGGGTTCCAGCCCCACGCCGACAAAGGTGAAGCCGAGGGCGGCAAGGGTGATGGCAAACCCGGCCGGGAGCACCCACCACACCCAGAGCGACCCGTAGTAGAGGCCCTGGTACTCGAGGGCCCGGTTGAGGATGGCGCCCCAGCTCACCGCGGTCGGGTCGCCAAGGCCCAGGAACGTGAGCCCGGATTCGAGTACGACCGCGGTGGCCGCCCACTGCACGAACCCGGCGGCGGCCGTGGGCCCGAGGGCGGGGACGAGGTGGCGGAGGATCACGTACCGGGGTGGGGCCCCGAACCCCCGGGCGGCCCGCACGAACCCCCGATCGCGCAGCGGCAGGGTCTGGCTGTGGAGCACCCGGGCGAGCTGTGGCCATCCGGCCATGGTGATGACCAGGATCAGGGCCAGGGGGCTGCCACCGGTGAGGGCGGCGAGGAGGATGACCAGAGGGAAGCCGGGCAGGGCCAGGAAGCCGTCGACGACGCGCATGGTCACCGCGCCCGTGCGGCCGCCCCGGAGTGCGCCCCCCACTCCGACCATGACCCCGATGATAAGAGCCAGGGCGGCGGCGGGCAGCGCCACCCCCAACGATGATCGGGTGCCGATCACGACCTCGGAGAAGATGTCCTGGCCAATGTCGTTGGTGCCCAGCAGGTGGTCTCTCGACGGTGGCTCCACGGCGTCCCCGGACAAGGCGTGCGGGTCGTAGGGCGCGATGAGGGGACCGAGGAGGGCGACAACGGCCAGCGTGGCCACGATGACCAGGCCGGCCACGAGGAGCGGGGACCAGGCGCCTCGACGTGAGGTCATTGGCGGGCCCTCGGGTCGAGCCTGCGGTAGACCACGTCGGCCAGCGCGTTCATGGTCAGGACGAGGACGGTCACAACCAGGAAGCAGCCCTGTAGCACCGGGTAGTCCCGGCTACCGATGGCCCCGAAGAGCAGACTGCCGACCCCGGGATAGGCGAACACCCGCTCGACGAAGATGCCGGCGGTGATGGCCAGGCCGAGCTGGACCGCCGTGTTGCTCACCACGGGCAGCATGGCGTTGCGGGCTGCGTAGCGGTACTTGAGCCGCCGCTCCTTGAGGCCCTTGACCCGCCCGAGCACCAGGTAGTCGGCGCCGAGCTCGCTCACCACGCCGGCGCGGGTGAGCAGGAACTGGTAGGCGGCGATCTCGGTGGCCACGACCAGCGCAGGCAGGACGAGATGGTGCGCCACGTCGGCCACGGCCCCGAAGCTGCCGTAGGACGAGAACGGCGTGCGAGCCCCCCCGAGAGGGAACCAGCCGAGCTGCACCGCGAAGAGGAGCAGGGCCAAGGAGGCGAGGACGAAGGAGGGCATGTTCTGGAGGGCGACGAAGCCGGCCAGCAGGGAGCTGTCGGAGCGCCGCTCCCGTCGCCATCCGGCCCGGACGCCGGCCAGGAAGCCGACGGCAGTGGCGATGGCGACGCCGGTGGCCGACAGCAGGAGCGTCCACGGCAGGTGATCGCCGATCAGCTTCGACACCGGCGTGCGGGTGGTGATCGAGACGCCGAGGTCGCCGCGGGCCAGATCGGCCATATAGCTCACGTACTGAGCGCCCAAGGGGCGGTCGAGGCCGTAGTAGGCGGACAGCTCGGCCCGGACCTCGTCGTCGTAGACATAGGTGGGCGAACCGATGCTCAGCTGGGCCTCGATGGGACCGCCGGGCATCACCCGGGGAAGGAGGAAGTTCAGGCTGACAAGCACGAAAAGCGTGACCGCGTAGGTGACGACCTGGCCGAAAGCCGGCGACCTCCATGGTGCTCGCATCCGTCGTGTCACCGCCTCGTCCCTCGGGCTCCCTGCTCCTCGCCTTAGGATGACACGAGGGCTGGTCTTGGTACGCGCGCCGAATGTGCGCAATTTTCGTTCCTGTCCCCGGGCCATGGAGGAGAAATGACACCGATGACACCGCGGAGAACGTGGAGCACTTTGGCGCTGGCGGTGGCGCTGTCGCTGTCTGCCGCGTGCAGCAATGGAGATGATGGCGCCAATCCGACGGCCGACCGGGCCGCGGCCACGGAGGCCAACCTCAAGGCAGCCGACTTGCCTTCGGGTTGGAGCTCCAGGCCCAACGAGCCGGTGCCCGGTGACGAGAGCCTCCGGCCCGACATCGCCCGCTGCCTGGGCATATCTCCCCCCTCCGAGGGCGCCACCGCCGAGGTCAGGTCGCCCGACTTCTTCCAGGGCCTGGCCACGGTGTTTTCGCTGATCACCTTCATGGAGACCGAGGCCCAGGCCCAGGCCCATGCCGATGCCCTGACCAGCGACCGGTTCGCCGCCTGTGCCGCGCCGGAGTACGCCGAGCAGATGCACCAGACCGCCCCCGAGGGCAACACCGTCTCGGACGTGAACGTCTCCAGGCGCGATTTCCCTGCCCTGGGCGACCGCACCGCGGCCCACCGGATCACCGCCACCATTCAGGTCAACGAGCAGATCACAGTGCCCATCACGATCGACGTCATCCACATCTTCGAAGACAGAGCCCAGGTGGAGCTCACCGTCGTCGCTCCGGGGCAGCCGTTCCCCGACGATTTCGCGCCGCGGCTGGCCGAGTCCATCGTCGACCGGCTCTGACCGGCGCCGCCGAACCGGCGGTCAGCGACCGAAGTGCACGATGTAGATCTGCGCTCGCCTACGCCGCTCGGGCCCCATCGCCTGGAACATGAGCAGTCCGGTGGCGATGAGCAGCGCGCCCACGGCTGAGAGACGCACGCTCTCGCCGCCCGTATTGGGGAGCGGCGTCGTGGTCGTGGTCGTGGCCTGCGAGCCGGATCCCGCAGCGCCGGTCCTTGCCGCCGTGGTGGTGGTACCCCCCGCCGCCGTAGTGGTGGTGGCCCCGGTGGCGCCGCCACCCGCCCCCGTCGTGGTGGTGGCTCCGGTCCCCTCCTGCGCGGCCACGGGAGTTGGCGCATCGCCGGCCTCCGTGGCGATGGAGATGGTCCACCCGCCGGCGATCCGGCCGGCAAAGCCGGCGGGGTCCGGGTCGTTCGGGTAGTCGTCGACCACGTAGAGGCTCCACGTGCCGTTGGGGTTGATGCCGTTGAACGTCGACAGGGGCTGAGTGATGGCGGGCGGCGCGGGGGCGCCGGGAAGGACGTCGTCGCCGTGGCCATGCAAGGGGAACTCGTTGGCGTCGTCGTCGTCGTCGATAGGCCGGAACGTGCCCGAGGTGCAGACGCCGTCGGCGGGGAGCAGAGCGGGGGCCCGGTCGTCGAAGGTCAGGGTTATCGGAGAGTTGATCGGGTTTTCGTTGACTTCGCTGTTGTCGCCGCACGCGTCGGACATCAGCATCACCGACCGGCCACCAGGGGCGACGAGGAGGATGTCGGCGTCGGCCGGCTTGAGCGGGTACGTAAGGTCACGGAGCGTGACCTTGACGTCGATGACACTGCCCGTGAGCCCGGAGACGACGATGTTGGAGGGGAAGGGGATGGCCCTCTCGGATGGGCACCCGTTCGGCGTCGGGCAACCCTCCGGTATTCCCGGCAAGGGCACGGTGATCGGCGCTGGGTTGCTGAAGTCGGCCGCTGAAGCCACCCCGGCGAACAGGGGGACGGTCAAGAGGGAGAGCGCACAGGCGACCAGCAGTCGCCGGTGCGCTCCCCTAGCCGCCGTCGTAGGAGAAGTGGTCCTGATCGCCACGTTCCCAGCTCCTTTCGTGGTGCCCCGCGTTACCAGCGGTGTCTGCGCCGGCGGCTCGTGAATGCGGGTGCGGATGCGCTCGTGAAGAAGAGGTAACCGAGCAGGATCAGGCCGGTGGCCAGAACGATCATCGCCTGGGTCCCGTAGCCGGTACGGGCCAACGTGCCCGTGCCCGCCGCTGCGGCCCGCACGACCGTCAGGTTCGCGAAGGCGAGAACCCGGCCTGCTGAGTCGGTGACGTTGATCTGGTGCGCTCCGGCAGTGGCGTCGGACGGAATCGTGACCGTGGTCTGGAAACTACCGGCGGCGTTGGTGGTCACCGCGCCGACTCGCACGGGATCGCTCAGGAAATTGATCTGCACCGGTGTGTTCGGCGGGAAACCGTTGCCGGTGACCACAACCGTGTCTCCCGGGGAGACGGTGGTCTGACTGAGCGCCAGTGTCGGGCCCGCGACAGGGGTGGTGTCGCCTGCCGGCGTGGTGGTCGTCGTGCCGCCGGCAATGGTGGTCGTGGTGGTGCCTCCGCCGCTGCCGCCTCCGTCGTCAAGAGTGGTGGTCGTGGCGCCGGGGGTCGTGCTGGTGGTGGTGGCGCCGGGGGTGGTGCTGGTGGTCGTGGCGTCGGGGGTGGTGCTGGTGGTGGTGTCGGCCGTGGTGGTGCTGGTGGTCGTGGGCGAGGTCGTCGTGAGGATGTGGAGGCTCCACCCGCCCGCGAACTGTCCGCTCTCAGCCCCTTCGTCGGTGGGCCAGTCGTCGACCACCCAAAGGTTCCACGTACCATTGGGCTCCGACCCGTTGAAGACGCTCAGATCGGCAGTCGTGGCCGAGGCCGGCGCCGGCTCAGGGAAGCTGTCTGCCGGGACGACGATAATATTGGGGTCGTCGTCGTCGTCCACCGGCTTGTAGGTTCCCGTGGTGCATTGGGAATCGGCCGGGAGAGTGGCCGTGGCCGACTGGTCGAAAGTCAGGTCTATCGGCGTGGTGATGGGGTTCGCACCCGATGTCGGACCGCAGGCGTCGGACATGAGCATGGTGGTCTTTCCGTCCGGTGCCTCCAGCATCACGTCGAGGTCGGCCGGTCCGTCGTGGGTGAGGCCCCTGAGGGTGACGTTGACGTCGGTGATGGTCCCGGTGAGGCCCGTGACCTCGATAGGAGAGGGGTACGGCTCGGCCTCGGCCGCCCCCATGCACTCGGGGTTTGCCGGACAACCCGTGGGCATCGGGGGGCCGAGCGGGATCACGATCGGGGTGGGGTTGCTAAAAGTGCTGTGACCGTCGGCCGATGAGGTGCCGGTGACCAGGGTGGACACCATGAGGGCCACCGCTCCTGCACTCAGAATCCGCCGGGAAGTCGCCCGGCGCCTCGCGCTGTCCACCCTGGTCATGTGCGTCGTCGCCACGTCGTGTCCCCTTCTGGTGCTTTGGACCGCCCGCCGGTCCCCCTGGTACTTCGTCTTGCAACTGCGATCATGACACGCCGGGCGGCTACAACCGGCTCTTTGCCTTGGCGCGAGGTGCCCGGGTGGCCCCGTCCGCACCGTTCCCGGAAGCGGCTGAGCCGTTCTGGAGGAGGTCGGCCCTCACCGGAACCGACTCGAGGAGGCTCTGCAGGGCGGCGTCCTCCAGGGTCTCCTCCTCCTTCAAGGCGGCGGCCATCCGGTCCAGCGTGGAGCGGTACTCCCCCAGCACGAAGGTCGCCCGCTCCTCGGCCGTGCTGATCAAGCGCCTGACCTCGTCGTCGAAGTCCTCCATCGTGCGCTCCGACACCGACTCCATGCTGACGTTGCTGCTGAGATAGCCGGCGTACTTGCTCATCACCCGCACCCGGCCGATGTGCTCGGACATCCCGTAGATGCCCACCATTTCACGGGCGATTCCGGTGGCCTTCTCGATGTCGTCCTCGGAGGTGGTGCTCGTCTTGCCGAACAGCATCTGCTCAGCGGCGATGCCACCCATGGCGATGGCCAGCTCTCCTTCCATCTCCTCGCTGGTGAGCAGGGCCCGGTCGTTGTCCTGGGAGATGTTGGACGAGCCGAGCCCCTTGCCCTGCCCCACGATCGAGACCCGGTTGAGCTCGGTCACCTTGCCGAAAGCGGCCGTCATCACCGCGTGGCCCGACTCGTGGTAGGCGATGCGCTCACGCTCCTCGGGGCTCAGCAGGGTGCCACGGTGGGGGCCATGGAGGACCCGCTGCACGGCCTCGGAGATGTGGGCAGAGGTGATCTCGCCCCCCTGGCCGCCACGGATGGTCATCAGGGCGGCCTCGTTGATGACGTTGGCCAGGTCGGCGCCGGTGAACCCCGGGGTCCGCTTGGCCAACGCCTCAAAGTCGACGTCGGCAGCCATCGGCTTGTTCCGGGCGTGGACCTGGAGGATGGCCTTGCGTCCGGTGGCGTCGGGGGGCGTCAACGTGACGTGACGGTCGAACCGGCCGGGACGGAGGAGCGCGGGGTCGAGGATGTCGGGCCGGTTGGTGGCGCCGATGAGCACGATACCGGCACTGACCTCGAACCCGTCCATCTCCACCAGGAGCTGGTTGAGCGTCTGCTCACGCTCACCGCCGGACATCCCCTCGCCCTCCCGGCGCCGCCCAAGGGCGTCCATCTCGTCGATGAAGACGATGGCGGGGGCCACTTCACGCACCCGGCTGAAGAGGTCACGGATACGGGCGGCACCCACGCCGACCAGGGACTCGACGAACTCCGTACCGGAGACGGAGAAGAACGGGACCCCGGACTCCCCGGCCACCGCTCGGGCCAGGAGCGTCTTGCCGCACCCGGGTAGGCCGAACAGCAGCACACCCTTGGGGGCGGCGGCCTGGTAGGCCTTGAACTTCTCGGGTTCGACGAGGTACTCGATGACCTCCTGCAGCTCCACGATGGCCTCGTCGACGCCTGCGACGTCGGCGAAGGTGACGTCGACGGTGGGCGCAGCCTTCCGCTTCTTGTTGCGGCCCAGCTTTCCGAAGCCGGCGATGTCGGCAAACGAGCTGTCGCCGCTCTTGGACATGAAGATGAGCCCGAACAGGTTGGCCAGCATGGCCAGCGGGAAGATGAAGGTGATCAGCAGCTTGGAGACCGTCTTGCCGCCCTGCTTGTCGATCGTCAAGGGCGCGCCACCGCGGGTGATGTTCTCGATGAGCTGCTGGGTGGAAACGTCGCTCCGGGGATAGTCGGCGTGGAACTCCTCGATGACGCCATTGCACGGCACCGTGCCGGGCGCCGGCTCCGGTACGGCCGCTCCCGACTGAGGAACGCACCGCGTTCCTACGACGCGGGCATCTTCATCGAGCAGCGTGGCGCTGGTAATCAGGCCGTTGGCTGCGATGCGCGTCAGCTCACTGAAGTCGACCTCCGTGCCCGGAGCGGGGGCGCGATAGGTGGACCGGAGCAGCAAGACGAACCCGACGATCAGTAGCAGTAGCGTGACGAGAAGTACCCGAAGACCGCGATTGCTGGGCTTTTTGGACTCCACTAGTTCTCCTTGATCCTGTGCCGGTTCCGCACCGAGCGTACCGGGGTAGGTGGTTCATCGCTCATGATGGCGCTTCGATGGAGCAGGTACGCGCGCCATAATGGCGCGTTTTTGCGCTGAGGGACTCCTGCGGGCGGTCGATCAAGCCTCGCCAACCATAGCCCGCTAGGTTTTTCATGGTGTTTGGGCGTCGGCGGCTCGTCGGGTTGGTGATGATCCTGGCCACGTCGTGTTCCGACCCGCTCGACCGGGTGGACGGGCCGCGCTCGACGTTCGCGGTGCCCACCACCACTTCGACGACGACCGTCCCCCCGTCCCTGGACCTGCAAGACCTCATGGTCGCCACGACGATGACGGAGTCGGCCCAGCGCATCTTCGCGGCGGCCAACCCCGCCATCGAGGACGCCGAGACCTTCGCCCGCAGCTGCAGCGTGGGCGCCGAGCCGGGCGCGCCCACCGACGCCCGTACCCACACCCGGGGATGCTACGTGGGCGGGAGGATCCACTTGAGGGCTCCCGAACGGGCCGAGACACGCGAGCTGATGTACGTGGTCGCCGCCCACGAGCTGCTCCACGCCGCCTACGCCCTGCTCAGCCCCGAGGAGCGCATCCCGCTGGACGCCGAGCTCGAGGCGGCGCGGGCGGGCAACCAGCGGCTGGCGGAGCGTCTCGAGCCGTACGGGTCCACCCCCACCCTGCACAACGAGATCCACTCGATCCTCGGCTCCGAGTTCGACGGCCTGTCACCCGCACTGGAGACCTACTACTCCCAGTTCTTCTCAAACCGGGCGGCGATCGTCGCCACCCGCCAGCGCACCCTTGGCGACAGGGAGAACGAGATCCGCAACCTCAAGGCCCAGGTCGACGACCTCTCCGCCCGCCTCGCCGCCTTGGCCGACGCCCAGGAGCAACGGCGGCTCGCCGGTGACTTGGAGAGCTACAACGCCGCGGTCGACGACCACAACGAGCTGCTCTCGCGGTACAACACCGCAGCTGAGACCCTCAACACCCGCGTCGACGAATACAACAGCCTCCTCGGGGCCTGATCGGCCGGCCCGAGTCAGCAGCTGATCTTGCTTGGCCGCCTGCGCCTTGTGCGCTCTGCTTCTCATTCCCGGCGGCCGCTACGCGAAGCGGACCAAAGCAAAGGCCAGCACGGCCATGGTGAGCACCACGCCGACCAAGGCGAACACCGTGGTGTTGGTCTGCGACCGCACCTCCTGTCCGAAGGTGATGGTCTGCAGCCGCATCTCACGCTCGAAAGTGGCTCGAAGGTCGGAAATGGCCGCGCTGAAGCGGTCCTCGAGGGCCCCGAAGCGGTCGTCGAGCCGCTCGTCGAGGGCCGTGAACCGGTCGTCGACGCGGGCGATGCGCTCGTCGAGGGCCGTGAACCGGTCGTCGATGCGGTCGAAGCGCTCGTCGAGGGCCGTGAACCGGTCGTCGATGCGGTCGAAGCGCTCGTCGAGGGCCGTGAACCGGTCGTCGATGCGCGCGAAGCGGTCGTCGACGCGCGCGAAGCGGTCGTCGACGCGGGCGAAGCGGTCGTCGATGCGGTCGAAGCGGAGGTCGAGCCGCTCCTCGAGGCCGGCGAGGTCGTGCTTGGTGGCCACGTCGGCCCAGCCCACGGGGGGTAGGTGCTCGATCAACGTGGTGGCCGCCTCCGATCCGAGCACTTCCTCGAGCCGACGGTAGAGCTCATGACGGGACCGTTCATCTACAACCATGATCGCCTCCTGCAGAACGAAACTGCAACAGAAGGAGAGCGAAGTGCACCCGCTCCCGAAGACGACACCAGCTCATGCCGCGCTCTCGGCGGCGGGCGACGCCCCGGGGTGGCGGGGATCATCTGGGGGGACGAAGGCCCGTTTGCCGTGGCCGGCCACCAGGGCCCAGCCGTCGAGGCTCTTGAGGTCGTAGGGGTCGGGCCGGGACGCAGTGCCAGTCTTCCGACTGGTCTGTTTTCCCGGCCCGCACCTCCGAACCGGACGTGCG
>Ga0247713_1000590_pt1 | contig 21309 bp, 21 predicted proteins | sample 21E_NmetaG_FD_189936 | JGI IMG/M metagenome (GOLD analysis project Ga0247713, IMG submission 189936) | Soil microbial communities from hillslope of Landscape Evolution Observatory, University of Arizona, Oracle, AZ, United States - 2-1-E_N | ecosystem: Engineered > Artificial ecosystem >... | reverse complement strand
CCAGGGCGTGGGCGTTGACCTCGGCCACCACCAGGGGGACGTCGACGTCGTGGCGCCAGCCCGAGGAGTTGTCGACCACGGTGGCGCCGGCGGCGGCCACCTTGGGGGCCAGCTCCTTCGACAGGGTGGCGCCGGCGGCGAAGAGGGCGAGGTCGAGGCCGGTGAAGTCGGCGGCGGCCGCGTCCTCGACGGTGATCTCGCCCCCCTTCCAGGGCAGCGTCCTGCCGGCCGAGCGGGCCGACGCGAACAGCTGCAGCCGGTCGACGGGGAACTCCCGTTCCGCCAGCAGCGTGCGCATGATGCCGCCGACGAGCCCGGTGGCTCCCACAATCCCTACGTTCATAGCTGTAAACCTACCGGGATCAGGCGGGGGCGGTATCCAGTTCGAAGGCCGAGTGGAGGGCGCGGACGCCCTTCTCCACGTCTGCCGCCCGGACCACGCAGCTGATGCGGATGGGGCTGGTGGAGATCATCTCGATGTTGAGACCCTCGGCGGCCAGCGTCTCGAACATGGTGGCGGCCACGCCGGGGTGGCTTTTCATGCCGGCGCCGATGAGGCTGATGCGGGCGATGTCGGCGTCGGACACCACCCGGGCGGCGCCCAGCTCGTCGGCGATCTGCTCGGTGATCCGGGTGGCGACGGAGAGGTCGGCCTTGGGGAAGGTGAAGGAGATGTCGGCCAGGCCGGTCACGGACACGTTCTGCTCGATCATGTCCACGTTCACGGCCTCGTCGGCCAGGGCCCGGAACAGCCGGGCGGCGATGCCGGGCTTGTCGGGCACCCCGACCACCGTGACCTTGGCCTCGGACGTGTCATGGGTGACACCCGAGAGAATGGCCTTCTCCACCTCTTCCTCCTTCTTCACCCAGGTGCCGGGCTCCCAGGTGAAGCTCGACCGCACGTGCAGGGCCACGTCGAAGTTCCGGGCGTACTCCACCGACCGGGCGGCGAGCACCCGGCCGCCGGTGGCGGCCATCTCCAGCATCTCCTCGTAGGCCAGTGCCTTCAGCCGGCGGGCCTCGGGCACGATCCGGGGATCAGCCGTGTAGACGCCGGCCACGTCGGTGTAGATCTCGCACATGTCGGCGTCCAGCGCCGCGGCCAGGGCCACGGCGGTGAGGTCGGAGGCGCCCCGGCCCATGGTCGTGACCTCCTTCTCGGTGGACACGCCCTGGAAGCCGGCCACGACGACGATCTTGCCTTGCTCCAGGGCCTCGGTCACCCGGTCGGCGCGGATCTCGAGGATCTTGGCCTTGCCATGGGTGGTGTCGGTGACGATGCCGGCCTGGCTCCCGGTGAACGACGACGCCGGCTCCCCGAGGTCCCAGATGGCCATGCACAGCAGGGACATGGAGATCCGCTCGCCCGCGCTGACCAGCATGTCGAGCTCGCGGGCCGGCGGCTCGGCCGAAATCTGGCCCGCCAGCTGGAGCAGCTCGTCGGTGCTGCGGCCCATGGCGCTGACGACGACCACCACGTCGTGGCCGCGACGGCGCGTGCGCACGACGTGATCGGCAACGGCGCGGATCCGGTCGGCGTCGGCAACCGAGGTGCCGCCATACTTCTGAACGACGAGTGTCACTGGCGGGACTCACGGTACCAGCGACGATTACGGTGGTTAGCCGACAGCGCCGGCTGGGGCAGGGGCCCCACCTTCGGCGAGGAGGCGGCTTGGCCGCCGGGGAGAAAGCATTGCCTACACAGAAACGCGACCGGAAGCGCCAGGGCCACCAGGCGCGCCAGGCCGCCATCGCCGCAGCTCGCAAGCGCAAGCAGGCCCGGACCCGGGCCATCGCCGTCGGCTTCCTCGCCTTGGTGCTCATCGCCGGAGTCGCCGTCCTCGTGGACCCCGGGGGCGACGACCAGGACGTGGCCAGCACCGGGCCGGCGACCACGATGGCCGGCGCGCCGGCCACCACAGTGGCCAAGAAGCCCGTCGACCTGCCGCCGGTGGCGCCGGGCGCGTCGGTCAGGGGCGACACCCCGTGCCCGCCGGCCGACGGGTCGGCCCCGCGGACCACCTCGTTCGAGAAGCCGCCGCCGCTGTGCGTCGAGGTGGCCAAGACCTACACCGCTGAGATGCAGACGTCGAAGGGCACGATGACCGTCGCCCTCGACGTCAGGAACGCCACCAAGACGGTCAACAACTTCGTCGTCCTGGCCCGCTACAAGTACTTCGACGGCATCGCCTTCCACCGGATCATCCCCGGCTTCGTGATCCAGGGCGGGGACCCCCAGCAGACCGGCACCGGCGGGCCCGGGTACAAGTTCGAGGACGAGCTGCCCAAGGCCGGCTCCTACAAGATCGGCTCCCTGGCCATGGCGAACTCCGGCCCCAACACCAACGGGAGCCAGTTCTTCATCATCAGCGGCGACGCCGGCGTCAGCCTTCAGCCCCAGTACTCGCTGTTCGGTGAGGTCACCCAGGGACTCGAGGTGGTCAAGGCCATCGAGGACGTAGGCATCCCCGGCAGCGAGGGCGGGAAGCCGAGCGAGGTCGTGAAGATCCTGACCGTGAACATCAAGGAGACGTGAGCCCATGCCCACCGAGTGCCCCGCCGCCGACGGCTCGAGTCCCAGGACCCAGAAGTTCAGCGGGCCCCCGCCGATGTGCATCGACCCGGCGAAGAGCTACACGGCCACCATGGTCACCAACAAGGGGACGATGACCATCGCCCTCGACCCCGTCGCCGCCCCCAAGACGGTGAACAACTTCGTCGTGCTGGCCCGCTACCACTACTTCGACGGCGTGACCTTCCACCGGATCATCCCCGGCTTCGTCATCCAGGGCGGCGACCCCCAGGGCACCGGCATGGGCGGCCCGGGCTACCGCTTCGAGGACGAGCTGCCCCGCCCCGGCCGCTACGAGATCGGCTCCCTGGCCATGGCCAACGCCGGCCCCAACACCAACGGCAGCCAGTTCTTCATCATCTGCGGGATGAGCGGCATGCAGCTCCCGCCCCAGTACTCCCTGTTCGGGAAGGTGGTCGACGGCCTCGACGTCGTCCTGGCGCTGGAGGCGGTCGGTAGCCCGGGCGCCGGCGTACCCAAGCAGAAGGTCTTCATGGAGTCGGTGACCATCACCGAGTCCTGACCCCCCCAGCTCGTTCTGGTTGCACTTCCCCGCGTATACGGGGGTCAAGTGCAACCAGTTCGCTAACGGGGGAGGGCCTCCAGGCCGGCGTCGTGGCCGTTCTGGAACACCACCACGCCGCCCACGCCGGCCACCGTCCAGGTGCCGGCGCCGTCGCGCATCAGCGCCGTGCGCTCGTCGATGCCGACGATGGGCAGGCCCTTGGGCGCCAGGGTGATGGTGCGCTTGGCCTTCTCCTCCGACCACGTGTTGTGGTGGGGGATGATCGCCACCTGGGCCAGCAGGCCCAGACCGAGGGTGAAGGCGCCGCCCCGGGGGTCCACCATGGGGTCGCACAGAGCCATGGCGCCGGCGGAGGAGCCGGCCAGCACCGCCCCGCCCTGCCAGGCCTGGCACAGGGCGTCCCACGCCGGCGAGTCCTTGAGCACCGAGCGCAGGTGCAACGGGGAGCCGCCGGAGAGGTAGATGAACCTGGCGTGGCGGATGGCGGCGGCATTGGCCTCGGACTCGGCGTCGGGCCGGGCGAGGACCATGAGGCCACGGACCTTGGCGCCCATGTCGGCGAACCACTGCTCGGCCGTTTCCACCGACCGCTCGGGATGCTCGTAGGCGGCGGCGGTCGGCAGGACCAGGACCTCCTCAGTGCCGCTGGCCGCCAGGAGGTCGCGGTCGAAGGTGCACCCCTCGCGCCATTCTCCGCCGCCGACGAGGGCCAAAGGTCCGGGCATCGGGTCAAACTAGCTTTCATGCTCCGAGGCGACCAGGTGACCTTGCGCCCGGTGACCGTCGACGACGTGCCGGCGCTGACCGACTTCTTCGCCCTACCCCAGGTGGCCGAGTGGTGGCCGGGGGAGAACTCCGAGCGCCTGCGGGCCCGTCTGGACGACGAGGACGAGGGCGTCGGGATGGTGATCGAGCTCGAGGGCGGCCTCATCGGGTTCGTCCAGTACTTCGAGGAGACCGATCCCGACTACCGCCACGCCATGATCGACATCACCCTGCACCCCGACTGGTGCAACCGCGGGCTGGGGACCGACGCCCTGCGGACCTTGGCCCGCCACCTGTTCGAGGATCTGGGCCACCACCGGATCATGATCGACCCGGCCGTGGTCAACACCCGCGCCATCGCCTCCTACCGCAAGGTCGGTTTCCGCGACGTCGGGGTCATGCGCCGCTACGAGCGGGCCAACGACGGCACCTGGCGGGACAGCCTGCTCATGGACCTGCTGGCCGAGGAGTTCGTTCCGTAGGGACCGCAGCGGGCCGCCCTCCACGGCCTTCGCAGGGCTATCGTCCCGGCTCGTGGCGGCCAGGACGCAGGAGTTGCGGGTCCACGGGGTGGGGGGATCCCACGGCCCCCGGATGCTCGGCTTCGACTCGAAGCACGACATCGTCATCGTCGGGGAGGGGATCGGTGGCACCGCGGTGTTCGCCCGTCGCAACGACCCGTCGGTGGAGAGCTACGACTGGGGTGACCTCACCTCGGGCACCGGGTCCAAGCCGTTCTGGGTCTTCCTGCTGCCGTTCACCTTGATCAACCTGGCCGGCTGGATGCACCCGCCGGAGGACCGGGCCGCCCCGTGGCTGATCCCGTCGATCCGGGTCTTGGTGCACCTGCTGTCGGGCCTGCTGACGGCGATGTACGTCTTCACCTTCGCGATCATCCTCGTGGACATCGCCGGCTTCCAGTGGACGCGCCGGCTGGCGGCGCCGGCCACCGAGATCGTGTGGCAGCAGAAGGCGGGAGTCGGCGCCGGCCTCCTCCTCCTGCTCGGTGTGGTCGGGGCGCTCGTCTACACCGCCGGCACGTCGCAGACCCGGTTCGAGCAGCAGCCGTTGTCGGCGTTGCAGGACATGGACCGCCCGGCCGACCAGCCGTGGAGGCCCGGTGAGCGCCTGAGCTGGCAAGGCTTCTTCTTCCACCCCATGGCCGCTGCCCGGCGGTTCAAGGCCCACCTGGCCATCGCGTTGGTGTGCTGGCTGATGGTCTGCGGCCTGGCCGTCTACCGCACGTTCATCGACCCCTACAGCGAGTACGACACGCCGCTGGAGCTCCACGACCTGCTGGGCGCGGTCAGCGCCATCGCCTACGTGGCGGTCGCCCTCCTGTGGCTGACGGCGTTGGGAGCCAAGCGCCGGCCCCGCGAGCGGTGGACCCGGGCCGGGCCGGCGATCGCGGCAACGTTGGCGTTCGGCCTGGTCAACGCGGTCGTCTCGGGCACGATCCTCCTCCTCACCAAGCAGCTGAACCAGGTGCCGGACCGGCCGGCGAACGCCACCCCGCTCCAACCGGGGCCGGAGGTGAACCTCGTCGACGTCTGGGGCGGGCTGGCGTTGGGCTTCCTGGCCGCCGCCATCGTGTTGGGGGTGATCGCCGTCTTCAAGCCCCTGGCCCGCACCGACGACGTGCAACCCGACCGTTCGTCGGGCCCCGGCTGCGGGGTCGACGGGCTACCGGGCTCCATGCGCAAGCCCCTGGCGCGCGCTCGGTTCTTCGCCATCCTGGCCAGGCGGGGTTGGGTGATCGCGCTCCTCATCGCACTGTCGATCTACCTCGTGGGCCTGGTGTCGGTGGCCTTCCGGGTCGACTGGAAGTGGTTCCCCGAGCTCGACCCACCGTCGGACCAGAACGCACCCCTCTACCAGGTGGGCGCCTACGCCCTGCCGGCGCTGGCGCTCCTGCTGGTCCAGGTCGTGCGCAAGGGGCGCAAGGGTGCTCGCACCTTGGCGTCGACCCTGTGGGACGTCTTCACCTTCTGGCCCCGCCGGTTCTCGCCGCTGGCCGTGCGGCCGTACTCCGAGCGGGCGGTCCCCGAGCTGCAGGGCCGCATCCTGCACCACACCAAGAACAAGAAGGAGCCGTGCCCACTGCTGCTGGCCGTGCACAGCCAGGGCACGGTGCTGGCCTTCGCCGCCCTGTCGCCCCTGACCGCCGACCAGCTGCAGCGGGTGGCGCTGGTCACCTACGGGAGCCCCATCTCCAGCATCTACGCCATGTTCTTCCCGGCCTACTTCGGCGACGAGCAGGTCGCCGCCCTCCGCGACAAGCTGCCGAAGCTGCCCGGCGGCCTGGCCGGCTGGCGAAACTTCTACCGCCGCACCGATCCCATCGGTGGACCGATCTTCGGCGACGACTGCGACACCGAGGTGCTCGACCCGTTCCGGGGGCCGGCGGTCGACATCGCCGACAGCACCCCGCCGCGTGAGCGCGACCCGACGCCGTGGCTCCGGGTTTCCGGTCACTCCTACTACGAGCAGGAGCCGGCGCTGAAGGACTGGGTGCGCCGGGTCAGGTCGGCGCTGGACCAGCAGGGCCCGTGACGTAGAAGCAGCGGTCCTCCAGGCTGCCGAAGGAGTAGCTCGGGTACAGCCCGCCGAACATCGCCCGGGTGCGGTCGGTCCACGCCAGCGCCTCCGGCGAGGAGATGCGGTGCACGACCTGCATCACCGCCCCCTCGTAGACGCGGTACTCGGCCCACACGCCGGGATAGTCCTTGGTGGCGCCCACCTCGGCCCAGGGGACGTCGCCCGTGGCCGCCATGCGACGGACGAGGTTCCGGTGACTGTGGCCGGCGAAGTAGCCGGCGAGCGCCGGCCGTCGGCCGAAGACCTCGACGAGCCGCTCGGAGTCCTCGGCACTGATGCCGGCGGTGAAGGCGGCGTGGTCGAACAGGGGGTGGTGGCCCATGACCAGCACCGGCGTGTCGTCGCCGGCGCCCAGATCGTCGAGCCACGCCAGCTGGTCGTCCGACACCCTTCCGCCGGTCTGGGCCGGGATCGACGTGTCGAGCAGGGCGATCCTGGCGCCGGCGACGTCGACCAGCTCCATCGCCGGTTCGGGCCCGAGCTCGGAGCGGGAGCTGACGTCGTGGTTGCCGTAGGTCCAGTGGAGCGGGAGGCCGGCGAAGATGTCCTCGAAGGCGGCCAGCTCCGACCTGGCGCCGCGGTCGGTGAGGTCCCCCTTGGCGATCACGGCGTCGGCGTCGACGGTGGCGATCTCCGCCGCCGCGGCCCGGGCCATGGTCTCGGGGTACGGCGGCTCGCCGGGCTCCACGGTGAGCGGCGGTCCGAGGTTGACGCCCTCGTACCGGCCACATTCCGTCTCGCCGATGTGCAGGTCGCTGACGGTGACGACGGTGGCCAGGCGCTCACCGGGCGGCTTCGCCAACGTGCCGAAGGTCACGTCTTCGACCGTGTGCTCCTTCCCCGGCCGTAGGCCGTCCACCCGTACCACCCGTAGCCCGTCGTGGAGGACGGCCTCGGTGTCGGTGACGGTGGTCAGCTCCACCGGTGGCTCGTGTCCCGCTCCCACCGGCGGTCGGCCCAGCGCCATCGGCTCGCCGGCTCGGCCGGCGGTGGGCCGGCGCTCTCGGCCGCCTGTAGCTCGACGGCGAGGGCCACGGCGACGGCCAGCACCTCGGGCGGGATTTCAGAGGGGGACATTGCCGTGCTTGCGCGTCCCGGTCTCCTGGCGCTTGGACCGCAGCATGGCCAGGCCCTTGATGAGCACGGGGCGGGTGGCCGCCGGCTCGATGACGTCGTCGACGTAGCCGTGCTCGGCGGCGATCCAGGGGTTGGCGAAGTGCTCGACGTAGCCGGCGATCAGCTCGGCCCGGGTGGCGGCGGGGTCGTCGGCCTCGGCCAGCTCCCGCCGGTGCAGGATCTCCACCGCGCCCTGCGGGCCCATGACCGCCAGCTCGGCCGACGGCCAGGCGTAGGCCAGGTCGGCACCGATGGCCTTGGAGTTCATCACGACGTAGGCACCGCCGTAGGCCTTGCGGGTCACCACCTGGATACGGGGGACGGTGGCCTCGCACAGGGCGTAGAGCAGCTTGGCCCCGTGGCGGATGATGCCGTTGTACTCCTCGTCCTTGCCGGGCAGGTAGCCCGGGACGTCGACGAAGCAGACCAGCGGGATGTTGAAGGCGTCGCAGGTCCGGACGAAGCGGGCCGCCTTCTCCGAGGAGTCGATGTCGAGCACGCCGGCCAGCACTTTGGGCTGGTTGGCGACTATGCCGACGACGTGGCCGTCGAGGCGGATGAAGCCGCACACCATGTTCTGGGCCCACAGGGGGGCGTACTGGAACAGGTAGCCGTCGTCGGCCACGGCGGCGATGACCTCGGTCATGTCGTAATGGAGGTCGCTGCGGTCGGGCAGGAGGTCGTTCAGGGCGGGCGCTTCGCGGGCCGGGTCGTCGGTGGGCTGGACCCACGGCGCCGGCTCGCCGTTGTTCGACGGCAGGAACGACAGGAGCCGGCGCACGTCGTGAAGGCAGACGTGGTCGTCCTCGGCCACGAAGTGGGCCACGCCCGAGCGGGTGGCGTGGGCCATGGCGCCGCCGAGGTCCTGGAGGCTCACGTCCTCGCCGGTCTCGGCCCTCACCACGTCGGGCCCGGTGATGAACATGTACGAGGTGTCCTGGACCATGAACACGAAGTCGGTGAGGGCCGGGCTGTAGACCGCGCCGCCCGCGCAGGGGCCCATGATCACGCTGATCTGGGGTATGACGCCGGAGGAGTGGGCGTTACGGCGGAAGATGCCCCCGTAGGAGTCGAGGGCGACGACCCCCTCCTGGATTCGAGCGCCGGCGCCGTCGTTGATGCCGACGAAGGGGGCGCCGGCCCGGTCGGCCATGTCCATGACCTTGTGGATCTTCTCGGCGAAGACCTCGCCCAGGCTGCCTCCGAAGACGGTGAAGTCCTGGCTGAAAACGAAGATCTGGCGGCCCTCGACCGTGCCCCACCCGGTGATAACGCCGTCGGTGTAGGGCCGGTTGCCGGCCACGCTGGGCTCGGTGGAGCGGTGGCGGGCGAGCAGGTCGACCTCGACGAAGCTCTTGGGGTCGAGCAGCGCCTCGATCCGCTCCCGCGCCGTCATCTTGCCGCGGGCGTGCTGGCGGTCGATGGCGTCGGCGGAGCCGGCGTGGATCGCCTCGTCCTTGCGGGCGCGGAGGTCCTTGAGGCTGGCGCCGTTCGGGTGGAAGGTCATGCTGGGGGACGAGGTTACCGGGGCTCCAGGGCTGCGATTCTGTCCATGAACCGCCAGGCCCGCAGGCGGGTCGCCATCTCCTCCAGGCCGTCGCCCGGACCGGTCCATCGGAGGTCGTCGACGTCGGCCAGGACCTTGGCCTCGCTCCGCAGCGTGGCCAGGTCGCGAAAGAGCAGGGCCAGGTCGCGTTGCTCGTTCAGGGAGGCGGCCAGGCGGGCCGCGCCCCGCACGTTCACGTCCCACCGGAAGTGGTGCTCGGGGATCTCCTCGATGTGGAAGTACCTGGCCAGGACGGCGCTGGCCGACGTCTTCCCCCAGCCGGCGAGACCCGGGAAGCCGTCGGCGCTGTCGCCCACCAGCGCCAGCCAGTCCGGGATCGACTCCGGCAGCACCCCGTACTTGGCCGTGACCCCGTCCTCGTCGGTGAACGCCTTGGCCCGCCGGTCGAACTGGACCACCTTGGTGCCGAGCACCATCTGGGCCAGGTCCTTGTCCGGCGTCATGATGATGACCTGCTCGACCCGGTCATCGGCGGCGGCGGTGGCCGCGGCAGCGGCGAGGGCGTCGTCGGCCTCCAGCTCGACCATGGGGAACACGGTGACGCCGAGGGCTTCCAGCGCCTCTTCAAGGAGCGGGAACTGGGCCAGCAGCTCTACGGGCACGCCGGCGCTGGACTTGTAGCCAGGCCACATGTCGTTCCGGAAGCTCTCGATCACGTGGTCGGTGGCTACGCCGAGGTGGGTCACCCCCTCCTCCAGTAGCTGCAGCACGCTCCACATCACGCCCCTGGTGGCCGCCACGGTGTCCTCGGGGTCGCGGTCGCCCTTGGGCACGCCGAAGTGGTGGCGGAACAGCTCGTACGTCCCGTCGAGCAGGTGGACCTTCACGGTGTGACGCTACGTCGGACCGGGGGGCTCCCGTCTCGCACCACCCACCCGAGGAGGCCCGGCGAGGGTGAAGCCGAACGCGTTGAGGGTGCCGTGGATGCGCGCCATGGCGGGCACGTGGGGGGCGGGCACGTCGTTGACGGCGGCACGCAGGTCGGCGACGACGCCAGGACCGTAGGCTCTGCCCATGGTGTCCCGCTGGCGGTTGGTGGTGACGGTCCTGATGCTTTCGTTGCTCGCCGCATGTGGCGGCGGAGGCGGCGGCGGAGACGACGATGCGGTCGGGCCGGCGCCGGCGACCGGCCAGGCCGGCGACACGGCCCGGGCCCGCACGATCGTCCTGCAACAATCCGATATGCCGGCGGGCTGGCGGGGCGTCGCCCATACCGAGACGCCACTGGAGGCCGAGCGGGCCCGTGCCATCTCGATCTGCCTCGGCCGGCCCGATCCGGACACGTTCCGCAGTGCACGCGTCTACGGACCCGACCTGACGATGGGCCAGAGCCAGGTCTCGTCGATCGCCACCGTTCTCAACACCGTGGAGGACGCCCAGGCCGACCTGGCGGCCGTCCGGGGGCCGAGGTACGGCCAGTGCCTGGCCCCCGCCTTCCGGGACGACCTCCGCCGGCAGGCCACCGACGCCCGGGTGGAGAACGTCGCCACCGAGCCCCTCACCGTGGAGAGCTTCGGCGACGGATCGGTCGGCATCCGCCTCACCGCCGACCTGGTCTACCCCGACCGCACCGACAAGCTCTTCGCCGACCTGGTCTACATGTCCAAAGAGCGGACCACGGTGAGCGCCACGTTCTTCTCCTTCGGTCAGCCCTTCCCCACCCAGCTCAAGGAGGCGTTGGTCTCCCGGATGGGACACCGCATCGCCGCCTCCTGATCAGCTGGCGCGCTCGTTGAAGTGGACCCAGTGCGGGTCGAGCCGCTCGCCGGTCGGGTGCGACCACACGCCGGCGGGGATGTCCAGGTCCTGCGCCGCTTCGACGAACCCTCGCCCGGGGAGAACGGGTCGACCTGATGCGTCGATTGGCCGTCCGCATTCATCGGTGAAAATCGATCCCAGTCGGATCGTCGGCATTCCCCACTATCCCGAGCTTGCCGAGATGGTGTAACCGGTGGTGGCGATGACAGAGGGTGGCCAAATTCCCGGTGTCGGTTCCACCGCCGTCCTCCCATGCCTGATGTGGTGGACGTGCAGCCACCTGCTCCGGTCGCACCCGGGCACCCGGCATCCTCTGTCGCGCTCCTCGATCACGATCCGAGTCCGGTCGGGCACGGTCCGGAAGGCCCGCCCGACGCTCACCGCCTTGCCGCCGGCCTCCAGTACCGGCCGGATGCGAGCGTCGCATCCGACGAACCGGCGGAGCCCGTCGCTCACGCCGGCGCCAAGGTGGAGGTGCCCGTTCGTGCGGCACTCGCGCCCGTTCCACAAGGGCCCCTTCGTCTGCCGCCAGCTCGGCCGAGAGTTGCCAGGTGCCCCGCTCCGTGGTGGCGAAGCTGACCTTGCGGGGCTCCGCCGGCGTGCCCGGCTCCTTGGGCTCGGCCGTATCACCCGTCGCCTCGTCGGCGAACGGGTAGCTCCCGAGCACGCGACGAAGCCGGACCACGGTGGCCGACCGGGCCAGTGTCGCCGCCTCGGCGTCGGCCCCGCCGGCGCATGGCGGCAGACCACCGCGACCTGGTCCTCGCACAGCCCGCCCTCGTCGAACGCGTCTCGGGTCTCGGGGAGTTCCGCCAGCCGACGGGCCATCGGCACCAAGGTCCTGGCCCGCGCCGGCGTCGTTGGCTTCGGCCCATGGCGATGAGGTGAGCCCTCGCCCCGGTCAGACCGCCGGCGCCGCCGGCGCCGGCGGCGCCGGCCGCCGCCGGACGACCCGGCTCCCACCCCACACCAGGAGCCCCAGCACGCCGATCGGGATGAGGTACCCCACGACGACGATCATGCCGCCGACCACCGAAACCATCCCGTCGATCGCCTCCTGGAAGCTGCGGGCCAGCGACGGGCCGTCGTCCACCGGGCGCACCACGCCGGCGCCGGGCTCGAACAACGAAACCCGCAGGGTCGCCAGGCTCACCGACTGCTCCAGGCTGGCCTGCTGGGCCTTCAGCTGCTCGATCTGCTGGCGCACGTTGAACAGGGTCGACTGCACCTGCAGCACTTCGCCGACGGCCGTGGCCCGGCCGACGAGGACGAGCAGCGACTCTTCCTGCGCCTGCAAGCTCTTGAGCCGGGCGTCGTAGTCGACGAGCTGCCCGCTGACGTCCTCGCCCCTGATCGACTGCGACTCCACGTCGCCCAACTCGCCGAGGCTCAGGCGCAGCGTGTCGAAGCGGTCGGCCGGCACCCGCACGGTGAGCTCACCGGAGCGGGCGTCGTCCACGGAGCCAGTCGTCGAGGCGGAGACGAAGCCTCCGTTGGCCGCCGCCACCGAGGCCACCCGGTCGAAGGCGGCGCTGAAGCCGCCCTTGGCCACCTTCACCCGCACGTCGGCGGTGCGCACGACCCGGGGGGATCCGGGGACCACAGGCGCCGGCCCGCCACCATCCGGCGGCCGCGGTGCGACCTCCGCCTTCGCGTTCCCGGAGAACGCCGGTGCCGAGCCGGCGGTGCCGCCGGCGCCGGCTACCGAGTCGGTCGCCCTCGCCGGGGCCGTCGTCGCCATGTCACGGCCCACCGTCGACATCTCGTCGTCACCGCTCCTGCCCATGCCGGCCTGAACTGCGCCGGCGACCACCAGCGCGACCACGGCCACCGCGGCCAACGACCAACTCTTGCGTGCCATCTCCGAGACCTCCTCGTTCTCTGCAGATGGGACGTCGGCCAAGGCTGTTCTGGTTCCCGGCTAGCCCTCCAGCTCCCGCCGGCCCTCCAGCGCACGGCCCAGGGTCAGCTCGTCGGCGTACTCGAGGTCACCGCCCACGGGGAGCCCGCTGGCGATGCGGGTGACGCGGATGCCGAGAGGCTTGAGCAGGCGGGCCAGGTACATGGCCGTGGCCTCACCCTCGATGTTGGGGTTGGTGCAGAGGATGACCTCGGTGATCTCCTCGGCGCCCAGACGGGTCAGCAGCTCACGGACCCGTATCTGGTCGGGGCCGACGCCCTCCAGCGGGCTGATGGCGCCCTGGAGCACGTGGTAGCGGCCCCGGAACTCGCCCGTCTTCTCCACGGCCACCACGTCACGGGGCTCCTCGACGACGCACACCAGAGTGGCGTCGCGACGGGGATCGGCGCAGACGCCGCACTCCTCGCCCTCGCACACGTTGAAGCACCGCCGGCAGAACGACACCTTCTCCTTGGCCTCGGTGATGGACCGGGCCAGCCGGAAGGCGTCCTCGGCCGGCAGCTTGAGCAGGTGGAAGGCGATGCGCTGGGCCGACTTCGGGCCCACGCCGGGCAGGCGGCCGAGCTCGTCGATCAGGCTCTGGACGGGCGGGGCGTACACCCGGGGGTCAGCCGAACAGGCCGCTGCCCAGACCACCGAGGTCCAGGCCGCCCATGGCCTGTTCGGAGATCTGGCCGGCCTTGGTGACCGCGTCGCGGATGGCCGCCAGCACCAGGTCCTCCAGCATGGAGACGTCGTCGGGGTCGACGGCCGCGGGGTCGATGGTGACGCCCTGGAACTCCATGCCGCCGGTGACCCGCACCTTCACCATGCCGCCGCCGGCCTGGCCCTCGACCACCTGGGTCTCGGCCTCGGCCCGGGCGGCCAGCAGCTGTTCCTGCATCTTCTGCGCCTGCTTCAGCAGCGCGTTCATGTCGGGCTGACCACCAGGGGTGTTCTTGGGCATGAGCTATTCCTCCACGACGGTGGCGCCTTCGAAGGTTGAAAGGACGTGATCCAGGGGCGAGCGTACCTCCGACGGCGGCGCATCCTGGAGGTCCTCGAGGTCGATCGACTCGTCCTCGGGCGGGGGTGGCGCCCCGCCGGGGTCGGCCGGCGATCCTGCCGAGCCCGGCGGGTCCTCGGTGACGAGCCGGAGCGGGACGGGGCGGCCGAAGTGGGCGGCGAGGGCGTGCTCGACGTCGACCCGGACCTCCTCGCAGCGGTCGCGGTGGATGGCGTTCGGGAGGGCGAAGGTCGCCCGGTCTCCGTCCGAGGCCACGAACCTTCCCACCCGGAACCGCGACTTGGCCCGAGGCGACAGCGACAGCAGCACCTTGTCACCCCACGCCAGCGTCAGCTCGTCGCGGCTCGGCAGTGGTCCGCCGCCGGCAGAGGCGCCCGGCGCCGGCGCCGGCGCCGGCACCGCGGGCCGGGAAGGGGGAGGAGCTGCGGCCGGCGCCGCCACCGGCGCCGGCGGGGGCTTGGCCGCCGCCCGCACCCCGCCCAGGGCCAGGCGGGCGCCCGCCGGCCCGCCCGAGGTGGGCACGGCGGCCGGCGGCGACGGAGCCGCCGGCGCTGCGGGGGCGGCAGGAGCGGCAGGCGGGGCGGGCCCGGCGGGGGCCGCAGGCGCCGGCGCCGGCCGGCCCGCCAGCGCCCGCTCCAGGCGGTCGATCCGCTCCAGCAGGGCTGCGGGCGAGGAGTCCAGCTCGGGCCGGCACAGCCGCACGAGCGCCACCTCCAGCAGGACCCTGGGGTCGGGAGCCTCTCGCATGTCGACGAGGGTCTCGCCCAGGACCTCCATGGCCCGCACGGTGGCCGGGCGGCCCAGCCGGTGGGCTTCGGCCTCGACGGCGTCGAGCTCCTCGTCGGGCAGGCCGACCAGCGCCCGGGACACGCTCACCAGCAACGTCTGGCGGAGCCGCTCCAGGATGTCGGTGGCGACCTGGCGGGGATCGATGCCCGCGCCGCAGCGGTCGGCGACGGCGGCCAGTGCGGCGGCGGCGTCCCGGTCGCACAGCGCCTCCACGAACGCGCCGACCGATGGCGCGTGGTGGTCGATCCCACCGGCGGCGGCCACCTGGTCGAGCACCGAGAGTGCGTCGCGCACCGAGCCCTTACCTCGCCTGGCCACCAGGTCGATGACCTCGGCAGGCACGTCGAGGCCGGCGTCGGCGGCGACCCACTTGAGGTGCTGGGTCAGCAGGTCCAGCGGAAGCAGCCGGAACTCGAAGTGCTGGGTGCGGCTGCGGATGGTCGGCAGGACCTTCTGCGGCTCAGTGGTGGCCAGCACGAAGATCACGTGGCCGGGAGGCTCTTCCAGCGTCTTGAGCAGCGTGGTCGAGGCGTCGGTGGTCAGCATGTGGACCTCGTCGACGATGTAGACCTTCCACCGTCCGGGTGTGCCGAGTGCGGCCCTCGACACCAGCTCCCGCATGGCGTCGACGCCCCGGTTCGACGCGGCGTCGAGCTCGACCACGTCGAGCGACCGGCCCTCGGTGATGCCGACGCACGAGTCACACGTCCCGCACGGCTCCCCGCCGTCCTGGTTCGGGCAGTTGAGCGCCTTGGCCAGGATGCGGGCCGACGACGTCTTGCCCGTACCCCGTGGCCCGCTGAAAAGGTAGGCGTGCGACACCCGGCCCTCCCGGACCGCGTTGCGCAGGGTCTGGCTGACGTGGTCCTGACCCTTGAGCTCGGACCACCGCTGGGACCGGTACCGCCGGTACAGCGACTGGTAGGCCACGATGGCCGACAGTACCCGCCGCCCGGGACAGCGGCGCTCAGCCGCCGGTGGCGACCGTCCGTGGTTGGTTGCCGGCGCTCGACGGGCCGGTCAGCCGGGCGCGAGCAGCCGCGGGCGCCTGTCGACGTGGCCGCGCCGGCACGACGGCCGGCGTCCGCGCCTTGGACAACGCCCGGTAGACCGAGGCGAGCGCAGCCTTGTCCTCCTCGTCGAGGTTCTGGCTCTCGGCGATCGCCGCCTCCACGCTGACCGGCCGGGCCGCAGGCTCCACCGGGAGGTAGCCCAGCGGTCGAGAGAGGAAGCCAGGGTCCATGCCGAGCGAGCGCTCGATGGTGAAGACGGTGCCCGCGGCGGGCTCGTACTTCCCGTTGATCCAGCCGCTCACCGATGACTGAGTGGTGCCGAGGGAGCGAGCAAGGTCTTCTTGTTTCATGTTGCGGCTCCTCAGCGCCTCTCCGAGCATCCGTCCGAAGGCGCGCCGACCGTTCCCCGCCTCGTTCTTCAAATCTGCCGTTCCACCGTCCACAGGCTCACGCTCCCCAGCGCTCGTCCCATTCGACGGTACCTCACACCAGGGCTCGAGAACCTTGACAGCAGACGAAGATCGATATTCCTCGTGTCCATTGTCGACAGATTTGACCGAGCCTTGTGAGCTATGAGCGAGGCCGATGGACCCCGCCCTCCGGCACGCTGGCTTTGGGTTCCGGTCAGCGCCTTTTCGCGCGGCGGCCGGCGGCGCGAGGAGCCCGTGAGCACGAACAGCCAGGTCAAGGCGAAGGCGGCAAAGGCGCTGAGGGCGACGGCGAGGAGCAGGTCGCTGAGGGGGGCGGACTCCGGATGGAAGTAGCAACTCCGCCGGGGCGGCTCGAGTGCCCCCGCTGCCCTTCTGGTGCGAGGCGCCCTGGTCAGGCCGGCACAACGTCCGCCCGACGGCGGCACGACAGGTTCGTGGACCGATGGTCGAGTCTTGGTGGTTTCCGGGCGCCGGCTCCGTGAGGACTGCGACGGAGTCGCCCGATCCCGAGAACCGCGCAAGAAACGCCGAAAGCCACTGAAGGACCCAGCGCCGGGTACGGCGGATACCCGGCACTGGGTCGCGCCCGACAATAGCGCCGGCGGGCCGGCGCTGCCCGACCGGCGGGGACGGAAAGGACGGAGCCCGTCGCTCGACGCAGCGGTCAGGCTGGACTGCGGCACACGGATCGGCCCGCTGAGAGCTGCTGCCTCCCGGCCCTGACTCGGTTCACGGGGATACGTTGCGCAGGACCCGACCGCTGCGTGAAACGACGGGCTCCGGTGGTCAGGATACCCTCTTGGCTCCGGGAGGGGTGCGAGAGCGGCCGAATCGGCACGCCTGGAGAGCGTGTGTGGAGCAATCCACCGTGGGTTCAAATCCCACTCCCTCCGCCAGGCACAGCGCCGGCCCACTCCTCATGGGAGGGTGGGCCGGTGAACGTCGGCCTCACGGACGAGGAAGCGATGGGGCTGGCCCTGGGCGAAGCGCGGGCCGCGTTGGAGCACGGCGACGTACCGGTGGGCGCTGTGGCCATCGCCGGCGGCCGGGTCGTGGCCGCCGACCACAATCGCCGGGAGCAGCTGGGTGACCCCACAGCCCACGCCGAGCTTCTCGCCCTACGATCGGCCGCCGCGGCGGCCGGCGGGTGGCGCCTGACCGACGTCACCCTGGTCGTGACGCTCGAGCCGTGCCCCATGTGCGCCGGCGCCCTGGTCGCGGCCCGCCTCGGCCGGTTGGTCTTCGGGGCGGCCGATCCCCGGGCGGGCGCATGCGGCTCGCTCTACAACCTGTGCGCCGACCCCCGCCTCAACCACGCTGTCCCCACTACCCATGGCGTGCGGGCCGGCGAGTGCTCCTCGCTCCTCGCCGAGTTCTTCACCAGCCGCCGGCCCGCCCGCTAGCCTGGAACGCTCCGGAGGGGTGCGAGAGCGGCCGAATCGGACGGTCTCGAAAACCGTTGTGGCGCAAGTCACCGTGGGTTCAAATCCCACCCCCTCCGCCGGCTCTGACAGGGCTTTCGACCGCGAAAGCCCTGGTCAGAGGCTATTTCTCAGGATCGCCGCAGCCGACCGACACGACTCGGTCGCGACCGTCAGTGACCCGATTTTGGAGGTGCGAATGTGGTGTGAGCGTGGTGCGTGTGGTGCGAATGTGGCGCGAGAGCGGGCCTCTTCGGGTCGCCGGCGGGCGTCGGTGGGCGCCGCTGGCCACTATCGACGGCTCCCACGGGTGGCTGGCCCCTACTGGCCGGCAGAGCGGCCGCCGATGGGGACCACCACCAAGTCGATTTCATCGCCGGGAGGCTCGACCAACCCGGCATTCCGGTAGGCGCTGTCCATGCGATCCGCCAATGCGGAGGTCATGCGAGGCATCACATGGCTGTACCGGTCAAGGGTGATTTGCACAGAAGAGTGGCCCATGAGCTCCGCCATTTCCTTCGGATGGGCGCCCTGCTCCACCAGCAGGCTTGGCGTAGGTGTGGCGCAGGTCGTGGAATCGCAGGCCGTGGAGGTGCTCGGGCAGGACTGCCCGCACCGCCGGCTTGAAGCGCTGGCTGTAGAAGCTGCCGAACTTGAGCGGCGTGCCGTCCGGCTGGGTGAAGACGAGCGCCTCGCGGTCGAGGAGGCGGTCGCCGAGGTGGGCCCTCAGTCGCTCGCACAGCGCCCGGTTCACGATCACCGTCCTACGACCGGCCCTCGTCTTCGGGGTCCCTTCCACCCGGCGGCCGCGGACGATTGAAACGGAGCTGACGACCCGGGCCGTCCCGGCCCGCAGGTCCAGGTTGGCCATTCGCAACGCTGCCAGCTCGCCGGCCCGCAGGCCGGTGAACGCCGCCGTCTCGACGAGCAGCCCGTACGAGGCCGGGTCGGACGGGCGCTTGCGGCCGGCGTTGAGGGCGGCCCAGTGCTCGTCGATGGCCGTCGCCAGCGCTCGCACCTGAGCGCCGGTCAGGAACAGCATCTCGGGCGACTGCGGGGACGGCAGGTCGACGTCGGCGCATGGGTTGGTGCGGATGTTGCCGTCCCGTATCGCGTAGTCGAACACCATCTTGAGCACGAAGAACGCGTTGCGGACGGTCCCCGGCTTGCGGCCCAGTTCCTCGATCGAGCGCACGAACCGGTCAGCGTCGCCGTAGGAGATGGAGCCGACGCGTCGACTTCCAAACGCGGGGAGCACGTGGACCTGGAGCAGGCCCTGATAGCCGTGGACGGTCTTCGGCTTCCGCCGACCCTCGATCGACGCCAACCAGGCGGCGGCGACCTCGTCGAACCGAGCTGAAGCCCGCTCGTGCGGGATGAGGGTGCCCTGTTGGCGCGACGACTCGATGTCGACGACGTACGCCTCCGCGTCGCGCTTGCGTCGGAAGCCACCCTTGGTGCGCTGGGCGCCGTCGGCGTCGCGGTAGCGAACCTCGTAGCCGATCGGCTTGCCGCGGCCTTGGACGCCGCGCTTCCGGTCGTAGATGGGACGGATCGACGCCATGGTTCCTCCCTGTTCGTTGCTGTCGAGACCCCGGCGATGGGCGAGGTGCTCGACTGCTCACTTCGGCAATCCGACGGTGACGAGGCCTGCGACAATCGCCGCAGCGCGAAGGGGAAGCTGATCCGGAGGGTAGACCTCAGCGCCGGCGTCCGCCGATCGAGCGCGCCGACGTGCCGGCAGCACGACCGCTCTCGACGCGCCGGCTGTCGAGCCACGCGTCGAGGTCGACGTCAGCGAAGCGGACACGACCGCCGACCTTGTAGTGGCTCAGTGAGTGATCGGACACGAGCCGGCGAATGTGCCTCGGCGTCGTCCCGAGGTACTTCGCCGCCTCCTCGGTCGTGAGCATCCGCCGGGCCAGCTTCTCGGACCGCGCCATCGATTCCTCCTCTGTCGACCGGAACCGACCGGTTCCACTCCCTACTACTGGTGTTCCTTCGGCGCCGGCGCGACATGTCGCGAGTCCGGCTGTTTCACACCAGTAGTAGGAGCGAACAGGAAGCAGCGTTTTACACGTTTGCAGCCCCTCCGGGCTGCGAGGAGGGCTCGCCGGCGTGGCGTTCATGCGCATGATGGGCGCCAGCTCCATCGACTACCACCGCTCCACGGTGCTCGGACGCGACGACGACCACCCCGGCCAGGCGCTGGAGTACTACGCGTCCCGAGGCGAGACGCCGCTGGAATGGGGCGGCGGCGGTGCCAGGGCTCTCGGCCTGTCGGGCGCCGTCACGGAATCCCAGTACGAAGCGATCTACGGCGTGGGCGGCGCCTGTGATCCCACGACCGGCGAGCGTTTGGTGTCGACCCGGCGGCCGGGCATGGAGCTGGTCATCTCCGCCCACAAGAGCGTGGCCGAGCTCGGCGTCATCGGTCGGGCCGAGGACATGCACCGCATCATGGACGCCGAGCGAGAAGCCACCCTGGCCTACCTCGACGACGTGACCCGACGCCTCGGCGGCCGCCGCGGCCACGACAACCACCGCACGCCCACCGAGGGCCTGCTCTACGCCGTCACCCGCCACGCCACCTCCCGGGCTGGCGATCCGTGTCCGCACGACCATGTGCTGGTGGCCAACCTCGTGGCCATGGACGATGAGCGAGGCGGGTGGAAGGGCGCCGACACCGCCCTGTGGCGCCAGCACCTCCAAGCCGCCACCATGGTCGGGCGCCTCGCCGCCGCCCATGAGGCGGTCTCCCTGGGCTACGCCATCGTCGCTGACGGCGGCCCGTCGGGACGGCTGCGCCACTGGGCTATCGCCGGCGTGCCCGAGGTCGTGCAGGAGACGCACTCCAAGCGGGCTGCGCAGATTGACGCGGAAATGCAGCGCACCGGCAACATCAGCTACCGCGCCCGCGGCATCGCCGCGCGCGCGTCGCGCGACCCCAAGCGCCACACGCCGATGGGCGAGCTGCTGCCGCGCTGGCGCGCCGAGATCGAAAGCGTCGGCTGGAGCGTCGAGCGGCTGCAAGCTGCGATCGAGCACGAGGTGACCCGAGCCATGGTGCCGGCGCCGAGGCTCAGCGGCCAACAGTTGCGGGATCTGTCCACGGCGACTCTCGACCCCGACGGTGAGCTGGCGGCTCGCAAGGTGTTCACCCGTAGGGACGTGATCGTTGCCATGGCGCCGTCGCTGTACGGACGCCATCCCTCCGAGCTGGGCGTGGCCGTAGGTCGGGTGCTGGCCGACCCGGAGGCCGTGCCGTTGGTCGGCGTTCCCGGCGCCACCGAACGGGCCTACGCCACGGCCATGACCATCGCCCGTGAGGAGGCGATCGCGAGGCTGGTCGAGGCGGAGGTGGGTCGGTCGAACGCGGCGGCAGTGCCGGTCGAGGTGGCTGCCGGCGCGCTGGCTCGGGCTCAGGCATCGTTGGGCCTTCCGCTCAACGCCGGCCAGCGGGCCGCAGTGGAGGGCGTCCTGACCTCCGGCCGGGGAGTCGAGCTGGTGTGCGGAGTGGCCGGCTCCGGTAAGACGACGGCCCTGGCCGCCGTCCGCGACGGTTTCGAGGCCGCCGGCTACACCGTCATCGGCACGGCGACCTCCGGCCAGGCGGCCAAGACGCTGGGCCGGGAGGCAGGCATCGCCCCCAGCCGCACCCTGGCCTCCCTGAACTGGCGCATCGGTCACAACCAGCTGCGCCTTGTGAGCGCCGCCGTAATTCCCTAGCCCGACGTTGCCGTTATTCCCCACCGGGCTCCTGGGATGAGTGTTCTACTCGATCGTTCCTCCCCTCTGTCGGGACGGTGGGCGGAGGAGGTCATCG
>Ga0247713_1000589_pt1 | contig 21316 bp, 17 predicted proteins | sample 21E_NmetaG_FD_189936 | JGI IMG/M metagenome (GOLD analysis project Ga0247713, IMG submission 189936) | Soil microbial communities from hillslope of Landscape Evolution Observatory, University of Arizona, Oracle, AZ, United States - 2-1-E_N | ecosystem: Engineered > Artificial ecosystem >... | reverse complement strand
CGCGGGGCACGCCCACGCCGGCACGCTGCTCGTGCTCGCGCTGGTGTCCTTCGTGTTCCTCGGGAGAACGAGCTTCTCCGTCGGTGTGCAGTGGGCGGTCGGGGTGGCCCTGCTGGTGGGCATCGTTATGCAGTCGGGGGGGTTCTTCCTCCACATGGCCGTGGGGGCCGAGGGTGCGGGCTCGGTCGGCACGCTGGTCACCCGCGTGGGCGCCGTCGTGCTCGCGGGCTCACTCATCACACTCGGCATAGGGGTGCTGCGCGCCCCGCCGTGAGCGCTCCTTGGCGGCGGTCTCCCGCCCCCGGGCCACGGGGCTGACCGCCGAGAACTCGAGCGGCCTAGACTCCGGACATGTCGCTGGTGTCGGGGCTGGTCGGCCGGGATGGGGAGCAGGAGGCCCTCCAGGCGGCCCTCGCCGGGTTGCAGCACGGTATGGGGGGGATGTGCCTCGTCGCTGGCGAGGCAGGGGCCGGCAAGACGACCTTGGTCGAGTCGGTCCTGTCCTCGACCGACGTGCGCGTCGTCCGAGGCGGCGCGCACGGGAGCGGCGTGGTGCCATACGGCCCGCTCAGCGACGCGCTCCGTGACCACCTGCGCGGCTCCCCCCCCGAAGCGGCGGACGAGCTGGCGCTGGCGGACCCGAGCCTGGCTCTCGTCCTGCCCGAGCTCGGGCCTGCGCCACCTTCGACGGTGGCCGACGACGTGCCGCCGGCGATCCGCCGGGCGTTCGAACGGCTGGCGCAGCAGCAGCCCGCGGCCGTGTTCCTCGACGACCTGCAGTGGGCCGACGCCGCCACGCTGTCGGTGCTGGCCGACTGGGTCGGGCCGCTGACCGGCCTGCCGTTACTCGTCATCGGGGCGTACCGCAGTGACGAGCTTTCGCGTCAGCACCCTCTGCGCACTCTGCGGGCCAGGCTGCGCCGCGCCGCGGGACCGCGCCGGCACGTGCACCTGGGGCCGCTGTCTGCGGAGGACAGCGCCCTGCTGGTGCGGGGGGTGCTCGGCGGTGCGGCTTCGGGGGAGCTCGTCGCCACCGTGCATCGTCGCGGGCACGGCTTGCCCTTCTACGTGGAGGAGCTCGCAGGGTCGGTCGCAGCGGCCGGCGAGGAGGCGGCCGAGGTCGCGGCCGCCGAGGTGGTGCCCGAGTCGGTGCGCGATGCGGTCCTGTTGCGGGTCGCCGGCCTGTCGGAGCCGGCGCGGACGCTGGCCGAGGTGGCCGCAGCCGCCGGGTCGCCTGTGCGCTTGGACGTGCTCACCGAGCTCGCGCAGGACGAGGCGGCTGTGGAGGAGCTGTTCGAGCGCGGTCTGCTCGTCGAGCTTGCCGATGTCGGCGGGACGGGTGAGGCCTCCTTCCGCCACGACCTCGTCGGTGAAGCGTTGTACGCAGCCATCCCCTGGATGCGTCGCCGGCGCCACCACGCTGCGTTGGCCCGCGCACTCGGGACCCGCGAGGTGCCTGCTGCCATCGTGGCCGAACACTGGCGCCAGGCGCAGGAGCCGGCGCGTGCCCGGCCGCTGCTGGTCGCCGCCGCGGATGAGGCCTGCAAGGTGCACGCCTACCGCGACGCGAAAGATGCGATCGACCGAGCCCTCGCGCTGTGGTCGGCGGGCGAGGACGAGGACGCCCGCCTGCTGATCGTCGACCGGCTCGGCGAGTGCGCCGAGCGCTGCGGTGAGATCGCCCAGGCCGCCCATGCATGGGAGCAGGTGGCCTCTGCCCACCGGTCCGCGGGGGAGCACGGGGCGCTGGCCCGTGTGCAGCGGCGCCTGGCCGGCGTCTACGAGCTGGCCAACGACTGGCCGCGGGCGCTCGCGGCTCGCATGGAGGCCGCTGAGGAGTTCGCCCGGACGGGGTTGGTGGCCGATGCCGCGAGCGAGCGGCTGGCTGCAGCGGCGCACCTGCTGGATTCCGGTGAGCCGACCGGTGCCCTGCGACTCGTGCACCAGGCGCAGGCGGAGATCGCCACGGCCGATGTTGCCTCCGCGACCGGTCACCCCGCGTTGCGGGCCCGCGCGATGGGCCTGGAGGGCCACGCCCGCGCTCTGCTGGGCGATGGTCATGTCGGTGTGGAGCTGACCCGCACGGCACTCGGCCTCGCGCTCGACGCCGGTCACGATGCGGTCGCGGCTGAGATCTACTCCCTGCATGCCTACGCGCTCGAGCAGGCCGCCGAGTATTCGGCAGGGTTGGAGACCTTGACCAAGGCGGCCACCTTCTGCCGCAACCGCGGCCTGGACGCCGAGGCGCACGTCTGCCTGGCCTGCCTGACCCCGGCGTTGCGCCACACCGGCCAGTGGGACCGCGCGCTGGAGGTCGGCCGCGAGGTCCTGGCCATGGACGGCGCTCCTGAGGTGGCGCGCATGGTGGCCGCTGGGGAGAGCGGCCTTGTCCTCGCGAACCGGGGCAAGACGGCGCAGGCGCGCCGGCACCTCGCCCACGCCGCGGCATTCTCACGGGTCCACGAGCTGTTCGGGCTGGAGATCGAGACCAGCTGGGGGCTTGCCCGGGCCGACGAGCTGGACGGTGACCACGACAGCGCCGCGACCCGGCTGCGGGAGCTGGGCGCACGGTGTCGCGCCCGCGACGAGCGCCACTACTCCGTGGCTGCTCTGCGCTGGGCTGCGTCCTTCTTCGCCCGTCACGGGCTGCGTGGCGACCTCGGGTCGTGCACGGACGCGCTGGCCCACATCGCAGCCGCGACAGGCAGCGCGGAGGCGACCGGCGCCCTGGCCCACTCCCTGGGTGAGAACGCGCTGCTTGAGGGCGACGCTCGCGCTGCCGCGGACCAGTTCGAACGGACCCTCGAGCTGCTGAGGGCGGTCACCGTCCCACCCGAGACCGCGGAATCCCAGGTACGCGCCGGTGTGGCCCTGGCGGCAGCGGGGAACCGGGAGAAGGCCGTCGAGCGCCTCCTCGACGCGCACCACACCGCACGGACGTTGGGCGCCCGGCCGCTGGCGGCCACCGCTCGGCGGGAGCTGGAGGCACTCGGCGAAGACGTGCAGCGTCGACTGGGCCGGAGGGCGGCACGAGAAGGCGGCGCCGGCGGACTGACGCCGCGGGAACAACAGGTCCTGCGCCTGGTCGCGGCCGGCCTCACCAACCGCCAGATCGCCGGCGAGCTCTTCCTCAGCCCCCGTACGGTGGACATGCACGTCCGCAACCTGCTCGCCAAGCTCGGCTGCCGCACCCGCACCGAGGCGGTGCGACGGGCCGGGGAGCTCGCCCTGTTCGAGAAGGTCGGCCCGTAGGCGAGAACACGGCAACCGCCGTCAGGAATACGGTGATCCTGCCGTTCCAGCCGTCCCCGTCGCTTCCTAAGGTGTTGTCACAGGCAACACCGACTTGTCACAGGCAACACCGACACGGAGGCGACCGACATGAACGCAGAGATCATCGAGCAGACGCTCGCGACCTGGACCCAGGAGCCGGACAAGGCCCGCAGCGCCCCGACCGTGACCGCCCGCGCCGACAACGGTCAGGCGTTGATCACGGCGGGTCCGTTCACGTGGCGCGCCGACCTGCCCGCGCCGCTCGGGGGCATCAACAAGGCTCCGAGCCCCACGGCGCTGCTGCTGGGCGCGCTGGCCGGCTGCGCGGTTGTGTTCGTGCGGGACACCCTGGCACCGCAGCTGGGGATGCGCGTCACCGCCGTGGAGGCGACCGTGCGGTGCGAGACGGACGCACGCGGCCTGCTGGGCATGGCCGGCGCAGAGCCCGACCTGGGAAACATGACCCTGGAGGTGAGCGTGGACTCCCCGGACGGCGAAGATGCCGTCACCGAGCTCGCCCGCATATGGGAGGAGCGCTGCCCCATCTACCTGGCGCTCCAGAAGCCCATGGACGTCGCGGTCCGTTTCCGCGCTGCGTGAGCTCGCGCTCGGGATGTACAGCCACGTCACTGATCGAGCCGGCGCCGCTGACCCATCCGCGAACAAGGCCACGCCCGCCCAGGCAAGAACCCTCGCCGAGGCGCTCGCCGCAGCGTTCTTCGACGAATCCGGTGATCGCCTGGGCGTGGGAAGATCCCCAAAGGCGGCGCCAACGGCAGAATAACCGTCAGCCGGCGCGGTGCCCCCGTTCGATGGCCAGCCCGAGCAGAGCGATGGCGACCGCCATCAGCGCCAGACCTGCGAGAAGCCACAGCCGCCCTGCTGCTGCGACCGGGCTGTCGATGGCATGCAGGAGGAGGTAGCCGACGTAGCCGAGGTAGGCGGCGAGCAGCAGCACGCCCTCCCAGCGGGCGATCGACAGGCCCAGGGCGAGCGCCGGCAGCGCGATGAGGGTCACGAGCAGTGTGACGGGGAGGTCGGTCGCGATCGCGTCGGGCGGGACGTCGATGCCGCCACCGGCGAGTGCGGACGCGCCGAGCACCGCCAGCAGGTTGAAGAGGTTGGACCCGATGATGTTGCCGACGGCGATGTCGCGCTCGCCGCGGCGGGTCGCGATGACCGATGTCGCGAGCTCGGGCAGGGAGGTGCCCACGGCGACGATGGTCAGGCCGATGATCAGCTGGGACACTCCCAGATGCTCGGCAATCGACGTGGCACCCGACACGAGCAGCTGGGCGCCGACGACCAGGCCGAGCAGCCCGATCCCGACGAGGCCGGCGGCGGCCGGCCATCGGCGGCGGGCCGCGCTGGGGTCGGTGCCGAACGCCTCCTCGTACTCCTGGGTCACCCCGGGCGGTTCGCGCCGGCCCAGCAGGTACGAGAAAACGCTGTACACCAGGATGCCCGCCACCAGCACCCCTCCCTCGACGGTTGCGATCATCCCGTCGGAGGCCAGCCACCAGACGCCTGCGGTCACGACGAGCAGCAGCGGCACGTCGACGCGGACCAGGCGACTGTGGACGATCAGGCCCCCGAAAACCGCGGACAGGCCGAGGATGGCGAGGACGTTGAAGATGTTGGAACCGACCGCGTTGCCGACTGCGACCTCACCGTTGCCGGTGACCGCGTCGCGCACGCTGACGGCGAGCTCGGGAGCGCTTGTGCCGTACGCCACGACCGTGAGCCCGATGACCAGCGCCGACACCCCAGCGGCGGCCGCCAGCCGCGATGCGCCCCGCACGAGCGCCTCCGCGCCGACGACCAGAACGGCCATGCCGCCGAGCACGGCCGCCACCGCGAGCACGCTCATGGCGGCGAAGCCTACGGTGCGGCGTGCCTACCGCACAGCCTCACCCTCTGATCGACTACCGCGACGCCTCCGGCTCGCGGACCGCCCTTTCGTGGCTGTGCTTCAACGCAGGGCGAGGCGGCGGTGCACCGTCAGGGCGCACACCATGGTCAGCAGCAGCGCCACGCTCACCGCGACGGGCGCCCGCGGAACGCCGGGGTGGTGCGCGGCTGATGCCCGGACGCCGGCGAGGGTGGCCGCCTGTACGGGGAGCAGCCCGCCCTGCTCGGGCCTTCCGGCGCCGTCGGGTCCTCCCGCGTCTGGGGGCGGGCCCCCGGGGCTGGCCGCCGGGACCTCCGCCGGCCGCCGTCCGACCGCAGGGTCGGCGGAGGACCTCCCTTCCTGGAGTCGTAGCAGGAAGAGTCCCTCGTCTATGCCGCTGACCGCGACGGTGCCCGACGCGAAGAACGGATAGTTCGACCAGGTGCCCTCGAAGGTCGGGTCGCCGTGGGCCGGGAACGTGTCGAAGAAGGCGATCTCCTCCAGCCGTGGGTCGCCCGCGTCGTACAGAGGTGTGGTGTCGAGCACGCGCAGCCCACTCGTGTAGTTGGACTGGTAGACGAGGCCGTCGATCACGTAGTTGTTGTGGGTGATCGACTTCGTGTCGTGGGAGTGCTCGATGTGCAGCGTCGGGTTCTCGAGGTCGGTCACGTCGAGCACCACCGTGCGGGTGTTGATGCCATGGGTGAGCTCGTCGAGCTCGTCGTTGACGATCAAATAGGTCTGGTCCTCGGTGAGCCATCCCTGGTGGGTGTAGCCCACGTTCGGGTAGTCCGTCACGCCCAGCGTGACCGGGTTGAGCTTGTCGGTGACGTCGACGATGACGACCTTGTCCTCTGCCGAGTTGAAGCAGACCTCCCGGTCGGTGTAGCGCTCGTCAGGCCCGTGGTAGATCACACACTGCGTGTCGTGGACGTAGGCGGCCGGGGACAGCCCCTCGACGGGCTCGCCCACCGTGCGCCCGAGCCCGCCCGGGCCGCCCTCCTCGGCGTAGCAGCCGGCGAACACCGGTTGCTTCGGTGTGGAGATGTCGACCATGTGCAGGCCGGACAGGCACTGGTCGGGGAGCAGGAGCCCGAGGTTGCCGCCGACGATGTAGGCGAAGCCGGTGGCGGTGTTGATCTCGAGGTTGTGCGCTGAGGGCGGGAGCGGGTAGAAGCCGTCGCGGTTCCACTCCTGCGGTTCGTCGACGCCGCGCAGCCGGGTGAGGTCGAACACCGTCATGCCGTGCGGGGTTGACTCGCTGACGATGAACGCGTGGTTGGCGTAGACCTTGATGTCGTGCCAGATCTGGTGCAGCAGGGCCTGGTTGGGCAGTTCGCCGAGGTAGACGGGGTCGGCGGGGTCGGTGATGCGGAAGAACCCGACGCCGTTGGTCTTGCCGATGATCACGTACTCGTCGCCGGTGTCGGGGTCGGTCCAGCCCCACAGGTCGCTGATGCCGCCGCCCAAAGCCTGACGGGCGTCGATGGGGCCCTCGAACTCGGCATGGGGCACGAACCCGAGCAGGTCGACGCCGTCGCACTCGAACACGTCGGCCCGCCCGTCCACGCACGGCACGTTCGACAGGCGCTGGGACAGGTCGACCGGCTCGTGCGTGGTCGTGAGCGTCACGTTGACCGCTGTGCCGTCCACCACGGCGTCGCGGATCGGGACACCGTCGCTGTTGGTGAGCTCCAGACCGGGGATCGACGACTGGATGGCGTTGCGTGGAGCGGCCTCGTCGTCGCGGTTGACCTGCACGAGGGCGATGGCGCCGGCCTGCCGGGCCGCGTCCATCTTCTGCTTGAACGTGTAGGGCCCGCACCGGTCGAAGACGTCCTTCCCCTGCAGGTCGTCTACGAGGGCGATCTTGCCTTCGACGTCGACGGCTGCATAGCTGGCCGGGGTGCACCCCGTGCCGGCGTAGACCAGGTCGGAGGTCTGGTCGTCCAGCGCGGCCGTGCCGTCCCAGTGGGTGGCGTCGCGGAAGCCGGACAACCGGTCGGGCGAGTTCACCATGACCCCGAGGCCACCGGTCTCCTCATGGTCGTCCAACTCCGGATGGCCCGGGTGCGCGGCGGCCCCGGTGACCCCCATCGCGGCCAGCAGCAAGCCGGTCACCGCGCTCGCGGCGATGGAACGGCGCGAGATCCTTGTGGGCCGCTTCTCCATGAGACCCTCCTACAGCGCAGGCCTTCCCAGCTTCCCGAAGGATAGCCTGCAGACGGCCCCGCGCGGTCTTCACGGCGGTTCGGTGTGTCGTTCTCGACCGCTGCTACCGGTCCAGTTCAGAGCGACACACCCCTGGTGGTTGAATGCTCCCCATGGCCTCCGACGACTCCACCACCTTGGCGGAGCTCGACCTCGCGCCGAACGAGGCGTCTGGTCTCCTGCGGGTGCGCGACCGAGACGTGCTGGCGGCGGCCGGTTGGGATCGAGGCTTCTGGTCTGTGCTCGACGAGGTCGATGTCGCCGAGTGCGTGGCCATGGTCGGCCACGTCGCCGGCGTCCCGCTGGATCGCGGGTGGCAGGCGCGCAAGGTCCGCCTGGACCGGTACGGGGACGGTGGTCGGGCGGATGACGCGGAGGCGCTCGCCTACCACGACGGGTGGGTGTACCTGTTCGGGTCGCATCACGGCGGCAAGGACGGACCGATCCGCCGGCGCGAGCAGTGGGTGGCGCGGTTCCGCGAACGTGACGTGGATGTGGACGCGGAGGGGACAGCGCAGGCACGGGCCGCGGTGGTGAACACCGGCTTCCGGCTGCACCGGTCCCTCAACGACGCTCTGCGCTCGTGCGGGATCGACCTGCTCGAGCTGCGCGAGGCGTCCCGGAGCGCGTTCATCGCCGCCACCGCTGCCAGCCTCGAGGGGACCGGCGAAGGCGACCTTGTCCGCGACGGGGACTGGCCCGTGAACATCGAGGGCGCCGAGGTCACCGAGGACGGCGTGCTCCTGCTCGGGCTGCGCTTCCCGGTTGCCGCGGACGGGCGCCCCCTCGTCGTCGCCCTCCAGGGGTGGACGGCCATGTGCGACGGCCGGGGCTGGCCGGAGGTCACCGCCGTGTGGCCGCTGCACGCGGTCGGCCGGGAAGGCTCCGTCGCGGGGGTGCGTGACCTGTGCGTGCTCGGCGATCAGCTGCACGTGGTGACCGGCAACCTCGACAGTGCCGGCAAGGGCAGCGTCATCCTCGACGACTACCCCGAGGGCGAGCACACCGTGAACACCCACTTCGCCGCGTCCTTGGCGGCCGTGCGCCGCGGGGATGGCAGCTGCTCGACCGTCAGAGAATTCCCGGAGCGCCCCAAGATCGAGGGCATCGCCGCCGACGAGCAGGGTCGCTTCTTCTACGTCAGCGACGAGGACGACGCGGTCCATCTGCGCTCGACACCGCTCATCGCCGGCGCTGGGGCCTGACCCGGCAGCCAGGACCGCGCGTCAGGCCCGTAGGACCCGCGTTCCTCCTGCGAGCTCATCGTGCTTGCCCTGTTTGAGCGCGCTTCCGTGGATCGTCACCGCGATGACGATCCACGCGATGGCCGCCAACACGCCGCCGACGAAGGGGATGGCGCCCAGAAGGGTGAAGGCCTCCCGGACGGACGCCTGCTGGATGGTGGGTTTGTGCCCGTCTGGTCCCGTGACCTTCAGCCCCAAGAGCTGCTTGCCGAGCGTCGTCCCGTGGTAGGCGTCGAGGGCGACGAAGTAGCCGAACACCAGGGCCGCCTGCAACGCCAACCAGACGAAGTTGAAATCGAGCATGAACCCCAGCGGCGCGCCGACAACGGCCACGACGATCGCATCGATCAGTCTCGCGGCCAGGCGGGGAAGGAGCTCACCGGGGGCACCAGTGCCCGGTGGTCCGTCGAGGTCGTTCGGCTCGGTGGTCATCGCCCTTCTCCGCTCTCACCACGTCGGTTCTCGATGTGGCGGGGTGTGTCGTCTCCTGGCCGTAGCGGCGTGCGGTTCGGAGCGGCGTGACCTCGGGACGCTTCGATCTTGATCGGCTGTTCGATGAGGTGCGGCTCGGGCTCAGGGCTCGACGGGGCGAACCAGGGGGCATGGGCCGCCGCGTCCGGGCGCAGCTGCCACTTGCGTCCGACCCGGTCGACGCCTATCGGGTACACGGTCAGGTCGCCGTCGGCGTCGATGTGCAGGCGGAGAAAGTGCTTGAGATCTTGGTGGTGGAGGGGCGCGTACCCCTCGTTTCCGTGCAGGCCGAGGCAGTTGGTGACCCAGAGATAGCCCGACATCCCCACCGCGCCCGCGATGCCACCGAGCAGGCCCACCAGTCCGAGGAAGATCACGAAGGACCACGCGCCGCGCAGCCCGTAGGCGGTCGACAGCCGGGAGGCGACGATCAGGACCGCGGCCACGCTCGCGAGCTGCAGCGTCGAATGGACCAACCCGAGCAGCAGGCGGCTGATGCCGCGGGCGGCGCTCGCGAAGCGCACCATCGCTCCCAGCGACGCCAGCATGAGCAGGATCAGCAGGAAGGCCGTGGGGCTCTCCCACAGCGCCAGACGCAGATCGTCGAGGCCGAGCGAGACGTGCCGGTCACGAACATGCAGCTCCATCATGAACACGAGCAGCACCTGGACGATGCCGAACACGCCGGCCAGGGGAAGGTTGTAGAGGGGAAGCAGCCACATCCGCTTTCTCAGCCGCTTCGACACCGCCGGTGACGGATAGGTGGCGGCTCTGCGGTAGGCGACGGGTCCTTCCGCGGCGGGGAGCTCCATGCGCTCGGGGAGGTCGTGCGTGGGGTGCAGGAAAGCGCCACCGCCTCCCGAGGCGATGTGCTGGCGGGCGCCGCCCTCCTCCTCGCAGCGGGAGTAGTAGTGCTTCCCGCTCTGGAGGTACACCCACAGCCGGGCACCGCTGGGCTGGATGACCTCGCGCTCGAGGTAGGCCACATCCCGGTCGGAATGGATCTCTGACTGCTTCCTGCCGCTCTGGACCTCCTTTCCCATGCACAGGATGACGCGATCCCCGGGCTGCACCTGATCGGCGGCGACGCGGGCGAAGTACTGCAGCTGGACTTCGTCGAGGGAGGCCCCGAACTGGATGTCGATGCCCCACAGCCACCAGTCGTTGGGGAGCTTGAGCGCGAAGTAGCTCCGGCGCTGGCTCGTCCTCCACCCGCCGATCCAGCGGTCGAGGCAGAAGATGCTGGTGAAGTTGACCAGCCCGTCGTACCAGTCGTGGGTTCCGGGGATGGCGAAGACCTCAGGCGCGTCGGCGGGGACGCAGGGCAGCGCGGCCCGGTACGGTCCCAGGGTGCGGTTCTCGTACTCCACGGCCGTCGGCACCGGGTACACCTGGTCCCCGCCCATGACGAGCATGCGCCCCCGCTGGGTGGAGTGGGTCTCGCCGTCCCAGTCGAGCTCGAGCTCCTCGGTGGCCAGCAGCCTGGCCACGGTGTAGGTCGAGTTCCACCCGTCGCCGAGGTCGGCTACGTAGTCCAGCCACAGATCGGCGTGCCCGGAGCGGTCCACGACCTCCGCTGGCTCCCGCGCCTGCTCCCCCCTCTTGTCGGCGTAGGAGCTGAAGATGCCCGAGACCAGAACCCGCCGCGCCGTGTCGACGAGCTGGCGCGGATCGAACCAGCGCACCATGGGCCTGCGCACGAACCCCAGGTCGGACTCGCGGGACGGTCGGGGAGGGCACGGGGGAGGTGTCTCGGCGGAGCCCGCAGACGTCTCGAGCATCGCTCGGCATGCTAGCAGCAGACGTCTACCGGCCCGCCTCGCCTTGTGGACCGTGATCGACCGAGCGGCGACCCAACAGCCGCCTGCTGAGTGTGGGAGACTGAACGCGAGCGGACGAGACAGGTCGCGTCGTGAACGAAACGCCGTCAGTCTGGCAGGTGCGCCTCATCGTGCATCCGACGGCCACCGCTGTTTCGCACATGTCCCGTGCCGCCGTGCGCCACGCTCTGGCGAGCCACGACGTCGAGGAGATCGAGACCACCGGTCGCGATCACGCCGCGGTGCTGGCGCGTGAGGCGGCCGCCGACGGCGTCGATGCGGTGGCGGTCATGGGCGGCGACGGCACGACGAACGAGGCGGCCAACGGGCTGCTCGGTTCGGACACCGCACTGGCCGTCATCCCGGCTGGCTCGACCAACGTGTTCGCCCGCACCTTGGGCCTGGCCCGCCACGCCGACGCCGCCGCCGCCCAGGTGGCCGCGGCCATGGCCGAACGCTCGGTTCGGCGCATCGCCGTCGGCCGCGCCAACGACCGGGTGTTCCTGTTCCACGTCGGGATCGGCTTCGACGCCGCCGTGGTTCAGCAGGTCGAGCGCCGGATGAGGTGGAAGCGCACCGTGGGGCAGGCCCTCTTCGCCTACGCCGCCTTCGCCACGTGGCTGCGTCACTACGATCATCGCCGCCCCCGGTTTGCCGTCGAGTTCGGCGACGGCAGCGTCATCGGGGATGGGTTTCTCTCCATCTGCCTCGTGACCGACCCCTACACCTATCTCGGGGCTCGGCCCCTCAACGTGGTTCCGGGTGCGACCGGTGAGGATGGCCTGTCCATCGTCACCCTGCGCGCACTCAAGGCGCGGACACTGCTGGGCCTCGCCGGCCGGGCCCTGCGAGGGGGCGACACGGTCGCTGGTCATCCCGACATCGACGTGCGGCGGGACGAGAGCCGCCTCGTCATCCGGGGCCACTGTCCCGTGCCCTGGCAGGCGGACGGCGACTACCTCGGTGAGACCGAGAAGCTCGTCCTCAGCCACGAACCCGACCGCCTCGCCGTCGTCTTCCCGTCCTGAGAGGGCGGGACCGTCCTTCCGCGGGAGGCGAAACCCCCGCGGAAGGACTCGAGGTCAGGACTCCTCGGTGTCGGTGGGCGTTTCGGTACCGCCGCCTTCCTCGCCTGCCGGCTCGCAGGCGACTCCTCCGACAGCGAGGACGCCGGCGAGTAGGGCGGCAAGGGCTGCTTTTCGTGCACTCACGAGTGGACTCCTCGGTCTGGCTCCGCTTCGGTGCGAAGCACCAGGCTTCCATGTCCACAACGGGGAGATCTCAACCACGCGGACGTCCGGCATCGCGGGCAAGCGCCGCCTGCGGGGTGGAGCTCGACTCAGCGCAGGAACTTCTTCACTACTCGACCGAGACCGCCGGTCCCACCGGCGGGGGAGTTGCGCCGTCTGCGGGGGTTGCTTGTGCGCCCGCGTGTGCCCCTGCGGGCAGTGCCAGAGCCGCGGCCCGGGCCACGGAGCATTCCTCCGACCTTCTCCATCATCCGTCCGATGCTCGAGGCGCGCATGTGCCGTCTCCTTCTTCCTGCGGGGCCAGTGCTGCTGGGGCTCTCTGCGCTACGGACGCAGGGACGCAGGCACGATGACCGACGTGACCGTGGCTCAAACCGCCGGCCCTCTCGACTCCGGGGCAGTCAGGCGCCACCATCCCTGTCGATGACCACGCTCGAGCGCGTCGTTGCGGGCAATGACAAGCGGCGGTTCTCCTTCAGCGACGACGGGCGCAAGGTCCGCGCCAACCAGGGGCACTCCCTGCCGGTCGGCCTCGGTCTGGAGCCGCTCGTCCCGGCCGAGACGCTGTACCACGGAACCGCCGCCGCTCGGCTGGACGCCGTCCTGGGGACGGGCATAACCCCGCAGCGTCGGCTCCATGTCCACCTGTCACCGGATGACGAGACGGCACGCGCGGTGGGTCGCCGCCATGGCAATTCGGTCGTGCTCGCGGTGCGGGCGGGGGATCTGCACCGAAACGGTCACGCCTTCTACCGTTCCGCGAACGGCGTATGGCTCACCACTTTCGTTCCGCCCGACCACCTCGAGATGCGGTGAGCCCGCAGCGGCCCTGTCGGAAAGCGCTCGGCGATGTCACTGGGCCAGCTGACGTGGCCGAGGTGGTCGCGGACCGCCAGCGCCGTGACGTACAGCTGCACGTCACGGAGGTCCGTGCCGACGCCGGCCTCGCGCAGTCGGGTGACGAGCGGTTCGACCTCCTCGGCCCACCAGGTGGCGGCGAGCTCTTCGCGGTCCAGGGTGCGCCGGTGCTCGAGGGAGCGCCGCAGGCCCCACGCCTCAGCCGCATCGGCGAGCCTTGCCCACTGGGCGGCGTCGTCGAGCCACAGGTGATGGCGCACCTGGCCCGAAACGGGGACGCGCTCCAGGAAACGTCGTTCGGCCGCCTTGGTGGGCAGGTGGGCCGCTCGCAGGCACGACATGGCGTAGGCGACGGTGCAGATCCAATGCACCCGGGCGGTGATCGTATGCCGCCCGAGGTGCCGAGCCACGGAGACCCGGTGGTGGCCGTCGGTGACGAAGTACAGCTCGCCGAGCTGCACCAGCGCCACGGGCGGCGGCTCCCAGCCGGCCCTCACCGCCCGGGCCAGCTGCTCCCACCGGTGCTGGAGGGCCTTGTTGACCAGGCGGAACTCCCCGTCGAAGTCGGCAGGCCGCCCCGCCGATCCCACGATGCTCCTCAGCGGGACCTCGGCTGTTCGCCGCCCCATGTCGCCGTTTCGGCCAAGGGCCTGCAGTGCGTCATCCAGCGGGATGAGGGTCGGCGACTGATGCGGCTCCCCGCGCCTGCGCCACGACCTCACGGCTTCTCCTCTCTCCGGTCAGTGCAGTGCCTGCGCCGCCTGCGGTGGGCGCCTGGGCCAGGATGCGCCGGTGGACCATGGCGAACCGGCGCCCGATCACGGGACTGGGTGGTTGCTCCATGTCGGCAGCGGCGCCCGCCACGGCTTCGAGCGCCCGGGTGAGCGCCCACGCCCGGTGGTCGTCGCCGTCCTCGAGCGCCGCCGCCACCACATGGGCCAGCGCGTCGAGGACCTGGGGCGTCGGCAGATGGGTGGGGACGTCCATGACTGCTGCTCCTCTCGTCGCGCCGGCGACCGAGCGACTCGATCTGCTCTGAGCATGGCGTGGGGGGACGGCGTCTGCGTAGGGCGGAGAAGCCAGCTGGCGAAAGGATCCCGCCACGGGGCGCGCAACGGCGCCCCGACCGGCAGCGCGACGCCAAACAGGGCAAGGATCCTGCCACGGGCGCTGCGGTGGCGTACCGTGCTGTCAGATCCTTCGAGGGAGAGGAGGGCGTCATGGCGCACCGCGTCACCACGCTGCTGACACCGGGGGCCAACCCGTTCGAGTTCTCCATCGCCTGCGAGGTCTTCGGGCTGCGCCGCCCGGAGCTCGGCGTCGAGTGGTACGACCACCGACTGGCGGCGGTCACCCGACCGCTGGTCGTCAACGGCGGCTGGACGCTGGACACCTGCTACGGCCCGGAGGCGCTCGATGACGCCGACACGGTGATCGTGCCGGCGTGCCCCATGGAACCGCCGCCGGCCGCGGTGTCGGCGCTCCGGCGGGCGTACGAGCGCGGGGCCAGGATGGTGTCGTTCTGCTCGGGCGCGTTCGCTCTGGCCGCCGCCGGGATCCTCGACGGGCGACCCGCGACCACCCACTGGATGTACGCGGAGGAGCTCGCCCGCCGCCACCCCAACGTGCGGTTCGACCCGGAGGTGCTGTACGTGGACGACGGCCAGGTGCTGACCTCCGCGGGCACCGGGGCGGGGGTCGACCTGGCGCTGCACATCGTGCGCCTCGACCACGGGCCAGAGATCGCCAACCACGTGGCCCGGCGGATGGTCGTGCCGCCCCACCGTGACGGCGGCCAGGCCCAGTACGTGTGCATGCCGGTGCCCGACGCGCCCTACCGTGACGGCATCGGCTCCGTGCTCGAGTGGCTGGGGGAGCACCTCCACGAACCGCTGACGGTCGAGGACATCGCACAGCTCGCCGCGATGAGCCCCCGCACGCTCGCGCGTCGGTTCCGCGACACCACCGGAACCACACCGATGCGCTGGCTGACCCACCAGCGCGTCGCCCGCGCGCAGGAGCTTCTGGCCACCACCGACCTGCCCGTGGAGGCCGTCGCCCACCGTGTCGGGATGGGCACCGCGGCCAACCTGCGCCAGCACTTCCGCACCGCCACGGGGATGGCGCCGGCCGCCTACCGCCGCCGCTACCAGCGACTCGCCAGCTAGAGCTGCCAGGAAGGACGCGACCTTGCGCGGCACCGACGCCCGAACCATCACTCTGTGAGCAGGGGCTTATCGGCCGTCGTTCTCGTCCTGGTCCTGGGTCTGGCCATGGCGGCCTGCGCGTCCGGCACGGGACAGCCGGCGCCATCAGGGACCGACCCCTCGCGAGACAAGGACGCCGTCACGCAAACGCCCGAGGGCGCACCCGGCGAAGCGGACGTCGGTGAGGCCATGGCGCTGGATGCGCTCCCGGCCCTGCCGGACGAGGGCGTCGCCGTAGAGCTGGACGAGGGGCTTGTCTTCGTCGGCCTTGACGGGACGGTCCACGGGCACGTCCCCGGCGCCACCCTGGAGAGCGTCCGCGGCCTCCAGCATGCTCCCGCCGGCCTGGTGCCGGCCAGCGACGACGAGCACGGCGTCGGATGGCTGGAGCCCCCGACGGGGGCGTTCTGGCCCGGTCACCAGGGCACGCCGCTCATGGACGCCGCGACCGTGCTGCTCGACCCGCATGCCGGCTCCCCCGACGCCTACGTCATCCGTCGGCCTGAAGAAGCGGTGGCGCAGTGGGACCGGGACGCCCCCTGGTGGTTGTCCGCCGACCACCGCACGGTCACGTGGGCGACGTGCCCCGGGGAGCCTGGCGACATGGCTGCCTGCCCGATGCGCGGGCACGATCTCGACATGAGTGCGGACCTTGACCTCGATCCGGGCTGCTGGGTCGCCGACGCGCGGGGTGATTTCACACAGCTTCGGGTGTGCGCCGACCAGGATGCCGAGCCCGGGTCGTGGCTGGAGCTCGCGACACCTGGTGAGGGGCCACGTCGCTACGAGCTGCCACGCCGGGGCGACATGCCGCCCGACATGCCGACGACCGCCCGCTTCCTGTCCGCGGAGCTGAGCCGGGGCTGGATCCTGGCGCCGACCCTCCAGGAATGCGAGGTGCGCAAGGCCGCGCTCATCGATGTCGACATGGGAGAGCTGCATCCCATCCTGGGCGAGCAGGAGCCCCTCACCGCCGCCTCCTTGGCGCTCGGCTGGACGGGCGACGGTCGCGCTGCCGTCCTTGTGCACGACGGCCCCTGTGCAGAGGAGGCCGACGATCCCGGGGTATGGCTGGTGAACCCAACCACCGGCGATTCCGAGCTGATGTATGGGTTGCCGCCGGACACGACCGCCGACGCGCACCTGTGGCGACCGGTGCCGGGCATCGACCTGTCCGCGCGCGGCGAGGGGGTCGAGGAGTAGCGGCTTTCGGGGGATGCGCGCGCGTCAGCCACGGGGAGCGTCGAGCTCCGGTGTCGGGGCGGCTAGGAGTGGTTCGACGGCCGAGCCGGGTGGGGTTGGCGCCGCTGCGCGATTGCGATGAGTTTGGGGCATGCACACGTTGGCATACTCCCGCATTCGCAACCGACCCCTAGGGGGAGATCATGAAGAGGGCCATCACACTAATCGCTCTTGCAAGCATGGCCACTTTCGGTGGTTCGGTGAGCGCCGCATTCGCCGAGCCGAGCCCTGACAGCCGCGGGTGCCAGACCGTCGCGTACAAGTTCCTGAACGAGGACGCGCCCGGCCATGAGGGTGTGAGCCGTGCGGCGAACCAGGGCAGGGGCGAGGGGCCATGCGGTTTCGGCGATCCCCCGGGTCACCAGGGCGCCGGATAGCAGGTGGCGGCGGCGCCGTCAGCGACCGACCACCGGCTACCCGCGCCCGATGAGTCACTCGAGATGCGATCGTCGCAGGGTGGCTCGTAGGCCCGGCCGGACGCAATGTCCCGCACCCAGGCCGTGCCATCGCCGACAGCCGCGGCCAGCGAGTCGTTTGGGCTGAACGCTGCGGTGTTAGGGGGCGAGCCGGCGAGACCCCAGCCGCGCCCGCATCCAACCGTGCGACTGGGGCCTCGCTTAGGCCGCCGCCCCCGTCTGTCCCGCCTCCTCAGCGTCTCGTCCTAGGATGACGCTACGAAAGGGCGGCGGGGGTTCGCATCAGGGGAATCCCTACACTTTTGAGGGCTTGTCACCTGCCGAGCGTTCGCCGGCGAGGATCTTTGCGGTCAGCGCCGTGCGTGAGCCAACGCCGAGCTTGCGGTAGATGCGGGTCAAGTTGGCTTCGACGGTCTTCTCGCTGACCGACAACCTGCCCGCCACCTGACGATTCGTGTGGCCACGGGCGACGAGGTCCGCCACCGTCTCCTCGGTCGGTGTGAGCCGGTCCGCCGCGGTGCGGCGACGGGTGGGAATGCGCCTGAGCTCGACCGCCGCACGGTCGGCCCACACGCGGGCGCCCATCTGATCGAAGGCCCTTCGCGCCTCCTCCAGTGAAGCCTTGGCGCGGGTTCGGTATCCACTCCGTCGCTCGACGACGCCCCGGACGACGAGGGTGCGCGATCGCTCGAACGGCATCTGGAGCCGCTCATGCTCGACGAGCGCCTGCTCCAGCGCGGCAAGCGCCCCCGGCAGATCGCCGCGGGCGCCGAGGAGCAGGCCGCGGCTGCGTGCTGCCGTTGCGAGCGCCCAGGCGCGGTCCAGGGCCCTCGCCGGGGCTTCGAAGGCGGCGAGCAGGGCCTCGGCACGGTCCAGCTCGCCGAGAGCCACGAGCGCCTCGAGCGCGTCGGGGAGGAACACGGCCGTCACCGGTTCCGCGATACCGTGCTCCTCGAGCGCCATGACCAGCGGCTCAGAGGCCTGCCATGCCGCTTCGGGTCTGCCGAGCGACAGTTCCAGCAGGGTGAGCGATGTGGCGATCCACATGGCCGGAAGACGGTTGCCGGAGCGCTGTACGGGCAGCGAAGCCTCGGCACAGCAGCGCCGTGCCTCGGTGACCGCACCGAGGTGTGCGTGAACCAGGGCCTGCTGGGTGAGCGCCCAGGCGTACATGCTGTGGCTGCCGGTCAGCGTGGCCAGAGCCGCGGCTTCCTCGGCCAGGACGGCGGCGCTTGAGAACGCTCCGCTGCGGGTCTCCAACCAGCTCATCCAGTGCACGATGAACGCGAGATCGCTCTCGTCCCCACCCTCGCTCGCCGCGCCGCGGAGCGCCGTCAGACGACGGCGCGCTTCTTCATGTCGACCGACATACAGCAGGAGCAAGGCAGCGATCGCGCTCGGACGCGCCCGGAGGGGCACGAGCGCCTCGCCGTCCCCCAGCTCGAGGGACCGTTCCACCTTGTCCCAGTCGATTCCCCGCCCGCAGAGAAAGTCGGTCATGACGCAGTGAGCGAGTGCAGAGCAGGCGAACGGCCGGTCGCCGCTCTCCTCCGCCCGCGCCAGCCCCCGGTAGGCGTGCACGCCAGCCGTCGGCCAATCCATCAAGCTCGAGTACACGTAGACGAGGCCGAGCTCGATCCTGGCCATCAGCCCCGGATCGTCGGCGTAGTCGAGCGCCTGCGTGAAGAGCAGCGCCGCCTCCGCTGCGTTCTCGTCCTCGTGGCTGATCTCCGCGAGCAGGCGCAGCCCGTCCGCACGAAACGGGGGCGGTGGCTTCTCCGCAAGCATCTCTTCGATCAGCTTCCGGCCGCGGGCGCGGTCACCGGCGTGGACATGGTGCTCCGCCGCCGAGATGCCGCGCCGTCGAGCGGCGTCTGGCTGTTCGGGTGGGGTCAACTCGCGCCCTCGCTCAAACAGCTCTGCGGCGACGCCCCACGCGCCGCGCGAGCGCGCCAGAGTGGCGGCCTGCTCCAACGTGCGTGCCACGCTCTCGTCGGCGCTCGTGGTCGCCAGTGAGAGGTGGCGCGCCTCTTCCACCGGGTCGTCCACGAGTTCGGTCAGCTGCCGGTGCAGATCTCGCCGCTCGTCAGGTAGGGCGGAGGAGGAGAGGGCGGAGGCGTACAGCGGGTGCACGAAGTGGATTCGATCGTTGCGGACCTCGATCACACCTGCGCCCGAGGCTTGTCCCAGCGCGTCAGCAGCGGACGATCCGAGCGCCCGCTCGACCAGTGCGCTCGTCGGGTTGGGGACCAGGGCACTCAAGACCAGCGCTTCACGCGCGCTGTCCGGTAGCTTGGCCATGCGCGCCCGCAGCAGTCCGGCGAGGCCGCTGGGAACCGGCAGCGGCTGTCCGGGTCCGAGACGGTCATCCCTGTCGGTGATCGCGCGCGCCAGCTCGATCGCGAACAAGGGATTCCCCCCGGATTCCTGCTCGATGCGTTGCAGGGTAGGACGGGGGATCACGACGTCGAGCCGCGCCATCAGCAGGCGGTAGAGCTCTCTCAGATTCAGCGGATCGGGGCGTAGGCGGTCGACCCGGGCTGACGTGAGCTGCCCCAGCCCCAGCACGTCGGCATCGTTTCCCCTCTCCACCCGCACCGAGGCCAGCAAGCCAAGGGCGCGGCCGGGATCGAACCGGCGTAACGCAAAGGAGAGTGCGGCCGCGGATGCGCGGTCGAGCCAGTGCGCGTCGTCGATCGCGACCAGGACCGGGCCGGTGTCCGTGAGCCTGCGCAGGACAGACAACAGCGCCGTTGCGATCGCTCGCGGGTCTGGTGGCGCTCTGCCGGGGCTGGTCCGCAGGAGCGCTACCTGCAACGCGAGCCGTTGGGGCTCCGGAAGTCCGCGGAGGACATCATCCGCGACGGGTGCCACAAGGTCGGCAAGGGAGGCGAAAGGCAGCTTCGCCTCCGCCTGCGCCGGGCGGCATGAAAGAACCTCAAAGTTCTGTTCGTTGCCGAGCCGGGTCGCCTCCAGCCAGAGGGAGGTCTTGCCGATTCCTGCCTCACCGTCCACCACCAGCACCGCGTAACCCATCTGGGCGTCCGCAAGAAACCGTCTGACAGCTGCGAGCTCGCGCTCGCGCCCGAAGAGCGTCGTCATGTACGTATCGTCAGATAAAAGGGCGCGGGCGGCAAGCAGTGCGGCGCTTGGAAGACCTATAGGTCGGCTTCAGGCGATCAACCGCTCGCAGAGTCGCCCGATTGCCCTGTCTACCGAGCCCCGGGTACACGACGTGGTGCGCGAGTTCTTCCAGCGGCGGCACACTGCCGCGGGTGAGCTGCTCGTCGGTGTGGGTGAGCCGTGCGTGAGTGCCGGGAGCGGCAGCGTGAGGCGGCGCGGCCGGCAAGGGTGCAGCTGTTCGTCCCCGCGTCGAGCCCGGCCTGCCGCACGACGCACGAGAGGCGTTGCTGGCCGCAGCCGAGCAGGCGTTGCGCAACGCCGAGCAGCACGCCCGCGCGGAGGTCATCACGCTCAGCGTCGAGGCTGAGGAGCACGAAGTGCGGCTGGTGGTGGCCGACGACGGAGTCGGGTTCGACCCTCAGGCCGTCGGCCACGACCGGTTCGGGATCCGGGGGTCGATCCGCGCTCGGGTTGAGAGCGTTGGCGGTCGAGCCGTCCTCGACCTGCGCCGCAGCAGGGCTGCGTCTGGGAGCTGGCTGTACCCCTCGGCCCCCGAAATGGGGGGTGGCGGTGACCGTCACAGCACGCAAAATGGAACCTTCGGCACCGCTGTGGACGGAACGGGGTATGACCGCCCGCGGCCGACGCCGCGGCTGGCCGCCGGGACCCCTTCCGGATGGGTCGGCGGGAGCTGCGAACGTTCCCGGCGCCGGACGTGACCGCGCTACTCAGGCCGGGGGATCGCGTTGAGCACGCGGACCAGGAAGGACGCCATCTGGTCCCGGCGCGTCGGCAACGACGGACCATAGAGGTTGTCGCCGACACCTTGCGTGAAGCCGGCGGCGGCGGCCTGGTTGATGCGGGGCTCGTGGATGTTGCCGTTGTCGTCGGTGAAGCGGTCGGGCGCGAGCGGGGCCGGTGAGCCCAGCGTATGCTCGTGGGTGCGCATGAGGAACGACGCCATTTGGGCGCGGTTCACCTGACCGCCGGGGGTGTAGGTGCGGGGGGCGCCGGTCCCCTTGGTGATGGCGAGCTCGGCGAGCTGGTTGATCGCGGCCTCGTGGACCGACCCGTTGTCGTCGTCGAAGTGGTCGGCGGGGGAAGCGGGCAGTTGTGCGCCGGCAGCCTTCAGCAGCCGGGCGAGGAAGGACGCCATCTGCGCGCGCGACACCTGCGCTGCCGGCGCGTAGGTGGTCGTCGACGTCCCCGCGGCGATGCCTCGCCATACGGCGCAGTCGATCGCCGGCTTGTGCACGTTGGTCGCCAGGACGTCGCTGAACCCGGCGCCCGGCACCTGACCCGCGGGGCAC
>Ga0247713_1000588_pt1 | contig 21318 bp, 17 predicted proteins | sample 21E_NmetaG_FD_189936 | JGI IMG/M metagenome (GOLD analysis project Ga0247713, IMG submission 189936) | Soil microbial communities from hillslope of Landscape Evolution Observatory, University of Arizona, Oracle, AZ, United States - 2-1-E_N | ecosystem: Engineered > Artificial ecosystem >... | reverse complement strand
GATCGGGAGTCATTACATCCCTTAGGGTCTGTGGCATTGATTCCTCCTCCACGCCGCCCTAAAAACTCAGGCTGCGGGCGCGCTGTAGCTGGATGGCGTGTAGTCAGGTACTACCCCGGCAGGACGCTGGAAAAACATCCCGGCCGGCTACCGCAGGGCGTCGTGGATGCGTTTTGCGACCTGTTCGTCGTCCAGATATCCCGAGATCCCGTGACGGTTTTCGGTGGAGTTGTGGATGTCCAGCCGGTTCTCGACAGCCGGGTCAATCGGGAAGTTCGCCTTGTCCAGCGGATACAGCGCCACGGTGTCCCGCGGGTCCAGGGCATTCAGCCATTTCCCGACGCATTGCGGGTGTTTGTTGGGCGCCACGGCCTTTTTGATGGCGGTGACCGACAGCGGACTGCCCAGCGTGACCAGCAACGGCACGTCCCAGTTGTTGGCCTTTCCCTCCTCCTTCAACAGCGTGTATGCAACTACCGTACCCAACGAGTGGGCGACGACCACGGTCGGGACGCCCGGCTTCATCGCAGCCCTCACCCCTTCATTGATCCGGGCCCGCAAAGCCGGATTGCTGATGTAGGCGTATACGTCCTTCGTGGCCAGGCCGATCGCGGTGCCGCTCCCACCGGGGACATAGCGGTCGATGCCTCGCAACAGACCCATGACGAACCGGTTGTTTAGGACTCCACGCTGGATCACTTCTTCGTCCTCTCCGGTGAGCTCGCGAATCTGCTCGTCGCTGATCCCGGCCTTTTCCTGGACCTCGCGCAGGACCGAGATCATGAAGGCCCGCTCCCTCGCGTCGTCGGCCGCTCCCCGCACGATGATCTTGGCTGCCTCCTCGGGCTCCACTCCCGACGCAAGATCGAACAGCGTCTGGCCGTAATAGGGAAAGCGCACCTGCCTTTTCGGTATGGGAAGCGAAAGGTTCGACTTGGCCAACCCCGCGTCCAGCGCCCGCAACCACTCTGCCTTGAGGTCCGACGCCTGCTTGTTCTCCTGGGACCGGCCGTGGACAAAAACTAGCTGTGGCATCTAGGCAATCTCCTTTTCCCGGATGGCTGATCGGATGAGTTCGGTGCCCCGCCGGTCGAACAGGGTCCACAGGGACTCGACGCGGTGATCGCCCAGGTTTTCCAGGCGGCCGGGCAGGGTCACCCGGTGGGCGCCCATCAACGGCCATCCCCGGGTGAGAAGGGGAACAAACGGGAACACCCCCGGCTCCGCCCCCTCCCTTCGGGCGAGATCCCCGCCGAGCAGCGCCAGGTCGAACAGCTGCAAGGACCGGCGAGTCTTCAGCGATTGCGACATCTCACGGATGAGGTCGGACTGCTGACGGTCGTGGAAGGCGTAGGCCGCATAGACCGCCATTGTGGGGTCCGGGGCCTTTCCAATCTTGATCCGCTCGGCCAGCTGCTGCCCATCCGATCCACGAAGCCGGAAAACCCCCATGCGGGCGGACGAGGCCATGAGCGCCCGAAGACTGCGCAACTCGCCGAGCCGTTCTTCCACCTGCGGCCACAGCGGCGAGCCCCGAGCCGGCTCGTAGGTGACGTTGACCACCTCCCCGGCCTCGACGGTGATCGAGCCGACGTGCTGGGCGAGGGCGGGCAGCAACATACCGGTCCCGTTGTCGAACTGAACAACCACGTTCGCGGCGGGCTCGCCGAAGGACCTGACCAGCACGGTCCGTGCTCCGGGGCCGCCTATCTCGGCTTCGGCCCGCCCCGAGTCCGCCGAAACGAAGCGGGCTCCCCGCACCTTGAACCCACAGGAAGTCTCCAGCCGGTCCGGGCCGAAGGACTCGACGATCCGGGTCAGCGACCCTTGCAGGTCACCCGATGCGCCGGCCTGGGCCTCCGCCGGGGGGAAACTGCTCCCATCCCCGGCGCCGACAAACTCCGCCGCCAGGCTGTGGCCCTGGGCGAGCGTGCTTCGCAGCATCGAGTGGGAAATCTCGAGAAGGCCGGGAGGCACTGCGGGAGACGGAGACAACGGGGCCCCAGACGGGGGTGCGGGTGGCGCCCCAACCCGCGGTGGCGCGGGTGGCGACCCGACCGGCTCGGGCCGGGCGGAAGGAGGCGGGCCGGCCGGCGGTGGCGCGGGTTCCGCCCCGGAAAACGCGCTCTCTTCGTGGGGACCGGCCGGCTTGCGCCGGGTCCTCCTTCCGGCGGAGGGGGGCGGTGCGGGCTTCGGCACCGGGACCCGGGACAGCCAGGTGGCCCGCGAGTTGATCCGGGCCACCGGGGTTTGCGACAGCTCGGGCTTCACGCCGGCCGACTGCAGGCGCTCGGGAACGTCGGCCCTCAGGTGAAACGACAAAGGCCAGGGGCGGATGAGACCGCCGGGCTCACCATCCGAAGCTGTTTCGATCAGCCGAAGCCGGGCGTTCTCCTCCGGGTCCTCCACCACCACGTCCTTCAGCCCCTCTAGCGCCTCCACCAGCGAGTCGGTGTAGATGGCGCGGTATCCCGCCGCTGCCTTCTTCGGGTCTTTCAACTCCAGCGACGGGGCGCCGAGGGCGCAGGCGAAGAACACGTCCACCGGCCTCTCAACCGTTCCCTCGGGAATGTTGGGGAAGATCTCGGAGCCCCGGATGGCCTGCGCCTGGATACCGTCGGCGGCGGTCCGGCAGGCGTCGGAGATGAGAACGACGTGGGGGATCCCGCAGAAGCGGGCCAGCTCGACGCTTCCGGCAAGATTCACCGCGGCGTTGGAGTCCTCCGGAGCCCCCGACAGCAGCCAGTACTCGGTGAGGCTTAGATTTACGCCATGACCCGCGAAGTACACAACCAACTGCTCGACAGTTGTCAGGTCCACCAGGTCCCGGATTGCCTTCTTTATCGTGGAAACCTCGACCGGGCCTTTTTCGTCGGTTATCACCTTGATCAGGGCGGGATCGATCGCCTGGCCCGACGCCCATTTGCGCATGGCACGGACGCCGTCGTGCACCGCCTGCAGCGTTTCGAGGTGCCCGGCCTGGCTCACCCCGATAAGCACCACCGCCCTGACCAAAGCTGCCCTCCGTGCAATCGGGGTACCGCGACGACCTGCTCCGATACCACGTCATTCTGGCGGGGCGTTCCGGTCCAGACAAGGATCCCGCCCTTGCGGCCCCCCCTGCCGGGGCGGGGGCGGCCGAGTTCTGGCGGAGCCCGTTGAGTCAACCTACGCCTTGGCAATCGAAACCGGGGTCCCCAGGGTTCAACCGGCGGGACTTCGCTGCGTTTGGGGTGTTGGTGGCTCTGGTGCTCGGTCTCTGCCTGTACGGCCTGGGGAACCGCAGCATCTGGCTCGACGAGGCGGTTGCCCTGCGGATCGCCCAAACCCCGGGCTGGGACGCGGTGATGAGCGACGGCGGAAACATGGCGCTCTACTACCTGTTCATGAGGGCCTGGCTACGGGCGGGCGACTCCCTGGAGGTGCTGCGACTGCCTTCCGTCCTCTTCTCGGCTGCCGGGGCCGGCCTCTTTTACCTGCTGGTCCGCCGTCTGTTCGACACCCGCACGGCCGTGATGTCCGCTCTGTTTCTCGGGGTGAACTCGTCCTTCGTTTACTACGGCCAGGAGGCCCGCAGCTATGCCTTGGTCCTCTTGCTGGTAGTAGCCGCCTGGCTGGCCCTGGCCACCGGCCTGGAAACAAAGAACCCGGGGTGGTTCCTGCTTTGGGGAGCACTGAACGCCGCCGCCGTGGGATCCCACCTTTTTGCCGTGCTCATGGTGGGGGCCCAGGGGGCATCCCTGCTGCTGCTGGGCCGCAAAGACCTTCCCATCAAGTGGCTGGCGGCCGGAGCGTTGGTGACCTCGGTGGGATCGGCGCCCTTCCTGCTTGCCGCGGCAAGCCGCGGAAGTGTACAGATCGGCTGGATCCCCCCTATCTCGGCCGCGAGCTTCCGGCAGGTTTTGTGGTTCCTGGGCGGCAACAACTTCGAACCCGGCGCCGCCTGGTTTTCCGAACTTGCCGGGGTGGTGGTGCTGGTGGTCGTCGTCGCCGCAGCCGCCGCCGGAACCTGGCTGACCACCCGGGCGCTGGCGCGGTACGGCCGGTCTTTGCAGGCGTGGCGCTACGGGGTGGCGGTGCTATGGCTGGCGGTGCCCCTCGCGGGCGCCGTGGTGGTGTCCGCCACGGTGCAGCCGCTGCTCGTTCCCCGCTTCTTCACCGCGGTGCTTCCCGCGGTTTGCCTCCTGGTCGCTCTGGCCGTTTCGTTGATTCCCCGGCCGGCTTCGCTGATTGCACTGTCTCTGCTGGTGGGGCTCAGCCTGGTGGGGGTGGTGCGTTCCTACAGCACCGGGCACTGGGGATGGGACCGGGCGGCCGAGCATCTGGCCGAGGTCTCACGGCCGGGTGACCCGGTCGTGATCCTGCCGGCCCACGACGGGCTCTCCCTGGGGTATCACCTGAAAAAGGGCTCCGCCTACGAGTCGATGAGAATCCTGAGCCCCCGGGAATCAACCTGGAGGCCCCCGGAGCCGACCGTCTACGGGGTATCCGAGGCGTTCTTCGCACCCACCTCCCCCGAGCATGCGGCGCGACAGGCTGAGTTGCACGACCGGTTCTGGCTGGTCACCGCCGACTACACCCGGTGGGATGCCTCGGGCCGCGTGCAGGAGGCCTGGGGCGAGGCCTCGGGATTTTTCGAGTCGCTGGACCCGCAGTTCAGGGTCCGTTCCGGGGAAGCGGCCGGCCGGGTAGGGGTCCTGCTGGTCGAAAGAAGCCCGGAGAGCGGTCGAAGCGTGCCGGCTGACCGGCCGCCCGGTTAACAGGCAGACTAAGGGTCAGGACAACTCATAAGAAAAGAGGTTATGGAGCTCGGGATATACACGTTCGCCGAACGCACCACCGACCCCAACACCGGCCGGACGGTGAGCGCTGAGCAGCGTCTCGGCGACCTCATGGAGGAGATCGAGCTGGCCGACCGGCTGGGTCTCGACGTGTTCGGCGTCGGCGAGCACCACCGTCCGGACTTCGTGGTCTCGGCCCCGGCCATCGTGCTGGCCGCCGCCGCCGCCCGGACCAATCGGATCCGGCTGACGAGCGCAGTGAACGTGATCAGCTCTGACGACCCGGTGAGAATCTTTCAGGACTTCGCCACGGTGGACCTGCTGTCGGGAGGCCGGGCCGAAATCATGGCCGGCAGGGGCTCGTTCATCGAATCGTTCCCCTTGTTCGGGTACTCCCTGGAGGATTACGACACCCTGTTCGAGGAGAAGCTGCTGATGCTGCTCGATCTGCGCGAGTCGGAAAGGCTCACCTGGCGGGGAGAACATCGACCCCCCATTGAGGACCGGGGGGTCTACCCCCGGCCCGTGCAGCACCCTCTCCCGGTTTGGGTTGCGGTGGGCGGCAACCCCCAGTCCGCGGTACGAGCAGGAGCACTGGGGCTGCCCATGGCACTGGCGATCATCGGGGGGATGCCGGAGAGGTTCGCCCGTTTCGCTCAGATCCATCGCCACGCCGCCCAGCAGGCCGGCTGGGACCCGCCGCCGGCGCTCAGCATCAACTCCCACGGCTACATCGCCGGGTCTGCCCGCGAGGCGATCGACGACTCGTTCCCCTACGTGGCCGACACGATGAACCGAATCGGCCGGGAGAGAGGATGGCAGCCGATGACCAAAGCGGACTACGAGGCGAGCGCCCATCTGCGGGGCGCCAACTTCGTGGGCACTCCGCAGGACGTCATCGACAAGATCCTGTTCCAGTACGACATCTTTGGGCACGACCGGTTCCTGGTCCAGTTCAGCGTGGGCACCATGCCGCACGAAAAGATCATGCGGTCGATTGAGCTCTACGGAACCGAGGTGGCGCCTGCGGTGAGGCAAGAGATCGCCCGCCGGAAGGCGGCCGGCGAGGCCTGACCTTCTCCGCGGTCAAAGAGGGTCAGCTGGGGGCGACCCGCTCTCCGTACGGCGGGTTCTTGGGTCCGTCCTCGGCATAGGCGGCAGCCCGCTTTTCCTCGCCCGGACCTCCTCGGACCTTGCCGGCTTCGTTCATCTTGCGGTCCAGGTCCTCGGCACAAAGCTCCATCCTGGTTCCGGACTCGTCGAAGAACTCCTTCATCTGGGACGCGGGGAACTCCCGGCCACAGACGTCGCATTTGAAGGTGGTTTGAGACATAGACCCTCCTGTCGTTGCCAGATCGTTCGCTGGACTCCCTAGGGAGTAGAGGGGTTTTTCCCCCTGCACAAAAAGTCAACCGGGCAGGCGCTGCGCCGCCCGGGCGCTGATTTATGCCTGATGTATTGGGGAAGAAAAACACCTGAGATGGCGAGACGGCCTTTTCGCAATAGACGGGACGCCGGCCGGACCCTTGCGGCCCAGCTGGCGCACTATGCGGACCGGGCAGACGTGGTCGTGCTGGCCCTTCCTCGCGGGGGTGTACCGGTGGGCTTCGAGATCGCCAAAGCCCTGCGGGTGCCCCTCGACATCTTCGTCGTACGCAAACTGGGGGCCCCGGTGTCCCAGGAGCTTGCAATGGGAGCCATCGCGAGCGGCGGCCTGGTGGTTCTCAACGAGGAGGTCATCCGGGGTCTTAGCATCGATCCCGCCCAGCTGTCGCGTTCGGCACAGACCGAGCTGAGGGAGCTCGAGCGTCGGGAAACCGCCTACCGGGGAAATCGCCCAAAGCCCGACATCACAGCAAAAACGGTGATCCTGGTCGACGACGGACTGGCCACCGGCTCCAGCATGAGGGCGGCGGTGCAGGCCCTCCGCAAGCTCGATCCTGCCCGGATCGTGGCTGCGGTCCCGGTAGCTCCCCATTCCACCTGCGCCAGGCTGGCCGGGGAGGTCGACGAGGTCGTATGCAGCGAGAAGCCTTCACCGTTCTATGCCGTGGGCCAGGCGTACTCCGACTTCACCCAGACCGGCGACGAGGAAGTGTCGGACCTTCTGCAGCAGGCATGGAACAGCTTGCCCGGCGGTCCCGACGCCTCGTCCGAACAACTTGCCCTCAGGTCGCAGCTTCGATTTAGCGGTCCCGGCGAGTCCCTGCCCCTTCCGGATGTCGCCGGCGCCCAATTCGTTCTGCTGGGTGAGTCCACCCACGGAACCCACGAGTTCTACGAGGAGCGGGCTCGGATTACCCGGTGGCTCATCGAGAATGAGGGGTTCTCGGCGGTTGCGGTAGAAGCCGACTGGCCCGATGCCTACCGGGTGAACCGCTACGTGACGGGAACCGGCGGAGATAGCAGCGCCGAGGAGTCCCTCCGCAGCTTCCGGCGGTTCCCCACCTGGATGTGGCGCAACCAGGTGGTCCTGGACTTCGTTGCCTGGCTTCGCGAGCACAATGAGCGAAGGCCCGAACCGGACCGGGTCGGCTTTTACGGCTTGGACCTGTACAGCCTTTACGCCTCCATGCAGCAGGTGATCGATTATCTGGAGCAGGTGGACCCGGAGGCGGCAACCCGGGCGAAGGAACGCTATGCCTGCTTCGACCACTACCGCGAGGATGCCCGCACCTATGCCTACGCCGCGGCTTTCGGGGCGGGCGAAAGCTGCGAAACCGAGGCGATAGAGCAATTGATGGATCTGCACCGAACCGCCTTCGAGCGGGCGCGGAGGGACGGGATGTCGGCCGAGGACGAACGGTTCCACGCCGAGCAGAATGCCCGAACCGTCAAGTCGGCCGAGGAGTACTACCGGACCATGGTCCAGGGCCAGGTGGCCTCATGGAACCTGCGGGACACCCATATGGCGGACACCCTGGACCAGCTTGCCGGCCACCTGCTTCGCCGCCGGGGCGAGCCGGCAAAGATCGTGGTGTGGGCTCACAATTCCCACGTCGGCGACGCCCGGGCCACCGAGCTCAAGATGCGCGGCGAGCTCAGCCTGGGGCAGCTGGTGCGCGAAAGGCATCCGGGGAACTGTTTCCTGCTGGCGTTCACCACCTACCAAGGCACCGTCACCGCTTCCGACGCCTGGGGCGCCCCGGCCGAACGTAAGGTGGTCCGTCCGGCGCTTCCGGACAGCACGGAAGACCTCCTTCACGAGGCCGGAGAGGCGGCATTCCTGCTCGACCTGCGGGGGGGATCGCCCGCCGCCGGAGCATTGAGCCTCACCCGGCTCGAGCGGGCCATCGGCGTGGTCTACCTGCCCGCTACCGAGCGCCAGAGCCACTACCTCCGGGCCCGGATTGCCGACCAGTTCGATGCCGTGGTCCACATCGACCATACCCGGGCGGTCGAACCGCTGGAACCTCCCGCCGGCCGGGACCGGGGCGACCTGCACGATACTTATCCCCACGCCGTCTGAGCCCGCACAAGGTGGGCCACAGCCCGGCTGGCAGAGCTTCGGAGAAGTAGCGTCCCGGACCGGCCTATACTTCGATGGTTCACCGCTCGGACCAAAGCTGAGCCCACCGCTTGTCCGGCGTCCCCCGCCCGCGCCCCACCATTGAAGCGAGCTCTCATGAACCTCAACTCAGCGCACCGCACCGGCAACTTGATGCTTGACGCCCTTCCCGACGAAGAGCGGGAGGCCCTGCTGGCCCGCATGACCCGGGTGGACATTCCCCCCAAGAAGTTGGTGATGGAGATCGGAGAACCGGTTCCCACCGTGTACTTCCCGGTCAACGGCATGGTTTCCCTGGTTTCCCGGATGGAGGACGGGTCGAGCGTGGAAACCGCCACCTACGGCCGTGAGGGCATTGTGGGCCTGCCGGAAGCCCTGCACCCCCACGCCACTCCGTCGAGCCAGGCGATCGGTCAGGTCGACGCGGAATCGCTGGCGCTGGACGCCGAGGCCTTCCGCGAGTTCCTGGTCAAGGAGGGAAGACTGAGCTCGCTGGTCAATGCCTACCTTCCGGCACTGTTCAACCTGATCGGGCAGAACGCATCCTGCAATCGCCTTCATCAATCGACCCAACGCCTGGCACGCTGGCTGTTGCTCACCTCTGACCGTTGCGGCAGCGATCAGTTCGACCTGACGCATGAGTTCATGGGCCAGATGCTCGGCGCAAGGCGCTCGACCGTCTCCGAGGGCGCAGAGGAGCTGCAGCGGGCCGGCCTCATCCGCTACGTGCGGGGCCGGATCACCATAGTGGACCGGCCGCGGCTGGTTGAAGCCGCCTGCGAATGCTACGCGCTGATCAACGACCGGTTCACCGAGCTGAACGAGAACTACCAGCAGCTGACCTCGGTCTGATCCCCCGCAAGGCCGCTGCGGGTCGCCCAACTGTTTAGCCTGCTCCTCTCACCGGGTACCTCCTTTAGAGCCCAAAAACACAAGGAGGTACAAATGGAGAAGGACAACACGCTTGCGCGTGCTGCACACGACCTAGGTTTGGCCGCATGGTTCGGCGGATCCCTCATGGGAGCCATCGGAGTCAACGGCGCATCCAAGGCAGTAACCGATCCCCAACAGCGGGCCAGGGTGGCCAATGCCGGCTGGGAACGCTGGACTCCCGCCAACATGGCAGCCATCGGCTCCTATCTGGTGGGCGGCACCATGCTCACCCTCGCCAACAAGGGCAGGATCGCCGGGCAGAAGGGCGTAGCAAGCACCTCGCTGGCGAAGGCCGGCCTGACCGCGATGAGCCTCGGCGCCACCGCATACGCCCGGGCCCTGGGGCAGAAAGTCATCGAAAACGGAGACGTTCCGGTTGAGGACGGCACCACTCCCACCGCCGCCACGCCGGAGGAAGTCGCCAAGAGCCAGAAGCAGCTCAAGGTTCTGCAGTGGGCAATCCCGGCACACGTCGCGGCCCTGATCGCCATCTCCTCGAAGATGGGCGAGCAGCAGCGTCCGACCAACGTGGCCCAAGGGATTCGCAAGCGCCTGCAGCCGGCGGCTTAGACCCGAAGACCCACCCCCAATCCGGGGGATGGGTGTCCGGCTGCGAGGACTGCGGTCCTCCGGGCACCCGTCCCCCCGTTTTTCGTGGGGAAAGAACCACGGCCTCGGCTGAAGGCGCCCCCGCTTCGTGAGAAAATTCGAAAAATCTTCCTTATCTGTCGGGTCGCCGACCGACGCCACCGCCCCTGTCCTGTTCAATATCGTCTGAATAGGCGCACGACTACCCGTTCGGTTGGCCCCGGGTGCCTGAAGAAGTCCGAACGGGGGTTTCCATGCTCACCAATGCAATGCTGGTTGCGATCAACCACGAAGTGCCGCAGGCGGACACGTCAGAACTGGCCACCGCCTGGTGGGACCCGGGCACCGGCAGGGTACACCTCGTGGGCGAGATCGACTTCTTCAACGCTCGCCGCATCTTCGACGCCGTAGAACGCGGGGCAGATCTTAGCGCCAATCTGAGCGTGGATCTTACCCGCCTGGAATTCCTCGACTGCTCGGCACTTCATTTCATCTCCGAGCTCGCCGACAAGCTCCATGCCGAGCGCCGGCGCCTGCTACTGCTGTTTCCGCGCCGGATCGTCCAAAGGGCGCTTGAGGTCACCTACCTGGTGGAGCACCCCGGCCTGACACTCAGGAATGCTGCGAGCGCCGACCGCGTTACCTCAACCGGGGAATGGGTTCGCCTCGCCTGAACCCAGCCGACAGAAAGGAAATCGCCAGTTTGGAACAGTTCATGCGACAAGCGACAGATTCCGGGTCGGAAGCGGGGCCCCGGCCAAGGCGCTCGGGCGAACCGACCGAGGCATTCCCGCCGGCACATTTTGCCGGGTTCTTCACCGAGTGGCAGATGCACCCGTCGGGCGAACGCACAGCGCCCTCCGGCTAGCCGCTCGAACGCAGCACCGCCACCGTGTCCGGAGGCAACACCACCAGGGCATCGGTTACCTCCACCCCGGGATCGGAGGCCAGCAGCAGTGCGTCGAACTGCTCCAGGGGAACCGAAACCGCCGCCTTTCCGACGTTGAGGACCGCCGCAACATCGTTTCTGCGGTATCCGAGCCAACCGGCATCCTCGTCCTGGGTAACCTCGATCTTGTCCCGGCGCGGATCGGTGAGTGCCGGCAACCGCCGCCTCAGAGCGATCAGCTTGCGGTACCAGTCGAGGATCTCGCGATGGGTGCCGGATGGTCCGCTCCACTCTGCGCCGAGCATCCCCTCTTGAACCGCCCCGGCAACCTCGCGCCAGTTCAGCTTGGAGCGGTCGAAAGTCGCCGGGTCCTGCGGATCCGGCACGTCCTCCGGCTCCCAGCCGAAAGACGAGAACTCGCTGCGCCTGCCCTCGCTGACCGCACGTCCCAGCTCGGGGTCGGGGTGATCGGTGAAATACTGGAACGGAGTGCCCGCCGCCCACTCCTCCCCCTGAAACAGCAGGGGCACGAAAGGCGAGGTGAGCAGCAGGGCAGCTGCGATCTTCAACCGTCCCACGCTCATCAACGCGGCCGAGCGCTCCCCCGTCGCCCGGTTGCCCACCTGATCGTGGTTTTGCGTCGAGACCACGAACCGATCCCCGGGCAGGCCGGCCGGTGAGCGGCCGTGGACCCGTTGCCGGTAGGGCGACCAGGTGCCGTCGTACACCCACGCCTGCTTCAGCGCCTTCCCCAGCAACGCCAGGGATCCAAAGTCCTGGTAGTAGCCCTCGCGCTCACCGGTGAGAATGGCGTGGAGGGCGTGATGCCACTCGTCGGCCCAAGAGGCATCCAGGCCGTACCCGCCGGCGTCGACGCTGCGTACGAACCTGGGGTCGTTGAGGTCGCTCTCGGCGATCAGAAACAGGCTTCGGCCCACCCGGGCGGAAAGAGCATGCACCTCGTTGGCCATCTGCTCCAGCAGGTGCGTGGCCGAGTCGTCGACGATGGCGTGGACCGCATCCAGCCGCAGGCCGTCGATGTGATAGTCCCGAAGCCACGCCAGGGCGTTGTCGACGACAAACCTGCGAACCTCGCCGCTGTGGGGCCCGTCGAAGTTCAAGGCGTCGCCCCAGTTCGTCTGGTGGCGTTCGGAAAAGTAGGGCCCGAACTCGGGTAGGTAGTTGCCGGCCGGTCCCAAATGATTGTAGACAACGTCCAGAACCACCCCCAGACCGGCGGCGTGGCAGGCATCCACCAGCCTTTTCAGCCCTTCGGGGCCCCCGTAGGTATGGTGGGGGGCAAACAAGTCCACCCCGTCGTAGCCCCATCCCCGGCTGCCGGAGAACTCCGCCACCGGCATTAGCTCCACCGCGTCGATGCCCAGCTCCACCAGATGGGGCAGGTACTCGATCGCCCCGTCGAAGGTTCCCTCCGGCGAGAAGGTACCGGTGTGAAGCTCGTAAAGCACCGATCCCGGAAGCGGCATCCCCTTCCAGGGGCCGTCGGCCCACTGAAAGGCCGAATGGTCCACCACCTCCGACGGAGCGTCCATCCCCTCCGGCTGGGAAGCGGAGCGGGGATCCGGCCGGCCCGGCTTGCCGTCCAGCGAGAACAGGTACCGGGTTCCCGGCCCCGCATGCTCCAGTTCCAGCTCCCACCAGCCGCCGCCTGCCGGCACCATGGGGTGCGCCCCGCCCTCGATCACCACGTCGACCCGTTCGGGCTTGGGCGCCCAGACCCGGAACCTGTGCACCGCGCTCAGGACTCCAGCCGCAGCAGGGCAACCGGAAAGGGGGCCAGCAGCTCGGCAACCTTGACCGGGCCGCCGGAGAGCCGCTCCCCGGTCAGCTGGTTCCTCCAGACGCCGCTCGGAAGCTCCACGGACGTGTCCTCCCAGCCCTTGTGGGTCATGGAGAGCCGGGGGACCACGGTCGCCACCACGCCCCAGCGCTGGAAACCGACCACCCGCGCCGCCCCGGGGCCGGTAGCCTCGAGCGGCTCGTAGCTTGCATCGCCCGCAAAGGCTTCGGGAAGCTGGTTGCGCAGTTGAAGGGTCTTGTGAATCAGGTACAGCTTGGGCAGTCCCTCGTCCATCCGGGCAACGACGTCCTCCACGCTCATCCCCTCCAGCTCGCCGAGCATCCGGGTTCGAACCGAGTAGTCCACCGGCCGGCGGTTGTCAGGGTCCACCAGGCTCAGGTCCCACAACTCGGTCCCCTGGTAGGTGTCGGGAACCCCGGGGGCGGTGAGCTTGAGGAGAGTCTGGACGAGTGAGTTCACCCGTCCCGCCTCCAGGATCGAGGCGACGAAGTCGCCGAGCATCCGCTGGAACTCGCCATCGTCGAACAGGTCCTCCACAAAGCGCACCAGCCCCTCGTCGTAGGCGTCGTTCGGTGTCAGCCACGAGGTGTGGGTCTTCGCTTCCTTCGACGCCTTCTGGATGTAGGACACCGCCCGGTCCCTGGTCAGCGGCCAGGCGCCCACCATCACCTGGTACAGCAGGTACTCGATATTGCGGTCCACCGGGTTGTCGGGGCCTCGGTGCCGCTCGTTGTGCTTAACCCACTGCCTGACCGCATCCCCCCACAGCCGCGGGACCTCGGAGAGCACGGCCAGCCGGGCACGGACATCCTCCGAGCGCTTGGTGTCGTGGGTGGACGAGGAGAGCATGGACTGCGACCACAGATCCTGAGCCTCCCGGCAGGCTTCGTGGAACTCCTGAACCGGCAATCCGAACCGGCCGGGGTTGCCGCCGACCTCGTTGAGGGCGACGAAGCGGTTGAAGTTGTAAAAGGATGTGTCTTCCACCCCCTTGGCCATCACCGGGCCGGAAAGCTGCTGAAACCGGGTTACCAGCTCGTGCTCGGGAGCCTTCGGGTCGTCTTCGGGAACCGTCACCTGCAACAAGAGCAGGCTCTCCAGAAACCCGAACAGGGCAGAGTCCAGGTCGGGCCGCAAGGACTCGGCCGCCTCCACCGCGTGCACCACGAACTTTAGATCCTGCCAGCTGATGGTCTCGCCCGGTTTGATGTAGGTGCGGTAGACCGGAAAGCAGGCGAGCACCTCCCTGAGTGACTGGTTCAGCTCGAAGCGGATGTAGTCCCGGTACCGCCGGTGCCTCTCACACACCTTCATGAAGATGCCGGTGAGCCGGACGAGATCGGCGGTCAGCACCTCGCGCAGCACCTGGTGCTTGCGTTCACGAACGATCTCCTCCCAGTCGGTCGGCTCCGATGTGACCTCCCGGTAAAGCTCGGTCAACTCCCCCTCCGCCGACTGGTCGACCAGGAGGCCGGTCAGCCGGTTCATGAAGTCGTAACCGGTGGTTCCGGCCACCGGCCAGCTCTCGGGCAGCCGCTCCCCCGGTTCCAGGATCTTCTCCACCACAATCCAGGAGTCGGAAGCCCGGTCCTCCAGCCGGAACAGGTACTCCTCGGGGTCACGCAGGCCGTCCGGGTGGTCGACGCGAAGGCCGTCGACACTTCCTTCGGCAACCCACTGCAGGATCAGCTCGTGGCTGGCTTCGAAAACCTCGGGAACCTCCTGGCGCACGCCGACCAGGGTGTCCACGTCAAAAAACCGCCGGTAGTCCAGCTCTGCGACCGCAGTGCGCCAGTAGGCGAGCCGGTAATTCTGTCGCTCCAAAAAGGCGTCGAGGCCGTCGAAGTCCTCGTTCAGCTCGGCCAGCGCCCGCTCGACGGCCTCGGAGAGCTCGGGGTCGGAGCTCAGCAACTCGTCCAGCCGCGTTTTCAGGATCTCCTTATCCCGCAAGCGCTCGTAGACAAGCTCCTCGTCGGATTCGGTGGCTTTCGGCAGCCGGCCGAAGGCGGTGGCCAGCGACTCCAGCTCGGCGCTGTAGCACTTGGCGGCAGCCGAGATCAGTACCGGCTCGAGCGATGGCGGGGAGACCGGCAGCTCGTGGTCGTAGTAGGCGACGGTGAACTCGGCCCCCTGCCGCTCCACCTTGATCTCGCCTGCTTCCAGCACCCGCCCGTAGTGGTCACCCAGGATGGCAATGAGGATCCGATCGCTTTGCCGGGACTCGGGAGGGTTCCAGTCGACGTCGAAATAGACGGCGTAGGCACTGGACCGCCCGTTCTCCAGGACGTCCCACCACCACCGGTTGGCTCTTCCGCCGATGGCCATGTGATTGGGAACGATGTCGAGCACCTGCCCCATACCGTGCTCCTCCAGGGCCTTTACCAGACGCCGGCGGGCCGGTTCGCCCCCCAGTTCCTCGTTTACCCGGGTGGGATCCACCACGTCGTAACCGTGGCTGCTGCCTCGGGCAGCCTGCAGATAGGGCGAGCAGTACAGATGGGTGATTCCCAGCCGGGCCAGGTAAGGCACGATGCCGGCGGCGTCATCGAACCCGAACCGGGGGGTTAGCTGAACGCGGTAGGTCGAGGAGGGAGTGCGCGGCGGCTTAGTCACCGTCGGTATCGGGTGGAGATTCCAATTGAAAGACCACAATCGACCTTGCCGGCACCCCGACCCGGTCTCCCGCCTTCAGGATCTCGGCGTCGCCGTTCTCAGGAACCGGCTCGTAGGTGTCCAGGACCTTGGTCCACACCTCGCCTACGTTGGCCGGGACGGTGAAGTCCACCGGATCGATGTGGGCGTTGAAGCACATCAGAAAGCTGTCGTCGACTATCGGTTCCCCGCGCTGGTCGGTGGCGCCGATGGCGGCCCCGTTCAGGAAGACCCCGACCGTCTTCAGGCCGGCCTGCCAGTCGTCGTCCTCCATCTCGGCCCCGTCGTTGCGGAACCAGGCCAGGTCGCTGAGGTCGTGGCCGATGACCGGACGGCCCTGAAAGAAGCTAGGGCGGCGGAAGACCGGGTGCTTGCGGCGAAATTCCACCAGCTTGCGGGTGAATTCCAACAGGGCGGTGTCCTGTGCCTCCCAGTCGAACCACGAGATCTCGTTGTCCTGGCAGTAGGCGTTGTTATTGCCGTTCTGGCTGCGTCCGAACTCGTCCCCGGCAAGCAGCATGGGTATTCCCTGCGACAGGAACAAGGTGGTGAGCAGGTTACGTCGCAGGTGGTCGCGGCACGCCTTGACGCCGGGATCGTCGGTGGGGCCCTCAACGCCGCAGTTCCATGACCGGTTGTGCGTTTCGCCGTCCTGGTTGTCCTCCCCGTTGGCCTCGTTGTGCTTTTCGATGTAGGAGGTGAGGTCGGCCAGGGTGAAGCCGTCGTGGGCGGTGATGAAATTGACGCTCGCCGAGGGCTTCCTGCCGGTGGCCTCGTACAGATCCGAGCTGCCCATCACCCGGTAGGCGACTTCGGCCAGCGGGCCGGAGTCGCCCAGCCAGAACTCGCGTACGGTGTCCCGGTACTTGCCGTTCCACTCGGACCACAGCGGCGGGAAGTTGCCCACCTGGTAGCCGCCCTCGCCCAGGTCCCACGGCTCGGCGATCAGCTTGACCTGGCTGACCACCGGGTCCTGATGAATGAGGTCGAAAAAGGCGGAGAGCCGGTCGACGTTTTGGAACTGGCGGGCCAGGCTCGCCGCCAGGTCGAACCGGAAGCCGTCGACGTGCATCTCGGTTACCCAGTAGCGCAGCGAATCCATGATCAGCTGCAGCACGTGGGGATGAGCCATGTTGAGGCTGTTGCCGGTGCCCGTGGTGTCGAAGTAGTAGCGGGGCGTGTCCTCGACCAGCCGGTAGTAGGCGCCGTTGTCCAGCCCCCGAAACGACAAGGTCGGGCCCAGGTGATTACCTTCTGCGGTGTGGTTGTAGACGACGTCGAGGATGACCTCGATGCCGGCCTCGTGCAGCGTCTTGACCATCTGCTTGAACTCGGCAACCTGCTGGCCGCTCTGACCGGAGGAGCTGTACTCGTTGTGGGGCGCCAAGAAGCCCACGGAGTTGTATCCCCAGTAGTTCCTGAGGCCCTTGTCGTTCAGGTGCGAATCGTGGATGAATTGGTGCACCGGCAGGAGCTCAACCGCGGTGACGCCGAGCGAGGTCAGATACTCGAGCGCCGCGGGGTGGGCCAGCCCGGCGTAGGTTCCACGCAGATCCGGCGGAACCCCGGGGTGCAGCTTGGTGAACCCCTTGACGTGGACCTCGTAGATCACCGTCTTGTCCCGGGGAATCCGGGGAGCCCGGTCGTTGTCCCAGTCGAAAAACGGGCTGGTCACCACGGACTTCGGGACGAACGGACCACTGTTGACGTGGTTCGGCGCACCGTCCGGATCGTTGAAGCGGTAGTTGAACACTGCTTCGTTCCACCGCACCTGACCTTCGATCGCCCTGGCGTACGGGTCCAGCAACAGCTTGGAGGGGTTGCACCTCAGTCCGGCGTCGGGATTGTAAGGGCCGTAGACCCGAAAGCCGTAGCGCTGGCCGGGGCCGGAGTTGGGCAGGTAACCGTGCCAGCAGAAGGCATGCACTTCGGGCAGATCGGCCCGGGTCTCGCTCCCGTCCGCTTCGAAGATGCACAGCTCAACCCGTTCGGCAACCTCGGAGAACACCGAGAAGTTGACGCCCATTCCGTCGTATGTAGCCCCGAGCGGGTAGGGCATTCCGGGCCACAATTTCATCTGTTCCATCCTCTCAATTGTCGGGCTGAGGACGGACTACCAGCGGGCAGCGACATCCAGACCTCTTTGTTTCGCGACCCTGCGACCTTACCGCTCAGGCTGGATTGCTGCCGTTCTTGTTGGAGTTCAGGTCTATCTCGAACCACACCGCGGCCCCGGCCGAATCCAGCCGCTTGACGCCCCAGCGGTCGGATATGCGGTCGACGATCTGCAGTCCCCAGCCTCCGAGCTGGTCGGGTGTCGACGGCCGGACGAACTTCTCAAAACCGGGGCCGGCGTCGGTCACCTCCACGTGCAGCCGTGACGGCTCCCTCCAGACCCCCAGCCGGACCCGAACCTGGTCGCCGCCGCCCACACCCGAGTGCCTCACGCTGTTGGTGACCAGCTCGCTGACCAGGATGCGAACATCCTCATAGGTATCCTCGGGAACCTGACCGGCAAGAACGGACAGACTTCTTCGCGCCTCGGACGCGGCGGTTGGCCGGGCTTCGAACGTCTCGTCAATCAGCGGTTTCACCTCCCGAGGCCCTCCCAATGGTGCGGACCCGTGAGGCCGTGGCCTCGAAGCAGGCTGAGTCTCACTTGTCATTCGCCGCAACCAGTCAAAACCGTGTTTCTCGGAATTCTCCGCTTGTTTGCAAAGCCCACCTACCATCGACGGCTACTGCAGCCGATCCTCATCAGCCTCTGTTCACGACGTGGCGGTCGCCGGAGAAGCGCTGGCATGTCCGCGACTCCCCGAAGGGCCCAACCGAACCTGAAGCACCTACTTGGACTTGTTATCCACTAAGAGTGGTTGCCAAACGGTTTCGAGCCCGCCCAAATCACCAACTCCACAAAAACATGCGGCTAAACCATCCGCCCCTTGGTTAGTGTCCCTTGTAAATTTGAAGGAGCCAGCGGCTGCCATCAGAGTGGCCAATGCCGCCGTAAACGGTATCCTGACGGTTCGAGCACTCGGCTCCCGGAGGAAGCACCCTATGCCTGAACGCAGCGCGACTGCGAGCGAAACGAATCGGATGGATGCCCTGCTGCGCGAGCTGGTCGCCCACTTGCGGGAGAACCGAACCCAGCTGCGTGAGGAGTGGGCCCGCCGGATCACCGATGCCCAGCTTCTGACTGCCATGACCCCGGAGGAGATCTTCTCCGAGGCCACCTCGGTGTACGACAACTACGTCGAGGTGCTGGAGACCGGCAGTGTCGAGGCGCTTCAGGACTATGCCCGAAACCTTTCCGAGCGCATCATTCCGCGAGGGGTGGAGACCCACGAGGTACTCGGTATCGTCCTACTCCTGCGTGACGTCCTGGCCCGAAGCCTGTTCGAGAAATACCAGGCGGACTTCGACCTGCTGAACCGGGTGCTCGACGTGTACGAGCCGGCGGCAAACCGGATCGCGAACACGGTGGGGGTCTCGTTCGTCCAGGAGAGGGAACGAGTGATCCGCCAGCAACAGGAAGCCATTCGCGAGCTCTCCACCCCGGTCCTGCAGGTGCGTGAGCGGCTGCTGATCCTGCCGATCATCGGCGTGCTGGACTCCCAGCGGGCTCGCCAGGTGACCGAGCAGCTTCTGCGAGGGATCCGGACCAACCGGGCGAAGGTAGTGGTGATCGACATCACCGGCGTTCCCCAGATCGACTCCACGGTGGCCAACAACCTGGTCCAGACCGTCGAGGCCTCCCGGCTGATGGGCGCCAGCGTGATCATCACCGGTCTTTCCTCGGAGATCGCCCAAACGCTGGTGACCATCGGCGTCGACCTGAGCAAGATGAACGCCGTAGGTGACCTCCAAGGTGGCATTGAGGAAGCAGAGCGCCTGCTCGGCTACGAAGTACGCCGGGTGGAGTCGCTGGCGGTGGAGCTTCGTTGACGCCCCGCCCCTAACGGAAAGGCATGGAGGATGGCAGTACCGATCCTCAAACAGGGCAAGTACCTGATCGCATCGATCCAGTCCGCACTGACCGACAGCGACATGGTGTCGCTGCGCGAGGACCTGATGGAACAGGTCGGGCGCTACCGGTCCCGGGGAATCATCATCGACGTCACCGCGCTGGATGTGATGGATTCGTACGCCTCCCGGTCCCTGAGAAACATTGCCTACATGACCAAACTGCGGGGCGCAGAGACCGTTTTGGTGGGTATCCAGGCCGACGTCGCTTACGCGATGGTGCAGCTCGGTACGAACCTCGAGGAGGTCAATACGGCTTTGGACCTGGAGGAGGGCCTCGCATTCTTGAATCAGCTGACCTGAACGCCGATCACCATGGGGAAGAGGTCGTGAAGATCTCTTCCGACTCCGACGTGCTGCTGGCGCGCCAGACCGGTCGCAAGATCGCCGAGAAGGTCGGCTTTGCCGGCAGCGACCTCACGATGATCTCGACCGCGATCTCCGAGCTGGCCCGCAACATCATCCGGTATGCGCAAGAAGGGGAGGTGTCGGTATCGGCGATCTCCGACAGGGGCCGGGTTGGGGTCATGGTCGTTGCCCGGGACGAGGGGCCGGGAATTGCCGACGTCGATCTGGCGATGCGCGACGGATACACAACCGGCTCGGGGATGGGCCTCGGCCTGCCCGGCGCGCGCCGGCTGATGGACGAGTTTGCCATCTCCTCCCAGCTGACCCAGGGCACCACGGTGGTGATGAAGAAATGGACCAGGGGCCTGTGAACTCGCAACCGGCCTTCCTCAGCTCCGCAGTGGCGGAGCGCGCAATGCCCGGTGAGTACCGGTCGGGCGACCTGAGCGTCGTCGTGCCGGTGGTCGGCGGAGCGCTGGTGGCGGTGATCGACGGCCTGGGCCATGGGATGGAGGCTGCGGCGGCGGCGACGGCGGCTCGGGACACGGTGCGCAGCTGCGCCGGCGAACCCATCGAGGTGGTGCTGGAACAGTGCCACAATGCCCTGAGAGGGACCCGGGGGGCAGTAATCACGCTGGCTCAGGTCGACCAGCAGCGCGACGAGCTCACCTGGATTGGCGTGGGCAACGTGGAAGGGCGGATCTGGCCGGCGCTGCCCGGAGCTACGCTGAACCGGCAGGCCCCTCCCCTGCGCGGGGGCGTCGTAGGACATGCCCTCCCCAAGCTGCGGAGCAGTACTCTTACCTTGAGCCGGGGCGACCTGTTGATCCTCTCCACCGACGGGGTCAGCAACAACTTTCACGAGGAGTTCATGTTGAATGGACCGGTGCAGCAGATCGCCGACGACATCATGGACAAGCACTGGACGGGCAAAGACGATGGCTTGATCCTGGTGGCGCGCTACCTGGGGTAAAGGTAGTTCTACCCAAGACGGTCGACTCCTCCTCGGAAGTCGATCACTTCATCGGGCAAAATGGCCGGAGAGTGGATTTAAGTTCCATGACGACAAATGACCCCCTCATCCGCAGAGAAGCGGAGCTGGTTGAGCAGCGATACCGCTTCCTGCTCACCGCCAGCACCATGCTCTCGGCATCGCTGGATTTCGGCTCGGCCATCGAAGCGCTGGGCCGGCTCGCGGTCCCGGCGATTGCCGATCTGTGCCTCATCGACATGGCGGATTTTGCCGGCAACCTCAAGCGGGTGTCGGCGCGAGCGACCGACGTAGAGCTGGCGGCCGCCATGGAGACCGTCAGTCCGGTCCCCGGTACCCACCATCCGGCATCGCGGGCGATCCTGTCGGGGGAACCGGTCCTTATTCCTTGCGCCACCGATTACGAGCTGCAGGTCCTGGCCGGCAACGATGAGAACTTCGCCCTTCTGGAGTCGAGGAACCTGCGCTGGTCGCTATCCGTACCGATCGTCGCCAGATCTTGCCTGGGAGCACTCACCCTCATTGCACCGGAAGCCTCCTACGCCGAGCTTGAGGTGATCCCCGACATAGCCAAAGACCTGGCTCGCCGGGCCGCCCTGGCTTTGGACAACGCCAAGCTGTTCGAATCCAGCCGGGACATGGCAATCACCCTCCAGAGGAGCCTGATGCCGGCAGACCTGCCGGAGATACCCGGGCTGGACCTGTCCGCTCGTTACCGCGCCGGAGGGGAAGGGGCGGAGGTGGGGGGTGACTTCTACGACGTCTTTCCAACCGGCTCCGGGG
>Ga0247713_1000587_pt1 | contig 21326 bp, 17 predicted proteins | sample 21E_NmetaG_FD_189936 | JGI IMG/M metagenome (GOLD analysis project Ga0247713, IMG submission 189936) | Soil microbial communities from hillslope of Landscape Evolution Observatory, University of Arizona, Oracle, AZ, United States - 2-1-E_N | ecosystem: Engineered > Artificial ecosystem >... | reverse complement strand
CCAAGCCGAGCTTCCGCTTCCGCTACCGTTGGCCCGTCGCTCGGGCGAGTGGCGGAATTGGCAGACGCGCAGGATTCAGGTTCCTGTGTCCGAAAGGACGTGGGGGTTCAAGTCCCCCCTCGCCCACTGCGGCCGGCCGGCCGGACGGCCGGCCGGACGGCGGCTGGCGCAGCGCCGGCTCGGCGGCCCCGAAGGCCAGATCGTCCACGTTCACTCTCCGCCCCTACGCCGCCCAGGGCCCGGCCCAGCTGGACCGTGTCGCCCTGGCCCTGCGGCTCGGCACGGCTACTGCTTCGAGCTGCGCCAGGTTGATCGTCACCTCGGCGTCGTCGCGACGGTGCGCCGTCGAGCCATGCTTTCGACGACCTGTCGAGGTGTAGATCGCGGCGGCGGCCCAGATGCGTAGATCGCCCCGCTCCAAGGGCGACGGGCGCTTGCGGGCCAGCTTGGACACGAGCCGCCGGCACAGCTCGTCGTACTCGTCGGCGAGGGGTCCTCGCAGAACCCGTCGGTGACAGCGAAGAATCTGTGAGACTTCGTCGCGCAGGGCCTGGGGACCTTCAGTTCGATGCACGCGTCCGTCACGGCGAGGAGGTGCCGACGCGTCGTGGGCGATACGCGGATCTCGCTGGGCGGGTGGTAGAGAGGGCGCTTCGGTCGGGAGGAGGACGGCCATGCCGCCGGGTCATGTCTTGGATCTCACTGACGAGCCCCTGCCGTCCGACATCGAGCGACGGGCCTTCGCCTTGGCCCGTCGCGGCGCTCCGATGTCTACGGTGACCGAACGGATCGTCGTGTTCGACCACGAGGGCGCTGCCCGGCATGGCCGGATGCCATCCCTTCGATCACCGATCGGCTATCCGTTCAATCCTCGTGGAGCCAGTGCATTGACCGATCGACCACGCTCCGAGGTGCACGTTGCCGAGTTGCCTCAGGGCCGGCCAGAGATCAGCTCCCTGGAGGTGCTCGGCCGGTGCGTCGATGTGGAGGTCGTCGAGGTCGTCGCTGATCAGTCTCAGGGCCTTACGCGCATGAACCGGAAGCGTCGTCAGCTCCTTACCCTCTGACCGCCGCTCAAGGGCCACAAGCTCTCGAGCGACGTTGAGGATTGCCGTCCAGTCAGGGAGAACCGCGGGCATCTCGCCGACGAATGCCTTGAGTTCGGTTCGACGGGCCAGGGAGTAGTAGAAGCGGTTGCCTCGGGCCCGCACCGATAGCACGCCGGCGCGCTGGAGGGTGTCGCATTCCTCGGCGACGTTCCGCTTGGTGTAGCCGGTCCCGACCGCGAGCGCGGCAACGCTTATGGCGCCGCCGCCTTGGGCGAGGAAGCAGCGGAGAATCTCGGCTCGTGCGCTGACGCCGAAGAGTGCCCTGAGGCGGAGCCATACCAGCGAGGGCCGATCGAGATGGGGGAGCGTCGAACGGCCCGTGACTGCGTAGCGCCGGGGATGGGTTGCTCCGGGCCAGCTGATCTCGGCATGGGCTCCCACCGTGGCTGCGAACTCGCCGAAGGCTGCTGCGACGTCGTCGGGCTGCTCACGCAACAGGTTCTTGAGCCGGGCCTTCGAGATGTGGCGCCAGTTCTGTACGCACCAGTCGGTGGCTTCATCGCGGAGCCGTGGGTCGGCGTCTCCGAGCCACGCCGTGAACAAGATCAGCGGCTCGGGATCGACCGCCCAGTCGGTGTGGGTCGAGGTCCAACCAGACACGCCGAACTCGGTCCAGGCTCCCCAGGCGAGGGCGAGCGACTGGTCGGCGAACGTCGCCGCCGGTTGGCGTCGTCTAGAGGTCGCCATTGGAGACCCCCACGCCAAGAAGGCCGAGGATGCGTTGCATCTCGCCCAGAAAGGCGGGCGACGGATCGTGCGTTCGGGTCCACCTGGCGGCGCTGAGCAGCTGCTCGGGCGTCGGCGAAAGGCTGCGGAGATCGGCGAAGTGTTTGCTGCGCTCACCCTGGTCTACGGCGGCGTACAGCTTGAAGCAGACGAGGTCCTCTCTCGCCGGGAGGTGGATCTCGAGCCCTCCGTAGGTGCGAACCGTCACTCGTCCTTCCAGACCGGGTGGTAGCCCGAACTCGGTCAGGCCGGTAGGTCCGGTGTTGAACCAGGAGTCGCCGAGCCCGAGAGCGTCCCCGACCTCGCGGACCGCCGTTGTCAGAAACTCGGGAAGGACGTCAGCTCTGGAGTACCCGGCCGCGGAGAGAAGCCCACGACGTCCACGTCTGCGGTAGGCCGCTCGACCACGCCGAGCAGGAGCAAGCTCCCGCCCCCGACGATGAGCACCCCGATCGCCTCACCACGCTCCTCCAAGAGTGCGCCGAGTGTCGCCAACGCCTCGTCGAGCCGATCGCGCTCCAGCATGGCAGGAGTATAGGCTTCGCGATACGGGAATATGACGTGCTCGATAATCCTTGCAGTCCACGACTCCCCGAGGAATCGGGGGAACGTGCCTTCGAATTCCGCCCATCGACCCGAGAGCGCAAGCGAGGTCGCCGATGCGCTGCAGCGACTCGCTCGGCTGCGCCGCCGGACCCGCTGACTTGTACCGAAACTTCTACCGTATTTCTACCGGACGGGTAGAAATCCGGTAGAAGCGGCCGGCTCCAAATCCAAGTGGTTACGACCGGCCGCCGAGCCGGGCATTCGTCCCTTAATGAGGCGGACGGAACCCAAACGCGCTGATTTCAAGGCGAGGGCTGGTGGAAGAGTCGTCCCGGGGTCTCGTCGACCAAGGGGTCCTACGACAGATCGATCAGGTGCGTACGCTGGGTGACGTGAGTGAGCAGCGCGAGGACAATGTGATGGCGCCCTCGAAGGCGTTGACGATCAATGACCTGGCGCGTCTGCAGCAGGCAACGGAAGTCGGCAGTCTGGGTGAGCTCGCAGCCGACATCTGGGACTCGGACGAGGAGCTTGTCGAGTTCTTGGCCGACCTCCGTTCGTCGCGCAGTTCCTCGCTCGACTGACCTCGGACGTGATCGACGTTGTCATCGACACTGACGTTGCGTCGGTGATCCAGAAGTCGAGAGCACCCGGCTACCACTCGTCACCCTGAACACCAAGGATCTGGCACCGTCCGTCGACCACGACGGACTTGTGCTTCTGACCGAGACCACGTGAGTCGGCATGGCGGGGGCCCCGGTGTGACCACCCCGTCGTTATCGCCGCGAGTCCGCACAACCGGTCGGACAGCAACGTGTATGCGACGCTCCTATCCGCTGGTCGCCACGGGGTGGCCGGCGCGGCTACTCCGTGGTCGCCGTGCTGCCCACGCTTGGTTCGGGGGTGCCGACACCCCCTTGAGTAGGGTGACCAGTCGTGCCCATCAGGCTTGTGCTCGCAGAGGACAACTACCTCCTGCGGGAGGGGATGAGCCGGCTGATCGAGGCCCAGCCCGAGCTCGAGCTGGCGGAGGCGTGCGACGACTTCGACTCGCTCATGCAGGCCATCGAGACCCACCGGCCCGACGTGGTGCTCACCGACATCCGGATGCCGCCCACCGGGACGAACGAGGGCATCCGGGCGGCCGAGCACCTGCGGAAGACCCAGCCTGACGCCGGCGTGGTCGTCCTCAGCCAGTACGCCGACCCCGAGTACGCCCTCCAGTTCCTCGAGAACGGCTCCCGTAGCCGCGGCTACCTGCTCAAGGAGCGGGTGTCGGACATCGACCAGCTGCTGGCCGCCATCCGCGAAGTGGCCAGAGGCGGTTCCATCATCGATCCGAAGGTGATCGACGCGCTGGTGGCGGCCCGTTCCAAGGCCCCTTCGGCGCTGCGCGACCTCACCGTACGGGAGGCCGAGGTGCTTTCCGAGATGGCCCAGGGCAAGAACAACGCGGCCATCGCCGCCACGCTCGTGCTTTCCGAGAGAGCAGTGGAAAAGCACATCAACTCCCTCTTCTCCAAGCTCGGGCTGTCCGAGGAGCGCGACGTGAGCCGGCGGGTCAAGGCCGTGCTCCTGTTCCTGGCCGACCGGGGAGGTTGACCCCACCGACGGGTGGGTGCAGGCAGGCTGTCGCATATTCGACCCGCCATGGAAGGATGGCCTTCGGATGGACGAGTCCGCCGTCTCTGTCCTGATCGTCGACGATCAGGCGCCCTTCCGCCGTGCCGCCGCGGCCGTCGTGAGGGTGACGGGCGGGTTCGAGGTGGTGGGCGAGGCCGGGTCGGGGGAGGAGGCGGTCGAGCTGGCGCAAGCTCTGGCCCCCCAGCTGGTCCTGATGGACATCAACATGGGTGGCATCAGCGGGATCGAGGCCACCCGGCGGATCACGACCGGCTCCCCCGAAGTCGTGGTCGTCCTGCTGTCCACCTACCAGGCCGACGACCTCCCGGCCGACGCGGCCACATCCGGCGCTGTCGCCTACGTCAACAAGGAGGAGTTCGGCCCCCAAGTGCTCCGCCAGTTATGGTCAGGGCGCAACGGCGGCCGTATGGTCCTGTAGCGGCATGTCCTGTAGCGGCGCTCATCCACTCTGCCCGGAGCAGCTGCGCTGGAGAACGGGTCACGCTGCCCGCCGCTGAAGCTCGGTGTCCCATGCCCGAGTGAAGGCGGCCGGCAGGACGCAGCCAAGCGACGCCGCGGCAAGGACGGGCACTCCTGCCAGCGCTGCTATTCGCCGCCAGGTGTGAAGGAGGAACAGGACACGGCCACCCCTACTCGGCGCGCAGGATGTCGGCCGGGCGCGCTACCGAGCGGCACTTCGGTGCGCTCTACGTTCACGGCGTGGCCGAAGTGCCGCCTATGAGCTGCGAGCGACCCTGCGGCCTCACTCTGCCCGGAGTACCGACGCTGCGGGGACGCGATGAGCCAAGCGGGCCGGGAGCAGCGCAACTGTGAACACCAGCGCCACAGCGACGGGAATGAGCAGCACGGCCGAGGTGGGGACCGACGGGTTGGGGTCGATCCCGAGGCGGTCGGCCAAGAGAATCCATGACCACCGGCCTGCGGCCAGACCGAGCGGAATCCCCAGCCCCAGGCCGGCGAGGAGATAGCCCGCCGCCTGCACGAAGACCACGCCACGCCGCTGAAGTCGGTCGAATCCGAGTGCCGCTAAGACACCGAGGTCGTGGCGGGCATGCACGACGGCCATGGCCAGCGCATGCGCGAGTGCGGCCAGACCCAGTACGCCGAGCACCGCAATCAGGAGCGGAGGCGCGGAGCGCGCCTCGCCAAGCATGACCACCTCGCTCGATGGGTCACCCGTGCTCACGGACGTGAAGTCTTCCGTGAAATCTTCCAGGACACCCGCGCCGTCGGTCCCCGGTTCCCAACGCACGAGGAGATCCGCGAAGCCGCCGCCGTCCGCGGGATCAACAGGTGCGAGATCTTCGAGGGCGTCAAGGGTCATCGCGATGCCGTCCGCTGGGGTGTCTCGCCCGATGTTTGGGAAGCGCACCACAGCCGTGACCCTGTACTGGCGGACCACACCGTTGGAGCCATCGAGCTCGATCCGATCGCCCAAGTGAGCACCGACCCGTTCCGCGGTATGGGACCCGAGGGCAACTTCGTCCGGCGCGGCGGGCGGGCGCCCCGCCAACACCGTGAGATCCACCTTGCCCCGGACAGACTCGACGCCGTAGAGCTGAACCTCGCGGCCGGCGAAGCGAAACGAGCGCTGTCGGACGACCGCCACCTCGCGGACCCCCGCCTGGCGAGCCAGCTCCTCGGCGATCGAACGGGCGGCTTCGTCGTCCAGATCCGCGCCGACGCCAATCCTAGTGTCCCAGTTCCAACCATCTTGAGCTGGGTCGCTGACGAAACGGTGCAAAGAGGCGCCGAAGATCAACGCGGCTACTGTCCCCGCCAGGGCGACCACGGCGGCAGCAACTCCGGAGCGAACAGGAACGCCCCGGCGAGCGACCAGGTGGGCCGCCGCCGAAACCACGGCCGGGCCTCGGGCCGCCATGCGAGCCACGGCGCTGACAGTCCCAAACCGAGCGGGTGTCCGATCGGCTCGGAGCACGAGGGCCGACGCTGCGCCGCCAAAGAACAACGCGGTCACCATGATTCCTCCGGCGAGCAGCGTGGCGTCCATCCGCAGCCCGGGCGAAGGCTCGATGTCAGCCGCCCGGCCCGTCGGAAAGGCCCCAGACGCAAGGGCTGTACCGATCGCCCCGATCACTGCACCGATGAGCCCTGCTGCGAACAAGGGCGACGCAGCGGCAAGCAGCCGCTGACCCCTGGTCATCCCCAGCGCGGCCAGTGCGGGCGCGTCCGCCGTCAGCTCGTCCGCCGAGCGACTCAGCGCCTGGCTCAGGATAACGACGCCTGCCAGCACGACCAAGGCGCCGACTATTAGGAGAGCGATCGCTTCGGCGCGGACCAGATCCTCGATGCCACTGGCATGCGCAGCGGTCGGATCGACGAACAGCTCGTCGTCATCCACCCAGAGCTGACGCGCCGCCTCACCTACCGCATCAAGGGAGGCGCCCTCCTGGACGCGGACCAGCAAGATGTTGTCAAAGCCTCCAATGTCGGCCCGGTAACGCTGCCAGAACGCTGGCGTCAGAATGAAATGGTCGCCGCCGCGGCCCAAAGCCTCATCAACTGTGCGGCCAACGCCAGCGACCTTGACCGTCACAACGGGCCCGTCGAAGCTCGCGACCCGCTTTCCCTGGAAGACCAGCTGCTCCACTTGTGGGGGCGTGAGCGACTCGAGGACCAGCTCGTCGCCTGGTCCCACGTCGTAGGCGTCGGCCCCGGCTTCCGTAAGCAGCACCTCGTGAGGATCGCGGGAATCGGGAAATGAGCCAGCTAGCAGGATTGGCCGGTCGATGGTGCGGCCGTAGGAGGCGTGTACGGCCACGGCGGCCACGACCTGGGAGCCCAGATCGACGTCCGAGCCCCGCACCCGGACGTACGCGACGCCGCGCTGACCCACCGCGGCTACGCCGGTGTGCGCTCTGAGCTGCTCGACGCGGTGGTCAACGGGGTCGGGCTGCACCAGCAGGTCCGCGGCTAGCGACGTCCGGCGCAGCCGGTCGACGGTGCTCACTGTGCGCCGGGCACCGCCCGCCAAGGAAAGCGCAACGCCGACTATGATCGCCGTCAGCGCGACGACCATGGCGAGCTCCCGCCATCGCTGGTTCACGGCCCCTGTCGCGACCGCAATCGCTGCTCGCATGGATGCTCCCGTACTCGGTGTGTCCGATGGTACGGATCGCTCGTCGCGTCTACAACGGGGATACCCAGTCAGCGCTGGGGGGTGCCAGCACCACCCGTGAACGTGTGGCCGTTGCGGCGACGACGGAGCGGCCACGCGTCGGCGCGGACGTCGTCGCTCTACCGGCGCGGGGTTGGGCCGATCGGTACGACGCTACAGCTCGACTCCTGTCCCGTTCTGGGAGCGCGATTAGTTGGCAGGAGGGCAAGGGCCGCGGCAGCGGCCGAGGGAGTCGGGGTGGCAAGCCTGGCCAGGCTGTCGGCCAAGGTGTGATCGGTGGCGTGACCGAGCGCCGTCCAAATGGGCACGGGACAGCCGGTGATGGCCAGGGCAACCGGTCGGCTCTCCCACGCGGCGAGGTGGCTCTTGGCCCCGCCTCCCCGGGCGATGAGGATCATGTCGACGCCGGCGCGGCCCAGCAGCTCGACGGCCAGGGCCACGTCGGCCGGAGCGCCGGGGCCGCTCATGGCCGCGGTCGCATCCATGACCTCGAGGGGGCAGGGGAGAGCGGCCCAGGACCTCGAGCACGTCGGCCTGCCCGGCCGCTCCGGGCGAGCTCACCAGCCCGATGCGACGTGGCACGGCAGGGACCATCAGCGCGGCGTGCGCCCGCAGGCGCCCGCTGCGGTCCAGCTCAGCCACCAGCTCGTCGCGGGCGGGCGGCCAGCACGGCCGCCCCCACGGTGGTGCGAGGTCGACCCGCTGCACCAGCAGGCGCAGCCGGCCGTAGCGGGGGTTGAGGTCGAGCGGCCCCCACACGCTCACCCGCAGGCCGTCGACCAGCTCGGCGCCGGCCACGGCGAGGGTCCTTCTGATTTCCCGAGCAAACCGGGCGAACACCCCGACTGACAGCACCGCCCGCACCGTGGTCCCGTCGTCCTCGTAGTCGACCGGCTCGAAGGTCGTGAACTTGGGCCCGGGCCGCAGGCCCGTCACCGTGCCTCACCACAGGTGGACCAGGCCCGCCGAGCGCACCGCCTCGTCGAGGAGCTTGTGGAACTCGCTGACCGTGAGCGAGCCGGCCAGATCATGCCCGCCCACAGCCGTGCCGGCAGTGTCCGGTCCAACAGCTTCATCATCGTCCTCATCGCCCTACCTCCTCGGCTGTGTCTGGTCTGCTCTCCCCTTCCTTAGCCCGTGGGCCCACCTCGGCGGTCGGACCCTGCCCTGGTTGTTGGCCACCATCTGATGGGCGGCCGCAACGCGGCCAGAGGTCCCCATCAGATGGCGTGGGCGCCAACGCCGCCACCGGCCGAGGGAGGTCAAGGGAGGGGCGCAGCCAAGCGAGAAGCGCAGCGCCAGCGCAGCCCCGCAGCGGCGCTTGAGCGGCGCTCCGAGCGCCGGCGGCGCAGCTGGCTGGTGAGAGCCACCCCGAGGCGTGCGCAGTCGGTAGGTGAGGCCCACGACGGCGCAGCCGATCATGGCGAGGGCCATGGCGAACTGGACCAGGGTGGGGATCGACTCGCCCACTACCGCGTCGAGGAGCATCAGGGCCACGATGACGAGGGCGCAAGTTCTGCGCTGCCAGCGCTGCTATTCGTCGCCAGGCTGCGAAGCAGGAACAGGGCGCCGGCCGCGCCTACTCGGCGCGCAGGATGTCGGCTGGGCGCAGCCGGGCCGCCCGGCGGGCCGGCAGGGCCGCCATCACGTTGGCCAGCACCAGCGCCACAGGAATCGAGGCGAGGACGACGAGCCCGGCGACGGGTGGGACGTAGAGCAGGGGTGTCGAGTCGGCCACCCACCGCCACGACCAGCGCCCCACCGCGATGCCCAGCGGGATCCCGATGACCAGGGCGACCAGCGACACCGTCACCGCCTGCCAGGCCACGCAGGCCGCGACCTGCAATGGCCGGAAGCCGAGGGCCCGGAGAACGGCGAGGTCGTGGCCGCGCCGGCGCACCGCGGTGGTCAGGACGTGGCCGAGGGCGCCAAGGCCGAGCAGCACCAGGAAGGCGGCCAGGGCCCTGGGCAGGGTGCGGACGTTGCGCAGCAGTTCCACATCCTGGGGCAGGGAGGCGGCTTCGATCTCGGCGCTCGGACCGAGCCGCTCCTCCAGCCCGCCGATGCCCACCTCGGTGGGCACACCGGGCGCGAAACGGACCAGGAGGCCCTCGTCCCTCACTCCGTCGCCGGCAGAGGCCACCGCCTCGAACCCGGCGACCGACATCCACGCGCCCTGGTCGAAGGAGAAATGGGGCGTCTGGGTGAACAAGCCCTTCCCGACGACCCGGAGCTCATGGCCATCCCCACCGTCGACGGCAACGGCGTCACCGATGCCCTTGCTCAAGGCGCGGGCGGTCGCCGGTCCGAGCACGACTTCGTCGGGGGCGACCGGCGGGCGCCCCTCCAGCACCGTGAACGTGCGGCCGCCCCTGCGGGCCTCCAGGGCGTAGAGGGTGGTGCCGATGCCGTCGAGGTCGACGTCGGAGTTCCGGGCAAGATAAATCTCGCTCACCCGGTCGTCGGCGCCGATGGCGGCTTCCAGCTCCTCCATCGAATGATCCTCGGTGGCAAGCAGCTCGGCGTGCCAGAACTGCCCGGACCGTTCCGGCCGGGCCAGGGCGTCGTCGATGCCGCGCAGCAGCCCGAAGGCGCCCACCACGCCGAGCACCGCGGCGACGGCTCCGGCCAGCGCCGGCCGCACCGGCAGCGCCCGTTCGCCGTCACCCCGCTCCAGGGCCAGGCCGGCACCGATGACCGCGGGCAGCGGGGCGGCGCCGACCCGGTGAAGGACCGCCGCCGCGGAGCGTCCGGCGGCGGCGACCGGCCGGGGCCCGACGCCGCTGGCCCGTAGTGCCGAAAGGACGGCGCCGGCCAGGACGACCAGGGAGATGACGGCCGCACCGGGCAGGACCACGATCCAGTCGGCGTACAGCCCCCGGTCCGGCTCCAGTCGCCCGGCCAGGCCTACCGGGAACCATCGCGAAAGGGCGACCGCCCCGGCGACGCCCGCCACCGCGCCCGTCGCCGCGCTCAGCGACAGGGGCAGGGTGAGCCCGGTGACGAGTCCCTTGCGCGTGAACCCGAGGGCGCGCAAGGCGGAAGCCGGCTGTGCCAACGCGTACACGGTCCGGGTCAGCGCTTGACCGACCAGGACGGCGCCCGCCAAAGCCACCGCGGCCGCGAACAGCAGGAGAGCTGTGCGTTCGAGATCGGTGCCCTGGCGGATCCGCTTGGTGTCCTCGGCCAGGTCGCGCACCGGTAGATGGGGCACGCCCATGGCCTCCGCCGCCCGCCGGCCGAACTCGGCGACGTCGGTGCCTGGACGCAGGCGCACCACCAGGTTGCCGAATCGCGGGATCTCGGGGTGGTCGCCGAGGAGGGCTGCGCTGGGGATGAAACCTGGTTCCTTACCGGCACCGAATATCAGCTCCATGGCCGAGTCACCCACGCCGACCACCGTGGCCTCGACCGTGGGACCGGCTCCCAGCGACCCGGACGGGCCGAAGCCGGGCTCGTTCGACGACAGGATGCGCACGTGATCTCCGACGCCCAGGCCGAGCTGCTGGGCCGCGTTGCGGTTGACCACCAGCTCGTCGGCCCGGCGGGGGTCGGGAAGTCGCCCGGCCACCAGCAGGGGGCTGGCCACCGTGCGATACAGCCGCTCGTCGTTGGGGGCGAGCTGGCCCAACGTCGGGAACCCCTCCACGCCGATCGGGGCCAAGACGAACTCGCCGGCGTCCTCCACCTCGGGGAGGTTCCGCACCGGCGTGTAATCGGCAGGAAAGATGCCGACGAGGGTGCCGAAGACGATGGCGTCGGCGCGGCCGGTGGCCTCCCTGAACCGCTCATAGGCCGTGTCCGTGCGCCGGGCGCCGGCCACCGCCGCGACCGCCAACCCGCCGACCAGGCCGGCCAGGACGCCGAGGACCACGAGCGTCTTCCAGCGCCGGGCGACCTCGTTGCGCACCCACAGCCCGATGGCCGTCCTCATGGCTCTGTCCCCCCGCTCGCCGCGGGCAAGGGGATCCGTCCGGAGACACGGGTGCCCCGACCGGGCGCCGATTGCACCCCGAACGTCCCGCCGATGGCGCCGACCCGGTCGCCCATGTTCACGAAGCCGGCGCCGGGCGTCGACCGCTGCGAAGGGTCGAAGCCGGCCCCGTCGTCCGCCACCTCGAAGAGGAGGGCACCGGCTTCCTCCCAGACCCGGACCGTGATCGTCGAGCCGTCGCCGGCGTGCTTTCCGGCGTTCTGCATGGCCTCGAGGCAGCAGAAGTAGACCGCGGCCTCGATCTCCGGGGAGTAGCGACCGATCCCGTTGGCGACGACCTCGGCGGGCAATGCCGCCCGCCCGCCGGCCGCGGAAAGTGCTTCGGGGAGTCCTCGGTCGACCAGCAAGGGCGGGTAGATCCCGTGGGCCAGGCTGCGCAGCTCCTGCACCGCGTCCTGGAGGTCGTGGCTCAGCTGCTCCAGCATGTCCTTGGCCACCGACACGTCGCTCTCGGCGATCTGGCGGGCCAGCCGGAGGTTGACGGCTAGGGCGACGAGATGCTGCTGGGCGCCGTCGTGGAGGTTCCGCTCGATCTGGCGGCGGGCGGCGTCGGACGCGGCGACGATGCGGGCCCGGGAGGCGCGCAGCTCCTCGGCCTGGCGGCGGACCTCGTCGAGAGTCGATTGCAGGGCGGAGTCGAGCTGGACGTTGTGCAGGGCCAGGCCCACCTGGCGAGCCAACTCGGTGAGGATGCGCTCCTCCTCCTCCTTGAACGCATCGCCGTTGGGCGGTCGCACGGCCACGATGAGACCGAGGAGGTGGCCGGAGTGGGTGATCGGCGCCACCCGGGGGGTGCAGTCCTCCCGCCCGTTGAGCAGGCCGCTCAACCACACCCTCACCCAGGCCGGCCCGGACACCCCGGCGTGGGCCACGACGGCTTCTTCGTCGGGCCCCAGCACCAGCCGGGTGACGGGAGCGTCGGGGACGGAGACGGCGCGGTCGAGCCGCCCCTCCGATCCCGTCCAGATCTCGGCGCTGGTGAGCGACAGGGTCTTCCGCAGGGACTCGGCGACCTGGAGCAGGAGCTCGTCGAGCGGGATGGCGCGGGAGAGCCGGCTGCCGAACGTCTTGAGCACCTGGTCGGGCGACTCGCGTTCGCCGTAGACCAGGCGGTTGGAGAACTGGGCGAGGCGATCCCGGGCGGGGGAGTAGAGAAGGGCGGCCACCGCCGCGGCCAGCATGGAGAGCCCGAGCAGGGGACGTTCGCTGTCGGTGGGCGCCCGGCCCAGGCCCAGGACGATGACCAGGTAGACGGAGACCACGACGCCACTCAGCCCGGCGAGGGAGACGGTGTGGGCCAGGAGGGCGTCCACCCGGCCGATGAGCCGCTTCGACGAGCCGAGCGCCAGGGCGACGGGGATCGGGAGGGTGGCCGCCACCGCGATGGCGCCGCCGTCGTCGGGCCATCCGGACAGCAACCGGACGGCGAGGGCCACCATGGTCATCTCGACGCCTACGGCCACCGCCCAACCGAACCACTGCATGCGCTGGCGCTCAAGGCCGGCCGCCCGCCGGTAGCGCCGGTTGGAACCGGCGATGCCGACCACCGCGGCCAGCGCCCCTTCCAGGGCGATGGGCCACAGCGAGAGCGAGGGCCGCGGGAACCACAGCACCAGCCCGGTGACGGCGCCGACGACGTACCCCGCCCCGACCACCGCCCGGCTGACGGCACACGACCCGTCGGGCAGGGCAAGCAGGACGTGCATGCCCGCGGCTGGCAGCAGTGCAAGCGCCAGGGGCCGGGCCAGGAAAGCGGCCTCGACCAAGACGGACGGCAGGTCGCGGCCGTCGGCGTCCGCCCAGATGACTGCGGTGGCCAGGGCGGCGACCGCCCCGATGAGCGAGCCCTGCAGGATCAGCGCGCCCTGGCGCTCTCCGGGGCGGCGAACGGTGATGACCGCCCCGGCGACGGCCCACGCCACGACCGTGTGGCCGTAGAGCAGCGCAGTCTTCAGGTGGCCCGTCTCGCGGGCGAGCACCGCCGCCACGACGACGAGAACGATTGCCGCTGGCCCCACGGGCAGCAGGCGGGCGCCGCGAAGGCCAGGCGTCTTCTCCAGGGGCACGTCCTCGGTTGGGGCGATGGTGGGGGTCAGGGCGGCGGCCACGGAGCGGACCGGCTAGCTGTCGGTGGGGGTCCCGAACGCGGTCCGCATCGTGCCGTCGCCGGGCGACACCGCGGCCGACGGCTCCGACGCCCCGTTCTCCAGCCGGCCGTCGCGCATGCGGACGATGCGGTCGGCGGCGGCGGCGACGTCGTCGTCGTGGGTGACCAGCATGATGGCCTGGCCGTCGTTGTGAAGCCGGCGGAACAGCTCGAGCACCTCGAGCCCGCCGGCGGTGTCGAGCGCGCCCGTTGGCTCGTCGGCGAGGAGCAGGGTCGGCTTGTTGGCCAGGGCCCGGGCGATGGCCAGGCGCTGGCGCTGCCCACCGGAGAGCACACCAGGCGCGCTCCGGGCTTTGTCGGCCAGGCCGAGAAGGTCGAGCAGGTCCCGCGCCCTCGTCTCGGCCTGCTTCCGGGGGCTGCCGGCGATGACGGCCGGCAGCGTCACGTTCTCCAGCACGCTCATGCCCTCCAGCAAATTGAAGAACTGGAAGACGATGCCGATGTGGGCCCGGCGGATGCGGGCCAGCTCGTTCTCGTCCTTGCCGGCGAGCGAGATGCCGGCGAGGACGATGTCGCCCTCGCTCGGAGTGTCGAGGCCGGCCACCAGGTTGAGGAGGGTGGACTTCCCGCAGCCCGACGGGCCCATCACGGCCACGAACTCGTGCGCCGCCATCGACATCGTCACCCCTCGAAGCGCCCGCACGGGCGCCCCCTCCGCCTCGTAGGTCTTGCGGACGCCGCTCACCTGCAGCGTCGCATCTGTCGTCGTCGTCGTGCCCTCGGTGCTCATGTGTCCTCGTTCATCCCAGTCTCCTGTTCCGCTCTCCACTATTCAGTCAGACGGGCCGGTCGCAGGGAAGAGAGCAGCCATGCGGCCGCCCAGTGGTGCTGGCACCACCCGGGCCGGTCACGGGCGTACCGCCTCTACCAGCCGGTACGCCTGCACCGTCGCGTCCCGTCCTTTGACCTGGGCGGGCTCGAGCGGCTCGAGCCCGGCCCCACGGCCCAGGGCATCGGCCGTCGCCTCGCTCACGACGGTCTGGCCGGCGTCGGCCCACTGCTGGAGTCGCTGGGCCAGGTTCACCGCGTCGCCGACCAAGCTGTACTCCAGCCGCTCTTCGGAACCGAGCAGCGCGGCGGCCACCCGTCCGGTCGACAGGCCGATGCCCAGACCGAACTCGGGCAGGCCGTGCGCCTGCCACCGATCGTTCACCGCGGCTTGGGCCAGGTGCATCTCGCAGGCGGCGACGGTGGCGTGCCGGGCGTGGTCGTCCTGGGCGATGGGTGCGCCGAAGACGGCCATCACCGCGTCGCCGACGAACTGCATGACCGTACCCCCGGCCTGGAGCACGGCTCGGCTCATCTCGGATCGGTGCTCGTTGAGTTGGCCGGCGAGAATGGAGGGATCGGCGTGCTCGGCGATCGTGGAGTAGCCACGGATGTCCGACATCAGCACGGTGACGTCGAGCATCTCGGTCTCGCCGATGCGGCGTCCCTCGCGCCGGAGCTTCTCGGCCACGCCACCGGGCAGCAGGCGGCTCAACGTCTCGCCCTGCTCCTCGCGTGAAACGATGGCCTCGTGGAGCATCCGTAGACGGCGGAGCGAGCTGCTCGCTCCGGTGCTGGCGGCCTGCGCCAGCTTGAGGAAGAGCTTCTCCACGTCGTCGGCGACGTCCTCCGCGGTCGTTCCCTGCGTCACGGCGATTGCCTTCATGGGCCGGCCCTCGGCCACGAACTGCAGCAGCTCCTCCTCGGCAGGGGAGAGGTCGCCGGTCGACGCCACCGGGTTGACGAGGGCCTCGACGATCGACGGGTCGAGCACCGACCCGCCGGTGGCCACGTCGCGGATGGCCCGGGCCAGCTGGTCTCCGTCGGCGAGCCGGTCCTTGAGGAGGTAGGCATAGCCCGCCGACCCCTCCGCCAGCAGAGCGATGGCGTACTCCGGGTCGTCGTACTGGGAGAGGACGACGATGCCGGTGCCCGGGTGGCGCTTCCGCACCTCCTTCGCCGCGTCGATCCCTTCTTTCTGGAAGCTGGGGGGCATTCGGATATCGGTGACCACGACCTGGGCCGCGGCCGCTTCTGCGCCGGACACCAGCCCGTCGTAGTCCGCGGCGGCGCCCACGACGACGAGGTCGGGCTCGAGCCCGATGAGGGCCCGGACCCCCTCCCGCACGATGAGGTTGTCGTCGGCGAGGAACACCGTGATCTGACGGTCGGCCACGACAACATTTGGCCCTATCGGGAAGCGGCGGGCAAGGGGGCCGCCTCTCCCCGCTTGGGGGTGGCACCCCCACGGCGCGACACAGGCCACCACCCTGGGAAGGCGCGGGCCACGGTCCTACCCTGGCCCCAGGCTGGAAGGAGGTTTCTGTGCGCATCGAGTCGTCGGTGACGTCGTTGTCGTGGATCCCGTCGGAAGCGGTGAAGGGGATGACCCGGCTGCCGTTCGAGATGGGCGTCGCCCATTACGATCCGCCGCCGCCGGACGTGCTCGACGACCTCGAGGCGCTGCGCCAAGCGGACCGCTTCCGGTTCGCCAACCAGCTGCGGGCATGGATAGAAGTCGAGGACGGCAAGGTCGTGGCCTGGGGGCAGACCGGCGCGGGCCACATCGGCTCGACCACCGTGCAGATGGGGTCCAAGGCCGTGGTGTTCCAGGCCGTGGCCTTCCCTGACTTGCAGCCGGAGCCGGAGGTGTCGGCGGCCGGGGCTCGTTTCGTGCAGACCGCGGGCGGACGGACTGGCGTGCCGGCTCCCCGCACGGTGCGGCGACCGCCGTTCGTCCAGGTGGCCGCCCCGCTGGCGTGGTCGACGCTCGCCCTCACCATCCGGGCCGACGGGTCCTCCGACTGGGAGGTGCCCGGCGCCAGCCCCTTTCCGAGGCACTGGATCTACGACCACACCGGAGCGCTGGCGGCCAAGACCGGGATGATCGACTTCGAGAGCTGGTACCGCACGGCGTTCGGGCGGCACACGCCATGGGGTGAGGAGGACTCGCCGGCGCTGGTCACGGTGGCGGAGACCGCGCTCGAGCGGGAGCTGTCGGCGAAGATCATGCAGCCGGGGGCGAGGGCGAAGATCCTGCGCGTCGCCGCCGGCGAGACGGTGGTGAACCAGGGGGAGCCGGGCGACTCCCTCTTCCTGCTGCTCGACGGTGTGCTCGACGTGGAGGTGGACGGGCTCAAGCTCGCCGAGGTCGGCCCCGGCGCCATCCTCGGCGAGCGGGCCGTGCTGGAGGGCGGGCGGCGGACGGCCACGCTCAGGGCGGTGACGCCGGTCAAGGTAGCGAGGGCGTCGGCCGACCAGATCGACGCCTCCGCGCTGGCGGAGGTGAGCCGGGGCCACCGGCGTGAGGAGGAGTGAGCGGCCTCGACGCTGTCGTCGTGGGGGCCGGGCCGAACGGGCTCTCGGCGGCCATCACCCTGGCCCGAGCCGGGTGCTCCGTCGTCGTGCTGGAGGCGGAGGACACGGCAGGCGGCGGCTGCCGGTCCGAGGAGCTCACCCTGCCCGGGTTCGTCCACGACGTCTGCGCCGCCATCCATCCCCTGGGCGCCGCCTCACCCGCCCTGGCCGGCCTGCCGCTCGCCGACCACGGGCTGGAGTGGGCCCACCCGGAGGCACCTGTGGCGCACCCCCTCCCCGACGGGCGTGCCGCGCTTCTCGAGCGGTCCCTTGCTACGACCGCCGATGGGCTCGGCCCCGACGCCCGGGCCTGGCGTCGCCTGGTCGGCCCCCTGGTCCGGCAGTGGGACGACCTCACGTCCTCGATCCTCGGCCCGATGCTGCGGCCGCCGCGGCACCCGGTCGTGATGGCCGGCTTCGGCGTGCGCGCCCTCTGGCCGGCGAAGGCACTGGCCGGGCGGCTGTTCGCGGGCGACGAGGCTCGTGCCCTGTTCACCGGCCTCGCCGCCCACGCCATCCTCGACCTGGGCAAGCCACTGACGTCGTCGTTCGGTCTCACCTTCGCTGCCTCCGGCCATGCCGTGGGCTGGCCCGCGGCATGGGGCGGATCCCAACAGGTCACCGAGGCCCTGGTCTCCTACCTCCGCTCCGTGGGCGGCGAGGTCGAGACCGGCCGGCGGGTGACGTCCCTCGCCGACCTGCCCCCGGCGCGGGCGGTGCTGTTCGACCTGACCCCCCGCCAGGTGGCGGCCGTGGCCGGCGACCGCCTCGATCCCCGCGCCCGTCGCCGGTTCAGCCGCTTCCGTTACGGGCCGGGCTCGTTCAAGATCGACTACGCCCTCGACGGCCCCGTGCCGTGGAAGAACGAGGCCTGTGGCCGGGCCGGGTCGGTCCACGTCGGCGGTACCCTCGAGGAAGTGGCGGCCGCCGAACACGACGTCGCCCGGGGCCGCCACCCCGAGCGGCCGTTCGTCCTCACGTCGCAGCCCAGCCGATTCGACCCCACGCGGGCCCCCGCCGGCAAGCACACGTTCTGGGCCTACTGCCACGTGCCCCACGGGTCGACGGTGGACATGACGCAGGCGATCGAGGACCAGCTGGAGCGGTTCGCACCCGGCTTCCGAGACCTCGTCCTGGCCCGCCACACCATGTTCCCCGCCGACCTCGAGCGCCACAACGCCAACAACGTGGGTGGCGACGTGGCCGGTGGATCCCACGGCGGCCTGCAACTGGTGGCCCGACCGCGCCTGGCCACCGACCCCTACCGGTTGCCGATCGAGGGCATGGACGCGTACCTGTGCTCCGCGTCGACGCCGCCCGGGGCGGGCGTGCACGGCATGTGCGGATGGTGGGCGGCGCGGTCCGCTCTGAAGCGAATGGAGGCACGGCGGTGAGCGTCATTCGATTCTGGTTCGCCGGGACCCCTGCGGGTCCCCCCGGTCCTACGCCGCTGTCGCTGTCACGCCGCCCTATTGGGGTCGGCTGACGCCCACTGGAGTAGCTGGAGGCCGTGATGGTGGAGGTGTTCTCGAACCGCTACGTGAGGCGGTTGCTCCTCGCCTGGCTGGCGACATCCATCGCCACGTGGGGCACCGCTCTCGTGCTGGCCGTCTACGCCTTCGACGCGGGTGGGGCTGGCGCGGTCGGCCTCATGGCTCTGGTCCGAACGCTGCCGGGCGCCCCGGCCGGGCCGCTGCTGGCCCGGGAGGGGGACCGTCGGTCGCGCCGGTCGCTGCTGATCGTCGTCAACTCAGTGCGGGCCGCGGTGCTCGGGACCACGGCGCTGGCGGTCGCTGCGAATGCACCGCTGCCTCTTGTCTACGCGCTGGTCGCCGTGGTAGCCGTCGCCGGGCCGGCGTACAAACCGTCGCAGGCGGCTCTCCTCCCGCTTCTCGCCCGCACGCCGTCGGAGCTCTCCACGGCCAACGTCGCCGCATCGATGCTCGTCAACCTCGGTTTCCTGACCGGGACGCTCGGTGGCGGCCTCCTGCTGGCGGCGACGTCGCCGGGCGCCGTCCTGGTGGTCCTGGCCGGGCTGTTCGCCGTCTCCCTCGTGCCGCTGTCGCTGCTTCCCCGAGACCGTGGCCGGCAAGAGGCCGCCGGAGCACAGCGGCCACGGGAGCTCCTGGAAGGGTTCCGCACCGTCGGTGGCGATCGGCAGCTCCTCGCCCTCGTCGGCACCCTCGGTGCGCTGGCGGTGGTGGAGGGGGCGGCCGACGTGCTGGCGGTGGCCACCGCACTGGGCCCGCTCGGGCTGGACGAGGCCGGCGCCGGCCTCCTGTGGGCCGGGTGGGGCATGGGCGCCATCGCCGGTGGCGGCGGTGTGCTCCGGCTACTCGACCGGCGACGCATCGTCCTGGGCCTGACGGTCGGCGCCGCGGTCCTCGGCATCGCCCTCTCCCTTGCGGGGCTCCTGCCTCCGGCGGCGGCGGTCATGGCCCTGCTGGCCGGCGCCGGCGCGGGGTTCACGCTGGCCGAGGTCGCGGCCCACACGCTGTTGCAGCGGCTGGCGGCCGATCCCATCCTCGCCCGCGTGTTCGGAGTGGTCGAGACGATGGTCATCCTCGGCTCGGCGGTGGGCGGCGCCGGCGCCGGTCTGCTGCTCGAGGGCGCGGGTCCGCGGCTGGCGTGGGTCGGCGTGGGCCTGGTGCTGCCGGTCGTCGTGCTCAGCTGCCGCCGCCGCTTCGACGGCGCCGAGCTCGGCCCGCCGGCGCCGGACCGGGAGTACGGGCTCGTGCAGGGCAACCGCATCTTCGCTCCCCTGCCGATCGCCACCAAGGAGCGGCTCGCCCGCAACCTGCTTGAGATCCGGGCGCCGGACGGCGCCGTGGTCATCGCCGAGGGCGACGTCGGCGACCGCTTCTACCTGGTGGCGGAAGGCACCCTGGAGGTGATCGAGGGCGGCTCGTACCGACGGACGATGGGGCCGGGCGACGGCTTCGGAGAGATCGCCCTTCTGCGAGACACGCCTCGCACAGCGACGGTGCGGGCGCGTGACGCCGTGCTCGTGCTGGCCCTGGACCGGGCCACGTTCCTCGCGGCGGTGAGCGGCCAGCCGCACAGCGCACGCGCCGCCGCCGAAGTGGTCGACGAGCGGTCGACACGACAGCCGTAGAACGTGCAGCTGAGGGTCAGATGTCGATGATGAGGCCCTCGGCGGCGCCGATCACCTCGATCTTGGCGCCGGCGTGGGACGCGACCAGGGCGTCGATCTCGTCGTCGGTGCGCCACGGGTCGTGGTGGAACAGCACCAGCGTGCGGGCGCCGGCCACTTGGGCAAGGCCGATCGCGTACTCAATGGCCGAGTGGCCGAGGAAGTGGCGGCTGCGGAACTCGTCGGCGGTGTGCTGTGCGTCGTGGATGAGCACGTCGGCGTCGCGGGCAAGGGTCAGGGCGCTCTCGTGGTAGGCGCCCAGCCCATCGGGACCTTGACCCGCGGCGATGGGGCTGTGGTCGGACAGGTAGGCGATGGTCGCCCGCCCGTCGGTCACCCGGTAGCCGAACGTACGACCTCCCTTGTGGGGGATCTCCGCCGCAGTCACGGAGAAGCCCTCGACTTGGGAGTCGCCCGGCTCGTGTGAGGTGACCCGCCACCGTCCGCGCAGCTGCCTGGGGGTCACGGGGAAGTGGGGAGGGGAGAAGACCCGTTCCAGGACCTGTTCGGGGTCTCCCTGGGCCGGCATGACGACGGTGACCTCGCTGCCCGGCTGGTCACCGGCGGAGAAGAAGGGGAGGCCATGGGTGTGGTCCCAGTGCAGGTGGCCGAGCAGGATCGTTCCCCGGAACGGCTTGCCGTCGAGGTGCCTGGTGAGGTTCCGGAGTCCGGTGCCGGCGTCCAGGACCAAGCTGGGAGCGGCGCCATCGTGGGCCAGGGCTACGCAGGAGGTGTGTCCGCCGTAGCGGACGAAGTCGATCCCGGGCGCGCACGTCGATCCCCGGACGCCGCAGAAGAGCACGCGCATGCCGGACTCTCTACACCACGCCGAACCGGCGGCGGCGATGCCGGGGCAGCTCAGTCGATGTCGAGGAGCTGGACTCGCACGGCTCGCCAGCGGCCGTCGACGGCGTCCTCGGCTTCCACCTGGACCTCGTCGCCGATCAGGACGTCGGCGGAGGCGGTCGACGGGTCCCAGACGGTGCTGGGGTCGACCACGACCTCTCGGTCATGGCGGTCGGCTTTGAGGACCGGTGTCCACACGATGTGGACTGCGACGGTCAGGTGGCCGGCGGCGCGGTCGAAGGCGGCGACCGGACCCTGGAACGAGGACGTAGGGGCAAGAGGGGCGGGAACCGCGGAGGGGGCTGAAACGGGTAGCGGAGCCGCAACCACCTCGACCTGCTCAGCCCGGCCGCAGCCCAGCACGAAGCTGGACAGCACGGCGACGGCGACGAGCGGCCTCATCGCCCGTCTGCACCTCGCACGCCCAACGTCCGACATCGGACTTACTCCTGGTCGAGCACTCGACTTGTCGTCTTCTCAATGGAAACGCCACCTACCCACCATGTGTTCCAAGTACTCGCGCGTCTCTAGTTCCGCGGCTCAGCAGGCGGCGGAAAGCGACGGGTACGGGCTCATGGAGAGCCCGCTGCCCGGGTGCATCTCGAAGTGCAGGTGAGGCGAGGTCATGATCGCATCTCCGGTGTTGCCGACGTAGC
>Ga0247713_1000586_pt1 | contig 21339 bp, 22 predicted proteins | sample 21E_NmetaG_FD_189936 | JGI IMG/M metagenome (GOLD analysis project Ga0247713, IMG submission 189936) | Soil microbial communities from hillslope of Landscape Evolution Observatory, University of Arizona, Oracle, AZ, United States - 2-1-E_N | ecosystem: Engineered > Artificial ecosystem >... | reverse complement strand
ACCCGAGCGAGGTGCTGATCGCCTCGGGACTAGGGCCAGCGCTCGGGCAGCCGCAGCCGCTTCCTTGCACCCATGCTGCCGGCGCAGCCGAATCAGTCTTAACCGTCCCATGGTGTGTGCAGGAGACGCAGATGCCGTCTTGCAGCAGGAAGATCGGTGTTGCGCCAACTGATCATCAGCGGGCGGTCAGTCCGGGCTGACGGCGCACCGCAAGCTCAGGCGGGCGCAAAGCGTGCTCAGGCCCTCGAGCGTGCGACAGTGCGGCATGCCTGTTCACTTGACCAAGATCTATACCCGTACCGGCGACGAAGGGACAACTGCCCTGGGCGACATGTCGCGCGTGGCCAAGACCGACGTGCGCCTGGTCGCCTACGCCGATGTCGACGAGGCGAACTCCACGATCGGCGTGGTCCTGGCGCTGGGAGATTTGCCGGCGGACATCGTCGGCTTGCTCACCCGGATTCAGAACGAGATGTTCGACCTCGGCGCCGATCTTTGCACCCCGGTCGTCGAGAATCCCGAGTTCCCTCCGCTGCGCGTACGGACGCAGGACGTCGACGCCCTCGAGCAGGCCTGCGACCTGTACAACGACCGGCTTGAGAAGCTTTCCAGCTTCATCCTGCCCGGTGGGTCCCCTGGGTCGGCGCTGCTGCACGTCGCCCGCACGACCGTCCGGCGCGCCGAGCGCTCTACCTGGGCGCTGCGGGAGGCCCAGCCCGACACGACGACACCGGAGACGACAACCTATCTCAACCGGCTGTCCGACCTGCTCTTCATCCTGGCCCGCGTCGTCAACGAGGGGCAGGACGTCCCTTGGACCCCCGGTGGTAACCGGCCGGTGCCAGCGGGCTGAGGTCGAGGCCCATCGTCCGAGAACGTGACGTAGGTCGTTGTCCGAGATCACACTTCACTCGGGCACGTCTCGAAAACGGCCGTGGTTGTAGCAGACGGACATGCAACCACGAAGAGAGCAGCTGAACCATGACGGTAGCCACGCCCAGCGCCATCAACCGCTCGGGCCAGCGTCCTGCCCAGACCTCCGCACGCCCCACGGTCGGGGAGCGGTTCCGCGCTGCCGGGAGGCGCTTCGTCACCGGCCGTGAAACGGCCGTGCACGAAGACATGATCGCAGGCCGGTACGGACCGGAGGCGGCAGCTGCCCGCCGCAGCGTCCGCACGGACGCGGCGGACTAGACCTTCCAGCAGCCCTCGAGAGAGGCGCTACAGATCAGTCTGGAAGGCGCAGCAGGACCAAGTTCTTGCCACCCGGCGGATGGAGAGGGCGCCGGCGGCTCTTCCACATCGTGGCGCGTATTCACCAGCCCCCAGCCGTCCTTGCTGTGAGCCTGCTCGACGGTGGTCCGCAGGACGACCCGGCTTGGTCCGGCCGGAGCGGCCGCCAACGCATCGTCGGCGCCCGGCGAGGGCAGGACCGACGCAGCGAGGGGTGCTGCTTGGCGGAACAACCATGGTCTTCACGGCGACCGCACGCCAACGGCCCGCGATCAACCTCCGACCGAAGACGACGGCGCCGCAGGGGGCGGTTTGGAACGGCTGCAAGTGGCAGCCTCGCGGAAGAGTCACGCTTCACAGGGCCTCGGCGATGCTGATCGGGCAGAACTCCCGCAGATCGCCCGGCGAGTAGTCCTCGAACCACATCGCGGTCAGGGACCGGGACGATCACACTGGCAGCTCGAGCTCGGTAGTCACGCCGGTGAGTCGCTGCGCGCCGTACCGGGTCAGGACAACCGTGTCCTCCACGGTCAGACCCCCCCACCCAGGTACGATCACCTTCGGCTCGACGGCCAGCACCATCCCCTCCTGCAGCACGGTGCGGTTGTCCGGCGTCAGCAGCGGCCCTTCGTCGATCTCGAGCCCCACGCCGTGGCCGACGTAGGGGACGTCGTACAGCGCCCGAGTCATGAAGTGGTCAGCGAATCCGAGGGTCTGGGCCACCCGGTGCGCCGCGTCGTACACGTCCGAGGCGGGTCGGCCCGGGACCGCCGCCTCGATGGCACGGGACTGCATCTCCAGCAGCGCGTCCCAGCAGCGACGCTGGCGATCGTCCGGGCAGCCGAGGACGTAACTCCTCGCGTGGTCAACGTGGTAGCCCGCGACTGCGGTGCCGACGTCGCAGCACAGCAGGTCGCCCTCCTGTAGGACGCGTGACGTGGGACCGTAAGGCCTGGCAGGGCTCGGCCCGGCGCCGGTCATGGTGAGCCAATAGCCGGAGACCTGCTCCGTGTGGGGTCCCGAGACGACCCATGCGTGCTCGATCAGCCGGTCGTTAGGGCCGTGCTTGGCGCTGAAGCCGTCGGCGCCTTCCGTCCGCTGAAGTCGACCCAGCTCGACGTGCAGCTCGACCTCTGTCACGCCTGGTCGTGCGATCTCCCGCACCCGCAGCAGTTGCGCGTCCGACAACCGCGCGGCGCGCTCCAGAACAGCCACCTCCTCGGGTGATTTGATGGACCGCAGGGCCAGCAGGTCGGGTGCGACATCGACGAAGCGCGCTCGGGGAAGCCTGCCTTGAAGCTTGCCGTGCGCCGCGATCGTCAGGAAGTCGTGCTCCACCCCGAGCACGCCGTCGGCGACTCCCAGGTCGGCCAGGACCTCGACGAGCGTGCCGACGCCGCGTGAAGTCAGGACCGTGGGTACTGGCGACAAGGCCCCAGCGCGTCCGCTGTCAATCTGCGCGAGCAGCACCGGATCGCCCTCGGTCGGGACGACGACGTGCCCGTGGACAGCCATGCCGGCCAGGTACAGGACGTTGCGGGAGTACGCAACGACGGCGCCCGACAGCCCCTTGTCGCGCAGCAGGCGCTGCAGGGCGTGCCAGCGCCGAGTGTGCTCGCTTGGCGTGAAAGTCGGCGCCATAGGCGCCGCATCGACCCTTCCCGTCGCTGCCTGTGTCGACCTCGACATGGACTTCTCGTCACTCATGTGACAGCTCCAGCTGCACCTTGACGGGTAGTTGGTATGACCTTACTGTGACTCACGGCACACCAATGGTAGGACCGATCTCAGCACTCGCGCTGGATGCAGCCAGGGATCGCGTTCCGTTCGCCGCCTCCCAGCCCAAGGAGCACCCTTGACTACCGTCCGCTCGAAGAAGCTCGCACCGGTGCTGCTCGCTGGCGCGTTGGCCATGACCGCTTGCGGCGGCTCCGATGGGGGTGGCGGAAGCGAAACCGCCGCCTCTGGCGGAGACAACGAAGTGTCGCTGCGCGTCGCTCACGTCTTCCCGGAGTCCTCGCCGATTCACCGGGCTGCCGAGGCGTTCGCTGAGGCTGCAGCTGAGTCCAACGTCGAGGTCACCGTTTTCCCAGGCGGCGCACTGGGCGGTGATACCGAGATGGGCGAGGGCTTGATTTCGGGCAACCTGGACTGCGCGATGGTTAACCACCCGGCCGCGGGGATGGACCCGCGTCTGCAGCTGGGCTTCCTGCCTTACATCGTGACATCCTACGACGGCGCCGACGAGTTGTTCTACGGAGACGGGCTGATCGCGCAGAACGACCGCGAGGTCCTCGGCGAGCTCGGCGTCACCGCCCTCGCCTTCTATGAGAACGACTTCCGTGGTCTCACGAATAACCAGCGCACGGTCACCTCACCCGACGACCTCAACGGTCTGAAGATTCGGATCCCCGAGCTGCCCGCGTATATCAGTCTGTTTCAAGCCTGGGGCGCGCAGCCTCTGCCGATCGCGTTCCCGGAGCTGTACACGGCGCTGCAGCAGGGAACCGTCGATGGCCAGGACAACGGGGTCGTCCTGACCTTTGACTCGCGGTTCCAAGAGGTGCAGAAGTTCTTCACCCGGACCAACCACGCCTATGGCGTCGGTGTCCTGGCTTGCAACAGCGAGATCTGGGAGACGCTCAGCGCCGACCAGCAGAACGCCCTCACCGAGGCCGCGGAAGCCGCGGCCGCCGCCCAGGTGGAGGAGAACCGCGCCACCGTCGAGGAGAAGCTCGAGGGTCTGCGGGAAGCCGGCGTGGAGGTCACGGAGCTGACCGACGATCAGCTCGCCGCCTTCCAGGAGGTCCGCGCGGAGGCATGGGCTGCCACTACCGGCACATTCGGCCAGGAGCTCCTGGACGCGCTCGAAGCAGCCTCCGCCGAGGCGGCTGGTGCCTGACACTCCCGCCGGTATGGGTAGCGACGCGCTGGCCGGGGCGGACGTTCCAGCCAGCGCGTCGCGAACGACCTTGGACCGGTGGCTCGATGTCGTCGACAGGGCGCTGTGCTGGGTCCTCACGACGATGATGGCCACGATGCTGCTGGCTTCGGTGGCGCAGGTGTTCACCAGGTACGTGCTCCAGACCACGCTGATCGGTCCCGAGGAGATCGCTCGCTACATGATGACCGGGGCCACCTTCCTCGCGATCCCGGTACTCGCCCGCCGGCGGAACCACATCGCCGTCGACGCGCTCGCGCACTACCTGCCGAACGGCACGCCGCAGGTGCTGCTGACCCGGTTGGTCCTGCTGTTCGAGACCGCCTTCCAGGCGGTCTTCGCTTACTTGTCCTTCGAGCTGGCCTCCAGCATGAGGGCATCCGGCGCCTTCTCCGCGGGTCTTGAGATCCCGATTGCGTGGCCAGTGTCGGCCCTGTTCATCGGCACAGGAATCGGAGCGCTGGTGACCGCGGCCATGCTCGTGCAGACCTTCGTGCACCCGGCCACCGCGAGGGGAGCCGGTGGCTCGCCGGCGGCCGAACCCATCGATCCGTCTGAGGGGGGCGCGCAATGACTGCAGCCGCCCTGCTCGTCCTCTTTCTGATCATCGTGGGCGTGCCCGTGGCCTACGCCTTCGGCACAGGCGCCTTCTTCGGCTTTCTCTACCTCGGCGACTCGGTCACTCAGATCCCGTCCGTGGCCTACCGCACGATCGACTCGTTCCCCCTGCTGGCCATACCGTTCTTCCTGCTCAGCGGGGTCGTGATGCAGGAGGGGGGCGTGTCCCGCCGCCTGGTCAGCTTCGTCGCGCAGTTCACCGGGCGGTTGAGGGGAGGCATGGGTGCCACCCTGTTGGGCGCGTCCGCCATCTTCGGCGCCATCTCTGGGTCCTCGGTCGCGACCGTCTCGGCGATGGGCTCGATCATGACGCCCGAGATGGTGAAGCGCGGGTATCCCCGCAGGTACGTCGGCGGCCTAGTCTCGGTAGCCGGCCTGCTCGGCATCCTCATCCCGCCGAGCATCCCGATGGTCGTGTACGGCGTGGCGGCCAACGTGTCGATCAGCGATATGTTCCTGGCCGGTCTCAGCGCCGGGTTGCTGCTGCTGGTCACGATGATCGCGGTCAACTTCCTGTGGGCGTGGCGAAAGGACGAGCTGAACGACAGCGGCGCTGTCCTCGGGGCGCCCTCGACCGAGGGCACAACGCGCAAGCGCATCGGACTGGGAGCCCTGACGCGAACAGGCGCCGCGATCCCCGCCCTCGTGATGCCGGTGATCATCCTGGGTGGCATCTACTCCGGCATCTTCACACCAACCGAGGCGGGTGCTGCAGCGGTCGTCTACGGGTTTCTGGTTGGGCTGCTCGTCTACCGGGAGCTCCGGCCATCCCGAGTCGGCGCGGTGTTGCTCAACGGCATCCTGGCCACCACCCCCATCCTGCTGATCATCGCGATGGGCGGTGCCTTCTCCCGGGCGCTCACGCTGTCCGGCGTCCCCGTGGAAATCACCGCCTACATCTCCGACCTCGACCCGCCAAAATGGCTGCTTCTGATCATCCTCAACCTGCTCCTGCTGGGGGTCGGGTGCTTCGTCGAGGAGAACACGGCCATCATCATCCTGGCGCCGCTGTTGCTGCCGCTGACGACGGCATACGGCATCGACCCGGTGCAATTTGGCGTGATCATGGTGCTGAACCTGGGCATCGGCCTCGCCACACCGCCGATGGCACCCAATGTGTTCGTGGCGTCCCGTGCCTGCGACGTCCCGTTCCACCTGATTATCGGGACGACACTGAAGTTCCTGCTGTTCGCCGCAGTGCCCGTGCTTATCGCCGTCAACGTCGCGCCTGGCTTCTCGCTTTGGCTCACTCGTTGATGCCAGCATCAGACGAAGGAGTGGTCGTGGAGGACCGAGGACGAACCGTGTCGGACGTGATTGCCCGGTACCTGGTGAGTCAAGGCGTCCAGCGCGTTTACGGATTGGTCGGCGGTCACATCCAGCCGATGTGGGACGCGGTCGCGCTCGCCGGGATCGACATCGTCGACGTGCGCCACGAAGGTGCTGCCGTGTACATGGCACACGCCGACGCGGAGATTTCCGGGCAGCTCGCCGTCGCCATGGTCACGGCGGGCCCAGGGCTGACGAACGCGGTCACCGCCATCGCGAACGCGCACACCTCACGGGTTCCCGTCCTGGTCATGTCCGGTCGGACCCCCCGCCCTCAGGTGGGCATGGGCGCCATGCAGGACGTCCCGCAGGCTGCGGTGGTCGGTCCGCTGTGCCGGCGGGTGGAGATGGTGAGCGAGCGGCACCACGTCCTGTCCCGGCTGGAGGCCGTCGTTGAGGCGGCCCGCGGCGGCGACGAGCCGGCCGGACCGGCCTACATCGACTTCCCGACCGACCTACTGGTCGAGCAGGTCCAGCCCGCCGATGTCGACGAGCAGGCCTTCCGCGGTCCGCGTCCGCGGGCTTCGGTGCAGCCGGCGCAGGCGGACATCGACCGGGCGGCCGCCCTGCTCGCGGGTGCGCAGCGACCGGTGCTAATCAGCGGGCGGGGGGCTGTCGGGGCCCGCGAGGAGCTCGAGGCCTTCCTGGCCGCGACCGGGGCCCTGTACCTGGACACCGGCGAGAGCCGCGGCATCCTCGAGCCCACCCACCCTGCCTACGTGCCCGCGATGCGGTCCCGAGTGATGAAGGAGGCCGACCTGGTCGTCACGGCGGGTCGGCGGTTGGACTTCCAGCTCGCGTACGGATCGTCGGCCGTATTCGCCGCCGACCCCGCCTTCCTGCGGATCGGCCGCACGGCCGACGAGGTGGGGGGCAACCGGCGCGCCGACGTCGAACTGCGGGCAGACGTCAGCTCCGCCCTGGACGCGCTTACAGCGGCGGTGTTCGGCACGCCCGAGCCGGACGCGACGTGGCTCGAGGAAATTCGCGAGCAGAACCGGGCGCGTAGCGAGAAGCTCCAGCGCATGCTGGTCGACCAGTCGGAGGGCGACGACGGCCGCATCCATCCCTACCAGCTGATCCGCGTCCTCAACGAGCAGATCGACGACGACGCCGTCGTCGTCGCCGACGGCGGGGACATCCTGTCGTTTGCGCGGGTCGCGCTCAAGGCGCCGACCTACCTGGACTGCGGAGCCCTCGGCTGCCTGGGCGTCGGCGTCCCGTTCGCCACCTCGGCGGCCATCAACCACCCGGACCGCCAGGTGGTGGCCCTCATCGGCGACGGGTCGTTCGGCTTTACGGCGATCGACGTCGACACCGCGGTGCGCCAGGGGGCCAAGGCCGTCTTCGTCATCGCCAACAACGAGGCGTGGAACATCGAGCGGTACGACCAGGTCGAGCGCTTCGACGGCCGCCTGGTGGGCGTCGAGCTGCCCGGATGCAGCTATGAGCTGGTGGGCCGGGGGCTGGGGGCGCACGCCGAACGGGTGGAGCGGTTCGAGGACCTGGCGCCGGCTTTCGCGCGCGCGCTGGAGAACGCGCCAGCCGTGCTGGAGGTGATGGTCACCCGGGACGCACGGTCTCCCGACTTCGCCAGCGGCCTGGCGATCGTCCCGCCTCGGCAGGCATTGCTCGCCTGGAACGACGCTGAGCAGTCGCTGCGTGCCTGAGGCCGGCCTCCTGCCCACGCTGTCCCTTGTCCTGACCCCGCCACCGCGTTATGGTCCTACCATTCCCCTTACCTGCTTGGAGCTCCGATGCCGGACGAGATGAACAGCGACCAGCCCATCCGCGTCATGATGGCCAAGGTGGGGCTGGACGGCCACGACCGCGGCGTCAAGGTCGTTGCCCGCACCCTGCGCGACGCCGGCATGGAGGTGATCTACACCGGACTGCACCAGACGCCGGAGCAGGTGGTCGAGGCCGCCATCCAGGAGGACGTGGACGTGCTGGGCATCAGCCTGCTGTCCGGCGCCCACATGTCGATCTTCACCCGTATCTTCGCGCTCCTGGAAGACCATCCCGGCTACCGCTTCCAGTTGCTCGCCGGCGGGGTCATGCCGGACGAGGACGAGGTGGCCCTGAAGGAGATGGGCGTCTGGGCAGTCCTCGGGCAGGACACCCCGCCCGAGGTGGTCATCGACACCGTCCGCCGGAGCGTGGAGGCGCGTTCCGGGGCGGGCGCATGAGCGGCCCGGAGCAGTGGCACTGGCCGCCGCGTTACGACGAGGGCTACCTACCCGCTGAGGGTCAGCGCTACTGGTTCCCCGAGCGGGAGACCATGCCCGAGAGCGACCGCGAGCCGCTGATCCTGGGCCGGATCCAGCAGCTGATGGCCTACGCCTGGGAGAGGTCGCCCTTCTACCGCGAGAGGTGGTCGGAGGCCGGGGTGCATCCCAGCCACGTCAAGACGCTCGAGGACTTCGAAAAGGTGCCCGTCCTGCGCAAGGACGAGCTGCGCACCGAGCAGGCGGCGTACCCGCCCTTCGGCCGGTACGTCTGCGTGCCGGACGACGAGGTCAAGCACGTGCACGGGACGTCGGGCACGACGGGCAGGCCGACGACGTTCGGCATCTCCGAGCCGGACTGGCGGGCCATCGCCAACGCGCACGCCCGGGCCATGTGGGGCATGGGCCTGCGGCCGTCGGACACCGTGTTCGTCGGCTCGTTCTTCAGCCTGTACCTGGGCTCGTGGGGCGCCCTCATCGGCGCCGAGCGGCTGGGCGCGCGGGTGTTCCCCTTCGGCGCGGGTGTCGCCGGGCAGACCCAGCGCGCCGTCAACTGGATGCTGCAGATGCGACCCTCGGCGTTCTACGGAACGCCCTCCTACGCGCTGCGCATCGCCGAGGTGGCCGCGGACTCCGGCGTCGACCCGCGTGACTTCGGCCTGCGCACCATGTTCTTCGGCGGCGAGCCCGGGGCCTCGGTGCCGAGCATCCGGAAGCGGCTCGAGGAAGCCTACGGGGCCCGGGTGCTCGACTCCGGCAGCATGGCCGAGGTCACTCCCTGGATGAACCTCAGCGAGAGCGAGAGCAGCCAGGGGATGCTCTGCTGGCAGGACGTCGTCTACACCGAGGTCGTGAGCCCGACGTCGCTCGCGCGGGTCCCGTACGGGTCCGAGGGCACGCCGGTGTACACGACCCTTGAGCGCACCAGCCAGCCGATGATCCGGCTGCTGTCCAACGACCTCACCCGGTGGGAGGCTCCCTCCAGCCCGTGCGGGCGCACCTACCCGGTGCTGCCCCGCGGCATCTACGGACGCATCGACGATATGTTCACCGTCCGCGGCGAGAACATCTACCCGAGTGCCATCGACGACGTGCTCATCGCCGCACCCGGCTACGGCGGCGAGCACCGCATCGTCATCTCCCGCACCGGCAGCATGGACGAGCTGTCCGTCCAGGTCGAGCACGACGACGCCGTCGCCATGGGCGGCGACAGCGCCGTGACGGCCTGGTGCGGAGAGCTCGGCGAGCGGCTGCGCACCGTGCTGGGGGTCTCCGCGAAGGTACGGCCGGTACCGCGCGGCTTGTTCGAGCGCACCGACCTCAAGGCCCGCCGCGTGATCGACGAGCGCGAGCACACGACCCGGGTCGACGTCGACTCCGCCCGTGGCTAGCGTCACCGCGCCCGACCTCGTCAGCGGGGTCCTGGCGGGTGATGTGGGCGCCACCGCACGTATGATCACCCTGGTCGAGCGCCGCTCGCCGGAGCTGGAGCAGCACCTGCAACCGCTCTACCGGGCCGCCCGCTCCGCCCACGTCATCGGCGTGACCGGACCTGCTGGCAGCGGCAAGAGCACGCTCGTCTCGGCCCTGGCGATGGAGTACCGCCGGCAGGACCTGACCGTCGGCATCCTCGCCGTCGACCCGTCGAGCGTGTTCACCGGTGGCGCCATCCTCGGCGACCGCATCCGGATGGGCGGTCTGTCCGGCGACCCGGGCATCTTCATCCGCTCCATGGCCACCCGCGGCGCCATGGGCGGCCTGGCCCGTGCGGCACTGGACGCCGTGACCGTCCTGCAGGCGGCCGGCAAGGACGTCGTGATCGTCGAGACGGTGGGCGTCGGCCAGGCAGAGGTCGACATCGTCGGCCTCGCCCAGACCATCGCCGTCGTCAGCGTCCCCGGGCTGGGAGACAGCGTGCAGGCACTCAAGGCCGGGCTGCTCGAGATCGCCGACGTCCACATCGTCAACAAGTCCGACCGCGACGGCGCGAGCCGGACGGCAGCCGAGCTGCGCGAGATGCTGCGCCTGTCAAAGCGACAGGTCGGGCAGTGGAACGTGCCGGTCCAGCTCGCCTCCTCTGCCAAGGAGGAGGGCCTGGCGGAGGTTCTCGACGCCTTCGCCCGACACCGCGAGTGGATGCAGAGATCCGGCGAGCTCGAGCGACGGCTGCGCCGCAACGCTTCGGCCCGCATCCGCTGGGCCGCCACCGACCTGGTGGAGCGGCGCCTCGACGACCGCCAGCCGATGTTCGCCCGAGCCGTCGACGCGGTCCTTGAGCACACGTCCGACCCCCTGACCGAGGCTCGACGCCTCGTCGACGCACTGATCTGAGAGGACATGCACATGTCTGAAAACAATGGCGACCAGCGTCGAGACGAGCTCGTCGACGCGGCGACGCGCGCCCGCCGGGAACAGGAGCTGCGGGAGTGGGAGAGAAACGAGCTCGCCGCCTTCACCGCCCGTGCGCCCGAGTCGAAGCAGGACTACTTCAGCGGGTCGGGGCTGCCCGTCAAGCGGGTGTACACGCCGGCCGACCTGCCGGCCGATTGGGAGGACATCGGCCTGCCAGGCAGGTTCCCGTACACCCGCGGGCCCTACCCCACGATGTACCGCGGGCGCACGTGGACGATGCGGCAGATCGCCGGGTTCGGGCAGGCGGAGGAGACCAACGCCCGCTTCCAGTACCTCATCGCCAACGGCATGAGCGGGCTGTCGGTCGACTTCGACATGCCGACGCTCATGGGCTACGACTCCGATGATCCGATGAGCATCGGCGAGGTCGGCCGCGAGGGTGTCGCGGTCGACATCCTGCCGGACATGGAGGCGCTGTTCGACGGCATCGACCTCGAGCAGATCAGCGTCTCGATGACGATTAACCCGTCGGCCTGGATCCTGCTCGCGATGTACATCGCGGTGGCCGAGGATCGCGGCTACGACCTCAACAAGCTCTCCGGGACCATCCAGAACGACATCCTGAAGGAGTACATCGCGCAGAAGGAGTGGATCTTCCCGATCCGCCCGAGCGTGCGCATCGTCCGCGACACCATCGCCTACTGCGCCAAGAACATGGCGCGGTACAACCCCATCAACATCAGCGGGTACCACATCAGCGAGGCCGGCTCCACCGCCGTGCAGGAGGTGGCCTTCACCATGGCAGTGACCCGCGCCTACGTCGAGGAGGTCGTGGCCAGCGGCGTGCCGGTGGACGAGTTCGCCTCCAGGCTGTCGTTCTTCTTCGTCTCGCAGGCCGACTTCTTCGAGGAGATCGCGAAGTTCCGGGCAGTGCGCCGCTACTACGCGCGCATGATGCGGGACCGCTTCGGTGCCACTAAGCCGGAGGCCATGCGCCTGCGCTTCCACACCCAGACCGCCGCCGCCACGCTCACCAAGCCCCAGCCGCTCAACAACATCGCCCGCACGACGCTGCAGGCGCTGTCCGCGGTCCTGGGCGGCACCCAGTCGCTGCACACCAACGGTCTGGACGAGGCGTACACGATCCCGTCCGAGCTGGCCATGAAGGTCGCGCTGCGGACCCAGCAGATCATCGCCGACGAGACCAACATCCCGAACGTGATCGACCCGCTCGCCGGCTCGTACTACGTCGAGAACCTGACCTCGCAGATCGAGCAGAAGATCGACGAGGTGATGGAGAAGGTCGAGGCGATGGGCGGCGTCATCGCGGCGATCGAGGAGGGCTACTTCCAGCGCGAGATCGCCGACAGCGCCTACGAGTTCGCCATGCGCAAGGGGACCGGGGACCGGCCGGTCATCGGCGTCAACCGCTATGTCGACGAGGGCGGCGATCAGAAGGTCGAGGTCCACCAGCTCGACCCCGAGTCTGAGCAGCGCCAGATCCTGCGCCTGAAGCAGACCCGCGAGGCCCGTGACCAGAAGCGCGCCCAGGCGGCCATGGAGGCGCTGGTGGAGGGCGCCAAGGACCCCGACGTGAACCTCATGCCGCTCACCATCGAGGCCGTCCGGGCACACCTGTCGATGGGCGAGATTACCGGAGCACTGCGCGAGGTCTTCGGCTCGTACAAGGAGACGCCGGTCTTCTGACGCTGCCGGCCCCGCGCCGTCGACACCCGGCGCGGGGCCGTCGGGCATTGACCTGCGGGCCTCGACTGGTTATCGTCAGTATCCAGTATCCAGTATCCAGTATCCAGTATCGCGCAGCCAGGGAGTGCAGCCATGCCGCAGACCATCGCCGGGCCGGTCACGCCGGTCGCCGGAGCGGCGCAGGCTGCCCCGGCGTTCCGGACGGCGTCGGGTATCCCGGTCGCGCCGCTCTACGACGCCCGGTCCCAGCTGGATTGGGACCCCGCGCAGAAGCTGGGGAGCCCGGGTGAGTACCCGTACACCCGCGGGCCCCACCCGACGATGTACCGCACCCGTCCATGGACCCGCCGTCAGGTCGTCGGCCTGGGCACCGCCGTCGAGACCAACGCGCGCAACAAGTACGTGCTCGCGCACGGGCAGACCGGGATCTCGAACGACTACGACGTCCCGACCCTGATCGGTCTGGACTCCGACGACCTCCGCGCCAAGGGTGAGGTCGGCCGCACGGGCGTGGCAATCGACACGCTGCGCGACATGCACGACCTGTTCGACGGCATCGACCTCGAGGGCATCAGCGTCTCGATGACGATCAACCACCCGGCGTTCGTGCTCGTCGCGCAGTACGTGGCCGCGGCGCAGGAACGTGGCTTCCGCCTCGACCGGTTGGGCGGCACCGTCCAGAACGACCCGCTCAAGGACTTCTACGCCCAGAAGACCTACATCTTCCCGCCCGCGCCTTCGGTGAAGCTGTCCTGCGACCTCATCGAGTACTGCACGCGCCACATGCCTCGCTGGAACGGCATCAGCCTGAACGGCTACAACATCCGCGAGGCCGGCTCGACGGCCGATCAGGAGCTGGCCTTCACCTTCGCCCACGCGATCGCCTACATCGAGGACCTGCTCGGGCGGGGCCTGGACATCGACACGATCACCGGGCGCTTCTCGTTCATCTTCAACGTCCACAACGACTTCCTCGAGGAGATCGCGAAGCTGCGGGCCGCGCGCCGGATGTGGGCCCACCTGCTGCACGAGCGCTTCGGTGCCGACCCGTCCCGGACGAAGCTACGTATGCACGTCCAGACCGGCGGCAGCACGATGACCTACCAGCAGCCCGAGGTGAACCTGATCCGCGGGGCCCTCCAGAGCATGGCGGGCGCCCTCGGCGGGGTGCAGTCCATGGCCGTCTCCTGCTTCGACGAGGCCTACTCCATCCCGTCCGAGAAGGCTCAGCGGCTGTCGCTGCGCACGCAGCAGGTCGTGGCGCACGAGAGCGGTGTGACCAACGTGGTGGACCCGCTGGCCGGCTCCTACTACGTCGAGAGCCTGACCGACGAGGTGGAGCGTCGCGCTCATGAATGGCTCGCCAAGGTCGACGAGCAGGGGGGTGCGATCTCGGCCGTCGAGTCGGGCTGGCTCGAGCAGGTCATCTCCGACACCGCACACGTGCAGCAGCTCGAGATCATGTCGAACCAGCGCGTCGTGGTCGGCGTGAACGAGTACCTCGACCACGAGGGCGAGCAGGACATCGAGACCTTCCGGGTCGACGAGGCGTCCGAGGTCGAGCAGGTGCGCCGGCTGCAGGAGGTCAAGCAGTTCAGGTCTGACGGGGACGTCGCGCAGAGCCTCGAGCGGGTGCAGGAAGCCGTGGCCTCCGGCGAGAACGTCATGCCTCACGTGATCGCCGCTGTCCAGGCCTACGCCACCCAGGGGGAGATCATCAGCAAGGTGATCTCCGTCTGCGGTGAGCACACCGCGCCAGCCATCTACTGACGGAGGTCCTCGTGATCCGTGTACTGCTCGCCAAGCCAGGCATCGACGGGCACGACGTCGGTGTGAAGATCGTCGCGCGGGCGCTGCGTGACGCCGGGATGGAGGTCATCTACACCGGCCTGCGGAGCACCATCCCCGACGTCGCGCGGGCTGCCGTGCAGGAGGACGCCCAGGTCGTCGGCGTCTCCAACTTGTCCGCGCAGCACGTCGCGATGATGTGCGAGCTGAAGGCGGAGATGGCGCAGGCGGGGGGCGAGGACATCCTGCTGATCGCCGGCGGGAGCCTGCTGCAGCAGGACATCACGGCCCTGCGCGAGATGGGCATCGACGGCTGCTTCCCCCCTGGCACCAACACCTCGGAGATCATCTCGTTCATCCGCGACCGGGTGCCGGCCGAGACGGCGACCGCATGAGCGGTCGGCTCGCACGCGCCCGCACGCCCTGCGTGGGGTGAGGGTCCTCCCGCGGGGGGTGCAGGGCGCCGGAGGACCGCGCGCAGACGACGGCTGGGTGCGGGGCGCCGTCGCCATCAGCCCGCTGCTGGTCGGCATCGTGCCGTTCGGCATCGTGGCCGGCGTCACCGGCGTCGAGAACGGCGCGAGCCCCGCTGAGGCCATCGCCTTCTCGCTGCTGGCGTTCGCCATCGCTTCGCAGATCGCGGCGTTCGAGCTGCTCGGCAGCGGCGCACCGCTGGCCGTCGTCATCGGCACCGGCGTGATGATCAACCTCCGCTTCGTCATGTACTCGGCCTCGCTGGCTCCCTACCTCGTCGGCGAGCCGACCCGGCGGCGCCTGCTCGGCGCCTACCTGCTCACCGACCACGCCTACGCCGTGGCGCTTGGCCGGTACGCCGAGCGTCCGCCGCCGCGGTCACGCGCGGCCTACTACCTGGGCGCGGCGATCGCGTTCTGGCTCGCCTGCCAGGTGGCCACCGTCGCCGGGGCACTGCTGGGGACGCGGGTGCCGGAGCAGGTCCCGCTCGAGGTGGTGGCTCCCCTGACGTTCCTCGCACTGCTCGTCCCCACCATGGTCGACCGCCCGGGCGTGACCGCGGCAGTGGTGGGCGCCGCCGTCGCCACGGCGGCCTACGACGCGCCGGGCGGGCTCGGCATGCTGACCGGTGCGCTCATCGGGGCGGTCGCGGGCGCGGCCGTCAGCCGACGGAACAGTGCGCGGGCGGGCAGGCGATGACGCACTCGCCCACGACGATCTGGATCATGATCGTCTCTGTCTCTGTCGCGGCACTGGTCACCCGTGGCCTGTTCCTGGTGCCCCGCACCACCTGGGATCCCCCGCCGCTCGTGGCCGAGATGCTGCGCCTCCTCCCGCCGGCCGCCTTCGCCGGCCTGGCCGTCCCCGCGCTGCTCCGGCCCGCTGGCAGTCTGGACCTGGTCTCACCCGGCATGATCGCCGCAGTGCTGGCCCTGGTCGTGGCTTGGCGCACCCGCAGCATCGCCGCGACGCTCGGCGTGGGTCTGGTGTCGGTGCTCGCCCTCGAACAGCTTTTTCGGTTGGCATGACGCGCTCGGCCCACACTGTCAGAGGAGAGTCATGACGACGACCGACACCTCCGCGCTCGCCTCGCCACTGCAGCAGGTCGCCCTGCACGAGCCCTGGTCGGTGCGCGGCGAGGTCCGCGAGCGCATTCGCCGCGCCATCGCACTGCAGCAGCTGCCGGCCGGGGCGCGGCTCAACCAGGAGCAGCTGGCGCGCCAGCTCGGGGTCAGCCGCATGCCGGTCCGCGACGCGATCAACGACCTCATCGCCGAGGATCTCGTCACGACGCTGCCCAGCGGTGGCGCGGTGGTGCGCGACCTCACCGCTGCCGACCTGCGCGCGGTCTACGACGTGCGACTCGCCCTCGAGCTGCCGGCGGTGCACCTGGTCGCGCGCGGCGGTCAGGGTCAGTGGCGGGAGGAGCTCGCCGAGATCCTGACCGCCCAACGGGCGCTGGCCCAGGCCGACGAGCGGGAGGAGCTGCACCGGCTCGACCGCGACTTCCACTGGGCGATTTACCGCGCGACCGGCAATCGCTTCCTCGGCCGAGCCCTCACCCCGGTGTGGTCGCACATCAGCCGGGCCATGTTCCGGCTGCTGGCGGTTGAGTCCTACGCCGACATCGCATGGGCAGAGCACTCGGCCATCACCGAGGCTCTCCTGGCCGGTGACGGCGACGGTGCCGCCGGCTTGATGGAGCAGCACGTCCGCAACGGCGCGGACCGCCTGCTGCAGGTCATGGACACCGGGCGCGCAGGCGCCGGCACATGAGTCGTGTCGTACGCGCTCGCTCAGCTCTGCCGGCTCGCCATGCTGCCGTAGAAGCCGCGGATGTGCGCCTCGACCAGCGCCGCGGCCAGGTCCTTGTCGTCGTCCCGCATCGCGTTGGCGATCGCCTGGTGCTCCGCGCGGAGCTTGTCGGCCATCGGCGGCCAGTCCTCGAGCCGTTCACTGGTCGCGACCATCTCGCGCTGAACGGCATCGCGTAGCGCCTGCATCAGCGCGTGCAGCAGCGGGTTGCCCGAGGCCTGGCTAACGGCGATGTGAAACTGGGTGTCGACGACGTTGAATTGCGCCGGGCTCAGGTCGGTGTCTGCCATCTCCTCGACCAGCAGCTGCAGGCGTCGGTCTGCCTCCACGCTGAGCTTGCCGGCTGACTGGCGCACGGCCTGGATCTCCAGCTGCACCCGCACCTCGACCAGGTCAGCGAGGGAGAAGTGCGCCAGCGCCAGGTGCAGCCGCAGCAGGCTGCTGAGTGCGCCGCTTGGGCCGCCGGTGATGATGCACCCCGAGTTCGGGCCGCGGCCGGGACCGCGGGCGACTATCCCCATGGACTCGAGTGCCCGGAGCGCTTCCCGCACCGACGTCCGACTGACGCCGAGCAGCGAGGCCAGCTCGCGCTCGCCTGGCAGTCGGTCGCCGGCTCTGAGGCTGCCTTCCAGGATCTGCTGCTCGATCAGGGCCAGCACGCGTCGGTGGGTCCGGTCGTGCTCGTCCGCCGTCGCGGCCGTCGACGGCGAGGCCGCCCCCCAGTCGATCCGCTGCCGGCGGACCACGCCGAGCTCGCCCGTCCCGGGCGGCATCAGCACCACCTCCTCTCAGCTCCTCGCGTAGTGGTAGAAGCCGCGCCCCGTCTTGCGGCCGAGCAGTCCGGCGTCGACCATCCGCAGCAGCATGGGCGGCGGCGAGTAGAGCGGCTCCTTGAACTCGACGTACAGGGACTCGGCGATGGAGGACAAGGTGTCGAGCCCAATCAGGTCGGCCAGCTGCAGCGGCCCCATCGGGTGCGCGCAGCCCCGCACCATGCCGGCGTCGATGTCCTCCGCGGACGCGAACCCCGACTCGAGCATGCGGATCGACGAGAGCAGGTAGGGGACCAGCAGCGCGTTCACAATGAACCCGGCCCGATCGGGTGAGCGGATCACGGCCTTGCCGAGCTCCTGGGTGGAGATCCGGTGCACGTCCTGCACCGTCTGCTCGGAGGTGAGCATCGACGGCACGATCTCGACCAGAGGCAGGACGGGGACGGGGTTGAAGAAGTGCAGCCCGACGACGCGTTCCGGGCGGCGGGTCACGCTGCCGAGCTTCATGATCGGGATGGAGGAGGTGTTGGTCGCCAGGATGGCGTCCTCACGCTGGACCACCTGGTCGAGCCGTCCGAACATCTGCGTCTTGAGCTGCTCGTCCTCGGTGGCGGCCTCGATCACGAGCCCGACGTCGTGCAGGGCCTCAAGATCGGTGCCGACCGTCACACTAGCCAACGCGTCCTCGGCGACCTGCGCGTCCAGCTTGCCCTTGCTCACCGCCCGCTCCAGGGAGGACTCGACCCGCGCCCTGCCACGGGCCGCGGCTGCCTCGTCGACCTCGTGCACGAGGACGAGGCGCCCGGCTCGGGCGAACACCTCGGCGATGCCGGAGCCCATGAGGCCGCAGCCGATGACACCCACCGTGGGCTGCGTCACTCGTCCTCCTCAGCGCTGTGTGCGGTGCCCGGCGTTCTGGCCTGCCGAACCGTCAGGCTACGCCGCCGGAGGGCTCAGGTCGAGAAAGGTCGGACCAAGATGCCCAATGCGGCGCCCGCCGTGACATGGTCCTCTGAGCCGACCCCAACCGGACCCGGAGAGCTGCGTGCCCAGAGCCAGAGACATCCAGCGGCCGGGAGGTCCCAAGCCGCTGCACACCGCGTACGAAGACTCCCGCGGCCGCGTGCTGGTCGCCGACTCTATGAGCTACTTCGACGCCCGTGTCGCCCCGACCGACGTCCTGGTGTGCGGCTCGTTCGCCGGGGCGCGCATCGCCGACCAGCTCGGGCTCTGCTGGGGCCCGAGGGCGCTGATCGGCCATGCGTGCGGGATCGGAAAGGACGAGGCGGGCATCAGCGGCCTGGAGCTCTGCCAGCGGCTGGGCGTGCCGATGGCGGCCGTCGAGACGATGTCGGCGCGGATCTCGGACGGGGTCTCCGTCCACGACGTCGGTGTCATCGGCCACGCGAACAAGGCCGCCCAGGCGCTGGGGGTGCGGGTCGGCCAGCCGACCGCTGAAGCCGCGCAGCGCATGCTCGACGCACCTCCAGGGACCCCGCTGGAGTCCGACGTGACCGAGTCACCGGTCGACACGCTGTATGAGGGTGCGCTGGGGGCGGTCCTGGCCGTCTGGAACCCACTGCTGCTGCTCGAGCACGGGACACGGCCGCACGACGTCCTGTGCATCGGGCTGCACTCGGGCAAGGTCATGGCCGAGTGGTCGGTTGCGGTCGCGCCGCGTGGCGTGATCGGCAACGACGGCGGCATGGGCAAGGACCGCAGTGGCGTCGCGGGGTTGGACGCGCTGCAACGGGACGGTATCGCTGGTGCGTCGGTCGCCGCGATGTCCGCGCGCATCGGGGATGCCCTGAGCACCTACCAGAACGGGATCGTCTCGGCTGCGAACGACCTCGCGCTCGTGCGCGGCGTGACGCTGGGCATGCCGGCGTGCCAGGCCGCGCGGCTCCTGCTCGAGGACGGGCGGGACGCATGACCGACCGCTGGCTCGAGGACTACGTGGTCGGCGAGGTGCAGGAGTTCGGCCCGATCCTGGTCGAGGAGGGCGACGTCGTTGACTTCGCGCAGCGCTTTGACGCCCAGCCGTTCCACGTCGACCGCGAGGCCGCAGGCGCCGGGCCGCTCGGTGGTCTGATCGCCAGCGGGTGGCACACGGTGGCGCTGATGATCAGCCTGTTCGCGACAGAGTACCTGTCGCCGGTGTCGAGCCTTCCCTCTCCCGGTGCCGACGAGCTGCGCTGGTTCCGACCGGTGCGACCGGGTCAGTCGCTGGTGCTGCGCACGACCGTCGCCGAGGCACGCCCGTCGCGCAGCAAGCCCGACCGCGGTACGGTGCGCACCCGTCTCGAGGGGCTCGTGTCAGGTGAGGTCGTCTGCAGCCTCGTGCTGACGAACCTGATCCGCAGCCGTCCCCGCTGCTGAGCGAACAGCGGCCGCCATGAGCTCCACCGGTGTGCGGCCTGCCACAGCGCCTTGCAGGGCGGCTGTCCAGCACCAACAGCACGAAAGCCGTGAGCGCGTCCGCCGTCTCCGCCGGCGTACCTGACCATGGTGGTCAGTCAGAGCCGGAATCCAGAGGCCCTTCACGTGGAGCGTGTGTGGTATGACCACACCGTGGGATCGTCAACCTCCGCGGATCGCGACCTTCAAGGATGGAGCCGTCGGGCCAACGTGTCCGCGCGACCAAGCCTGGAAGTGCCCCGCGGCCCGAACATCTCGCCCATGACGTTCGTGTGGGCGTCACCAGCACCCAGACACCACCCCTCCCTGGCGAAGGAGCAGAGATGACTAGTTCCCAACGACCCCCCAATTCACCCGCCGACGACGAAGCCGCGATCATTCTTGACGACGATGGCGGCGGCCCGGCGGTGGCGACGGGCACGCCTCGGGAGAAGGCAGAGCACAAGCCGGCCGCCGTGCAGGACAGCGCCTCGGCGCAGAGGCCCGCCGTCGGGGAGACCGCGGAGAGGTAGACGGTGCATCGGTGACCACGCACGTGAAGGAGCCGCCGCTCGTCGAATAGGCGATTTGGCCGCCAACTCCTGATGGTCAGCAACGGGCGGTCGCAGGTCGACCCGGGTACCCCGATTGCACCAAGATGACCCGGACGGGGCCACGGACGTACCGGCGCCCACCTGCCTCAGCTGCGGCGGCGTGAAGGCACCTCGTTGAGAAGGAGCAGAGGCGATTCCCGAAGATGCGACGCAGGAATCCGCCGGTGCCCTGCCTCCGGTTCAGCCAGTGACGGATGCGCAACTCGCGCGTCCTACGATGAAGCTTGTCATTTCGGTGGCAGAGAGCGCATGGAGGGGAACGATTTACCCCACGCAGAGCAACCGAGGTGCGCGACAGACGTTCGCATCGCCTGATGAGCTGTTGCGCGCTGTCGCGTTTCTCACGGGATGGCAGTCCTCGTACGCCACGGACCGGTCGGTGGGGCGGGAAGAGGCCAGCGACTAGGGCGTGTCTCGGTAGTCACCTGAGCCAGTCCACGATCGCTGCAAGGATGACTCCGCCTCGGAAGACGACGGCGAGCTTGTCGTAGCGGCTGGCAAGACCGCGCCAGTTCTTCATGCGGTTGAAGAAGCGTTCGACGACGTTGCGGCCCTTGTAGTCCTCGACGTCGTAGCTGACCGGACGCCCTCCCGCGGCGCCCTTGCGCTTGCGGTTGGCGACCTGGTCGGCCGGTTCGGGGATGACCGCGGTGATCCCTCGCGAGCGCAGCAGCGCCCGCTTGCCGCGGGAGGAGTACGCCGCAGTCGATGGAGTCTTCCACGGGTTCCGGCCAAGGCAGTCGTTGGGTAGGGCGCCATCCTCATGCTCGTCGTCCTGGCTAGGGCGGTACACGGCCCAACTGTTGGCGCCGCCCGTAACGCGGTCGACACGCCGACAGCGGCTCGGACTGATGCTCAGTCCGTAGGCGACGGATGGCGGCGGGCGCTGACGTGCTCCAAGGCCAGTGTTTGCAGTGCCAATGAGGATTGTCAAGTACTAACGGCGTTCGCGTCTGCGTGTCGCGGCAGGAACATCAGCCGGCCGCGGCATCCGAATGCGGGAGCCTGGGTGACCACCACGTGCGCGAGCACGTCGTCCTCGATCGTGCAGCCGTGCAGCACGGCTGCAC
>Ga0247713_1000585_pt1 | contig 21360 bp, 24 predicted proteins | sample 21E_NmetaG_FD_189936 | JGI IMG/M metagenome (GOLD analysis project Ga0247713, IMG submission 189936) | Soil microbial communities from hillslope of Landscape Evolution Observatory, University of Arizona, Oracle, AZ, United States - 2-1-E_N | ecosystem: Engineered > Artificial ecosystem >... | reverse complement strand
CTATCAGAGTGTGGGCAAAACCCCGTCCAGGAGGGCGCCCCTCGAACACTGACCGTGACAGCGACCCGGGCAGGGGGGTCATTTTTCATCTGCCGCAGGGGGGTCAATTTTCGGCCGCCGTTGACAGCCTTGAGCACTGATGATGCCCTGTACCGCTTCCGCCTGCGTGTCTTCGCCCTGGCCGAGGAGCTCGGCAACGCCCGGGCCGCCTGTCGGGCCATGGGGATTCACCCCTCCACCTACTACCGCTTGCGCCGCCAGATGCTGCGCTTCGGCCCGGAGATCCTCCGGCCCCGGGAGCGGCGTGGCCCTCGCATGCCCAACGCCACCAGTTCCCTGATCGAACAGCGGGTGCTGGCCTTCGCTTCACCCCCCCGCAACCCCTCGGCCCGCTTCACCTCCTCCCTGGCCCATCGGGTGGCCGCCGACCTGGCCCGGCGGGGCTGGCGCCTGGGGCGGGTCATGACCGACAACGCCAGTGAGTCCGCTCGGGTGATTTCCAGGGCGAGATCACTGGGCGCCCACCACGTCTTCATCCGCGCCGACCGGCCCCGGACCAACGGCTGTGTGGAGCGGGTACAGCGCACCGTGCTCGACGAGTGCTGGAAGCCGGCCTTCGCCCGCTACCTCATCCCCAAGTACACCGGGCTGCGCATCGACTTGGACCGTTACGTCGAGTACTACAACACCGACCGGGCCCACACCGGGCGCTGGACTCGAGGACGGACGCCGGAGGCCGTCTTGGGGAAGGAGAAGATGTGGTCGCGCTGATGTCAGGGCTCGCTGCATCTTGGGGAGAGTGCAGATTAGGGCCTCAGAGCGCCACTGGCCGGTGATTGTGCGGGCCCGTCGTTCGGAGACCCTGAAGCGGTCCATGAGGGCCACGGCCCCGCTCGGCGGGCATTTCGACTTCGAGCTGGCGCAGGCGCTTAGCCTTGTCGAGCTTCATGCCTCCGTACTGGACCCGCCAGCGGTCCACGTGCTCTCGGCGATCTCGAGGTGGCGGACCACCTCGAAAATGTCCTTGCCCCGTTCAGCAGGTTGACGTCTGGCCGCCACTGGCCGTTCTACGGGAGAACCGGGCAATCCTCATCTTCCGTCCCGGCTCGAGTGCATACTGTATTCCTTGTGGCATCCACGTGGTCCGGATGCTCATCTGGCACCACCCACCGCCCTTGAAGCCATCGTATCTTGGAGAACCCCGCAGTCGCCCGCGGGAGCACTAGTCCATCGGGAACACTATTTTTGCACTCAATAACCGTGAATGGCAATTCGCATAGATCGCCGATACGCACTATCCTGCTGTCGATCGTCACCCGCGATCCGCAGTCGAACAGGAGCGCCGAGCGAGCGTAGGAGACGACGTGCTGCACTGGAAAGTCTTCCAAATCGATAACACCGATAAAGCGCCGAGCTTTTGACGTATGCCAACCTCGTCGATGCTTCGCTTCGATCCACCACTCATGGCAGTTGTACGACCGCAGCCTGCCACGGAGTCCCCGGGTCTCAAGATACGCGGTCGTAACCTGGTAGTGTTCGCTCGAGACGACGCGCACGGCGAGTTGTCGCTCGAGATGAGCGGGTGTCGCGACGAGATGCCTCGTCTCAAGCCGGCTCATCACTTCCTGGACTGAGTCTTGGACTAGGTCGGACTGCAGGAGTACCCGGCATAGCTGTGCGAGATCTTCCGAGGCGTCGCCATTGGGTGACTGCCGACCAGTCCTAGAGACCATGCGTCCGGCAGCCCTCGGCCAAGACTCCTGGAGCATTGTAGACTCTGAAGCGCTGCTCCATAGCGTAGCTCCTCATGATCGTAGACAGCAAAGGCACGACTAGCCCCGTCAGCGGGAAGCGCATGGTCCGTTCAGGTTCTGTTATTCCGGTGACGATGTAACTGCAGTGCGTGGTCCCATCATAGCACTGACTTTGGAATGACTCGTTGGGACATTGGGTCGGCTGGCATCGAGCGTTAAGCCGGCAGGGGTGCAGGTCCTTACCAGCCTCGGCACCCCAAGATCATCCTCGACTCTGTTCACGCCTCTACGGCCGTCCTAGAGGCTGCTTCCGATCCATGGACCACTCCTAGACCGTGGCTAGACCTCTGAGTGAGATACCCCGCTGAGCTCTAGCCGGCGACAGGAAGGGTCTTGCCCCACTCGACCGGACCCGCGTTGTGGCCGTCGATGAAGCGCAGCGAGGGCAACCCCGACCACATCGGCCGGTGACTACCCGCGCCACCGCTAGTCAGGACGGATGCGCTCGAGGCTCTCAGGACGCCTTCCCGCGGGCGTCTCACTGAGACGTGGCGTCGACATGCGTGACGCACGCTGCACGTGAACCGACGAACCTCTGTGCCTGCCATCCCGCAGGGACTTCCTGTCGGAGAGGCCAGAGCGCCTGATGGCCCGATTCGTTGCGGACAATGACATATACCTCGTCGTCCTCTTCGAGGTCATCGACAACCCGATCGTCCTTGAACCGCGCCCGCAACGCTTGTCGGTCGATCTTCCCCACTGACGAGACGGGCAGGCTATCTGAGATGACGATCGAGCGGGGGACCATATACCCCGGTAATTCCGCCGACAGTATGTCTCGGACATGTGCGGAGTCGACGCTCGTGTCGGAACGGGTAATCACCGCGGCGAGTACGGTGCGACCGCCGCTCGCTTGGGCTATGACCACAGCCTCAGAGACACCGGCCACGCGGCGGAGGGCCTGCTCAACCTCACTCAGTTCCACTCTATAACCTCCGACCTTCACTTGGTCGTCGGTCCTCCCGATAACCTCGAAGTTTCCGTCCGGCCGTACTCGGCCTCGATCTCCAGAGCGATGCATGCGTGAGCCCGGGGGCCCCTCGGGATCCGGGACGAATCGATCAGCGGTGAGCCCGGGTCGCCGCACATAACCGGCACCAACTCCGAGCCCGCCGATACACAGTTCGCCGACCATTCCATCCGGAAGCCGCTCCAAGGCGGCGTTTCGCACGGAGATGCGGGTCCCCGCGACCGGTTGTCCTATGGGTACTCGTTGTTCATCCGCGAGCGACAGAGCCCTAGGAACGGTCCACGTCGCTGCGAAGGTCGTCGTCTCAGTCGGTCCATAGCCGTTGACCAGCATGCCGTCAAATCCGCTGGCCAGCACTTGTCGGATCGCCTGGGCGTTAGCCTGCTCGCCGCCGAAGATGACGGCCGATAGACCCAAAAGCCTGTGTGGCATGGTGAGGGCTAGGCTGTTGAAGAGCGGGGTGGTCAAGAACGCCACGGTTTCTGATTTGCCGGTCGCGGCAAGGATGTCGCGTACGCCGAACAGGGCAGATTCGTTGATGACTCGAAGTAAGCCGCCTGTCAACAAGGACCCCCACACCTCGAATGTTGCGGCATCGAAGGCTGGGTTCGAGATCTGAGCCATCGCCGTCGTGGGTCCGAGTGCGGCATAGTCGCAGCCTTCGACGAGGGCGGCGACCGCGGCACGCCGGATCGCTATCCCCTTTGGGCTACCAGTGGAGCCTGAGGTGTACGTGATGTATGCGAGGTCATTTGTCAAGCCGGTGTCGACGGGCTGTGCACCCGCGTCACCAAGACGCGCTCCACCGATATCAACGAACGTTGGCAGCTGTCGGCGAATACCGGGGGGCAGGTCACCGGTGCCAATCAGAACCGACGCTCCCGCCTCCTCAAGCACGCGAGCCGTCCTTGGAACCGGCTGTCGCGGGTCGATCGGGACGTACGGTGCGCCGCTCCGAAGCACACCCAGCCATGCCGTCGGCATCTCGGAGCGGTCTTCGACGTAGACGGCAACCGGGGACCCGGGGGCGACAGCAATGCGACGCAGATGACCGGCAAGCGCGGCAGACGCTCGATCGAGCTCGGCATACGTCGTCGTGGAGCCATCCGCGCCAATCACTGCGGGATCCGACGGACGAGCGCTCGCCTGCCGGGCGAACAGAGTCAATAGCGGATCGCTGAAGACGTCCACGGAGGGCTACCCGAGTGTGCCGTCGGGCAGGTACGGAGTTAGGGGGGCGGGGTGACCCCGCACCATCACGGGGCCCTGAGGCCGGATCTGGAGTCCGGCCGCAAGGAGCACCGGAATCGACCACTGTTGGGCCGCGGTTATTCTGCCGACCTGTAGCTCCCTGTCGTACGTCGTCGCCAGAGCGGCAGCCAGGAGGTGCGCGGCGGTCCGGGGGTCCAACGCCGCCAGTACCGTGACGCCCGAATCCCCGAAGACGACATATCCCCGTTCCTCGGCGACGAGGATCCGATCACCCTGGGCGAGAGCAAGGGCGAGATCCGCCGGACGTCCCGCGCCCCGTACGAGCCTGTCCACCGATGCCGTCCAGTCGAGGTCGGATTTGGCGCCACTACGAATGCCCGAAACCGTAAGGACGCTCCCGTCCTGGATGCGTCCACGAGCAGCGACCGCAGGGTGAAGCGCGAACCCGGCCGCGGCGTACACGCGTATGGCTCGCGGGTCCGGTGACGACATGATCAGGCCGGGCGAGTCCTCGGGCACCAAGGACACAGCCCGCCGGAAGAGGGCCCCGCCCAGTCCTTTGCTCTGGGCGGCTGGAATGACGAAGAGGTGGGCCAGAACCCACAGACCCTCTCGCGCGTGAGCTTGAGCCATGGCCACGATCGTCCCCTCGTCGTCGGCCACCCATGACCCCGCCTGGTCAGTGGCAAGGAAGAACGCAACCCGCCGTTCAGTCCAAGTTACAAGCTCATCCGTCCAAGTGGCTGCCGGTAGGTGGAGCCGACGGCGAAGATCGAGATCAGCCTCCCGCCAACAGCCCACGCTGCCTGGTACATCAGCAGCCTTCATCGGCCTGATCGTGATCGTGCCTTTCACTCTGTTATCGTAGGCGCGCCGCAATCTCACCCAACACCTCGACCATGGCGAGATCGTCGTGCGCCAAGTGCTGAAGCATGACCCGCCCTGCACCTATGTCCTCTAAGGCGCGCAGTTGCTCGACCGCTTCGTCGACGGTTCCAACTATCCATGCCCGACGCACCTTGGCAAGCCAATCTCGCTCAGAGGTAGGCGATCCCCTACGCTCGATCAGCGACCGTGCTCGGCGGATAACCTCCGCCTCATCCTGGGCTACCAAGCAGCCCGCCATCACGGAAAAAGTAACGGACTCTGGGTCTCGGCCCGCCCGCTCCCACGCCTCAATGACGCGCTTCCGACGCTCTCGACAGAGCTCTAGCGAGCGGAAGACCGTGTTGTACTCATCGGCCCAGCGAGCGGCCACCGCCAGGCTACGCACACCACCAGAGCCACCCACAATAAGGTTGGGATGGGGCCGCTGCACGGGCTTCGGCAGGGCGTCTAGACCGTCCAACTGATAATGCCGGCCGCGAAAGTCGAATGGCCCCGACTGCCAGGACCGGTGGACGATCTCGATCTGCTCCTCCAGCACCTGTAGGCGTACGTCGCTTGACGGAAACGGGAACCCGTAGGAGCGGTGCTCCGGCTCGTGCCAGCCTGCTCCCATGCCCAACTCCGCGCGGCCATCCGATACGTGATCCAACGTCACGACACACTTCGCGAGGACCGACGGATGACGGAAGGTAACCGGCGAGACTAGTGTTCCTAGCCGAATCCGCTCCGTCGCGTGAGCCAGCGCAGAAAGCACGCTCCATGCATCGAGCGATCCCCTATCAGGGCGGTGATCCACAGAAAGGTAGTGATCCGACCGGAACAACGCCTCCAGTCCCGCCCGCTCGCACGCACCTCCCAGTGCCAGCCACTGTTCCCATGACACATCCTCTTGACCCTCGATCATTAGGCTTAGTCGCATAGGAGGTCACCCCAAGCTCGAACCATGTCGTACGCCATCCCCAGTCTCACTCTTACGATCGCCGTGTTGGGCTCTGTTCCGCTGGAAACGCCGGCTGCCCCGGCGGGCGGCAGCGAATCCGGTTAGCAACAGATGTCCGAACCGGCACGCAGTGAACTGCATCCGGCGCCGGGGAACATTGCATGTAAAGTCCAGCAGGGACCGCGTGCCGTGGTGCGCCCGCCTCGGTGTAATATGGCTCGAGCTGAACCAGAAATTGTCGTAGGGGACTGGATTTGTCCTAGTATGGGGGCACTGAGTCTCGCTTTGAGAGAGTCCGCCGCCAATGTTGCAGCAACGTTCGTGTGATGTCCACGCCCAGCGGGGGTAAGCCACCAGTGATGCTCCAGGGGGCCACTGAGAGAGCTTCGGCGCTCCAGCGTCCGGCGGTCGATGAGCGGGATGGGAGCCTCGCATCTCGTTGACGGGGGACTCCTAAAGGACGCCATGCTGAGGGGTCCACTTCGCCATGGAATGCGAGAGCGTCGCGGCGGGATCGCGCACAGGCCATGTTCGGCTGTGGGTGAGCGACGACTTAGACGACACCGGACCTCAGTGAGAAGATCTCAAGAGCTTCCACGGCCCGTTGGTACTTGTTCCGCCGCTCCTGCCGCGCACCACGCTCGATCATAACCCGTACCAGCTCCACCATTGTCCGCTCGGCGTCCGCTTCCGACGTGGTTCGTCCATCGGCTTCGATCTCGGCATTGTCGAACTCAGCCGAATCCACCTGTGCTGAGACGTCGAGGAAGCCGGAACGAATGACCGGCCGAACGTCGAGGGTCCTGACGTCGATGCAGATTACTCTCTCCACTATGGCTATGATGTGATTACTCGAACGGTCATTGATGTCCCCGGGCCTGAGCGAGTACTCACGGCGGTATGAGATTAGATGAACGACTGGGACCAGTGGCGGGCGAGGGGCGTTACCTTGTCGCCCCTGTAGGTCGGTGACGTACTCGCATGCGCTCGCATAGGCCAACCCAGGCACCCTTCCATAGGCGAAGAGCAGAGCTTCGTCGATCGTCACGCTCGTGATCATTTGCGGTCGAGCTAGGAACCGCTGTTCTTCGAGCGGCCGTGGCTTGAAGTTGACGCTCCAACCCCTGTTGACTCGACGTTTGCGTAACCGCAACGAGCCACCGTCGTAGTAAAGGAGACCGTCAGGGGTATCGAAGTAGATGTCGAGAATACCGCGGTCACCGCCACGTACCAGCCGCCACCCTGACGGTAGTAGTGAACGGAGCGCAGAGAGAATCTCTACATCTTTCGGTGCGCAGTCGAACTTCCACTCACGCTCGATGTCATTCGACGCTTCCTTCATTCGCACTCCGCCTGGCCGTCGACGACGAACCGCCTGGGACAGAGTAGTCGAAACCTCCACGAATGCACGATAGGCTGCAGTAGCACGGGCACTGCACTCGGAGCAGTCCGGCAGATCGGGGGACGGCGGGATCGCGATGGAACCGAAGATCTTCGGGGTAGGCGCACACCGAACTGGTAGCACGAGCCTGATGGCGGCCCTTCGAGTGTTCGGATACCGTACGAGCCATTGGAAGGATAGGGCGGAGATTAGAGCGGACCTTGAGTCCCAGCGCTTTCGACTATCCCTTATGGAGCGGGTCGACGCAGTCAGTGATCTTCCGATCCCAACCTGGTATCGCCAGCTTGCTAAGGCCTTCCCAGAAGCTAAGTTCATCCTGACCGTTCGGGACACCGAGTCCTGGCTGAGGAGCGTCGAGCGTCATATGGCCAATCGTATGTTCGAGCAGGAGGAAAAGGAGTTCTATGGGCGGAGCAACTTCGACCGCGAACATTTTAGCGACCGTTTCGAGCGCCACAATGGTGAGGTCCTCCAGTACTTTGCCGGTAGCAGCGATCTCCTCGTGATGGATATTGTCGGCGGCGACGGATGGGAAGTACTCTGCCCATTTCTTGGTGTCAGCGTTCCAGGCCAGCGTAAGTTCCCGTGGAAATCCCGCGGAGAAAACTGCATATCTGAATAGCGGTGGCCGATTGAGTACTCGGACATTCCGCTTGTTGGTGGCGGTCGGAACTCGGCCAGAGGCCATCAAGCTCGCCCCAGTCATTAGCGCCCTCCGGACCGTTCCGGCGTTCAACGTACGGGTGATGGCAACCGGCCAACACCGTGAGATGCTGTCAAGCATGCTCGAAACCTTCGCCATCCATCCGGACGTGGAGCTCGGTGCCAGCGACGCCGAACCGAATATGAACCGCCTTGTCGCCCGTATAGTGGGACGATTCGACGAAGTTATCGACGCCGAGCAGCCGGACCTTGTCGTCGTGCAGGGCGACACGACGTCGGCATTCGCAGCAGCACTCGCCGCATTTCACGGCGGCATTCCGGTTGTGCACGTTGAGGCCGGAATCCGCAGCGGTGATCTCTTAGCGCCGTACCCGGAGGAGTCGAACCGGCGGATGATCAGGCAGATGGCGACGCTGCACCTAGCCCCGACCGCAGTCAATTGCGACAATCTTCGTGCGGAGGGTGTCGAGCGTTCGCACATCGTGATCACCGGTAATCCGGTGATCGACGCCCTGACGAGTGTCGTCGAAAGCCGAGAGTATAAGATGCGCGGCCCGGTGGCCTTGCCTAGAGGGGGTCAGCAGCTAGTCCTCGTTACGGCTCATCGACGGGAGTCTTGGGGCATTGGCTTGGCGGCCATCGCCCAAGCAGTGGTGGACGTCGCTCATGCTCGACCCGACGTCCAGTTCGTCACCCCCGTCCATCCGAACCCCCGCGTCCGGGAGCCCCTCCAGTTGGCTCTTGCCGATGCACCGAACATAGCGCTAACCGGCCCTCTGAGCTACCCCGTCTTCGTGCGCCTAATGCAGGTTGCCTACATGATTCTGACGGACAGCGGGGGTGTCCAGGAAGAAGCGCCAAGCATCGGAATACCCGTACTCGTCATGCGCGATACGACCGATCGTCCGGAAGCCATCGATGCCGGCGCCGCCCGCCTCGTCGGGACCGAACGGTACGGGATTGCGATGACGGCTCTGCGTCTACTCGATGACGCCTCCGAACACGCCAAGATGTCGCTCGTCCGCAACATCTACGGCGATGGGCGGGCCGCAAGCCGTACAGTTGCAGCGATCCAGCACTACCTCGGCCTAGGTCCACGGCCTGCTGAGTTCGAGCCGTATCACGCGGAGACGTCGCCGTCGGCATCCCTCCGGCGACGAGAGGCGGCGTTCGGCGAAGGTCTGGAAGCTGATTGGGACGAGGCCACTACAGGCTGTTGCGTCACGAATCAGCAAACTGGGTACCGTTCTTGGGAAGACCTATCGGAAGCGTCCGGGTCTATCGCTTGGTCTCGCGACGGCGGGCTCGGCTACCGGAAACAGTGACCACAGGTAGGCTAGCCATTGGTCGCCTTGCCACAGGTCATCCCGCACCCAAGGCTTGCGGTGACCGACGTAGTGCACAATTCGAGCGTCGCGGAGCAACCTACGGTTCCGGCACTGGCTCCAGCGAGTTCGGTACCAGTGGTTCGCCACATTCCAGATCGGATCCAATTGCATCCAGCGCCCGGCAACAACAGCGTTGAGAGCGTCCTGATCCATTCGCTTCGGCCGTCGGTCTGCGACATAGCGAGCGGCACGCTCTCCCACCCGCTCCTGGCGCCAGGCTCGCAAGTCGATCAGCAGCACTCCGGCGTTGAAGTATGGGAACAGGGGAGGAAGGCCAAGTTCGCGGACGTGCTCAAGTCCCCGCTCGCTCCCAAGGGTCGGAGCAGTGTACTCGACCGCGGCCGCCAAGATGTGGCCTTCCAAATCGAGCTCCCACAGTGGCCCGAGGCCTTTTAGGATGAGGATGTCGCAGTCCAGGTAAAGGACTCGCTCACATGAGTCAGGGAGGATGTGCCCCACCAGAAACCGGCCGAAGGTGGCCGCGGAGATGTAGTCGGAACGTACTGGGAGTGCCAGCTGTTCAGCGAGAACTTCATGCTCGAGAAGCCGGATATTGCATCCGCTGGCAGCTCGCCTTATCAGCTCAAGCTTGTCCTGCGGAAGTCCGTCATGTAGCAGCCACACGTCGAGGCCTCCCTCAGGCGAAGCGTTGGACGCCAACGATGCCACCGCCACGGCAGCAGCCGTCGCATACCTCCGATCGACGCAGAACAGGACCGTCATGGCGTCGCTGGCCCCAGCGCTTGGCTGCGTGGTCAGGTGGACTCGCCCGTCAACACTGCCACGAGCGCCTCAACGCCTTCATAGTGAACTGTTGGAATGCCGGCGTCGGACGCTGCAATGATACATAACTCATTGTCGTCAATGAAGACCGTCTCGGCTGCCGACGCCCGCACAACCTCCAATGCTGCTTGGAAGTACTCGGCGGTCGGTTTGATCAGCCCGAGGGCCCACGATGACGCGACAGCGTCAAAGAGCGCGAGGTGACCGAAACGACTGTGTTTGATCGCTTCCCAATCGCGTGCCTCGTTGTTGGCGAGGGCGACCCTTAATCCACCATCACGGCGGGGCCGTTCCTCGAGCACCCGAAAGACCTCCGTGTAGGGAACGATGCATTCGTTGTAGAGGTCATGCAGTCGGGCGACCGAAACGTGGCGTCGAGGCACCCCCACCAATCCGAGCGCGTCAATCAGGACTTCGGTGGCGGTGCAGGCGCCGCACTCAAACTCGGCGTCCCGATCTTCGTACGCGGCGCGCACAAGATTTCCGTCTACCGAATAGAGGCGGCCAATCTCGGCGAAGAATGGGGTATCCTCGGTCACATTGGCGAATAGGATTCCGCCGCTGTCGAGAAGGCACGCTCGGATGCGGGTCGCCGCCGTCGCTCCTTGTGTCACGAACCCTGCCCCCCGAGGGTCAGAAGGAGCTCTACGTCCGCAGTATGGATCCGGGGGCGGAGAACCTGATCAACGACTCGCTCGGCGAGCTCTCGTGCCGGTTCCGATACCGGATCGTAGACCCCCTCAATCCCCAGACGGGTGCGTACCTCGTCGAACTTGCTCAAGGGAATTGGCACCAGGTGATGAGAAAGGTCATCGACAAACAGCGGTGTCTCTTCAAACCTAGCTGGCGACCACGAGTCCGCGACCGCCTCGATCTCGAGATGCCAAAAGGACTCCTCGGCCACCGGACACCAAGTAGTGCGTAGGGGAACGAGGAGGTCGAGCCCTACCCGGAAAGTCGGGGGTGCGCACTCCGTAAAGTACTTCACGGTCCGCTTAATCTTTACGAATGTCGCCAACACACCGCGCGCGAGCCTTTCGTCAGCTTCAGCATACCCTATGCGCGTCGAGCGCTCGAGTTTGTCTCCGGACGGGAGCCGGCGTTTCTCGGAGAACTTGGCATAACGGCGTGTCGGATCGATGATCACCTTCTCCACTCGCTCCCCGTCGTCGGCCGTATAGCAATATAGCCGGGCAATTGGCGTGGGGGTCGAACGCACCTGGAATGCGTTGCTTAAGGTCCCAAAGTCTCCAGCGGCGTGAAGGACTTGGTAGACATGGCGCACCCACTCACGATCAAGCAGGTACGTGTACTCCCGCTCGGTCATGAATTCTTTAGCGCCGATGATCCATCGGACCACAGACCTCGGTACGTTGTCCAGCACGCCGCGGGTATGATACAGCGTGCACCGGACCGGGGTGGCGGCGTCGTGACCACCAACGTAGAACTTCTCCGAGTCGAGATTGAGACCTTGTGGACCAGGGACTCTCGCGGCCGTATCAAAGGACCCGATCTGGTCCTTGCCGTTGCTGCGGACGGCTGGATCGCAGAGATCGGAAGTCGCGTGCCCGATGCTCTGACGGCTGAGCTCGAGGCCATAGTCGCCTCGACTCCTCCCGCGCCTGACCCGGCCGCGCCCCCGCCCGCCGTCGCAGAGTGCGATGCCCTCCTCAGTAGAGCCTTCGGCGCTGTTGAGACGACCTCCGGCCCCACGTACGTGATACCGCCGACCCTGACGTATCCGCCGACGGCACCGGTTGAGTGCTCCGATGGGGCCAACGTCGAGTCCTTGCGGGACCTCAACCCCGGAAACTGGGGCGTGGAGGAATGGGACGACTTGTTGGGCGGCCTGCTAGGTCCCTGGACGATGGCCACTAGCGATCGAAGGATCATTGCTATCTGCCACACGCCCGAGTCGTCCGACCAAGGTGCGGAAGCGGGAGTCTGGACCCATCCGGATTTCCGGGGAAGGGGTCATGCGGCGACGGTGACGGCGGCCTGGGCAACGCTCATGGGGCCAACGGGAAAAGTCCTCTTTTATAGCACCTCGCGCACAAACCTGTCCTCGCAACGAGTTGCAGACCGACTCGGTCTCCCCTTGATCGGCTGGCTTTGGCAGATCGCCTCTCCCGATCAGTGAGTCCCAACACTCCTAAGCGTGAGCGCCGCAGTCACTCTCTTCGTACTCCATGCTGCTATGGGTGTGGGGCCGCATGCCGTTTAGCTGGTATATCCTCTCTGCCATCGTTCGTCAGCATCATTAGGGAGACGTCAATATCGGATCCACTGTCTCAACTCATTGCGGCATCCCGAGGCAAGAAGAACAGGCTGGTAATGCGCCCTCGCCGGTTCACTGCACACCGCACACGGAAATCACCGCCATTCCGCCCCACGATGATACGGTCGACGATCATGTACTTGCCGAATGGCTCTGTGCCAGCGGGATGGGCCTCGACCGGTTCACAGGAGCAACGAGTCAGTACCTGCTGCCACTCTTGCCGCATGGTCCGCTTCGAGCCGTGGACCAAGAGCCGCCAGCCGAGCAGCCGGCGCGCGCTTCGAAATCGGTCTGCTAGGAGCAGCGCGGTCAACCGCTCGGCGGCTGCCTCTGAACGAGCCTGGTCGATGATCACCAGTCAGAAGTATGGACCACTATTCGGAGTTCTTCCGGCAGCGTCGTTCGTCGAGCCTGGGAAGCACCGCCATGTTGCGTGACGAGGACACGTTCTTGGTGGCGGCGACAGCGGGACGATTCGATCCCGAAGCACGACGACGAGCCTTCGAACTCCTCGCGCGCCGAGGGCTTGATTTCAACTGGGGACGGGTGCTCGACATGGCGGCGCGGCACAAAGTGCTGTGCATGCTCGCCGAGGAGGTGAAGCGTGGCGGGCTCTGTGATCTCGAGGAACGTCACCTGCCTCTAATCCCGCCGGCGCACGCACGGTTACTTCGGACCCTCTACGAGGCCAACCAGCTGCGAACGGCGGGGTTCGTCGACGAACTCGAGCGGCTCGTCCGTGTCCTCGCCGACGCCTCTGTGCCCGTCCTGACGCGCAAGGGCATCTACCTCGGTAGGACGCTCTACGGTGACGCCGCCGTGCGTCAATCCTCGGACATCGACCTGCTGATCCTCCCTCAGTACGCGGAGGCGGCTACGCAGGCACTCCATGCCACTGGCTACGTGCAGGGGCAATTTCGGGACGGGCAGTACATCCCGTTTAGCAGGAAGTACGTGCTGACGTTGGCAGTGAGCATCCCCAACTTGCCCGCTTTCACCCGGGAGCTGAATCGCCCCTTCCACGATTCGATCGTGATAGACGTCACGCGCGGCATCTTCGATTACCGGAGCGGTTACAGCTTTCCCATTGAAACAATGTTCGAGAGGGCGACGACATGGACGTTGGGCGGCACCTTCGCCTCGGTGGCGTGCCCAGCCGACTTTCTCATCGACCTCTGCGCCCACTTTTTCAAGGAGGCAAAGTCGCTGCTCCTGATCACCGAAGGGACGGACCTAACCCTCTCTAAGTGCGCAGACGTGGCGTGGTTTGCCCGCTCGGTACTCGACCGAGGGCAATGGCCGGACTTCGTCGATCGCGTTGCGCAGGCGCAAATCGGCGTGCCGATGGCATTCGCCTTGGCCGTTGCGTGCTCGGCCTATCCGTCGGCCGTTCCCCCCAGCCGGCTCGCCGAGGTTGGGTCAGTGCCGGAAACGGTGCTGCACGGCTACGGGGAGAGCGAGGGACAACCGGCAATGTGGGAAGCGATCGACCCGCTCGTCCGGCTATTCGATACCAACCGCCGTTCAGATATGTCAGGTACCTCGCGCTTTCCAACCGCGTGACGTGCAGTGTCGACGCTTACTCGCCAGCCACTTCGGCGTACACCTGCTCATGGCCTCGGACCATCGCTTCCAGCGAGAAGCTCTCCTTCACCAGCTCTGCGGCGGCGACTGTAGTGCGCGACGGGCCCGAGCCCATTACCTCTACCATGGCTGCGCGGAGAGCGTCGATGTCTCCGGGCGGGAACAGCCACCCCGTCTCACCGCGGCTGACAATTTCGTCATGCCCCTCGATGTCGCTAGTAATGACCGGCACGCGAGCTGCCATTGCCTCAATCAGGGCAATACCGAACCCCTCGTGAGACGAAGGCAGGACGACTGCGTCACTCGCGCCGAATAGCTCCGGCATGTCGCGCCAGCCTCGGCCGCGTACCCAGTCGATCGCCCCCGATATTCCGAGCGCCGCAATCTCCGTCTGCAGCTTGTCCACATAGCTCAGTTCGCTGCGGTCCGTAGGCAGGGTCAAGACGAGCCGAACCTCCGGGTGTTCTCGCAGGACGGCGGCGAAAGCGCGCACGGCGTGCTCGAGCCTCTTTCGCGGGACGGGGCGAGCGGGCACCAGATAGACGAACGAGCCGTCCCAGCCCAGTTCCACTCGCGCTCGCGCCCGGGACTCTCGACCTCGTGAGAAAGCCGCAATGTCCGTGCCGAATGGAACGACGCGAAGGATGCGCTCGTCGAAGCCAGCCGCCAGTGCCCAGCGCCAGTAAGCACGCGATCCACACACAACTCGGTCTGGCGCCAGATTGCCCACGAGTGCTCGCTGGACCGCGACCTCAACGTCGAACCTCCGCCAAAGGTCGAAGACGCGTACGCCAGGCACGAGGGTCTCGAAAAGGGAGACGCAGAGCGGACGGGGCAATTCATGCCGGAGCCAGGAGCACAGCATCGCGGGGACATGGTTGAACACGTGGATCACGTCGCTGCCCTCGACCTCTCGAAGCGCCTCCACGAGAGACGGGATAGCGGCGTAGCAGCTGAGGGTACGGCAAGCGTCCGCCAGGCCCGGCACGGGCACGAACTGCACATCTGCAGACCGGTAGCCTTCGACGTCCTCGCCGTCGTGCGGTTCCGTCATAACCGTGATCGAGTGCCCCCTCTCGGCGAGTCCCGTCGCCAGCTGGTGCAGATGAGTTTCGCCGCCACCGACAACCGGCGGGTACTTTTCCGTTAACAGGCTGATCCTCACTCTGGCTCCTCCGCTGAAGCGAGTGCGAAGTCGAGCACCGCAGTTGCCGTCGCTAGGTCGACCACAGGAGGGCACCCGATGAGGAGGGCCCGACGGCTCAACTCGATAGCATTCTGGTAGCTCTCTACAATGATCTTCGCACGACCGTCGTAGCACGCCTGATGCGGAAGCGACGCACCGAGAAGTGACCGCACCTCGATGCCCTCCCTCTCCAAAGCGCGAGCGAGTGTGACAGAGTCTCGTCGGGTTGGGACGAACGCAATTGCGAACGGCTCCGCACCGGGAGCGAGAGGTGTCCCGAGAAGCTTTGCGTCGTGGGCGACGAGGACTTCACAGACGGCCCTTGCCGTTGCGCGTCGGGCTCGCAACACCGTCTCCACTCGCTTAAGCTGCTCCACGCCGATCGCGGCCTGGAGGTCGGTCAGCTTGGCGTTGAAGCCGAGCCGTAGGTACACGTAACGCTCATCCGGCATTACAGGACGAGCGCCAACGGGAAATGCAAACCGCGCACCGGCGTAGGTGACGTCCCGGCCAAAGCTACGGAGGCTCGCTGCACATTCGTGAAGTTCCTCGTTGGCAGCGACGATCATCCCGCCTTCAGCCGTAGTCAAATGATGTCCAGCATAGAAGCTGAACGTCGCAAGGTCACCCACCGTCCCGACCGGTCTAGCCCGCCATGTTGCCCCGAGCGTCTCGCAACAGTCTTCGATGACGACGACGCCGTATCGTCGTTTGATCCGCTCGAGGCGATCCAGGTCTAGCGGTTGGCCCAACGCGTGGGGGATGAGAGCGCCTGCGATCTGATACCGCTCGCATGCCGCCTCAAGCGCCGAGAGGCTCATATTGACATCGTCAGGACCGGTGTCAATAAAGACGGGGACAAGGCCGGCCACACTGACCGGTGCAGCGGCCGTGAGGAACGTCGCACCTGACACGGCGACGCGGTCACCGGTCGCCAGTCTGCCGGTCTCCAGCAGCACGAAGACGGCGAGGAGGTTGGCCATGGATCCAGATGACACCGCGATCGCACGGCCTAGGCTGAACGTCGACTCGAATGCCTGTTCGAAGGTGCGCACAATGGAGCCCGTAGCCAAATCACCGGCCCGAAACGCGTGTAGGAGCGCCTGTTCCTCCTCTAGTCCCAGCGTTGGGCGCCCGAAGGGAAGTACTACGTCCGTAGGAGGCACTGCGCCCTACTCCGTCCGGGTCGGGCGGCGAGCGACATCTGCTGCTGCACACCAGTTCGGTATGTGGCAAGAGGCGTCTACCCCTACGGTAGCGTCAGGAGTCCGGTGACACTGCTCTCGCCACATCTTCCCCTGCCACCGCTCGAGATCGTGCGGGGTTATGGGGTATGGCTTGAAGGGAGCGACGGCGCGCGCTACTTCGACGCATCTAGTGGATCGGTATGCGTCAACGTCGGACATGCCCAACCTCACGTTGTCAGCGCGATAGCCAATCAAGCAAGCCGTATTGCATTCGGCCATCCCGGTGTTCGTCGACCACGCGAACTCGAGGCGCTGACGGATCACCTCCTTGCGCGGATCGCCACGCTTCAGCATGCACTCCTCTTCTCCACGACCGGCACCGCCGCTGTCGAACTCGCTATCGCACTTGCCCGTCAATATCAGAGGTCATCAGGATACCGCCGACGGCATAGGATCGTCACCGCTGACCTGGGCTACCACGGCTCGAGCGCGCTCACCCTCGGCTTGTCCGGCCATCGCCGCCGCCGGCCAACCGTGGAGGAATCGTTCGGCCTGTCGCCTAGCTTTCACGCCCCGTATGGACGCTCAGCCGGTCTGGATCACTCCTGCGATCAGACGTGCGCCGACGAGGTCGCCGCAGTGATCGATAGTGAGGAGGACGTCGCCGCCGTGCTGATCGAGCCAGTCAACGGAACGACAGGAGGAGGATTCTCGCCTCCATCCGGTTACTTAACCCAGCTGCGTTCGATCTGCCGGAGCCGCGGTGTGCTGCTCATTCACGACGAGGTGCTGACCGGCTTGGGTAGGTGCGGCTCACCACTCGCCTCCGATGCCTGTGCAGAAGCAAGCCCGGACCTTACCGTTCTATCAAAGGGACTGGGTGCCGGGTACGCAGTCATCTCCGCCGTCCTGATCTCCCCGGAGGTGATTCCTGCCATCGAGAACAGTGGGGAGCCCCTCCCAATGATGGGCACAATGGCCGGCGCCCCACTGGCAGCTGCTACCGCACTCGCCGTCCAGGAGGTTCTAGACGAGATCGGGGCCTTCGCCGCCGCGTCGAGGGGAAGCGCCCTGTTTGAGGCGCTCCGTAGCCGGTTGGCGCCGTTCGAGATCGTCAGGGACGTGCGCGGCCGGGGCTTCTTCTACGGCGTGGAGCTGGCACCCGCAACGGCCCCGGTGCTGCTTCAGGCCGCTCGCGCTGAGTCGATTCAGCTCTACCCGTTCAACGGATTCCTGCCCGACGGAAGTGGCGAGGGCATCATAGTGGCGCCCCCCTTGACTGCGGTCGACGATGAACTTGGATGGCTCCTCGACCGGTTAGAGGCCGCCTTTTCTGTCGTCCGTCCACCCAGATAGGTTGGCGCCATGGCAATTGAGTCTGCACTAGTCACAGGCGCGGCAGGCTTCGTCGGGTCGCATCTCGTCGAGGCGTTGCTTGCTCAAGGCGTGCGGGTCACGGCCGTCGTCCGCAGGACGTCGCGAAGCCAGATCCTAAATGATCAGCCGAACCTTTCCAGTGCGGTTGATAATCCCCGTCTGGTTGTGCTGCCAGTCGATGTCGCCGGGCCCTCCGCTGTCGACGTCCTCGCCTCTGTCGACAGCGACGTGTGGCTTCACCTGGCGGCTGACGCCTTCGTACCTGCGTCGATCGAGCAGCCCGCGTCGGTTGTCCTTAACAACGTAACTTCGACACTGAACGTGCTAGAGGCGGCGAGACGCGGCCCGCCCCAAACTATCGTCGTAGTGAGTTCGAGCGAGGTGTACGGCAGCCATCCGCAGCCTATCGACGAACACTGTCCCTTGCAGCCAACCACCCCATACGGAGCGTCGAAGGCCGCTATCGACCGGTTGGCGTGGACATACCACGAGACGTTCGGGGTGCCAGTCACAATCGTCCGACCATTCAACTGCTACGGCCCTCGGCACGTGTACGACGCTGTGCCCATATTCATCGCCCGTGCCGTGGCGGGCGCGCCGCTTGAGGTCAACGGCGACGGACGGCAGACTCGTGATCTTACCTATGTCGATGACACTGTCAGGGCGCTGATAGCCATCGCTGCCACGCCTGCAATTGGTAGGGTGTACAACATCGGCACGGGCGGGGACGTGGCCATCCTCGACCTCGCTCGGATGATCCGCCAGCTAGCGGGCAGCAAGAGTGAAATCCGGCTGGGCCCGGCGAGGAGGGGCGAAGTCCGCCGTCTGTGTGCAGACGCCACTCGATTGCGTGAAGAGCTTGCCTGGGAGCCGACGGTTTCCCTGGAGGAAGGGCTTATCCAAAACATCGATTGGTATCGCTCGATCGTCGGTGGAAGTCAGTAGCATTGAAGGAACCGAAGCGGGAAACGGCGTAAACTTGGATCTCGACAACCTCTTGACAAAGCAGGCTGTAGCTTCGCGGTTCGAGTACACAGCGCGGGGTCGTCGCCCTGCACAGTGGATTTTCGACGGCGGCTGGCCCGATCCCAGCACCTTCCCGGTGGAGGACCTGTCCCGCCTCGCCGGTCAGGTCCTTCGCGCTTCGGATGCCCTCCAGTATGATCCGTCTGAAGAGGGTGGGCTCCGATACGGTCATTCGGAACTCCGCCGGTTGCTAGCAGCCCGGACCGCGAGCGCATCCGGTCAGCCCTTCGACCTCCCGAACATCATGCTCTGCGCCGGTGGCGTCCATGGCCTCGCGCTGATCCTTCGCGCTTTTGTCGGACCCGGTGACATCGCCGCCGTCGAAGGTCCGACGTGGGGTGTTGCTTTGGACCTCCTCCGCGAGCGAGGCGCTGAGACCATCGCTTTACCGCTTGATGACGATGGCATCGTCATTGATACTCTCGAGGAGCGGTTGCGCTCGCTGGCGCATGCCGGCCAGCGCCTGAAACTCGTTTATACTATCGCCAGCTTCCATACGCCGACCGGTGTGAGCCTCTCGATCGACCGACGTCGGCGACTGTTGGAATTGGCGGAGACCTGGGGCTTCCTGATCGTGGAGGACAACGTCTACGGTGACATTCGCTTCGCCGGACAACAGACGCCGACGGTTCTCGAGTTGGACACAGCGGCGTCAGTCCTGAGGCTGGATAGCTTCAGCAAGACGGTTGCTCCTGCCCTTCGGCTCGGATGGATCACCGGCCCGAGCGACGCTCTTACGGCGCTGGCGGGTATCCGCAATGACTTGGGGGTCTCTCGATGGACAGCTGCCATGATCGCCGAGTACTTGAACGAAGGCCTGTTCGATAGGCATCTCACGCACGTCAACGACCTCTACCTTCGGAAACGCGACGCCGTCGTCCAGGCAATGCTGGAGCACTGTGGCGACCTAGCCCGATGGCGGCTTCCGTCTGGCGGGTTCTTCCTGTGGGTGGAGCTCGATAGTTCGGTTGATTGCCGGAGGGCCATGCGGAGGGCGTGGGCAGAGGGAGTCATCTGCCGGCCGGGAGAACGATTCTTCGGCAACACCGACGCTGCACGCCAGTTCCTGCGCATAGCTTACTCTCAGGTCCCTACGGACAAGATCGAAGCAGGAATAGAAGTGCTTGGAAAGGCGCTACGAGCCTCAGTCCCCAGGACCCGCGTTGACTTCCTTCCGCGGAAGGTGGCGCAGTCCGGCACCCCTGACGAATCGCTCCCGGACGCTTGACTAGAGAAACTCACAAGACTGTCCTCTCCATCCTGCCCTCGACGGCTGACCCTGCCATCATCTCGAACGTCCGACCTCTCGATCATTGTCCTCGAACAAAAAGTCGAGGCACCCGGGGTCGGGCAAGTTGCGTCGTCCTGCCCCGATTACCGACCCCCCTGGGAGTGGCGATGGTGGGTCGCCACCGAGGACCGCAGTGGCAAGGATCGGCTGGGATCGCGAATTGGCGGTGCTGGTGGATGTAGTAGTTCAAGAAGTACTCGCAGAAGGCCCCGGAGTGCTGGATGGATACGAAGCGCTCGGGGAAGTGGGGGAAGTACTTGAGGCTCTTGAAGTTCGACTCTCTGTAGGGTTGTGGTCCGACCGACTTCAACGACCAACTCACACCTGGCTCGCAGGCGCCAACCAACGGGTCCACTGACGCTGCGCTGCCGGCCCAGCGACCGCGTCACCGAGGACGGCCCGCCACGATGGCCCTGCTCCCCATGCTGCCCGACCGGGCATGGGCCGAGACCCGCCGCCTGGGCCGAGACCATTGGGTGCGCGGCGCCAGCTGCGACTACTCGGTCCATCCCTGCGCCATAAGATCGAGCTTCGCCTCGATCTCGAGAGCTGGTGGTGACCTGCGCCGGCGACGTGGGCGCCCGCCACCCCCGGTCGTGGGCCAAGAACCGTGACCATCACCGACCCACGACCGGGCTCGCAGGGCCATGCTGGCACAGGTTCATCCGCCTTGAGGACGACGACATCTAACTCGTCGATCTGTTGGTCTATGACCGGGCCACCGGAGGGGTGAGGGGTCCCCACTAACTGGTCCAGTTGCTACGGGAGCGCTGGTTGGTTGATGGTCCACTCCCTGGCGTACTCGGCGGGGGTGAGGCCGCCGAGAGAAAAGTGGGGTCGGTAGGTGTTGTACTCGACACGCCAGGCCTCGACAACGATCTGGGCCTCTAGCAGAGAACCGAACTCTTCGACGTTGAGCAGCTCGTCGCGCACCGGGCCGTTGAAGCTCTCGACGAAGGGGTTCTCCCATTGGGCTTCCCCCCAAAGCGTGGAGGCTCTTGGTTAGCTGGTCGAAGCCTCTCGCCGCCCGCACTTTCCTATCAAGCCAGGTCGTTTGCGGGCTTGTATGAGGCACTGAGAGGCCGCATTCACGCCGCCTCTTCCTTGGCGAGCTGATCGACGGCCCGCTCGGCCAGGATGGCTTCGTAGTCGAAGGGCGACTTCATCTCACAGGAGCTGTGGCGGCGGATGCGGTTGTAGCGGTCGATGTAGGCGGCGACGGCCCGCCTGGCCTCGGTCTTGGTGATCACGCCCCGCGTCGTGGTGGAGAAACAATCTTCGGCAAGCTGATCGTAGGCATCGTCACAACGGGATGCACGAGCTCATCCGGCCGCACCGTTGATACGTCCTGAGTCCTCGACGGCCCTTCTC
>Ga0247713_1000584_pt1 | contig 21383 bp, 22 predicted proteins | sample 21E_NmetaG_FD_189936 | JGI IMG/M metagenome (GOLD analysis project Ga0247713, IMG submission 189936) | Soil microbial communities from hillslope of Landscape Evolution Observatory, University of Arizona, Oracle, AZ, United States - 2-1-E_N | ecosystem: Engineered > Artificial ecosystem >... | reverse complement strand
GGCCCCACCAGCCTCGGCGCCCACACCGGCGGCGGCGGGTCGGGGACGGGCGCCGCCGGTGTGGGCGCCGAGGCTGGTGGGGCCTGCTCGGTCCCGGGCGGCGCGGCTTCGGGCGCGGCCTCGGCCACGGCGGCCGGGGGCGCCCCGCCGCCGCCGGGCGCGGCGATGACCGGTGGCGGACCGACTTCCGTGCGATGGACGGTCACCCCGGCCAGCGCCACGGTGAGCTGGACGGCGATGGCCGCCGCGGTCACGATCCGGCAGCGCTCCTGCCAGCTGCTCGCCCGACGCTGCTGCGGGCTCGACGCGCGCACGTCCATCTGGCCCCCCGAGAAGGTTCCGGCCCCACACAATGGCGGCTCCCGCTGCGGGGGGCAAGGGGTTCCTGGCTGCTCTGCGGCGGCCCCGCGGTCCGGCGCTACCCTCGGCGCCCCGCCGCCGGAAGGAGCACGCCGTGCCAGAGCCCGTGATCGTGGCCGCGACCCGCAGCCCGGTGGGCAGGGCGTTCAAGGGGTCGCTCGTCCACCTGCGACCCGACGACCTGGCCGCGGCGATGGTCACCGCGGTCCTCGACAAGATCCCTGAGCTCGACCGCACCGAGATCGACGACCTCATGCTCGGCTGCGGCCTGCCGGGCGGCGAGCAGGGCTTCAACATGGCGCGGGTCGTCGCGATCCTCGCCGGGCTGCCGACGGTCCCCGGCACGACCGTCACCCGCTACTGCTCCTCGAGCCTGCAGACCATCCGGATGGCGGCGCACGCCATCAGAGCGGGGGAGGGCGACGTCTTCGTCGCGGCGGGGGTGGAGACCGTCAGCCGCTTCGCCAAGGGCAGCGCCGACAGCCTGCCCGACACGCGCAACCCCCGCTTCGCCGAGGCGGGCGAGCGCACCGCGCGGCGCGCCGACGGCGGCGCGGGTCCGTGGGAGCCCCATGCGGGCCTGCCCGACGTCTACATCGCGATGGGCCAGACCGCCGAGAACGTCGCGCAGCTGGAGGGGGTGACCCGCGAGGGGATGGACGCCTTCGCCCTGCGCAGCCAGACGCGCGCCGTGGCGGCGCAGCGCAGCGGGTTCTTCGACCGGGAGATCACCCCCGTGACCTTGCCGGACGGCACGGTGGTGGCCGCCGACGACGGGCCCCGCCCGAACACGAGCCTCGAGAAGCTCGCGAGCCTCGAGCCGGTGTTCCGCCCCGACGGCACCGTCACCGCCGGCAACGCCTGCCCCTTGAACGACGGTGCCGCCGCGGTCGTCGTCATGAGCGACGAGAAGGCCCGCCGGCTCGGCGTGGCGCCCCTCGCGCGGGTCGTCGCGAGCGGCGTGTCGGCCCTGGACCCCGAGATCATGGGGCTCGGGCCGATCGGCGCGACCCGGCAGGCGCTCGCGCGGGCGGGCATGACCATCGCCGACGTCGACCTCGTGGAGATCAACGAGGCGTTCGCCGCGCAGGTCATCCCCTCCGCCCGCCGCCTCGACGTGGACATAGAGCGCCAGCTGAACGTCAACGGCGGCTCCATCGCCATCGGCCACCCCTTCGGGATGACCGGGGCGCGCATCATGTGCACGCTGCTGAACGGGCTGGCCACCGCGGACAAGGTCGTGGGGCTCGAGACGATGTGCGTAGGGGGCGGTCAGGGGATGGCGATGATCGTCGAGCGGCTCCGCTGATCGCCCTACCTGACCGGCACACTGTCCTGCCGGTCCCCTACTAAACACCCCCAATTGGGGGGTTCACAGACCGTCACCGGGTGTCTACACTCCCCCCTCGTGGCTACCAACGGCATAGGGTCGCGCTCATCCCCCTATTGGGGGGGCGACCGGCGGCAGACGCTCGCACGGCCAGGGGGGTCGCCGACGACCGCTCTCCTCGTTGGCGCGGGGCTCATCGTCGGCCTGTGGGCGCTGGTCAACCTCGTCGGCGGGCTGAGCGCCCCCGGCGCGGGCACCGACATGATTCTCCTCCACGCCTTGCTCGACACCGGTGCGGCGGCGCTTGCGGTGGTCGTGGCTGTGCTCTGCGTCGTGCGCTGGCGCCTGGTCGGGGAGGCGGCGGCGCTGTGGTCCGGCGTCGCGTTGCTCGTCTACGGGATCGTCACCCTCGCTCTCACGGGCGTGCTGCCGCACGTGTTCGACGTCGGTGATGCGGTCGTGTGGCTGCGGCCCGCCAGCCGCTTCGTCGTCATGGCGTTCCTCGCCGCCGCGGTCGTCAGCCCGCCCGTGGACGGGCGTCTCGGACTCACCAGGTTGCTCCTGTTCGCCGTGTCCGCGACCGTCGTCCTCGCCGTCGCGTTCCAGCTCATTCCGGGTGCCTCCCAGTACCTCACCGGCGGGGCCGACGCCCATCTCGGCGTCCCGGCGAGCGGCTACGGCTCCCTCCTCGTCACGGTGCTGTGGGGCGCCCTGTTCGCCGGGTTCATGCTTCGCGGCCACCGGGAGAGCCGTCCGCTGCTCAGCTGGCTGGGCCTGCTCCTCCTCGGGCTGGCGTTGGCGGAGCTCACCCGGCTCCTCGCGGCCTACAACGTCGACCTGTGGAGCGCCGGCGCCCATCTCCTGCGGCTCACGGCCCTGGCCGTCGCCATGGCCGGAGCGACCATCGAGCTGCAACGCGCGTTCAGCCTCCAGAGCGACCACCTCATGCGGACGGTGGTGTCGGCCCGCGCCGCGGAGGCACGCGTCCGCGCCGAGCGCCAGGAGGTCGAGGAGCGCGCGCACGAGGCCCGTAACGCGCTCACGGCGATCGAGGGGGCGAGCCAGACACTCGAGCGCTACCGCGACCGCCTCGACGCCGACACCCGCAGCTCGCTCATGACGGCGTTGAGTGCGGAGATCGCACGGCTGCAGCGGCTCGTGAGCGCGGAGAAGATCACCGCGGACCGGGTGCCGTTCAAGGTCGCCGAGTCGCTGGCCCCGGTCGTCACCGGCGCGCGTACGCACGGTGCCGGTGTGCTCGTCGACATCGACGACGAGCTCACCGCCTTCGGCCGCTGGGCCGACACGGCCGAGGTGGTGCAGAACCTCATCGAGAACGCCCGGCGCTACGCTCCCGGCTCACCCGTGGTCGTCCGCGCCCGTCGCGAGTGCGATAGAGTGCTCGTGCGCGTGGAGGACCGCGGCCCCGGCGTCGCCCCGGAGCAGCGCGAGGCGATCTTCCGTCGGGGCGTACGCGGCAAGCAGGGCGACGGCGTCGCGGGGTCGGGACTCGGCCTGTACGTGTCGGCCCGGCTCATGCGCGACCAGGGGGGTGACCTCCGGCTGGAGGACCGCCCGGGCGGCGGTGCGGTCTTCGTGGTGGACCTGCCGGCTGAGGAGGACTCAGCGGTCGAGACCGGTGGAGGGGGGCATGTCGAGGGCGTCAGCACAGCGCTGGACGAGCGCGACGAGGCTCCCGAGGTCGTCGAGGGGGACGGACCTGCCGCCCACCCTCGCCGTGCCGAGCGCGGGGGCCTCCGGTAGACGGATCACCACGGAGGCCTCCAGCTCGGTCTCTTCCGTGCCGACGAGGGCGATGTCGAAGTGGCCCTCGGCCTCGTCGCCGTCGAGGACCACGACGTCACGGTCCTCGCGGCTGAGCACCCGCGACAGCGCGTCGCTGAACAGTCGCGGCTCGACCGCGATGGCCAGACGGCGGCGGGCAGGCGTCATGAGAAGAGGATGGCCTGTCGCCTACCGTCCGTCATCCCTAATATTGATGAGCATGTGGGAATGTGCGGGGCTGCCATGAACACACGGATCCTGATCGTCGAGGACCACGCGCTGCTGGCGCAGAGCCTGCAGTTCGCCCTGGAGGACGACGGCTACGAGGTCGAGGTTGCCGCGGACATCAGCCCTGAGGCGGTGGTGAAGGCGGCTGACCGCTTCCGGCCCGCTATCGTCCTCCTCGACCTCGACCTCGGCGACGAGGGCTCCTCCCTGCCGATCATCCCGCCGCTGCGGGACATCGGCGCCTGCGTCGTCATGGTGACCGGTGAGGAGAACCGCGCGCGCCTCGGCGAGTGCGTGAACGCCGGGGCGATGGGGATCGTGCCGAAGTCGGCGCCCTTCGGCGATCTCGTCAGCGCCGTGCGCGAGGCCGCGGAGCTGCGCAGCCTGCTGCCGAAGCCCGACCGCGACGCGCTGCTCGCCGAGATGCGCCGCCAGCACGCCGAGGCCGAGAAGCGCCTCGCCGCCTTCTCCCGCCTCACCATGCGGGAGAAGGAGGTCCTCGCCGGCCTCTGCGACGGCAAGTCCGCCGAGACCATGGCCACCGAGGCGTTCGTGTCCCTCGCGACCATCCGCAGCCAGATTCGCACGCTGCTGCAGAAGCTCGGCGTCAACTCCCAGATCGGCGCCGTCGCCATGGCCCGCCGCGCCGGCTGGGAGCTCGACCGCGACTGACCCGCATTCGCCGGGGTTGCCACGCCCCGACACGGCGGCCCCCATCGACGAGCACGGTCGTCTGCCCACGCCATCATCGGGGCGCCGACGGCCACGCGGCCTCGCGTTCTCCACCCGAGTAGTACGCAAGCCGTGGCCCCGGGTCATCAATATTGATGATCGCAGCGCCGCCAACGCCGACGAAGCCTCCCGAAACGGACGAGGGGACATTCATCAATCTTGGGGATGACGCCCTCCCCCGGCCGCGCGACTATTCCGTCATCAAGCAAGACGTTCGCACGAAGGCGGGCGTCGCGAGCACCAGGAGAAGATCACAATGATTCACGCACTTGTCACCCTCCAGATGCTGGCGCAGCGCGCCGGCGAGCGTCTCAACCGCGAAGAGACCGGCGCCACTGCCGTTGAGTACGGCCTGCTGGTCGCCCTTATCGCTGCCGTCATCGCCGCTACGGTCTTCACCCTCGGTGGCGAGATCGATACTGCATTCCAGACCGTCGTCGACTGTATCCAGGCCCCCGCCGCCTGCTAGTTAGCTAGCCAAGCCGCACAACGGGAGGCCCGGTGGTTCCTTCGGGGCCGCCGGGCCTCCCACTCTTACTACGCACGAGGTCCACCGATGAACACGAGCGAGTCGAACCTCGGCGATGGTCTGGCCTGCTCGGGCGCAGGCGAGCAGGGTGCTACCGCCGTTGACTACGCACTGATCGCCGCGGTCATGCAGGAATCGTCGGCACGTCGGTCAGCAGATACTCAACCTCTTCACCAACCTCGAAGGTGCGTTCTGACATGAAGCGGCGGCGTGGACACAACGGCGAGCGCGGCGCAGCCGCCGTCGAGTTCGCCCTCGTATTCCCACTCCTCATCGTTTTGCTCTTTGGGATACTCGTATTCGGCCTGGTGTTCTTTCAATGGCAAGGCGTCCAGGCCGCCGCTCGGGAGGGCGCTCGCATGGCATCCCTGAGCCAGACCACGCAAGCTCAGATCCGCGACCGTGTTGACAACTCCTTGCAAGGCGTTCCACTCCCCAACGGCCGGACGATCGCCGTTGATCCCAACGTGGCCCGTCCGTGCAATTTCCGCGCAGGTCAAACCGTCAGGGTGCGAGTGGCTACTACCACCACCATCAATATCCCGCTCATCCCCACCGCAACGGTGTCCCTTGGGGGACAGGGAGTCTTCCGGTGCGAATAGCTGCCCGCATCGAAGTTATTCCCCAGGATCACGGTGCAGTCTCGGTCATGGTGGCCGTGTGCCTCGTCATGCTGTTCGGTGCCACAGCCCTGGCCGTGGATGCTGGCCGCTTGTGGGAGCAACGTCGCCATCTTGTCACGACCACCGACGCCGCGGCGCTCGCTGCTGCCCAGTTGTACGGCGAGGCCAGCAATGGCTGCGCGGCCGCCCCTGGTTGGATAGCTAACAACCACGCCACCGCCGCCATGACATCCTGCAACCTGGTTCCCATTGGCTCAAATGCCGGCCATGTCACCGTACAAGCCCGCACGGACGTCGACTTCTCCTTCGCACCGGCCCTGCCTAGCGCCCCTAGCAGCGCAAGCGTGCCATCCAGCTCCACGGCCATCTTCGGCCAGGCCAACACCGTGTTTGGCTTGCGCCCGATCGGCATCTGCAAGGACCACCCTGCGCTCCAAGCATGGATCACCGCGGGTGCTCAGGACGATGGCCAGATACACCGCATCGGCTATAACAAGAATGACAACGCCCACTGCGGCGAGGCCACTGGGAACTGGGGCCTGATGGCCTTCACCGGTGAGCAGTCAAACGCGGTGTTCAAAGAGCACGTGGAGGTGGGGTACGACGGCGGCGTTTCCATCGGCGATGAAGTGCGTGCGAGCACCGGGTCGTTCAACAACTCCATTCAGCCTCAGTTGAACACGCTCAAGGGGCAAACCTTCGCGGTGCCCATCTTCAGCTCGGTCATCGATCCAAACGGGCAGAACGCCCGCTACGTCATCTCCGGGTTCCTGACCATCACCCTGCACGATTTCAAGGTCACAGGCGCTGCGGCTGGTCGCTGGATGGACGTTGAGTTTCACCGGCGCGCCCTTACAGGGACATGCTGCTCAAGCGGGCCTTCGACCGGAGCGATCGTCATCGCCATCTGCGCGGTGGACCCCGATGCCACGGCCATCGCAGCTTGCAACCCTTAACAACAACTAAAGGAAAGAGACGGACAATGGCAAGACGGATACTCGGTATCGTGGCGGCGGTGGTGCTCGCCGCGGTCGGCACGGGCGTGCTAGTGCTGTACGTGCAGGGCGCCGAGCAGCGCGCCCTGGCCGGTGAGCGCACCGTCGACGTGCTCGTCGTGCAGGCGCCCATCAAGAAGGGCACGACCGCCGAGCAGTTGGCGGGTCTGGTCGAGTCCAGCAAGATCCCGGCCAAGGTGCAGGCCATCGACAGCGTCAGCAGCCTCGACGAGCTCGACGGCAAGGTCGCCGCAGTGGACCTCGTGGTCGGCGAGCAGCTCGTCGCCACGCGCTTCGTCGAACCGGCGCAGCTGGCTCGTACCGGCTCCGTGGACATCCCCGACGGTCTGCAGCAGGTGACCCTGTCGCTGGAGCCGCAGCGGGCTGTCGGCGGCCGGCTCGCGCCGGGGGACACGGTCGGGGTGTTCATCTCCTTCGCGCCGTTCGACCTGGAGGGCGTCATCCTATCGGACGAGGAGGGGAACACCGCGGAGGTCAGCAAGACACCGAACACCACACACCTCACTTTCCACAAGGTCCTGGTGACCAACGTCCAGGGCGAGGCCGCGCCCGCAGCCGAGGACGACGAGGACGCCACCACCGGTCCCACGCCCGCACCCGGCGGGAGCTACCTGATCACCCTGGCGGTCGACGCGGCCCAAGCCGAGCGGATCGTCTTCGCCGCCGAGTTCGGGCTCCTGTGGCTGTCCAACGAGCCGGGCGCCGCCGTTGAGGACGGGACCGAGATCCGCACGAGAGGAAACGTGTACCCATGACCGACAGCCGCATCGTGCTGGCGACCACCGACCCCGACTACGAGCGCCGCCTGCGCAGCGCCTACGCGGGGGCGCTCAACGGTGACCTGCGTACGCTCTCCGACGAGGTGCTCGGCCTGCCGGCATCCCAGATCGTCGAGGCGATCGCCGGGGGCTCGTCCCCCGTCGAGGTCCTCGCCCTGGGCCCGGGCTTGCCGGTCGAGGAATCACTCGAGCTGGCGCGCCGCTTCGACCTCGACCATCCCGAAGTCAGCGTCGTGCTCATCACCCGGCCCTCAGCCGACTTGTGGGCCAAAGCCGCACGCTCCGGCGTGCGCGACATCCTCGATCCCGACGCCGACTCCGCGGAGCTCCTCGACGTCATGGAGCGGGCCAGCCAGAGCGCCGTGCGGCGCCGGGCCAGCTTCGCCGGGGACCCCGATGCCGCAGACGCCACCCCCGGTCATATCATCACCATCGTCTCTCCGAAGGGCGGGTCCGGCAAGACCACCGTGGCGACCAACCTGGCCGTGGGCCTGGCCCAGGTCGCACCCGGAGAGGCCGTGATCGTCGACCTCGACCTGCAGTTCGGCGACGTGGCGGGGGCGTTGCAGCTCATCCCCGAGCACACCATGGCCGATGCCGCCCGCACCCCAGACCTCCTGGACGCCACCGCCCTCAAGGTGCTGCTCACCCCCCACAGCAGCGGGCTGTACGCGCTGTGCGCCCCCGACTCACCCGCCGAGGGCGAACTGATCACCGGCGAGGCCGTCACGGCGATCCTGCGGCGCCTCAGCGAGAACTTCCGCTACGTCATCATCGACTCCTCCGCAGGCCTGACGGAAGCGACCCTCTCGGCGCTCGAGGCGTCCACGGACATCATGCTGATGTGCTCCATGGACGTGCCCAGCGTGCGCAGCCTGCGCAAGGTCGTCGTGGCACTGGACCAGCTGCATATGACCAGCCAGCGCCGTCACCTGGTGCTCAACCGCGCCGACACTCGCGTCGGCATGTCCGCACAGGACGTCGAAGCCACCGTCGGGCTGCCCGTCGACGTCGCCGTGGCCAGCAGCAGAGCCGTTCCCCTCGCCATCAACCAGGGCATCCCGCTGGTGCTCAGCGACGCCAAGCACCCCGTGTCCAAGCAGCTTGCGCAGCTTGTCGGGCGGTTCGTGGAGCAGCCGGCCAGAGCCGGGCGGTTCGGCAAGCGGAGGAGCACCCGATGAGGCTGTCAGACCGCCTGAGCCAGGTCAACGGGGGCACGCCGAGGGCGAACCCCACCGAGCACCGCGTGCTGCCGCTGCCGGCGCCACCAGAGGAGCCGGCGACTGACCCGCTGGTCGAGCTGAAGCAGCGCGCCGAGCAGTCGCTGTTCTCCCGGCTCGGGGCCCGCCTGTACGACGCATCACTCAGCGAGGAGCAGCTGCACACCTTCGTGCGCCAGGAGCTCAGTAAGGTGATCGCCGAGGAGCGCGCGCCCCTCTCCGACACCGAGCGGGACAACCTCGTCAGCGCCATCAGCGAGAACGTCCTCGGTTACGGGCCGGTGCAGCCGTTCCTCGACGACCCCAGCGTGACCGAGGTGATGGTCAACGCGGAGAAGCGCATCTACATCGAGCGCGCGGGCAAGCTCGAGCGGACCAGCGCGCGGTTCTTCTCCGACGACCACCTGCGGCGCGTGATCGAGCGCATCGTCAGCCAGGTCGGCCGCCGCATCGACGAGTCCTCCCCCATGGTCGACGCGCGCCTGCCCGACGGGTCGCGGGTCAACGCCATCATTCCCCCGCTGTCGGTGGACGGACCGACCCTGACCATCCGCAAGTTCGCCGCGGACCCCTACCAGACCGACGACCTCGTCGGCTTCGGCACCATGACCCCCGAGATCGCCGAACTGCTCGCCGCGTGCGTGCAGGGACGACTGAACATCCTGGTTTCCGGCGGGACCGGCACCGGCAAGACGACGATGCTGAACGTCATCTCCTCGTTCGTGCCGCCTGGGGAGCGGATCGTGACCATCGAGGACTCCGTCGAGCTCCAGCTGCACCAAGACCACGTCGTCCGCCTCGAGGCCCGCCCGCCCAACATCGAAGGCAAGGGCGCGGTCGGCATCCGCGACCTGGTGCGCAACGCCCTGCGCATGCGCCCCGACCGCATCATCGTCGGCGAGGTCCGTGGCGGCGAGGCCCTCGACATGCTCCAGGCCATGAACACCGGCCACGACGGGTCACTGACGACCCTGCACGCCAACACCCCCCGCGACGCCATCGCTCGCCTTGAAACCATGGTGCTGATGGCGGGCATGGACCTGCCGATGCGGGCCATCCGCGAGCAGATCTCCTCCGCAATCGACGTCATGGTGCACGTCACACGGCTGCGCGACGGGAGCCGGCGCATCACCCATGTCACCGAGGTGCACGGCATGGAGGGCGACGTCGTCACCCTCCAGGACATCTTCACGTTTGACTACTCCGCAGGCATCGACGAGAGCGGCCGCTACCGCGGTGGCCAGCGTCCCACCGGCATCCGCCCGGCGTTCACCGAGCAGCTCAGCCACTACGGCATCCAGCTGCCGGTGCGCCTGTTCGGCCAGCCGGACAACGCCGCGGTCATCGAGGCCCTGCGCCCCGGCCGCCGGCCGCTGCCATGAGACACCGTTACGCCTTCGCGGGGGTCGCAGCAGTGGTGTTCGCGCTGGCCCTCGCGCCGGCGCTCGCAGCCGAGACGATCGACACCGACGGTCTGAGCATCACCGCGGTCGACACGACCGATCATCCTGAGGTCAGGGTCACGGTCAGCGCATCGCGGGATCAGGTCGGTCCCGACCTGCCAGCGGAGGCCTTCAGCCTCACCGAGGGCGGGCAGGATCGTGAAGTCGCCGTCCAAACACTGCCCCCTGATGAGCGCCAGGTTGTGGTCGCCATCGATGCCTCCGGCAGCATGGGCGTCGAACCAATGGAGGCCGCCAAAGCCGCCGCTGCGACGTTCGTGCAGCGGCTGCCAGAGGGGACGCGTGCCGCGGTCATCGAGTTCAGCGCGGATGCCAGGGTGGTAAGCCCCCTGTCGGCCGATGTCGCCGCGCACGTCGCGGCCATCGGTGGCATGTCGGCCGACGGTGGCACGGCGTTGTACGACGCGATCGCCGCCAGCCTGGAGCAGTTCGAGGGTGGCGACGGCCAGGCGCTCGTCCTGTTGTCCGACGGCGGCGACACGGAAAGCGCCCTCGCCCTCGACCAGATCGAGGCGCGCGTCAGGGCCTCCGGTGCCACCCTCTACATCGTCGGGCTGGAGACCGAGGCGACCGACACCGCGGCCCTCCAGCGCCTGGCCCTCGCCGGCAACGGTCGCGTCGTTTCCGCGACCGAGCCCGCTCAACTCGCGAGCATGTACGACATCATCGCGGAAGACATCATCGCGGCAGAACCACGCGACAACTACCTGCTGACCTACCGTTCCAACGTCCGGGGGCCTGTCGACCTGAGCGTCGTAGTAGCCCACCAGGCCGGCCTCTCCGAGGTGACCAGCCGGGTGACCATGCCCTCCCCGCCGGTCGTGGCCTTCGCACCCAGCATCCTGGCATCACCATGGACCCTTGCGGTCGGCGCGGCCATGGTGTTCATCGCCATCGGCCTGCTCATGCTCGTCGCCCTCTGGCCGGGCGAGGTGCGCTCGATTCTCTCCGTGCGCAGAGCGCACGACACGACGGGGGCACCCACGATCCCGGGCATGGCCTCGTTGGCCAACCGGGCGACCCTGGTGGTCGACCGCGCCCTCACCCGCCGGAGCTGGACTCCGTCGCTGAACGCCAGCCTGGAGCGTGCCGCCATCGCCCTGCGCCCGGCTGAGTTCGTCCTGCTGACCGGCTGCGCCGTGATCACCGCGTTCGCGGCCGGGCTGCTGTTCGGCGGGTTCCTGCTGGGTCTGATGCTGAGCGCAGTCGTGGTGATTGTGGCCTTCCTGGGCTTGAAGGCCCTGGGGGAACGCCGACGTGCGAGGTTCGCTGATCAGCTCGGCGAGACCCTCCAGCTACTCTCCGGCAGCCTCCGCGCCGGCTACAGCCTCCTGCAGGCCGTCGACGCCGTCGCCCGCGAGGCCGACTCCCCCACCGCCGAGGAGTTCCGGCGCATCGTGGTCGAGACCAGGCTCGGGCGCGAGCTCGACGACGCCCTGGAGGCCATGGACAACCGGATCGGCAGCGAGGACCTCCAGTGGGTGGTGCAAGCGATCACCATCCACCGCGAGGTCGGCGGTGACCTCGCGCAGGTCCTCGACACCGTCGCGGGGACCATCCGGGAACGCAACCAGATCCGCCGCCAGGTCAAGGCGCTGTCCGCCGAGGGCAAACTCTCCGCGATCGTGCTCTACGGCCTGCCGTTCGGCGTGGCTGGCTTCGTGGCCCTTACGAATCCCTCCTACCTCGCCCCTCTGGTGAGGGAGCCGATGGGATGGGCGATGCTGGCCGTGGGCGGGCTCCTGCTGGCGGTCGGCGGCGTCTGGCTGCGCAAGGTCGTCCGGATCACGTTCTAGGGAGTTGCCCGATGCCCATCCCGGTCCTTCTCGCCGCTGCCGCCGTCGCCGGCTCCCTGCCGCTGCTGTGGTGGGCCATCGCCGGCACCCGCGACCGCGCACGCCACGCCGTGGCCCACAACCTCGCCGGGGGCCTCGTCTCCACCGACCTGCGCCAGGCCGCCCTGGTGCGCGGCGCCGGCGAGCGGGCCGTGCGTCCCGCTCTCGCGTCGCTCGCCGAGCGCAGCCGCCGCTTGACCCCGGCCGGGTGGCTCGCCGCGCTCGAACGGCGCCTGGCACTGGCCGGTCGCCCGGCCGCCTGGCCGCTGGAGCGCGTTTTGGTCGTGAAACTGCTACTTGGCGCGGCCGGCGTGGTCTTCGGGATCTTGCTGTTCAGCACCAACGTCTCGCTGCGGTGGTTCGTCGGCGGTGTGGCAGCAGCCCTCCTCGCCTACTTCACCCCCGACCTGCTCCTCTACAGCAAAGGCACCGAGCGAGCGCAAGCCATCCAGCTGAAGCTGCCCGACACCCTCGATCAGATGTCGATCTGCGTGGAGGCAGGTCTTGGCTTCGAGGCCGCGATGGCTCGGGCCGGCCGGACGGGGGACGGCCCGCTGGCCGATGAATTGATGCGCACCCTCCAGGAGATGCAGGTCGGCGTGAAGCGCACGCAGGCGCTGCGCAATCTCGCGGACCGTACGAACGTGGCGGACCTGCGCCACTTCGTCCTGGCGGTCATCCAGGCGGAGTCCTACGGCGTCCCGACCGCCGACGTGCTGCGCACGCAGGCCGCCGAGCAGCGCGTGAAGCGCCGCCAGCGCGCCGAAGAGAAGGCCATGAAGATCCCGGTCAAGGTCATCTTCCCCCTGATCTTCTGCATCCTGCCGGTGCTTTTCATCGTCATCCTCGGCCCCGCGGTCATCAACATTTCCCAGACGCTGTTCGGCGCCGGGGGGCTCGGGGGGTGAGCGTCCCACGCACGGTCGCACGCGTCCTCGAAGACCTCCGAGCGGGGTCACCGGGCCGACGCACCGGGCCGCTGACGGCGTTTCCTACCGGATTCATGCCGCTCGACGAGGTGCTCGACGACGGCCTGCGCGCCCATGACCTCTTGCTCATGGGTGGCGTGCCGGGCGTCGGCAAGACCGTGGCGGCGCTGCAGATGGCCCGCAACATGGCCGCCGCCGGCAGCACGGCCATCTACGCGTGCTACGAGCACGACGAGGTCGACCTGCTCGGCCGGCTGCTGCTTCTGGAGCTCGGCGCCCTCGCGCGTCGGGAAGACGCCGTCGTGCTCGACAAGCTTCGCGTCGTCGTGCGGGAAGCCGCGCAGGGCCTGCGCAGCCTCGACGTCGTCGGTGAAGGACGGGCGCTGCTCGACGCGGCGCGCGACGCCATTGCTGACTACGCCGACCGCCTCCTGCTCGTGTGCGCCTCCGGCCGCCATACCGGCGTTGCCGAACTCGAGCAGCTCGTGACCGAACACGGCAACGGCACCGCGGCGCTGTTCGTCGACTACCTGCAGAAGGTGGCGGTCAAGCCTGATCCCCGTGACGAGGGCGAGAAGGTCACCGCGATCGCCGAAGGGCTGAAGGAGCTCGCGCTCGCCCACGACTGCCCGGTCGTCGCGGTCGTCGCCGCCGACCGGGCGTCGCTCGACGCGCGCCGGCTGCGCATGCACCATCTGCGCGGCTCGTCGGCGCTCGCCTATGAAAGCGACGTCGTCCTCATCCTCAACGAGAAGTTCTCCTGCGTGTCGAAGGTGCACCTGGCCTACGACGCGCGGCGCGCCGAGACCTACCGCCACTACGCGGTGTGGAGCATCGAGAAGAACCGCAGCGGCCCCACGGGGGTCGACCTGGAGTTCCGCAAGGACTTCGCCCACTACCGCTTCGACCCGCTCGGCGGCCACGTCGCTGAGCGGCTCGTCGACGAGCGCTTCGACGTCGACTGACGATGAGCCGGTCCAAGCCGCTCGGCCTCCTCCTCGCGGCCAGCCTCCTGCTCACCGCCTGCGGGCTCACGCAGCCGGCTCCCGAGGCGCTGCCCGCCGAGGAAGAGGCCACGGTGGACCCGACCGAGCCGCCCGAGGAACCACTCGAGAGCACGCTCGTGTGGACACCGTGCGAGGAGCCCTTCGAGTGCTCCACGCTGCCGGTGCCCCGCGACTACGGCCAGCCCGACGGCCCGACCGTCACGCTCGCGCTCATCCGCCTGCCGGCGCCTGCGGCCGCGCGGCGCATCGGCTCGCTCGTCGTCAACCCCGGCGGCCCGGGCGGCTCGGGCGTCGACTTCGTCCGCCAGGCGGGGGTGGAGACGTTCCCCGCCGAGCTGCGCGCCCGGTTCGACATCGTCGGGTTCGACCCGCGCGGCGTCGCCGCGAGCGAGGGCATCGCCTGCGACCAGGAGGCGGTCGCGCGCTTCGCCGGCACGCTCACCAGCGGCGTCGCCGACGTGCTCGCCGCCGCGCAGCGCTTCGCCGCCGGTTGCGCGGCACACGGCGGCGAGCTGCTCCCGCACGTGGCCACGCCGAACGTCGCCGCCGACCTCGACCTGCTCCGCGAAGCCCTGGGCGACCGCCGCCTGACCTACCTCGGCTACTCCTACGGCACGCTCATCGGCGCGATGTACGCCGAGCGCTACCCCGACAAGGTCCGCGCGATCGTGCTCGACGGCGCGGTCGACCCGGCGCAGGACGTCGTCGCCCGCGCCCGCGACAAGGCCGCCGCCACCGAGGTCGCGCTGCAGGACTTCCTGCAGTGGTGCAGGGACGAAGAGTGCTCGATGAGCGCCGTCGGGGAGCCGTCGATGGTGTGGGCCGCGGTGCTCGCCGCCCTCCAGCGGGGATCGGTGCCCGCACCGCTGCTCGGCGCCGGGCGCAGCATGAACCGCGGGGAGGCGATGTTCACCACCTCGGCGCTGCTCGCCGACCGCGCCGACGGTTGGCCGCTGCTCGCCGAGGCCCTCGCCATGGTCGCCGGCGACCACGACGCGAGCCTCCTGCTGGGGATGTTCGACGCCCTGAGCGGCCGCGACGCCGAGGCCGAGGAGCTGTCCGGCTTCGAGTTCGGCCAGCTCATGGCCGTCAACTGCCTCGACCTGCCGGCGCCGCCCGCCGAGGAGTACCCGCGCCTGCTCGCCGAGATGGAGGGCGTCTCCCCGCTGTTCGGCGCGGTGACGCTGCTGTCGTGGGCGCCGTGCAGCTACTGGCCGGTGCCCCCCGTGCGCCAGGCCGCGCCGATCCACGCGCCCGGCAGCCCGCCGCTCGTCGTCATCGGCACCCGCAACGACGGGGTCACGCCCTACGCCTGGTCGGAGGCGCTCGCCGGCCAGCTCGACAACGCCGTGCTGTTCACCCGCGACGGCGACACCCACACCGCGTTCGGCGGCGCGAACGTGTGCACCGACCGGGCGATCATGGGCTACCTGCTCGAGGAGCAGCCGCCCGAGGCCGGCAAGTCCTGCGGCTGACGTTCCTGCGATGGAGACTGCCCGTACCGCCAGAGGTGGTCCGGTCAGTCGTCGAACCGGCTCGGCAGCCCACGTTCACGCTGATCCGCCTCGACCGGGCAGGGGATCGTGGTCACGAAGTCCTCGCTGCCTGGCAAGGCGTCAAGCGGCCTGATTCGTACTACCCACTCCGCTTGGTAGCCGCCTCAGTAGCCGACCGCGGTCGCCAGCAACGCCACCGACCACAGGGCGAACGCCGCGGCCATCTTCGATCGGTCCATGCCGACCCCCCTCTCGTCCGGCGGGCCCCGCGGGCGTCGATAGTCACTCCTCCTGGCACGGACTCGGGACCTCGAGGGTCCCGGGGCTCGTCCACAGTCGGCCGGCGCATCGGGTGGCGGCGTACGCTGGCGCCCATAGCGTCGCTCCATGTGACCAGGAGGCAGCCGATGGGCACACCCGCTGGCGCCCGGCTCACCTACCGGGAGTACGAGGCGCTTCCCGAGCCGGACGACGGCAGCCGCTGCGAGCTCGTCGACGGACAGGTCGTCGTGACGCCGCCCCCCGACGACCCTCACCAGCAAGCGCTCCGGGAGCTCACCATCGAGCTGGGCCTGTGGGCTCGCGCGCACGCGGCAGAGGTGCTCCCCGGGCCCGGGCTGCTCGTCGCCGAGGACTCCGAGCTGATCCCCGACCTCATCGTCGTGCTCGCCGATCACCTGGACGAGGCCGGCCGGCGGGCGAAGACCCGTGCCGACCTCGTCGTCGAGATCTCCTCGCCGTCCACCCGACGGCGCGACCTCGGGCGCAAGCGTGAGCTCTACCAGGCGGCCGGCATCCCCGAGTACTGGTTCGTCGACCGGGAACGCGGCGAGGTGCTCGTGCACCGCCGGAAGGAGGGCGGCTACGCACCGGCGGTCCGCCTCACCCGCGGCACCAGTGTCACCTCGCCGTTGCTGCCGGGGTTCACGCTGCCCGTCGACCGGCTCTTCTGAGCCGCCGGCACCCGCGCAGGGCTACCTGCTCGAGGAGCAGCCACCCGAGGCCGGCAAGTCCTGCGGCTGACCGCCCCGCCGAGCGGTCAGGATGAGCGGGGCTGCTCTCGCCCGACCCTGAACATCCCGGTGAAAGCGCCCACACAGACGGCAAGCGCGAGAGTGGCGGCGCGGTTGCGGCCGAGCATCACGTACCAGTAGCCGACCGCGGCCGCCAGGAAGGCAAGCGACCACAGCGCGAACACGGCGCCCAGCGTCATGCGGTCCATCCTCAACGCCCCCTTGTCCTTGGTGTGCGGCAACGTACCCCTCTCGTCGGCCGTCAACCCCCTCCTCTGGAGGCTGGACCCGTGCACACCGACACGCTGATGGATGATCGGCCGTCACTGCGGCGCCCCTGGCGCCGCCGCCACAGGTCGTCACGCGGCGGTGAACCGCTCCACCGCGCGGCGGAACGAGGGCGGGTCGATGTTGGGGAACCGGAACAGTTCGGGCTCGATGCGGGTGAACGCGGCGCGCAGCTCGTCGGGCGCGACGAGGCCGCGGGTTACCATCGTGCGGGCGTCCTCGAGGTCCTGGCGGTGACCGCGGTGGATCTTGGCCAGCGCCTGCCAGACGAGCTCGACGTGGTAGACCACCAGCCGGCCTTCCTGGGTCTCGAACCGACCATGCTCCCGCCAGTCGGCAGGCAGGGGGATGAAGTCGGCGGGGGTGGCGAGCTCGACGTTGAGCCGCAGCGCGTCCTTGAGCGCCGGGATGGCGCGCAGCAGCGCGTCGCCGCCCGGCCCGGCGAACGCGAGGTCGACGTCGATGGTGGCGTCACGCCAGCCGAGCAGGACCGCGGTGGCGCCACCGGCCAGGTGCGCCCGGGCGGGGTGCCGCGCGTGACGGCCGAGCTCGCGGAGGAACACGCGGATGCGGTCGGCCGTCGCTAGGCCGCGCATGCCAGCGCCTGCTCGAAGGAGACCAGGCGACGCACGAGCGCGTTGTAGCGCGCGTGCGCGGAGTCGGGATCATCGGTGGCGAGCAGGTCCCATAGGCGGTGCTCGGGGTCGTCGAGGCCGGCCTCCACGGGGATGCCGAGGTCACGCAGCCGCGGAGCGCCGATCGACACGAGCAGCGACTCGACGGAGACGACGCCGCTTTCGAGGTCCTCGATGCCCTTCGCGACGAGGTCCGCCCCGGGCAGGTCAGGATCGATCACGCCGCCATCGTAGGCAGGCGGGTCGCGATCCGGGAGCGGCCGGCTGGCGGCCGGACGCACTGGCGTTTGTCCCCAGGCAGCAGAGGCGTCGCCTCGATCACCGCCACGCCGGAAGCGATCCTGTGGGTGGTTGCAGCAGCCCCTGCAGGAGCGGATCATGGCCACCAGCGAACGTGCGCGACATGAGCTCTACGGCAAGCTGGAGGAGGTGCTCGGTCCGGTGCACACCGACACGCTCATGGACCACCTTCCCCCGGGCGGCTGGGGAGACGTGGCCACGCGCCACGACCTCGGTCGACTGCAGGCCACGCTCAGCGGCCAGTTGAGCCAGCTCGACGCCAAGCTCGGCGCTCGCATCGACAAGCTCGAAGCTCGCATCGACAAGCTCGACGCCAAGCTCGACACCCGGATCGCGGCGCTCGACACCCGCATCGACAAGCTCGACGCCAAGCTCGACAGTCAGGTCGGCGCGCTCCGCCTCGACCTGAGCGCTGTGGAGGAGCGCATCATGTCGAGGATGCACCGGGCGCTCGCCATGCAGACCGGCGCGCTGCTCGTCGTCGTGGTGGGGGCGCTGGCCACCGCCTTGCTCGCCCTCGCCGGCTCCTGAAGGACCGGTCCCCGCCCCGCACTTCCTCCTGCGCCCCCCCGTGCACTACGCTGCGCCCATGAGCGCAAAGATCGTGCCGGCGATGCTCCCGGTTGACTTCACCCGCCTCGGCGAGGACTGCATCGCCCTCGAGAAGGCCGGGGCCGACCGGTTCCAGTGGGACGTGATGGACGGCCAGTTCGTGCCGAACATCACCTACGGGCCCGACCTCATCGCCGCGTGCCGCCCCCTCGTCGACGTCGGCTTCGAGGCGCACGTCATGTGCCGCGACCCCGAGTGGATGGTCCCCAAGCTCGTCGACGCGGGCTGCGACATCATCATCGTCCACGTCGAGGCGATGAAGCAGCCCCACGCCACCTACCAGTCGATCCGTCAAGCCGGGGCGCGGGCAGGCATCGCCCTGTCACCCGCGACGCCGGTGAGCTACATCGAGCACGTGCTCGACCTCGTCGACCTCGTCCTCGTCATGACGGTCAACCCCGGGTTCGGCGGGCAGGCCTACATCTCCACCATGGAGCCGAAGATCGCCGAGGCCCGCGCCCTGATCGACGCCAGCGGCCACGACGTCGAGCTCGAGGTCGACGGGGGGATCAGCGCCGACACGATCGCCGGCGCGGCGAAGGCCGGGGCGAACGTGTTCACCTCGGGCAGCGCGCTGTGGAAGTACGACTCGTTCGCGGAGGGCGTCAAGGACCTGCGCGCCCGCGCCGAGGCGGCACTGGACGGCTGATCGACGGATGGTGGGCTCGACAGGTTTCGAACCTGTGACCTCTCGCGTGTGAGGCGAGCGCTCTCCCACTGAGCTACGAGCCCGGCCCGACCGAGCATAGCGGCGCGGGGAGCACCCGGCCAGCCGCTACGGGTTGACAGGAAGCGCCGCGGTGAGGATCGTGCGCTCGTCGACGGACCCATCCGGCAGGCCGGTGTTCCGGCGGCGGGTGAGCAGGAGCTTGCGCGCGTCCGCGTCGAGAGGGATGAGGTAGTAGATGCGCCCGTCCGTCACCTGCAACGGCTGGACGCCCACCACCTCACCGTCGTCCGGGCCCCGCAGGTAGACGACGTACTGCACGTCCGAGCCGCTCCGGAGGTTCATCACGAGCAGCGCGAGCTTGCCGTCGTCAACCTTGATCCGCGCGTCGAGGTCCTCGAGCGTCGACGTCCACGGGACCTCCTCGCCGAACAGCATGATCTCCGAGGCGTCGGTGACGTTGTCGGCGCGCGCCTGATGGTCGCCGATGGTGGTCCGAAGGGTGAAGTTCCAACCGGCCAGCATGATGAGCAGGACGAGGCCGACCAACGCGAGCAGCCGCGGAGAACGCAGCCCCCCCGGCGGCGCGGGCGGGAGCTCGCCCTCGCCGTCGTCGTCGTCGCTGTACTCGCGGCGCTTCGTCTCGAGGGACTTCGCTGCGCGGGCCCGGCGCCGCTCCTCGTCGCGTTCGACATCGGCAAGGTCATGCGCGAGCGCGCGCAGCTCGCCCACCCGGGCGCGGCAGTCAGAGCACTCGAGCAGGTGGGAGCGGAACACCCGACCGTCGGACTCGTCGAGCCCACCGAGCACATGGACGACCGCCATGCCCTCGAAGAACCGGTGCCCCTCCGCGTCCGTCCCCATTGTGGTGCCAGAATAGCCCGGGCCGCGGCGCCGGGGCTAGCCAGCACCTGCGGGTGAGCTACGAGGGCACCCGGCCGCGCTCCCGCGGGGCCGGGGCGCGGTCGGTCACCTCGGCGACGAGCCGGGCCACGCCGAGCTCGACCTCCTCCGCCTCGACCGCGTGCTCGAGCAGGTCTGCGATGAGTGCGGCACGCTCGTAGGGGCGGAGCATCCAGGCCTCCAGCCGGGCGAGGAGCCAGATCACGCCGAGCAGCAGCAGCGGAAACCCCGCGACAAGCGCGAGGGCTCCCACACCCACACCGAGGTTCGCCTCCACCTCCACACGCCTTTCACCGGTCCTCCCTGAGATCCCCGGTAGCAGGGGTGGAGAAACCCCGGCACCGGGGAGGCGGTGAGCGCACGATGCGGGATGGCCAACGCTCGAGCCCTCGCGACACGAGGGTCCGCCCGCACCGGATCGCGCGGGGGGCGCGGTACCGTGAGGGCGTGAACGAAGGGCGCGGCGGTGGCTGACGACGGCTGGGGGCCGGTCGAGCGCGGCGGCGGCGGAGGCGGCGGGCGTGCCGCCACGCCGTCGGCTCCGCCGCGCGAAGCCGCCCCGCGCCTTGGCGGCGACGGCTTCGGGCCGGTCCAGCGGGGCAGGGCCCTGCCCGGTCGGGGCCTCGTGCGGGGGCTGGGCCGAGGCCTGCGGCCGGCACCGGGGGGCCGGACCGGACGGGGAGTCGCACGCACGCTGCTGACCGCGGTCGCCGCGCTCGTCGTCCTCGTCCTGTTCATGGGGGCCGCGCTTGCCGCTTTCACGAGCGCCCAGGTCAACCGGGTCGACGTCGGCGGCCTCGGCCGCGCGTCCGGGCAGATGAACGTGCTCATCATCGGCAACGACAGCCGTGCAGGGCTGACCCCCGAGGAGCTCCAGGCGCTCGGCACCGAGGAGGTCGACGGCGACCGCACCGACACGATCTTCCTGCTCGCCGTCTCCGGCGGCCGCGCCGCGATGCTGTCGTTTCCCCGCGACCTCCTCGTCACCCGCTGCGACGGCACCCAGGGGCGCATCAACGGCGCCTACGCCCATGGAGGCCCGACCTGCATGGTCCAGACGGTGACCCAGGTGTCGGGCATCCCCGTGACCCACTACGCCGAGGTGAACTTCCTCGGCTTCATCACCATCGTCGACGCCGTCGGCGGCGTCACCGTCCACTTCGACGCGCCGTTCGTCGACCGACCCGCGGGCGTGGACCTGCCCGCCGGCTGCCAGCGCCTCGACGGGCGCCAGGCCATCGGCTACGTGCGGGCCCGCACGGTCGACAACGACCTCGGCCGCATCGCCCGCCAGCAGCGGTTCATCGCCGAGCTCGCGGAGGAGGTCATGCGACCGTCGACGCTGCTGAACCCGCCCCGGCTGTTCGCCACCGCCCGTGCCGCCGGCCGCGCCGTCACCGCCTCCCACAACCTCGGCACCTTCGACCTGCTGCGCCTCGCCCGCGCCGGGAGGGGCTTCGCCGGGGCGGGCCTCGCGACGTACACCGTGCCCGCCACCGCTCGCTCGGTCGGCGGCGCGGCGGTGCTCGTCCCCGACGCCGCCGGCGCCGAGACCCTGTTCGCCCAGTTCCGCGACGGTTCGGTGCTCCGCCCGCCGCCGGACGCCGAGGCGCCGGCCCCCCCGGCCCAACCC
>Ga0247713_1000583_pt1 | contig 21383 bp, 17 predicted proteins | sample 21E_NmetaG_FD_189936 | JGI IMG/M metagenome (GOLD analysis project Ga0247713, IMG submission 189936) | Soil microbial communities from hillslope of Landscape Evolution Observatory, University of Arizona, Oracle, AZ, United States - 2-1-E_N | ecosystem: Engineered > Artificial ecosystem >... | reverse complement strand
AGCTGGGCGGCGACATCCGGCTGGCTCGGGTGGAGGACGTGCTGAGCGAGGGAGACACGCTGGAGGTCGAGGTAACCGAGATCGACTCCCGCGGCAAGATCTCGCTGACGCCGGTGAACCTGCCCCCGAGGGTGGCCGAGCTTCCTGCGGACTACGAGGCTCGCAACCCCCGCCAGTCCCGCCCCGGAGGCGACAGGCCGCGTCGTGACGGCGATCGTGATCGTGGACGCAGGCCGGCGGGCAGGCGCTAAATGCATGGACGGCCTTCGGCCGGCCGTTCTACAGCAGCAAGTCCGGCGCATCATTGCGAATGAGTGACTTTGGGGCCGGACTTGCTGCCTCCGGCGGTGCTTGCGCTGGCCCCGGAGTCTGGGCGCATGTTCCTACGCTGGCGCTCGCTCGGCCGCATTGCCTTCCGCCAGCGCTCGGGCTGTCATGAGCGTTGTCACCGGCGTATTCGAAAGAACCGTTCTGCCCAGCGGGCTGACCGTGCTGACCGAGTGCATGCCCGAAGTCCGCTCGGTGGCCATCGGGTACTGGGTGGGGGTGGGCTCACGCGATGAGCCGGCCACCCTCCAGGGGTCTTCCCACTTCCTGGAGCACCTGCTGTTCAAGGGCACCTCAACCCGCACCGCCCGTGACATCGCCGAGACTTTCGACGCGGTGGGCGGGGAAGCCAACGCCTTCAGCGAGAAGGAGTACACCTGCTACTACGGGCGGGTCCTGGACAAGGACCTGCCGATGGCGGCCGAGGTGCTCTCGGACATGATCCGCGACTCATTGATCGCCCCCGGTGACATAGAGGCGGAGCGAAACGTGATCCTCGAAGAACTGGCGATGCACGAGGACACCCCCGAGGACCTCATCCATGACGTTTTTGCCGAGACGGTTTTCGGCAGTCACCCGCTGGGCCGGGAGGTGATGGGCACCACCGAGACGGTCGAGAACATCGACGAGTCGACGCTCAAGGCCTTTCACCGCGACAACTACCGGTCCCGCAACATGGTGATCGCGGCCGCCGGAAACGTCGACCACGACGAGGTGGTGAGACTGGTCGGAGACGGCTTCCCTCCGGGCAGCGAGGTACTCCCCCGGCAGACGCTCGACCCGGTTCCCCGGGGAACCCTGCGGGTGCTCAACCGCTCCACCGAGGGCGCCCACGTAGTGATAGGGGGCCTCGGCTACCCCAGTCGTCACCCTCTGCGATTCGCCTGGGGCGTTTTGGACACCATCCTGGGCGGCGGGATGTCGTCACGGCTTTTCCAGGAGATCCGCGAGGCCCGGGGCCTGGCGTACTCCGTGTTCTCCTACCGCAATCTTTTCACCGAGACCGGCGCCTACGGCATCTACGCCGGCACCGCCCCCGGCAACGCCCGGCAGGTGGTGAACCTCATCGTCCAGGAGATGGACCTGATGCTGGAGTCGGGCGTGACCCAGGCCGAGCTGGACCGGGCGAAAGGCCACATGAAGGGCGCAGTGGTGCTGGCCCTCGAGGACCCGGCATCCCGCATGACCAGGCTGGGCAAGTCCGAGATCGTCGGCGGCGAGATACTTACCATCGATGAGATCATCGACCGCGTCGACGCAGTGACGCTGGACGAGGTGATGACCGTGGCCAAGGAGCTGCTTCCGCCGGAAGCCCGGGTCCTGACCGCGATCGGCCCGTTCGACGAGAACGAGTTCGAGAACTGGTCCGGGTAGGACCGGCTGAGGCAAGGAGCGTTTCGGTGATCAAGGTGGCGGTGCTGGGCGCCAATGGCCGCATGGGGCGGCAGGTGTGCGCGGCCGTTGAGGCGGAGGAGGACCTGGACCTCACTGAGGAGGTCGACGTAGGCCTGGGCAGCCTCGACGCCCTGGTCGAGTCCGGGGTACAGGTGGCGGTGGACTTCACCAACGCCCAGGGCGCGGCCGAGAACATCCCGTGGTGCATCAAAAACGGGATCCACGTGGTCGTGGGATCGTCCGGAATAGCGCCCGAGGTCATCCGTGAGATTGCCGAGCTGTGCCCAAAATGCGAGGGCAATGTGCTCATCGCCCCCAACTTCGCCATCGGCGCGGTCCTGGCCATGAAGTTCGCCGAGATGGCCGCCGCCTGGATGCCGGACGCCGAGATCATCGAACTGCACCACAGCGGCAAGCTGGACTCGCCGTCCGGCACCGCCCTGCAGACGGTGGAGGGGATTTTGAAGGGACGCTCCAACCCGCCGGCCGCCCGGCCGGGCGAGATGAAGGAGAATTTGCCCGGCGCCAGGGGGGCCGAGCGGGACGGGGTGCACGTCCACAGCGTTCGGCTGCCCGGCCTGGTGGCCCACCAGGAGGTCATCTTCGGGGGGCCGGGCCAGACCCTCACCATCCGCCACGACTCGATCGACCGTCAGTCGTTCATGCCCGGAGTGGTGCTGGGCATACGTGAGATCGCAAAACACCCCGGCCTGACCATCGGCCTGGAGCACTACCTGGGCCTGTAGCAGACGCCCGACCCCCGGCATACTGTCCTTCCTCAACCGCCGAGCCCATCGCGGTGGCCCGAGGAGGCGGCGGCGAAGGGGTACCGGCTGACTCCGGGGCCTTGTTCCTGCTTATCGTCGACGGGCGATGGTGCTGGTACCGGGCTGATCGACGAACTCAGGCCCGGGTAACCGGATGAAGCATCCAGATGTTCGGCTCGAAGTAGCGGCCCACGTTACGCTCCCGGTCGACCTTCAGGGTAGACAGCCCATGGGGGAAGACATAGGGGCCGGTGACCGGGAACGCCATGCCGGTCCAGGTCTCCCACTCGGCGACGGTGCCGGTAATGCGCAGCGACCTCGGGGCCGGCTTGAGGATCTCGGCTCCCAGGCCGGTGTGGAGGCGCAACCAGGGGTCGAAAGGCAGGCCGTCGGTGCCCTTCCAGTGCATGTAACCGGCGATCGGTGCCAGCGGGTAGCGCTCCTTCAGGCTCGGCCGAAGCGGCGCAACCAGACCGGAATAACCCCGGCCGGCCGCCAGGGCGGCCATCGCCCTAAGCAGCAAGGCGCCTAGACCTTTCGACCGGTTCTCGGGCGGCACCTCGGCCGCCATGGCCGACAGGGTATTGGGAGGTTGGGGCCAGCCGGCAAACGCCCGGCGGGCCAGGTCGTCGATCCCGGCCGGGAGGTGGGCGGGGTCACGGTCCCAGACCATGGGGACGCTGTTTCCCCGGGCCAGCATCTCGCCGGTTCGGTCGTGCACCAGGACGAACTGAAATTCGGCAAAGGTCTCGTACAGCAGGGGCCAGAGCGGCTCCAGCACGTCGCCGTGGCGGTTGTACTCAGGCCAGACACTGGGAAAGCGCTCGTCGAATTGCGAGGTTAGGATGGAGTCTTCGGAGTGTGGGACGGCCCTGACCGTGTCGGAGCCCCAATCCAGCACGATGCTCATCGAAGGAACGCCCGGTCCCGGGTTGTTACAATCCTCGAGGACGATCCTTTCGAGTCAATTTCGATCCCGGCGCCTCCTGTCGAAGGCGGCTGGCCGGCCTCCGGCAAGCGGTTGGAAAGCCGGACCGGCCGCGTCAGATGCAATCCCGGGCAGGCCGGAAATCCCTTTGGAAAAGGAGTAGAGATGGGCGGGCGCTTTGGGAACCTGATCACCGCCATGGTGACTCCCTTCGATACCGATGGCAAGGTCGACTTCGACGAGGCGCAAAAACTGGCCACGTGGCTGCTGGAAAACGGCTCGGATGGACTGGTGGTCGCCGGCTCCACCGGGGAAGCCTCCACGCTAACCGATCAGGAGCAAAGGGATCTGTGGAGAGCGGTGCGGGAAGCGGTCGGGGAGCAGACCACGATCATCGCAGGAACCGGCAGCAACGACACCGCCCACGCCATCCGGCTGACCAGGGCGGCCGAGGAGGACGGAATGAACGCCGTCCTGGCGGTAACCCCCTATTACAACCGCCCGCCCCAGGCGGGGCTGCTGGCCCATTTCAGGGCGGTGGCGGGATCTACCGCCCTTCCCGTGGTGCTGTACGACATCCCCGGGCGTAGCGTGGTCAAGATCGACCACTCCACGCTGATAGAGCTCGCCGGGACCCGAAACATCGTGGCGGTCAAAGACGCCGTCGGCAGCGTCCAGGGAGTCGCCCGGCTTATTGCCGAAGCCCCCGAGGGCTTCGAGGTGTACTGCGGCAATGACGCCGACACCCTTCCCTGGCTTAGTGTCGGGGCGGTGGGAGTCATCGCGGTGGCCTCGCACGTCGCCGGCCCCCAGATGGCCGAGATGATCCGCCTGTTCACCTCCGGCGACCCGGCGGGCGCCCGCAAAATTCACCTGGACCTGATGCCGGTGTTCGACGCCATGGGCATCACGACCAACCCGATTCCAGTTAAGGCCTGTATGGAGATTATGGGTCACAAGGTGGGCGGACCTCGCCTGCCACTGATTCCTGCGGATGATGCGCAGCGCGCCCTGCTGAAGGACGTGCTCACCTCCGCGGGAGTCCTTTAAGAAGGAGTACGGCTTGACGCCGCAAAAACGAAGTTCCGGCAAAACCACAAAGATCGTCTTTCTCGGCGGTCTGGGCGAGATCGGTCGCAACATGACCCTTTTCGAGTACGACGGCAAGATCCTGGTGGTCGACGTCGGCCTGATGTTTCCCACCGAGGAGATGCTCGGGGTTGACCTGGTTCTCCCCGACTTCACCTATCTGCGCGAGCGCAAGGACCAAATCGTGGGCGTGCTGCTTACCCACGCCCACGAGGACCACATCGGCGGCCTGGCCTACCTGCTGAAGGAGATGGACCTCCCGCCGATCTACAGTGCCCGCCTGACCCTGGGCATCTTGAGATCCAAGTTGGAGGAGCACCGGGTCCTGGACAAGGCTGACCTGCGCGAGATAGCGGCGCCGGGGAAGCTTACGCTCGGCCCGTTCGACCTTCGGTTCTTCAACATGGTGCACTCGATTCCGGACTGTTTGGGCACCCACATAACCACCCCGGCCGGCACGATCTTCTACACCAGCGACTACAAGCTCGACCCGTATCCCATAGGAGACCGGCCCACCGACCTAGAGGGCATCGGCGAGGTCGCCGCCCACGGCATCGACCTGTTCCTGGGGGACTCCACCAACGCCGACCACCCGGGGCACACCCCCTCGGAACGTAAGGTCGGCGAGCCGCTGCACGACGTCATCCGAAGCGCCCACGGACGCGTGATCGTCGCCTGTTTCGCATCCAACATCCACCGTGTTCAGCAAGTCCTCACCGCCGCCGAGGCGGAGGGCCGGGTTGTGGCGTTCCTCGGCCGCAGCATGCTCAACAACATGCGCGTCTCCCAGGAGCTGGGCTACGTGAAGGTTCCGGAGTGGATGGTCATACCCATAGACCAGGTCGGCCAGTACCCGGAGGACAAGGTGGTCATTGTCTCCACCGGCTCGCAGGGCGAGCCCCTTTCGGCGCTTTCGCTGATGTCGGCCCGGGAGCACAAGTGGATCCAGCTTCACAAGGGGGACACCGTCGTGCTGTCCGCTACCCCGATTCCCGGCAACGAGTCGGCCGTGCGCCGGGTGATCGACGGCCTCTTCCGGATCGGTGCCAAGGTGGTCGCTCCGCCGCTGGCGCAGGTCCACGTCTCCGGCCACGCCTCCGCCGAAGACCTGAAACACATGCTTGAGCTGGTCAGCCCCAACTGGTTCGTTCCGGTGCACGGCGAGTACCACCATCTGGCGCTGCACGCCGGGCTGGCTCACCAGGTGGGAATCCCGGAATCCCACGTGATAGTCATGGAGGACGGCAACGTCCTGGAGATGACCGACGGCGTGGTTCGTAAGTCTGACGAGCACGTGGAGGCGGGTTTCGTGTTTGTCGACGGCCTGGGTATCGGAGACGTGGGCGACGAGGTCCTGCGCGACCGCCGGGTGCTGGCCGACGAGGGTGTGGTGGTGTGCGTGGTGACCATCGACTCCTACAACGGCGACCTTCTGGCCGGTCCCGACGTGATCTCGCGCGGATTCGTCTTCGGCGACGAATCGTCGGAGTTCCTGGAGGAGGCCAAGCAACAGGTCCGCCAGGCCCTGGCCAACCTGGCCGACGACGACATCAGCGACTACTCGGCCGTCCGGCGCAAGGTCCGCAAGTCCCTGGGCAGCTTCGTGTGGAAGCGCACCGGGCGCCGCCCGATCATCCTGCCGATCGTCATGGAGGTCTAGGGGTCGGGAAACTGGCCCCTCTTGCCTCCCTTCGCCGGGGAAATCCGCCAACCTGGGGCCCGCATGGCCGAAGATGGCCTCCGGACTGCACTTAATCGGGCGAAGGAAGCCCGTACCCACCCCATGGGCCGTGCAGAAGGCACCAGCCGGGCGAACAGCCGGCTGTACGGAGGTTGGATGCCCCCCTCGAAAACAAGCAACCGCAGCAGACCCGCCCCCGCCCGGCGGCCGGCTTCCAAGAGCGCGTCACGTAGCGGACCTGGCCGCCGTCCGCCTCAAAAGGCGCCCCAGCGACGGAACAAAAAGAAGGCGCCCTCACCCCTGGCCGGAATCTTTGGCCCAAACACCGACGGGTTTGCCGTCGTCGTGCTGTTCCTGGCGATCCTGGGAGGGTTGGGCATCTACGCCGACCTGGCCGGTCCGGTTGGCCGGCGCCTGGAATGGATGATGCGCTGGGTCTTCGGTTCCGCCTCCTACGCCGTGCCGCCGGCGCTCGCCCTGGTGGCGGTCACGATGATGAACAAGCGCAACTCCGGCGAGGCGGGCCGCATTGCCACCGGGGCATTCATGTCTATAGCCGGCGTGGCGGCATGGATGCACATGCTGTTCGCCAACGATTCCAGGGGTTTGCGCCTGGATGAGCTCCCCACCTTGGGGGGAGCCATCGGAGCGCTCATCGCCTGGCCGGCAGAGACGCTGCTATCGGTGTGGGGCGCAGGACTGCTGATCGTGATGGTGATCTTCCTGGGCCTGCTCGTGCTTACCAAGACGCCGGCGTCCCGGGTGGTCTCGGCGGTCCAGGCCTTTACGACCGGCGTGGGCCGGGGAGCGGCGCACATGGGCCGCTCGGTCAACGACGTGACGAAGCGCCAGACCGACAAGATGATTGCCGAGCTGAGTCCCAAACCGGCCCCTCAGCCGTTGGAGTCGACGGGCCCTGAGGCCGAGGCCGAGCCCGGCCCGCAGCCGGGCGCAGCCAGGTCCAGGCCGGTCCGGACCGATCCCGCCTCGCTTTTTCAGGAGTTGGAGGAGCCCGAGGCCATCCCGTTCGAGGAGGATCTGCCCACGGTGGACCCGGACCCCGAGGGCTACCGGACCCCTCCGATGTCCCTGCTGGCAGTCGGCGACACCGCCGAGGTCTCCAAGAGGATGATCGACGATACCGTTGCGGCGCTGGAGCGCACGCTTCAGCAGTTCGAGGTGGACGCCCGGGTCACCGGCTACACCGCCGGCCCCACGGTCACCCGATACGAGATCGAGCTTGGGCCCGCAGTCAAGGTCAACCGCGTGGTCGGCCTGGAGAAGGAGATTCGCTACGCCCTGGCGGCCGGCGACCTCCGGATCCTGGCGCCGATTCCCGGACGGTCGGCCATCGGCATCGAGGTTCCGAACAAGGACCGGGTGTCGGTGACCCTGGGCGACGTGATGCGAAGCCCGCAGGCCCACACCTCCAAGCACCCGCTGACCGTTGGGCTGGGCAAGGACATCGCCGGCGTATCGATGGTGGTGAACCTGGCCGACATGCCCCACCTTTTGATCGCCGGGGCCACCGGCGCCGGCAAGTCGACCTGCATCAACGCGGTGCTGTGTTCGATCCTGTTGCGTACCCGCCCCGACCAGGTCCGGATGCTGCTGATCGACCCCAAGATGGTGGAGCTTTCCAACTACAACGGCGTTCCCCACCTGCTCACCCCGGTGGTAACCAACCCCAAGAAGGCCTCGGAGGCGCTGGGCTGGGTGGCGAGGGAGATGGACGCCCGCTACGAGGTCCTGGCGTCGGTGGGGTACCGGCACTCCGACATGTACAACGAGGCGGTGAGAGCGGGTGAGCTGCCCCCGTTCGAGGACGGCACCCCCCGCACCACCTTCCCGTACTACCTGGTGGTGGTAGACGAGCTCGCCGACCTGATGATGGTGGCTCCCCGCGAGGTGGAGGACTACATCTGCCGGATCGCCCAGAAGGCCCGGGCGGTGGGCATCCACCTGATCGTCGCCACCCAGCGCCCGTCGGTGGACGTGGTCACCGGCGTCATCAAGGCCAACATCCCATCCCGGATGGCATTCGCCACCGCCAGCATGCAGGACAGCCGGGTGATCCTGGACGAAGGCGGAGCAGACCGGCTGATCGGCAAGGGCGACATGCTCTACAAGCACGCCTCCGCCCCCCGGGCGGTCCGGCTGCAGGGCGCCTACATCTCCGAGAAGGAGACCGCCTCGCTGGTGGGATGGTGCCGCAGGCAGCGCAACGTGAATTACGTCGAGGGCATTGTGAGCTCGGGGACCGAGACCAAGGGCTCAGGGCTTCGCGCCACCGGCGACGAGGGCGACGAAAGCCTGGTCGAGCAGGCCACCGAGTTGGTGGTCCGGACCCAGCTGGGCTCCACCTCGATGCTCCAGCGCAAGCTGAAGGTGGGCTTCGCTCGCGCCGGCCGCCTGATGGACGTGCTGGAGGAGCGGGGAGTGGTGGGCCCGTCCCAGGGCTCCAAGCCCCGGGACGTGCTCATGACCCTGGACGAGCTGCAGGGCGACGCCGCGCCGGCAGCCCAGATGGACGACGATCTGGAAGGCGGGGAAATACCCTTCGAGTCCTGATCCCGGTCCGGGCGGTCCCGCTGGACCGCCCGGACCGAGGCAGCATTTTTCAGCCGAGCAGCTCGCACCCGTGGGCCTGGGCGATGGCCGCCACCAGCTCCCAGTCGGGCTCGTGGTCCATCGGCGGCGGAAGGGTGCGGCGCCCGGCCGGCCGACTCATTTCCCGGACCAGGTCCTCGAAGCCGCCGGGAGTGCAGATGAACAGCATTCGGCAACCCGAGTCACCCACCGAGTACTTGTGCGGGACATCGCGCGGCCCGAAAACGTAGTCGCCGGGGCCGGCTTCGAAGACTTGTTCGCCCACCTGGATGGTGGCGGTTCCCTCGAGGACCCAGAAAGCTTCGTCTTCGCGGTGGTGGACGTGAAGGGGGCCGTCGGTCCCGGGCGGCTCGGTCATCTCGATGATCGTCATCTGACCATCGGTATCGTTCGCCGTCGCCTTGATCACCGCCAGCCCGCCGAACCACCACCGGGCTTCGCCGTCTTCGCTTCTGACCGATACTGCCGGCAGAGCCTTGCTTTTCGTAGCTGCATCCATGAGTTCCTCCCCGTTTTGAGCGGCTGTTTGAAATAGGACGGTATGGCGATGGGCTCTCGAGGCCAATTCCACAAAAGTGGTATTTCGCGTCTTGCGGAGGAGGCTTACGATGCATGCATGGGTTTCGCACTGGAAGCCGCCGGGGACCGGATCGCTCGACTTGCTCAGCAGGCCCTCGATCTGCCCACCTTCTGGCGCGAGTGCACTGCGGTGCTGGCTCGAGCGGTGCCTCACTACCAGTCGCCCTGCTGGTTCACGCTGGACCCGGCGTCGCTTCTGGCGACCAGCCACTACCAGACCGAGCTGCCCGAGCTTCCCGAAGAATGGATGGCCTACGAATACCTTCAGGAGGACTACCACTCGCTGGCGGGAGTGGCGCGCTCAAAGCGAGGAGCCTCCACCCTCCACGAGGTAACCGACGGCGACCCGAGCAGGAGCCGGGCGTGGAGGGATTTCATCAACCCGTACGGCGGAGACCAGGAGCTTCTGGTCGCCCTGCGCGATCGGGGAGGGGCGGTTTGGGGCGTGGTGGGGCTTTACCGGGAGCCGAATCGGCCGCAGTTCGACGAGGCAGAGATCAACTTCATGAGATCGATCGCTCCGGCATTGGCAGCCGGCGCCCAGCGAGGGCTGCTGTTGGGCGAGGTCGACGAACCCGGAGGGCCCGAGGCTCCCGGCCTGCTGGTCTTGAATGAAGACTTCAGTGTGGAGTCCATGACCTCGGGAGTTGAACAGTGGCTCGACGAGCTGCCTCAGCGGAGCTGGGAAACCGAGAACAAGCTCCCGCCGGCGGTGCAGGCGGTAGCCGGACGCGTTCTCAGGTCGGCGAAGAGTCAAAGCGCTCCCGGCGAGGCAGCTTTTGCCCGCGTGCTTTCCCGGGCCGGGCGGTGGGTCGTACTGCACGGCGCATCGATGGTGGGGTCGGGTGCCGGCCGGGTTGCCGTGATTATCGAGCCGGCCCACCCGGCCAAGATCTCGCCGCTGCTGATGGCGGCGTACGAGTTGACCGAACGGGAGCGAGAGGTTACCGGGCTGGTGTTGCGGGGGGACTCAACCGCCCAGATAGCCGACGCCATGTCGGTCTCACCGCACACCGTTCAGCAGCACCTCAAGACGGTGTTCGAGAAGACCGGAGTCAGGAGTCGCCGGGATCTGGTGGGAAAGGTGTTTTTTGCCCATTACGAGCCCCGGCTGCGGGATAACGAGCGGCGGGTGACGGCCGGCAGGCCGGTGCGCGGGGGCCCCATGGCCGTGGTGGACGGCGGGGGTTCTACTTTTCCGGCAGCGAGCTGATCCGGATCGGTTTCGGGGGGCCCGGCGGCTCCGGCGGCTCCTGCGGTTCGAAGACGTCAACCGGCTCGTCGATGAAGGGATCGGACTCCTCAGCCGGCTCCGGCTCCGGCGGGGGAGGTGCCGCGTTTAGTGCTTCCAGCTGCGCCGCCCGAGCGAGGTACCGGGGATCCTCCCTGCCGTAGAGGGTCTCGGTGATCCTCACCGACCGCTCCAGCCGGATCTTGGCCCCCGCGTGGTCCCCGATAACCTTCAGGAGGCCGGCCAGGCTGGCCAGGCGCGCTGCGACCTTGGGATGATCGGATCCGTAGGAGGACTCCTCAATGGCAAGTGCCTGCTCGACAAAGGGCCGGGCCGCGAACGGGTCTCCCAGGTCGCGAAGAACGCTGGCCAGGTTGGCCATTCGGGTGGCGACCTTCGGGTTGTCCGACCCAAGGGTGGTCTGAGTGATCGCCAGAGCCTTCTGCAGGCAGCTCTTGGCGCCGAACAGGTCTCTTTGCGCCCGCAGTACGCTGCCGAGGTTGTTCAACCGGGTGGCGACTCGAGGATGGTCGGGGCCGTAGGCCTTCTGGTCAATGGTGAGAGCCCGCTCCAGCGCTTTCTTCGCGCCTTCCAGGTCCCCCTGGGCACTCAGCACGCCGGCCAGGCTGTTCAGGTCGGTGCTGAGCGTAGGGTGGCTGGTGCCGAGGGACTGCTCGTGGATTGCGAGCGCCCGCTCCAGGTGGGTTCTGGCGCCGTCCAGGTCCCCCATGTCGTGCAGCACGCCGCCGAGGTCGCTGAGGTCGTGGGCCAAGGCCGGGTCGTCCTCTCCGAGGATCGACTCGTTGATACGAATCGCCCGCTCCAGGGCCTGCTTGGCGCCCTGCAGGTCGCCCATGTCGCGCCGCACGCCGCCCAGCCCGCTCAGGTCCCGGCCGACGGAGGGTGCATCCGGGCCGTGGGCCGCCTCGTCGGCCGCCAGGGCCTTCTCGAACAGGTCCCGGGCACCGGCCAGATCCCCCAGGTCCCGCAGCAGGCGGCCCTGGTTGTTCAGGTCCTCGCCGCTCGCATCGGGAACGGGCGGGGGTGCCGAAGCGACTTCCTCGGGCTCCACCGACCCAAAGAGCTGTTCGATCCCGTCGTCGGCAGACCCGCCATTATCGCCCGAGTCCACCGCGAGAAGTTCCTCGTCGGCCGGATCATCCGGTTCGGGGTCCGAAGGCGGGCGGAAGAACAGATCGTCCAGCTCGTCCGACGAACCCGTGCCGGGACCGGCCGCAGGCTCTGGGGCGGAAGGCTCGGCACCCCACGCATCGTCCGGCGCGGACAGGACGTTGAACGGCTGGGTCTTGTCCATGTTGAGCGCAGAGGCCCCCGGATCCTGCCGCTCGACCGGCTCCGGCGGCTCAGTAGGCTCTGCCCGGCCCTGCGGCTCGACCGGCTCGCGCGGCTCCGGCTCTGCCCGGCCCTGCAGCTCGAGCGGCTCGCGCGGCTCCGGCTCTGCCCGGCGCTGCGGCTCGTCGGGCTCTGCCCCCTCCTGCGGCTCGGGGGCTGCGGCCGCCGGCATGCTGAGGGTCTGCGAGGGAAGAGAGGCCAGCACATTGGCAGCGTGCGTGCTCGAAGAGGGCTTCCAGGGGCGGGGGGCGGGTTTGTGGCGGACGGCGGAGAGGTCGGAGGGCGTCAAGCCCAGGCTAGCGAGCACCTGCCTTAGGGTGGGGTGCGCCGGCTCGCTGTTTTGAGCGACCAGCGCCGACTCCAGCAGGGAGGGGTCGACGGAGACCTCGCCGAGCTCGGTGAGCACCCGGTAGAGGTTGCCCAGGTCCGCTACCGAGCGGGGGTTGGAGGGACCATACAGGGCCTCGTCGATAGCGATGGCGCGCTTGTAGCATTCCTTGGCGGCTTCGTAGTCGCCCAGGTGCTCCATGACACCGCCGAGGTTGGTGAGGTCGGTGGCCACCTCGGGGTGCTCGACGCCGAGAAGGCCTTCGTGAATAGCCAGCGCCCGCTCGAAGGTGGCCCGAGCCTCGTGCAGCCGCCCCAGTCCCTGAAGGACCAGTCCCAGCTTGTTGAGGTCGGCGGCCACTTGTTCGGAATAGGGGCCGTAGGTGGCCTCGTCTATGGCAAGGCTCTGTTCGAGGGCGTCGATCACCACGGTGTCAAAGTTGCTCATCATGTCGAGTAGAACATGGAATCGACTCCTGCCGCTACCCTGGCAACACTGGTTGCCAGGCGTCACTTGACTTGCCAGAACAGGTTGACATCGCCTATGGGAGAGCTTGAGTCCTATAATCGCGGGAGCAAGTGTGCTCCGCGAGCACTAAGTCCGATTCCCCGGGGACGAATGAGTCAGCACACCATCGGTCAGTTGCTGAACGATTCGAGAGAAGCCAGTCGAGCTTCCTTATATCAAGCATCGCAGGATACGAAAATCCGTGTCGACTTTCTCGAAGCAATGGAGAACGACGACTTCGAGTTCGTTTCCGGCGGTCTCTACGTGCGCGGGATGCTTCGGTCGTACGTTCGCTGGCTCGGGTTGCCCGAGGACCGGGTCCTGGCCGAGTTCGACCGGATCTACAACATCAAGTCCGAAACGCCGCTCAGCGAGATGATCAGCAGGCCCACCGACGTCGGCCCCAAGCCCCGCAAGCCGCAGTGGCTCATTGCCGCGGTGTCGGCCGCCGGCCTGTTGCTGGTGTTCTCGCTCGTGGGCCTCATGAACTCACCAACCAACGTGGCGACTCCGCCGGTCAACCCCGAGGCGGAGCGGGAGACACAAACTGCCGCACAGCCCCCGGAATCTCCGGAGATCGTCGCGCAAGCGCCGGAGGAGCCGGAGATGGAGGGCGTGAATCTGGTGGTGACCGTTACCGGCCAGAAGGCGTGGATGGAGGCGCATGCCGACGGCACGGGCCCGCCGGTGTTCACCGGGACTAAGTTCTCCGGCGAGACCCTGACGCTCAACGCCGAGGAAAGCCTGAAGATCGTCATAGGGGATGCCGGGGCGGTCCGGGTCAAGGTCAACGGGCGGGATCTCGGTCCTCCGGGCCAGAACGGAGCGGTGGGCACGTTCACCTTCACTCCCGAGTCCACGAACTTCGTGGGCGGGTAATGACCGAGCTCTCCAAGCCGATGATCGTGGCCGTCGACTACCGGCTGACCCTCAAGGCGTTCATCCAGGCGACACACGCGGCGTGGCGAACCCAAACCATCTTCCAGGCCCTCGCCGCGATGCTGGTCCTGCTAGTCCTCTCGTCGTTGTTCGTGGTGGGGCTGGGAGCCCGGCTCGAAGACCAGGCCCCGGTTCTTTGGTACACGCTGATGGCACTGGCCTTTTACTACCTGTATCCCACCATCGCGTTTGCGAGCTCGCCCAGACACCGCGTGGCTCAGTCCTTCGAGTTCACCAAGGATTCCTTCCGGTACCGCAAGGGTGACACCGAGGAGACGCTGCCCTGGTCGGCGATCAAGTCGGCCGCTGAGACCAGGGGCTTTTACGTGCTGTCCCTGCCGGAGCGGCAAAACGTCGCGGTTCCGAAGTCGGCCTTTGGACCCGGACAGGAACAGCGTTTCCGTCTTCTGGCGGCCCTTCAGGGAGTGCCGATCCACTAACCGGAGGAGGGCCCTCGCTCGATAGCTGCGAGGCCCGAGGCGGGGTACCCTGCTACGGTTACGCCCCCGACATCTAATGCGATAGGAACCAAGGGTGAACCCGGCAAATATCGTCACCTGGGCACGAATTGCCCTCATCCCGGTATTCGTCTATCTGATGTACCAGGCCGGCCCTGCCACGAGGATGTCCACAACTCTGTGGGCGGCGGTGTTCGTTTATCTGGTGGCGACTTTCAGCGATTACCTGGACGGCTACCTCGCCCGCAAGCTCGACGTGATCACGCCTATGGGACAGTTCCTGGATCCTCTGGCCGACAAGTTCCTGGTGCTCGCAGCACTGATCTGCATGAATCTTTTCCGGGGATTCCCTATCTGGGCGACCGTGGTGATAGTCGTCCGGGAGGTGGCGATAGTGACACTGCGGTCGGCGGCGATGAAGCGGGGGAACTCGATGCCCGCCGCAGGCCACGCCAAGAACAAGACCGCCCTTCAGCTTGTGATGGTACTGGCCTGGCTTTTCCCGCGAACCGGTGCTCTGGTCCCGGTTCAGAACGTGCTGCTGTACGCGGGGGTGGCAATCACGGTCTACTCCGGCATCCGGTACGGGCTGCTCGGCCGCAAGCTGCTGACCAGGACGGAGGGATCGCCGGCGCGTGAAGGCTGAGGTCGTCACGGTGGGGTCGGAGCTGCTGCTGGGAACCTACCCCAACTCGAATCTGATGCAGATCTGCCGGGAGCTGGAGGGGATCGGCGTGGAGGTGGTGTTTGCCACCACGGTCACGGACGACCAGGACGCCATCGCCGCAACCATTGCCGCGGCGGCCGGCCGCACGAGTGCGGTGATCATCACGGGAGGCCTCGGACCCACCCACGACGACGTCACCCGGGAGGCGCTTGCCGCGGCAACGGGAAGGAAGCTTCGGTACCAGCCGGAGCTGGAAGTGCAGCTGCGGGCGTTTTTCAAGAAGCGGGGCAGGCAGATGAGCGAGCTGAACCTTCGCCAGGCATATTTGCCCGAGGGGGCTCAGGCGATCCCCAACCCGGTTGGGACTGCGCCCGGGATCTCGCTCGAGCACAACGGCGTTCCGGTGTTCGCCATGCCGGGCGTGCCGGTTGAGATGGAAACCATGCTGCGCGGCCACGTGCTTCCGGCCCTTTCCGGCCGACCGAACGCAACGATCTTCACCACCCGGGTCCTGAAAGCGATCGGCAGGGGCGAGTCCGAGCTGGCGGGCATGATCGTCCCGATCATCGAGTCGTGCCGCGAGTCGGGCGGACCGAACGTCACGATCCTTGCCGCCCGGGGAGAGGTGGCCATCCACCTGCGCGCCGGCGCGCCGGACCGGGAGTCGGCGATGGCGAGGATCGGCCCGGTCGAGGCCCGCCTGCGGCAAACTCTCGGCAGCATGGTCTACGGGCAGGACGACGACACGCTGCAGTCGGTGGTGGCCGAGCTGGCGAAGCAGAGGAACCTGACCCTGGCCGTGGTCGAGTCGTTCACCGGGGGAGCACTGGCCTCCCGGATCGTTGCAGTCCCCGGGGCTTCCCAGGTTCTCAAGGCCGGATACGTCACCTACGCCATCGAGTCGAAGGTACAGGAGGTGGGCGTGCCCCAGGAGACGCTCGACAGGTACGGAGCGGTGTCCGAGCAGACTGCCCGGGCGATGGCTGAGGGGGCCCGTGACCGCGCCGGTGCGGACATCGGATTGTCCACCACCGGCGAAGCCGGACCCAGCCCCGGGGAGGAGCCGGTGGGTACGATGTTCATAGGACTGGCGTGGGACGGCGGTTCGATAGCCCGCAAGTTTGTCGCCACCGGAAACCGGGAGGACATCCGGGAATGGGGCAGCCGGACGGCCCTGGACACCCTTCGGCGCTGGATGCTGGAGACGAGGGGCTGAGGCTTTTCGTGGCGGTTGATGTGCCGGGGCCGCAAAAGGCTTCGGTCGAGGCGGCGATCGCGCCGCTGAAGGCGGTCGTCCCGGGGGCCCGCTGGACGTCGCCGTCGATATGGCATGTGACGCTGAGGTTCATCGGTGAGATCGCCGCGGACCGGCTGCCGGCGATCAGAGAAGGGGTCGAGCGAGCGCTCTCGGGCGCCGGTCCGTTGGATTCGCACCTGCTGGATATCGGGGCGTTCCCCACGATGAGCCGGGCCCGCGTGCTGTGGGCCGGCATCGAGGACCCCCGGAGCACCCTGGCCGGGTGGGCGGAGAGAATCGGGCGGGAGTGCGGCTTAAAGGAGGATCGTCCGCTGCATCCCCATCTGACGCTGGCCCGGCTGAAGGTTCCTGCGGCGATCGGTCCGGTGGTGGACCGGTTTCGTCCGTTCGATCTGGACCGCACTCCCTATCCGATCGACAAGGTGACCCTTTTCCGTAGCTACACCGAGCGATCCGGTCCAAGGTACGAGCCCTTGAAGGTGTGGAGTTTGTCCACAGGCTAGAGGCGAGTCCGGGCTCCTAAGACCTATAATCACAGGTGTGTAGTTCTCTGTTGATAACTTCTTTTCCAAATGCTTGTGTTCGAACAGGCGTTCGATTAGGTTTTATGTCATACCCCCTGGCTAGTCTGCCTTTTGGAGTCACCACAGGGCAAAGGTGAAGGCAAGAACTCCAACAATTGCGGGGACGAAGGAGGACAAGGTTGATTGAGTCGGGACGGGGCAACCCAAACAGCGGTGACAAGGCACGGGCAATAGAGCTGACCCGTTCTCAAATCGAAAAGCAGTTCGGCAAAGGCGCCATCATGAAGCTGGGCGAGCGGGTCAACATCCCCATGGAGGTCATCCCCACCGGCTCGCTGGGACTGGACGTCGCGCTGGGGATCGGCGGGCTCCCCCGGGGCCGGATCGTCGAGATCTACGGCCCGGAGAGCAGCGGAAAGACCAGCCTTTGCCTGCACGTCATCGCCGAGGCGCAAAAGCTGGGCGGGATAGCGGCCTTCGTCGATGCCGAGCATGCCCTGGACATCGTCTATGCCCGCAACCTGGGCGTGAACGTGGATGAGCTTTTGGTGTCCCAGCCCGACACCGGGGAACAGGCTCTTGAGATCACCGACATGCTGGTTCGCTCCGGTGCCCTCGACGTGATTGTCATCGACTCGGTGGCTGCCCTGGTGCCCAAGGCGGAGATCGAGGGGGAGATGGGGGATTCCCACATCGGTCTGCAGGCACGCCTGATGAGCCAGGCGCTGCGCAAGCTGGCCGGCAATGTCAGCCGCTCCAACACTTTGATCGTCTTCATCAACCAGCTCCGGGAAAAGGTTGGGGTGATGTTCGGGTGCTTTGACTACGGCACCCGGATCACTCTGGCCGACGGCACCCAGGAGAAGATCGGTAAGATCGTCAACCAGAAGCTTCCGGTGGAGGTGTTGTCCTACGACCCGGCCGCCGGGGCCGTGGTGCCGAAGAAGGTTGTCAGTTGGTTCGACAACGGGGTTACCGAGCAGTTTCTGAGCTTCTCGGTTGCCGGTTTCGGAGGCAACGGCCGCAAGCAGTTCTCCTGCACCGACAACCACAAGATCCGCACCCCGGCGGGATGGAAGGAAGCCGGCGAGCTGTCGGTGGGGGACCGGGTTCTCCAGGCGACCCCGCACTACCTGTCCGACTTCCAGTGGGAGGTGATCCTCGGAGGCCTGATGGGTGACGGCGCCCTCTTCCCCTCCAACAAGGGCCACAGTGCCCGGTACCGCTTGGGCCACGCCGCCGAGCAGGCGGAGTACTGCGACTGGAAGGCGAGCCTGCTGGCGAACGTCGGGTCGGCGCGCTCCACCGACGAAAAGGGGTCGGTGTTCCACGAATTCCGGCCGCTTTCCGAGCTGGCCGAGCTGCGCTCGGCGGTCTACGTCGGCGGTAAGGGCAAGAAGGTGCTGAGCCACGACTACCTGAAGAATCTGTCGGCGCTCTCGGTTGCCGTCTGGTACATGGACCGCGGGACCTGTAGTGACGAGGACGGGCACTTTGAGTCGGAGATCGGCGTCGAAACGATGGAGCCGGCTTCCCGGCAGCGGCTGGTCGAGCACCTCGCCGACACCTGGAACCTGCAAGGTGACCTGATCGAGCGGGAAGGCAGGGCCGTGCTCGGATTCTCCCGCTTCGAAACGGACAAGCTGCACGCCCTGGTGGCGCCCTACGTGCACCCCAGCATGCAGTTCAAGCTGATCCCCAGGTTCCGGGGCCGGTTCAACGTAGAGCCGCAGTTTGCGGAGATGCGCTACGAGCTTCTGCCCTTCCCTATCACCTCAATTGGGGTGAAGCCCAAGACCCGGAACATGCACCGCTTCGACATCGAGGTAGAAGGCAGCCACAACTACCTGGCGGACGGAGTGGTGGTCCACAACTCACCCGAGGTGACCTCCGGAGGGCGGGCTCTCAAGTTCTATTCGTCGGTCCGGTTGGACATACGAAAGATCGAGAACCTGAAGAACGGTCAGGAGGTCGTGGGGTCCCGGTGCCGGGTCAAGGTGGTCAAGTCCAAGGTCAGTGCCCCGTTCCGCCAGACCGAGTTCGACATCCAGTACGGCCACGGCATCTCGAAGGAAGGGTCGCTGCTGGACACCGCTCTTGATCTCGGTATCTGTACCAAGTCCGGATCGTGGTACCTGTACGACGGCGACCAGATCGGCCAGGGCCGGGAGAACACCAAGGCCTTCCTCTCCGAGCACACCGACGTGTTCGGCGAGATCGAGTTCAAGGTAAAGGTCCAGATGGGGCTGATTCCGGATCCCACAGCGCCAAAGGACCCCGAGGGGACTCCCAGCAGTAACGGAAGCGCCGCACTGAGATGAGCCACGCTCCCCGGCCGGTCGTCCAGGCGGACGATGTGGAGGCGGCGATGAAGCGGGCGATGAGACTGCTGGCGGTCAGGGCTCGCTCGTGTAGCGAGTTGAAGGGCCGGTTGCTTAGGGCCGGTTTCGACCACTCGACCGCCGAGGCCGTCGAGCTAAGGCTTCTCAACGTAGGGCTGCTCGATGACGCAGCCTTTGCCGCCCAGGTCGTGCGACGTGGGTTCGAAACCGGTAAGTCGGCCCGGCTCACGCGCCGGAACCTGGCGATGAGCGGGGTCGACGCCGAGGTCGCCGACGCAAGCCTGCAAACTCTGGACCAACCGGGTGCCGATGAGGAGCGGGCGCTTCAACTGGCCGAGCGCAAGGCGGCCGCTTGTAGGAACCTGCCCGCTGAGAAAGCCATCCCCCGGGTCGTGCGCCATCTTTGCAGCAAGGGATACGGGCCCCAGCTTGCCTGGGAGGTGAGCCGCAGAGTCTTTAGGGACGCGGATTTTCCCTATGATTGACCCTCTACTGGGCCAAGTCTAAAATTGGTCAGCCGGGTGAGGAAGGTTGCGTCAAAGCAACGGCCTAAATTGAATGCTATTTGCCAACGAAGTCCGCTGTCAGACAACGAAATATGGGGTTGGGTAGCAAAGTCGAGAGGCCGATGAACAGGTAAGCGTTCGTTTGGTCCTCGACAGATCCCATAACAACCTCTTCCGGCCGAGCGGTAGCTCGGTTTTTTTGCGTTGAGGAGGCCTAATGAACGAAGCATTGCTCGGACTGGTAGGCCTTCTTGTTGGAGTCGGGATTGGATTTGTCCTTTATAAGCAGGCGGCGAGCCGAAGCGCCGAGACGACGCAGACCCGGGCTCGTGACCTCCTGGTTGAAGCTGAAGAAGAGGCCGAAGGGCTCAGGCGCGAGGCGCTGGTAGCCGCCAAAGAGGAAGCTGCCCGCATCCGACAAGAGGCGGAACTTGAAGTTAGAGAAAGATCGGTTGACGTTCAAAGAAAAGAAACTCGGATCCTTCAAAAGGAGGAGTTGCTAGACCAGACCGCACAGCGGCTGGGTACCAAGGAGCAGACGCTCTCCGAGAAGGAAGCTCAGATCGAGGCACAAAAACAGAGACTGGAGGAGTTCGCAGCGAAGCAGCGCCGCGAGCTGGAACGGCTCGCGGGAATGTCATCCCAGCAAGCCAAAGAGATGGTGATTGCCCAGATAGAAAACCAGGCCAAGCGGGACGCCATGACCCTTGTGCGCGACGTAGAGGCGCGGGCCCGGGAGGAGGCAGACCGGCGAGCTCGAAAGATCGTGGCCATCGCCATCCAGCGGGTTGCCAGCGAGGAAACCTCGGAGAATTCGATCTCTGTGGTGACTCTTCCCAACGACGAGATGAAGGGGCGGATCATCGGCCGGGAGGGCCGCAACATCAGGGCCTTCGAGTCTGCGACCGGTACCTCGCTGCTCATCGACGACACCCCCGAGTCGGTGGTGCTGTCCTGTTTCGACCCCATCCGTCGGGAGATCGCCAAACTGACACTCGAAAAGCTGGTCGGCGACGGACGGATCCAGCCCGCCCGGATCGAGGAGATGTACGAGAAGTCCAAGGGCGAGGTGGAACGCGCAATCCGGGAGGCCGGGGAGTGGGCCGCCCTGGAGGCCGGAATCAGCGACCTGCACCCGGAGATGCTAAAGGTGCTGGGCCGCCTGAACTACCGGACATCGTACGGGCAGAACGTGCTGAAGCACCTGGTCGAGGCCTCGCATATCGCCGGCGTCATCGCAGCCGAGCTCGGCACCGACATCCAACTGGCCAAGCGATGCACGCTGCTTCACGACATCGGCAAGGCGATTACCCACGAGGTGGAAGGCTCGCACGCCCTGATCGGCGCCGAGCTGGCCCGGCGGCTGAAGGAGTCCCCGGCCGTGGTCCACGCGATCGAAGCTCACCATCAGGAGGTGGAGCAGCGGACCATCGAGGCGGTGATCACGCAAACCGCAGACGCAATCTCCAGCGCCCGACCGGGAGCCCGGCGGGAAACGCTCGAGACGTACGTCAAGCGGCTGGAGCGGCTGGAGGCCCTGGCCGAGTCCTTCCCAGGCGTGGAGAAGTGCTATGCGATGCAGGCCGGCCGTGAGGTGAGGGTGATGGTCAACCCGCACCGGATCGACGACCTTCAGGCCGAGGTCCTGGCAAGAGACATTGCCAAGAAGATCGAAGAGGAGCTGCAGTACCCGGGCCAGATCAAGGTCATGGTGATCCGGGAGCACCGAGCGATCGAGTTCGCAAAGTAGTCCGGGGGGTATCCCCCCGGACTCCTGCGAGCAGACCGGCAGCCCAAAACAAGCGGGCGGCGCAGTGGGCAGCGGGGGGGAGTCGGGGGGTCCCCCCCGACGAAGTAGACCCGGAGCGCCAAAAGTGGGCGGGCGGCGCAGGGG
>Ga0247713_1000582_pt1 | contig 21400 bp, 21 predicted proteins | sample 21E_NmetaG_FD_189936 | JGI IMG/M metagenome (GOLD analysis project Ga0247713, IMG submission 189936) | Soil microbial communities from hillslope of Landscape Evolution Observatory, University of Arizona, Oracle, AZ, United States - 2-1-E_N | ecosystem: Engineered > Artificial ecosystem >... | reverse complement strand
TCCGGGCGCTTCGGGCGCGGTGCTGGCGGGCGCCCAAGTCGTGGTGCTGCTCGGCGTCGAGCTTCACCCGGCGGGCCTCGTCGGTGAGCACGTTGAACGAGTTGTTCTTCGCCACCCGGACGAGGTCCCCGGCCGAGCCCGGGGCCGCCTCCTCGGCGACTGCGATCCGAGCCGCCTGATCGAGCGAGATCTCGCCCCCCTTGAGGGCGGCGCTCAGGTCGTGCGACTCCCCCAGCACCTTGCCCGTGGTGACCGTCTCCTTGGCCTTTCCCACCGAGGTGCCGGTGATCTTGGCGACCTCGGATATGTCGTCTATCTTGCGGGTCAATGCCGCCTTGCCGAACGACGCCAGCTTCTCGGCGCGGGCATAGGCCTCCAGCAGGCGGAGCGCCGCAGGACGGGTGAGGAGCTCCGGCTCGAGCCCGGCGTTGGCCTTTTCGAGCAGCTCTATCGCTTCGTCTACGGGTTTGAATTCCATACCTGTGATTATGAAGAGGGCCTATGACACTTTTCGCGTCTGAACGACCCCTCCGGGAAAAAGACCCGAGATTTTTCGTCAGCAGGTCGGCAGCGGGAACAAGCAGCGCGTCTTGCGCACCTCGTCCGGCTCGAGGAGCATCTTGTCTCCCGATTTCTGCTTGATGAACAACGGGTTCGCCACCGGCTTCGGCCCCTCGGTCGGGCTCTTCAGCATCGTGTCGCCGGAGGCGACGAACAAGTTGCCCTTGTGATCGAAATTGATCGTGAAGAAGTCGCCCAGGCGGCGATCTCCCCCCTCGAAGTCGGTGCGGGCGTTGCACAGGGTTCCCGACAGGCAGATCTTCCCGGTGTGAATCGGCCGCTTGGAGGCGTTTACGACGTCGAACTGCGGAGGGTACGTGCGCGTCGAACCGTCCGAGCACCTCACCTTCGTCCCGTGCGCGTTCGTGGTGTAGGCGACGTAAATGTAGAACTCGTCGGGGTTGCCCGCATGGGTCTGGTACCACGTCACCGCGGCGCGCCCGTTGTCTCCCGCGATTACCCACGGCCACAGCGCATCGCCGGCGGGAGTCGGTATTTGGAACGGCTGGGGCGCCCACTTCTCCGTCTTTCGATTGAAGTAGTTGAACGACACCACACCGTCCGCGGTGGTGTCCGACGAGCCGGCATAGCCTCCTGCGTTCGCGGCGTACACCCAACCGGCGCGGTCGACGGCAACCGCCCCGAAGAATTGAGTCGACGGACCGAGCGGCGCGCCGAACGTCTTCCACGAGACGCCGTCGTCCTTGCTGATCGCAACCCCGCCGCTCCGCAGCGGTCCCAGCAGCCCCTTCTTGGGGTCGAGCGGGTCGACGAGCATCTTTCCGTCGGTGCCGGGCGATGTCGTCACGAGGCGGAACGTGAGCCCGCCGTCGCTCGAACGCCACAGCTGCTTGGGTTGGTTCACGTAGAGGAAGACCTCGTCCTCCTCGGCGCCGGTCACCCACGGCCGATCGCCCGACGCCGCCACCGGATTTGCGGTCGGCCACGACTGGCCGTCGTCCGGGCTTCCGAACACCGAGACGTTGGCGAGGTTGATCTCGACGTTGTAGATCTTCCCGCCGGCGTCCATCGTCAGATCTGGATCGGAAAACCCCGACGACGATGGGCTGTGCGGTCCCGCCGGAAGACCGGCGACTCCGACGTACTTCCACGACTTCCCGCCGTCGTCGCTCCGCCAATTCAAAGTCTGATTCCAATAGTCGACGGCGAAATCGGTCGCCCCCGGTGCCGCGCTCGGATTCTTGTAGACGTGGGTGGTGCCGGCATGCGCCGAGACGATGATCGACCCGTCCTCGGCGACGACGCTTACCGGCTCACCGCCCGCTCGGTTCTCGTCGATGTAGACCGGCTTGCCGAACTTGAGCGGCTTGGGGCGAGGAGCTCGGGGGCACGTGGGCGCCGCCCGCGACGCGGTGGCGACCGGCAGCAATCCCACGACGAGTCCCACGAGCAGCAAGATCCGCCCCGGCCGAGCTACGCGCATGCAACTCCCTTTCGTCCCCACGCCGCCGTCCGCCGACGAGGTTTACCTTCGTGGCCGCTTTTCCTGCCGACCATTGTTCTCAATACCCCCACGGCGCGAGCCGATACAGGACACTATGTCCTCGTTGCGCCGACTTTGCTTGCTCAGCATCATCGGAACCCAGCTCGTTCCGGTCACCGCCGCGCGCGCGGCGAGCGCTCCCGAGTGGGCGAAACCGGCGGTGCGCTACCTGGTCGACGCGGGCGCCGTCGACCGTGACGAATTCCGTGGCAACAAGCCGATGCCGCGAGCCGTATTCACCGCGATCATGAAGAAGACGTTCGGCGGCGGATACGGCCGCACGCAGGGCACCGTCCGCGCCAAAGAGGTATCGAAGGCGCTCGTGCGCGCCCTCGGACAAAATGACGTCGCAGCCCACCTGGCAAGCGTCGCGTCGCCGAACGGATGGTCGCCGGCGCGCGCCCGGTCATTCGGCGCGGAGATCGTCGCGCGCGAGATGGGCCTCAGACACGACCGCCCGACCAGCGAGGATCGGTTCGAGGCGTCCGCGAACGAACCGATGTCGCAGGCGGACGTGGCGTGGGCGGTGTGGAAGGCAAAGACGGCGCCGGGGCTCTCGGGCGCGCGGGCGCTCCAATCGTTCGAGTTCTCGAACTACGGCAAGGTCCGCCGCGAGGTGATCGAGTACGCCCTGTCGCTGGTGGGCAAGCCGTATGTCTGGGCGGGCGAATGGCCGGCCCGGACGCCCGACGGCTACCCCTACGGCGCGCAGATCCATGGCGGATTCGACTGCTCGGGCTTCCTCTGGTACGTGCTGCGGGAGAAGGAGACCTCGTACAAGCCGGTCGGCCGCCCCTACGCGGGATGGCGCTTCCCGGAACGGTCGTCGTCCGAGATGGCGAAGGCGACGCCGAACGACGAACGCCTCCGCTATAAGCAGCTAATCCCGGGAGACGTCGTGTTGTTCGCTCCGAACGGGGCGGACTCGAAGCCGTCGGAGGTCTATCACGCGGGCCTCTACCTCGGGAAGGGCTGGATGATCCACTCGTCGGGCTCGCGCGCCGGGCCCAGCATCTCCTCGCTCGGCCCCGGATCGTGGTGGCACGACCAGCTCATCTTCGGGCGCCGGGTCATCACGAACTGATCCGCCGCAGGAACCCTGTCGCCGGAGGCGAATCTAGGCGCGACAGGAGCAGGCATTCGTGGGAGTGATCACTCTAAGGGGAGGTTGCATGAGCCAGAGAAGCCTCAGGACGCTCTCGGTGCTGGCATCGCTGGCACTGGTGGTGGGCGTCATGGTCGGCGGCGCAGACGTCGCCGGTGCGAAAAAGAAGAAGAAAAAGAAGAAGCCGAAGGCCGTAGCTTGCGAGACGTACGTGCCGACGATGGCGGGGTCGGAGGAGGCCGAGGTCCTCAAGGTCGACGACACCCACACGGAAGCCGCCCCGCTCCTCGTCGAGTTCACCCACGGCCCGGCTGGTCCCAGCCAAGCGCGCCTCAATGAGCAGAAGTTCTTCAACATCCAATCGTTCTCGAAGGCGGCCGAGGCCGGCATGTACGCCCGCCTGGAGTTCGCCAACCACAGCGACATCGACCTCTACTTCCACAACGCCGGGGGGGACGCGGTCGCCAGCTCCGGGGCGTTCAACCAGGCTCCGCTCAACCCAGGACCGCCAGAGGCGGACCTCAGCGACGGGGGCAAGGGCGGCATGGGGTTCGAGTCGATCTCCGGATTCAAGACCGCCCAATGCACCGGGTACACGGTTCGTTCAAATGCTTACCTCACGCCGGGTACGCCGGCCACGCTCAAGATCTGGCTCGGCGAGGTCGTCCCCGCCGAGTAGCAACAGAAAATTCGCAGAACGGAGAACGGGCCCCCAAAAGAGGGGGCCCGTTCTCTTTTGCCTAGGTCTCTTCGGGCACCGGGATGGTCGCGGCGGGACTGCCGGTCGGCGCCGGCGTCGGCTTTTGGTAGGGCTGGTTTACGCCCTTCGTGCACTCCTGCGTCGAGCTTTCTGGAGCTTTGCCGGCGAACTCGCGGACGTACTCCCTCACCGCCGCGGCGTCGACCGAGTCGAGGCGCATCATCTCGCCCCACGAGATGATTGCAATTGGCGTCTCCATACCGGAGAACGGCGCCGAGAAGATGTTGGTGTCGACGTCGCCGACGATCTCCTCGAGCGCTCGAATGTCGTCCTCTGCGGCGGTCGCCGGGTCGTAGAGGAGCCCGACCGCGCCGTGCTCCAGCGAGTGCACCATGTTCTCGTTGGGGATCCGGCTCCCGTGAACCCCGCACGGGGCCGCTCCCGGAGCGTGCTGACCGCCGACCGGCGGCGTCATCGGGTAGTTGACGGTCCCCGAAACGTGCTGCCCGGACGCCCCCACGGAGAACTGCTCGATCTCGTGCCCGCGGATGTCCCCCGGCGCCTGATTGCGGAGGAAGAACCAGGCGGCGAACGCAACCGCGCCGCCGATCAGCACCCACCGGATGAGGCGCTCGCGACGCGCCCGTCGCTGCGCCGCGCGAGCGGCGGCCTCCTTCTCACGGCGCCGCTGCTCGATCCGCTCCTGCTTGCGCAGTTGCTTCTCGGCGCCCGCGGGGCGCGGCTTCGCCGGATTTTTCCCCTCGCCCGTCCGCTTTTTCGCCATCGCCTCCCTGCCCGCTTTCGTCCCGACGTCCGCCCGCGCCTGCGACCGCCGGGCAACGGGCGCAGGCTATCGTGTCGGCCCTGTGAACGCGCACACGATCCTGATCGCCGCGCTCGTGCTCAACGCCGCCCTCGGGTTCGGCTACCGCGTGTATCGACTGACCAAAGGCGGGCCGGTGGCGGACGTGATCGGACAGGCGGTGCTCGGCGTGGTCCTGCTCGGGATCGCCGGCGCACTGGCCGCCGGAGCGTCGTGGGCGAGGTGGGCCGCGGCCGTCTACGGCGCGCTTTTCGGCCTCCTCGTGATGCCGGTGTGGGTTCTCGCCGTTCTGCTTCCGCTGCGCCCGGGCGCGCCGGATTACGCGTTCACGGCCGTTTACTGGGCCGGCGCACTCACCGCGGCGGTGGCGGCGCTGCTCGCCTAACCGGCGTGGACGAGAAGGCCCCAGTCGTCAAGGCGGCGCGCCAGCTCGGACGCGGTCGTCTGGTAGAGCAAGGCGAGGGCCATGAGATCGTCCTCGCGAATCGTGAGGATGCGACCGTTGAAGTCCCCCCGCTGCACCTGGATGGCGGTCGCAAACCGAGAGATCGGATCGCGCTCCCCCTCAGGCACGCGGTCGAGCCGCTCGATGTTGAGCACGACCCGGGGGCGGGCGTCGGCATAGCCGGGAGCGGGAGGCGAGTCATCCGGGAGCAACTCGGTGACCGGCACGTCGTAGAAATCGGCGAGATCGGCGAGGCGGGCGACCGTGACGTTGCGGTCGCCTCGCTCGTAGGCGCCGACCACCGCGGCCTTCCACTTCCCCTGGGACGCCTGCTGGACGTCGTGGAGCGACATCCCCTTTTGGACCCGGATCCGCCGGAGGCGCTCTCCCAACGCCCTGGCGTAGTCGCTCGGCCCGCTGCCGTTGCCGTTGCCGCTTCCGTTACCGTCCATATTCACGCTCCGCTCTTATGCGCTCGCGACTGCGCTCCGCTGCCGATCTTCGCCGAACGAGGCCCCTGCGGCCAATGTTCGACACGCTCCGTGGTCACTCCTCTTTTGCGGAGGATACTTCCGCATCCGCTTCAGCTTGAACCCCCGTCGCCTACAATCCGTGACATGAAAGCAATTTGGAAGGGAACCGTCACGTTTGGTCTCGTCAACATACCCGTTCGCTTGTATTCCGCGGTGGAGGAAAAGGGGCTGAAATTTCGGCTGCTTCACGGCGACGACGGTGGACGCATCCGCTACCAGCGGGTATGTGCCACCTGCGGCAAGGAAGTCGAGTGGGACGACATCGTCAAGGGCTACGAGTATTCGAAGGATCACTACGTGACCTTCACCGACGACGAGCTGTCCTCGCTCGACGTCGACTCGATCAAGGCCATCGACGTCGTGTCGTTCGTGCCCCTCGAGGACATCGACCCGATCTACTTCAACCGGACCTACTACGTGGCCCCGGAACCGTCCGGCCTCAAGGCGTACCGCCTGCTCCAGGAGGCGCTCGATGCGGAAGGCCAGGTCGGGGTGGCGAAGGTCGCGCTGCGAGACAAAGAGCATCTCGCCACGGTCCGGCTCAAAGACGGCGTGTTCGTGCTCGAGACGATGCATTGGCCCGATGAGATCCGCCCGGCGCAGTTCGAGGAGCTCGACAAGCAAATCGAGATACGCGATGCCGAAGTCAAGATGGCCCGCCAGCTGATCCAGCAGCTCTCCACCGAGTTCCGGCCCGAGGAGTTCCTCGACGAGTACCGGATTCGGCTCGAGCAGCTCGTCGAGCAAAAGGTCGAGGGGCAGGAGGTCACGATCTCCGCCGAGCCCGAGGAGGAGCCGACGAAGGTCGTCGACCTCATGGAAGCGCTCAAGGCATCGGTGGCCGAGGCGAAGAAGAAGCGCGATACAGCCGATGCGGCGCCCAAGGGGAAGAAGAAGACCTCGGGCCCCCGGCGCGCCTCCGTGTCCTGACGATGGACACCGTAAAGGTCGCAATTCCCGCGGCGCCGCAGTACGTCCAGGTCGTCCGGCTCATCGCGGCCGGTCTGGCATCGCGTCTCGGCTTCACGCTCGACGAGATCGACGACCTCAAGATCGGGGTCGACGAGCTGGCCGCCTATCTCACCGGAACGCAGGGACGCGACGGGAGACTCGACATCGTCTTCGGGGTCGCCGGCCAACGCATCACGATCGACGGCACCGCTCACCTGTCGGCCGGCGACGGCGTACGCACCGATCTCACCGATTTCTCGCGCATGATCCTGGACACCGTGGCGGACGAGGCCTCGCTCACCGAGGACGGAGGGAAGCCCAGCTTCCACCTCGTGAAGAGCAGAGGCTCGTGACCGAAAGAGGCGGCCTGACCAAAGAGGAAGTGCGGGACCTCTTCCACCGCTACCACGCGGCACAAGAAGAGGACGATCGCACGCGCCTGCGCGAGCGGCTGGTCGATCAGTACATAGGTTTAGTCGAGTTCCTGGCGCGCCGATTTCGGAACAGAGGAGAGCCTCTGGAGGATCTGGTGCAAGTCGGCACGATCGGTTTGCTGAAAGCCATCGAGCGTTTCGACCTCGACCGGGAGGTCGAGTTCTCGACGTACGCCACCCCCACCGTGGTCGGCGAGCTCAAGCGGCATTTCCGCGACAAGGGCTGGGCGGTGCGAGTTCCGCGCCGGCTCCAGGAGCTTCACCTCGAGCTCACCAAGGTCGTCTCCAAGCTGGGCCAGGATCTCGGCCGCGCACCCACCGTTCCCGAAATCGCCAAGGAAGCGTCTATCTCCGAAGAGCAGGTTCTCGAGGGACTGGAGATCGCGCAGGCATACAACTTCACCTCCCTCGACGCTCCGATCGACGCCGACAACGGCGACTCCACGTCGTTCGCCGACCAGATGGGCGGCGAGGATGAGCAGCTCGAGACCCTCGAGTACCGGGCATCGCTCGCCCCCGAGATGGCAAAGCTGCCGGAGCGAGAACGGCACATCCTCTATCTCCGCTTCTACAAGGGGATGACGCAGTCCGAGATCGCGGATCGTCTCGGTATCTCGCAGATGCACGTCTCCCGTCTTCTCAACCGCACGCTCGTCCGCCTCCGGCACGCGCTGGAGGAGTAGCCGGTGGGCCGGTCGGCGCATCGGATCGCCCCGCTCCTGGCGGCGGCCCTCTTCGCAGGCGGCTGTTCGCTCGCGCCGATCGATCTCGAAGCCGAGCGCCCCCTCGCCCTGCGATCGACCATCACAGATGCATCGGGGGGACTGCTCGCGCGGCTCTACGAGGAAAACCGCGCGTACGTACCGTACCGACGCATCCCGAAGGTGATCATCGACGCGGTGCTGGCGGCGGAGGACGATCGTTTCTTCGAGCATCCCGGTTTCGACGCCGCGTCGATAGCGCGCGCCGCGATCGTCAACACCCGTGAGGGCGAGTTCGTTCAGGGCGGCAGCACCATCACGCAGCAGTACGTGAAAAACGTTTACTTCACCCGGCCCCACCGCTCGCTGGAACGCAAAGCGCGCGAGCTCAGGCTTGCGATCGAGATCGAGCAGCGCTACTCGAAACGGGAGATCCTCGAGCGCTATCTCAACACCGTCTACCTGGGCGACGGCGCGTACGGGGTGAAGGCGGCGGTCGAGAGCTTGTTCGGACACGGCCTCGAAGTCACGACGCTACGGGAAGCAGCGCTCGTCGCGGCACTGATCAAATCTCCCGCCGGATACGACCCCCGCGAACATGCGCGACGCGCGCGCGCCCGCCGGGATTACATCCTGGCGCGGATGGCGGACCTCGGGATGGTCTCCCCCACCGATGCCGGACGCGCGGTCGCGGGTTCGCTCGGGGTGCGCGCCACTCCTCCGCGGATCCCGACGCGCGAGCCATATTTCGTCGAGGCCGTAAAGAGGGAGATCCTGCGCGACCGGCGCCTCGGCGCAACCGAAGACGATCGGTCGCGGCTTTTGTGGCAGGGCGGTCTCAGGGTCGAGACGACCCTGGAGCCGGACCTCCAGGAAGCGGCCGCGCGCGCGGTCGAAGGGGTGCTCGATCGGCGGGGCGACCCCGCGGCCGCGCTCGTCGCCATCCGTCCGGCCACAGGTGAGATCGTCGCGATGATCGGCGGCCGCAGTTGGAAGGCGAGTCAGGTGAACCTCGCGCTGGGGCGCGCCGGCGGCGGGTCCGGCCGGCAGCCGGGATCCGCGTTCAAGCCGCTCGTTTTGGCCACCGCAATCGAGTCCGGCATGACGACGGCGGACAGGTTCGAGGCGGCGCCCGCGGTCTTTACGTTCGACGACGGCTCGCAGTGGACGGTCGGCAACAGCGAAGGTTCGGGAGCCGGGTTGCTGTCGCTGCACGAGGCGACGGTTCGTTCCGTGAATGCCGTTTACGCGCGCCTGGCGCTCGCGGTCGGCCCCGATCGAATCGCCAATCAAGCAGCGCTCATGGGGGTGAGGGCGCCGCTCGGCGCGCATCCCTCGATCGCACTCGGATCGGAGGAGGTGAGTGTGCTCGACATGGCAACTGCCTACGCCACCCTCGCCAACCATGGGACCGCCATCGAACCGACGACGATTCGGTCCATCCGCCTCTCCAACGGACCGGCGTTTGAACCGGAGCAGGATCGGGTCGAAAGTGCGATCTCTCCCGGAACCGCGTACCTCGTCACAACCGCACTCGAAGACGTCATTCGGCGCGGAACGGGAACCGCGGCGGCGATCGGACGACCCGCGGCGGGCAAGACCGGAACGAGCAACGACTACGCCGATGCATGGTTCGTCGGGTATACGCCCGAGCTCGTTGCCGCGGTGTGGGTCGGTTACCCGCGCGGGCGGATACCGATGACCTCGGTCCACGGTGCCCGAGTCCTCGGGGGAACGCTGCCGGCCGCGATCTGGCGGTCCTTCATGACGCAAGCGCTTGCCGGGACGCCGCCGAGACCGTTCCGCCTCCCGCGCTCGGAACTCGTGCGCGTCGAGATCGACCCCATCAGCGGACTGCTCGCGGCGGCATGGTGCCCCGGCGAGGTGAAGACCATGCTGCGCCAGGAGGCGCCGCACGAGTATTGCCCGGTGCCGCCGCCCGAACCGATTCCGACGATCACGCCCCGGCCGCAACGCCAACCAGAGAAGGACGCCGGCAAAGACCGCAAAGAAAAGCCGCCGAACCGCGCCGGAGCCAAGAGCGACGATGAGCGCGATAAGAAAGCCCCCGGTGATGATGCCGGTGACGAGGACGAGGAGAAGCCCGAAGCGAAACCCACTCCCAAGCCGAGCCCATAACGCCGGCAGACCGGCTCAGGTTCCGAACAGCTCGCCGAGAAACGCATCAACTTCGGCACCGGCCCCCGCCACGCCGACCAGGGGAGCTGCATCCCGTTCGGCTTCCTCAAAGGCTGGACGTTCGTCGAACAGCGCCCGGGCCCCGGATGTGAGAAAGCGGCTCGGTTGCGCGTAGGAGTGACGATCTCCGGAAGGTCCCGAGTGATAGAAGCGAAGCGGCACGTAAACGGAAAGATGCTCCCGCGCCCGCGTCAGTGCGACGTAGAACAGCCGGCGCTCCTCTTCGATTTCCTCGGGATCGCCGGTGGCCATGTCGGACGGGATCATCCCATCGGCGGCGTGAATCACATGAACCGCATCCCACTCGCCTCCTTTGGCCGAATGGATCGTCGACAGGATCAAATAATCCTCGTCGAGCAACGGCGGACCGGCGAGATCGCCGGTCGAAACCGGCGGGTCGAGCGTCAGCTCGGATACAAAGCGTTCGCGCGACGGGCTGCCTGCAGCAAGGGCGCCGAGTTGCTCGAGGTCTCTCAGGCGCGCATCGGGTGAGTCGTACCGGCGCCGAACGATCGGCTCGTAAAACGATCTGAGGCAGTCGATCTGCGCCGGCACGGGCGGATCTTCGGCGCACATGGACAGCGCACGTCGAAGCTCCTCGAACTGCCCCGCCGCCGCGCCGGGAACGCGCGGAGGGTCATCGATCAAGCGGGTGAGCGGCGACTCCGACGTCGACCGGCGGCCGACGCCGACTGCGTCCATGACCGCGCGCGCGGTTGTCTGGCCCACGCCCTCGACCAGTTGCAGCGCCCGGAACCAGGCAAGCTCGTCGTGGGGATTGTCGATCATGCGGAGCAGCGCCAACAGATCCTTCACGTGCGCGGCTTCTAGGAACTTGAGCCCGCCGTACTTGACGAAGGGGATGTTGCGGCGCGCCAACTCGATCTCGAGGAGCGCAGAGTGATGACCGGCGCGAAACAGAACCGCCTGACGCTTGAGCGCGACACCACGTTCCCGATGCTCGAGCACGGCCGAACAAACCGCGTCCGTCTGCGCGTTCTCGTCGATGCAGGTCACCAGCTCCGGCCGCAGCTCCGAGGTGCGCTCCGAAAACAGTTCCTTCGCGTAGCGGCGCGCCGCCTGCGCGATAACCGCGTTGCCGACCGCGAGGATCGGCTGGGTCGAGCGATAGTTGTGCTCGAGCGTCACGATCTCGCACCCGGGAAAACGCGTGGGGAACGCGAGGATGTTCTCGATCGTCGCGGCGCGGAACGAGTAGATCGCCTGGGCATCGTCTCCCACCACGGTGATGTTGGGAATGCCCACGCGCATCGCGTGCAGGATCTCGGCCTGCAGCGCGTTCGTGTCCTGATATTCGTCCACGAGAATGTGATCGAACGAACCCGCCACCGATTCTCCGGCGGGCGAGCGCGCCAGCGCATGCCAAAAGAGCAGAAGGTCGTCGTAGTCGAGGAGACCCTGTCCGCGCTTGCGCTCGGTGTAGGCGTGGAAGATCTCGCGGATGCCGTCGATCTCGTCGGCGCACCACGGAAAATGTTTATGGAGCACCTCGCCCAGCGGCGTACGCGCGTTGACCGCGCGCGAGTAGATCGCGGACAACGTCTCCTTGCGCGGGAAGCGCCGCTTGCCTCCGGCAAGACCGAGTTCGCTTCTGAGCATCCCCATTAGATCGGCGCCGTCGCCCTGGTCGACGATGCTGAACTGCGGCGGCAAACCGACCGCCGCCGCGTGACGGCGCAGAAGGCGGTTGGCTACGGCGTGGAACGTGCCGCCCCAAACGCGCGCCGCAACGGCGGGATCGGTCATCTGCCCGGCGCGCCGGATCATCTCCGCCGCGGCGCGCCGGGTGAAGGTGAGGAGCAGAATCCGCTCGGCGGGAACGCCCCGATCGATGAGGTGCGCCACCCGGCAGGCGAGCGTCTTGGTCTTCCCGCTGCCGGCGCCGGCGACGACGAGGAGAGGCCCGTCGCCGAACGTGACCGCGCGCCGCTGCATCGGATTGAGCCCCTCGAGCCACCGTCCCACGTTTGCCTCCGGATGCGCCTGACCGAACGGACGTTCGACTGTACCGCGGCGCGGTTCCGAACCCGCGGCTTTGGACAGACGGCATGCCAACCGGTGGACAAAGCGGCGGTTTATGGTGCGCGCCCGTGGCCGTGTTCCTCGCGCTCTGCGCCGCCGTCGCGTACGGCGCCGGTGACTTCGCCGGCGGGATCGCGGCGCGCCGTATTTCGGTGCTCGCGGTCGTCATCGGGTCACAGGCGATCGGGCTCGTTATCTTCGTGGCTCTCGTGCCGGTCATGGGCGCTCCGTCGACCGGCGGATTGGCATGGGGAGCGGCGGCCGGGGCGTTCGGCGGCATCGGCGTGACCCTGCTCTACCGCGGGCTGGCGGTCGGGCGCATGAGCGTGGTCGCGCCCATCACCGGGGTCGGCGCTGCGCTCCTGCCCGTGACGTGGGACCTGGCCCGGGGCGCCCGCCCCGGCCTCGTTGCGATCCCCGGCGCAATGCTCGCGCTCGTGGCGATCGTGCTGGTATCGGCCGTCGACGACGCGGGGACGGAGCAAGGCGTTCGGTGGTCGAAGCAGCCCGGCGTCGGCTTGGCGATCGGGGCCGGCGTCGCGTTCGGCGCGTGGTTCATCACCCTCGCCGGCGCGCCGGGCGACTCGGGATTGTGGCCGGTGCTGGGGACGCGCATCGCCTCGCTCACCCTGCTCGGGATAGTAGCCTCGATTCGGCGGACGCCGCTCATGCAAGTTCGCAGCGCGCCCCTGCTGGTGGGCGCCGCCGGGATCCTCGACATACTTGCGAACGGCCTTTATCTGCTCGCGACGCGGCGGGGACTGCTCGCGATCGTCGCGGTGGTGACGGCGCTCTACCCGGCGGCGACCGTGCTCCTGGCGCGCCTCGTACTCAAGGAGCAGTTCGGCGTGCGCCAGCGAGCGGGAATGCTGGCCGCGGCCGCGGGCGTCGCCCTTCTGTCGCTCGCCTAGCCGTGACGAAAGAGAAACCTACCGGCGATCTGCCGGCACTCGCACCTCGGCACATGTTCCGCCGTCGCGCCCGATCGTGAACTTTCCGCCCATCTCCGCTATGAGTGTGTTCACGATTTGAAGTCCGAGCCTCCCGCCCCCGAACGCCTCCTCGCGGATTCCAATACCGTCGTCCTTGACGACGATTACGACGTCCCCGTTCTCTCGCGCCAGGTCGATCGTGATACATCCGGAGGGCCGGCCGGGAAATGCATGCTCGATGGCGTTCTGCAGCAACTCCGCGAGGGTGACGGCAAGCGGCGTCGCAAGGTCGGCGGTCAAGCGCCCCGTCGCCCCATCGACGCGTAGATCGATGTCGATGTCGGGAGCAACGAGTCCTTCGGCGACCATGTAGCCGATGCGCCGCGCCACGTCCGCAAACTCGACGACGTCGCCCGGATCCTCCGACAGGGTCTCATGAACCAGTGCAATAGCGCCGATCCGCAAGACGCTCTCTTGAAGCGCGCCTTTGGCCTCGTCGGTCCTCAATCGCCTCGCCTGCAAACGCAGAAGCGACGCAATTGTCTGGAGGTTGTTCTTTACCCGGTGGTGAATCTCGCGGATGGTCGCATCCTTCACCGAGATCACGCGCTCCTTCTGGCGAATCTCGCTGACGTCGCGCGACAGGATGAGGCATCCCACCGACTTGCCTTCCTGTATCAGCGGGACGACGCGGAGAATTACGTGGCTGTCCCCGCGGCTGAGCTCGCCGTCGAGGAGACGGCGATTTGCCATAGCCGATCCGACGGGGGTTTCGCCGAGTCCCAGCTCGTCCAAAGCGCGCCCAAGGATGTTGTGCTTCACGTCGAGCTGGCGAAGCGACGACAGCGCATTGGGTGACGCCCACGAAATGCACCCGGCCTCGTCGAGCACGAGAAGCCCGTCGCCGATGCGGGGCCAATCGCCGGAAGGTACGGGGCGGAAGGGAAACGTGCCGTCGCAGATCATCGCCGAAACCCGCTCGGCTGCCGTCAGGTAGACCTGCTCGAGGCGGCCCGGACGCCGGCTCGTTGCAGGACTTCCTTCTTTCGTCACGACGCCCACGACCTTGTCGCGGAAGCGCACCGGGACCGCATCCATCCGAATGGGGACGCCGTCGACCAGCACGGGATCTTCCTGGGCCCAGATTCGACCTTCACGGAACGCCCGCTCGACGATGGGTTGTTCCGGCTGCGTAACGCGCGTTCCCACCATGTCCTGCGGGTAGAGCGTCTGGGATGTGAACGGCCTGAGTTGCGCGCACACCTGAAACGTCTCTTCTCCGGACGCGGACGACGTTGCCACGTACAGGAGAAGGTCCGAGAACGACAGGTCGGCCAACACCTGCCACGCCTGGCACAGGGTTCGAAGGTGCTCCGCCTCCTCAATCGAGAGATTGGAAACGCGTCGAATACGGTCGGCGAGTGTTGCCATCACGCGATCGTCCCACGCATACACTCGGCCGCATACCAGGTAGTGGACGAGGGGAGAAGCCTGAAGTGCGAATCGCGGTGCTGTCGGACATCCACGGGAACCTGCTCGCGCTCGATGCCGTGATGACCGACCTGGAAGCTCAAGACGTCGACGAAGTCTGGTGCGGTGGCGACGTGGCGTGGGGGGGACCGTGGGCGGCCGAATGCATCCGTCGCGTACGCGACGCGGGGTGGACGACCGTGAGGGGCAACACCGACGTGTGGATCACGGGCGATCCGCAGACGGCAGAAGATGAAGATCAGCGGCAGTTCCTGAAGCAGATGGCGGAGGCGCACCAGCTGTCGGATGAAGACGCGCGCTGGCTTCTCAACCTCCCTCTCGGACACTCCGGGAGGGGTTCCATTTTGCTGGTACACGGCACGCCGGAGTCACCCTTTGTCGGGCCCTTACCCGACGCTCCGACGCGCGACTTTCGGCCATACGAGGGCGGGGCGAGCATCGTCGTCTACGGCCACGTTCACCAGGCGTTCGTCCGCCGCCTCACCGACGGGACGATCGTCGCCAACGCCGGCTCGGTTGGCTTTCCACTGGATGCTCCTTCTGCGGCCTACCTGATCATCGATCAGGAGGGGCCCGAATGGACGCTTCGCCACCGGCGCGTCACCTTCGATCGGCGCGCGGTGATCGCGCAGGCGCGCGCACTCGGGGGACCCATTGGAGACTGGACCATCGAGAAACTGAGCGCGACGTCGTGAGCGACCCGCTCGGCGAGCGCCGCTATACGGTGGCCGAGGCAACTGCGCTCCTTCCGTACCTCGCTCCGACGCTCGTCGAGTTGCGGGAGAAGTTCGAGGCCGCCGCCCGTATACGCGAGCAGATGGGACGATCCGCGGTCGGCAACGGATGGTCTGCACAAAAGGAGCAGGAGACGGCAACACTGGCGCGGGTGGAGGAACTGCTGGGGCGGCTGAACGAGTGGGCCGTCGAGCTCCGCGACGTCTCCACCGGACTCGTCGATTTCCCGGCGGAGCGATCGGGCGAGGAGGTCTTGCTGTGCTGGCGCCTCGGCGAGCCGGAGATCGCGTGGTGGCATACCCGTGCCGACGGATTTGCGGGGCGTCGTCCGATCTCCGAACTGTAGACGGTCGCGCGGTGCGTAGGATCGCCGGACGATGAACAACGCTTCTCACGGCGCGCCGGACGACCAACCGCACACCTACGATGCGCTCCTCTACCTGTCGTTCGGCGGCCCCGAGGGGCCGCACGAGGTGATGCCGTTTCTCGAACGCGTTACTGCAGGAAGGGGCGTGCCGCGCGAGCGCCTCGAGGACGTAGCGAATCATTACCTCCGGTTCGGAGGTGTCAGCCCGATCAACGAGCAGAACCGCACGGTGATCGCAGCGTTGCGTGCGGAGCTGGCGACGAATGGACCCGACATACCGATCTACTGGGGAAACAGAAACGCGCCGCCGTTCGTGGAGGACGCGGTTGCGCGCATGAAGGCCGACGGGGTTCGGCGCGCCGCCGCATTCGTAACGAGTGCATGGTCCTCGTACTCGGCATGCCGCCAGTACCGCGAGGACATTGCACGCGCACAACAGGTATGCGGTCGCGGCGCGCCGAAGATCGACAAGCTGCGGCAGTTCTTCAATCATCCGGGCTTCATCGAGCCGCAGGCGGAGAAGGTGACGGATGCGCTGGAGCAGATCCCACGCGGCCGCCGACGGGAGGCGCGGCTCGTGTTCACCGCCCACAGCATTCCGCGGGCGATGGCAAAGACGTCGTCGTACGTAGCTCAGCTTCACGAGGCGGGGGCGCTGGTGGCAGAGCTGGTTCCCGGCGAGCACGACTGGGACGTCGTGTGGCAGTCGCGCAGCGGCCCTCCACAGGTGCCGTGGCTCGAGCCCGACGTGTGCGAGCACATCGAGAAGCTTGCCGTCTCGAACGTCACCGACGTCGTCGTCGTCCCGATCGGATTCGTGTCCGATCACCTCGAGGTGAGGTTCGATCTCGACATCGAGGCCGCCGAGGTCGCCGCCGCCGCCGGAATCAACATGGTTCGGTCCGAGACGGTGGGAGCTCATCCGCGCTACGTGCGGATGATTCGCGAACTTCTCGTCGAACGTATGACGGCCCGTCCCGAGCGGGCTTTCCTGGGGTCGTGGGGCGCGATGCACGATGTCTGCGCGGCCGACTGCTGCCCGGCGCCGGTTCGACGCCCGGCGTAGCGCATCGGCTAGTCGATGACCGCGATGAGGTCACCCTCTTGCACCGAGGACCCCTCGGCGACCGCGATCTGGGAGACGGTTCCGGACGAGGTGGCCTCCACCGGTATCTCCATCTTCATCGACTCGAGGATCACAAGCGTGTCGCCTTCGTCGACGGGGTCCCCCTCCCCCACGACCACCTTCCATACGTTGGCCGCCATCTCGGCCTGAATCTCGTCACTCACCGATGCGAACCCCCGCCCTCTCGATCGGGCTGCGGTCGGGCGGATCCGGCAGCGCCAGATGCGCGCGTGCCTCGGCCGCCGAAGCCACGCGCCGCCCCGACGCCTCGACGATCCTCGCGGCGGCCGCTACGAGGTCGCCGTTCGACTTCGCCATCTCGCCCGAAGGAAGGTAGAAGTTGTCTTCGAGGCCGACCCGGACGTTGCCGCCGAGGTCGGTCGCGGCGGCAACCAACTCCCACTGCTTCCTCGAGATCGCAACGACCTCCCAGGTCGAGTCGGAAGCGAGCAGGCTTGCTAGATGCGCAAGCGTACGAGCTTGGGGCGGCGCGCCGCCGAGAACCCCCACGATCAGCGACGCCTGAACGGGGGGCCGCAGAAGGCCCATATCGATCAGCGGGTCCATGCTCGCAACGTGACCGGTATCGAAACACTCGCATTCGGGCTTCACGCCCGCGGCATTCATCTGTTCCAGGAGAAAGATGATGTCTGCGAACGGATTGGCGAACACGAAATCGAACACCATCGCCTTTCGCGTGCTGGAGTACTTCGCGTAGTTCATAGATCCCATGTTCAACGCGCCCAGCTCGGGCTTGAGCCGGCTGATGTGCCGCACCCGCTCTTCGAGAGGAATCCCTACGGCACCGGTGGAAAAGTTGACGACGATGTCGGGGACTTCGACGAGGATCGCCTTCGTGATCGCTTCGTACTCCTCCACTCGAAACGACGGACGCCCATCCGGGTAACGCGCATGGATGTGCACCACCGCCGCTCCGGCGTCGTAGGCACGGCGCGCCTCGGCCGCATACTCCTGGGGCGTGTAAGGAATGGCGGGACACTGCTCGCGATTCGCAGCCACTCCCGAAAGTGCGAAGGTGATGATGCACGTTTCCATCGGCGGCAACGCTACTCCACCGCGCCCTTTGTGGACCCGTGAGACCGGCCGGCCGGCTCCGTCCATGAAAGCCGGATATCCTCCGCCTCGATGAGCGTCACCGTCGTCGACCATCCCTTGGCGCAGCACCTCCTGCTTGCAATCCGCGACCGAACGACTTCCCCCGCCACGTTTCGTGCCATCACGAAGCGGCTGACCACGTGCCTCATCCTGGAGGCGACGAGGGATCTCCCCACCAGACATGCATCCGTCGAAACGCCACTAGAGGAGGCGCATGGGCGCGCGCTGGCGGCGCCGATCGTCGCGGTCCCGATCCTTCGCGCCGGCCTCGGGATGCTCGACTCGGTGGTCGAGCTATTTCCGGAGGTACGGGTCGGTTATCTCGGGCTCGAGCGTGACGAAGCGACGTTTCAGCCGAGCGCCTACTACGCCAAGCTCCCGCGCCTCGATGATGCCAGCACGTTCGTGCTCGACCCCATGCTCGCTACGGGGGGATCGGCAAAGGCGGCGGTAGACGACATCAAGAAGGCGGGCGCGCGGCAGGTGCGAATGGTGTCGATCGTCTCCGCGCCCGAAGGCATTCGAGCGCTCGAGGATGCCCATGCAGACGTCGACATCGTCACCGCTGCAATCGATCGCGAGCTGAACGAGAAGGCGTACATCCTGCCCGGGCTCGGCGACATGGGCGACAGGCTCTTCGGCACGCAACCGTAGGGCATCCTCGACCGGTCGGTTCAGACCGGCAACACCCCGTGCTTCCGCCACGGTCGCTCGACGCGCTTGTTCTCGGAGAGGGAGAGGGCCCGTGCTATCACCGGTCGCGTGTCCGCGGGATCGATGACGTCGTCGATGAACGACCATCCCGCCGCGATGTAGGGGGAGATCTGCTCGCGGATCGCTGCGACCATGCTGTTGCGGGCGGCATCTCGCTCGTCTTCCGGGAGCGCCTCTATCTGCTTGCGGAAGATAATGTTCACTGCGCCCTCGGGCCCCATCACGGAGATCTCCGCAGTCGGCCATGCCACGATGAAGTCGGGCTCGTAGGCGCGGCCGTTCATCACGTAGTACCCGGCGCCGTAGCCCTTGCGCAGCACGACCGTCACCTTCGGAACCGTCGCCTCCGCCACCGCGTACAGCATCTTCGCCCCGTGCCGGATGATGCCCTGCTTCTCGACGGTGCTGCCGACGAGGAACCCCGGGCAGTCCATGAGGAACACGAGCGGAATGTGGAACGCGTCGCAAAGCCACACGAAACGCGCCGCCTTGTCGGCGCCGTTCACGTCGATCGCGCCGCCCAAGAACTTGGGCTGGTTGGCGACGATGCCCACCGGCCTGCCGTCGAAGCGGGCGAAACCCGTTACGACGTTCTTCGCCCACGCGGGCTTCATCGCAAAGAACTCGCCGTCGTCCGTGATTGCCGCAATGACTTCATGGACGTCGTAGGCGCGGCGTGGGTTGGCGGGGACGATCTCGTAGAGCTCCTCGGCGCGCCGAGCGGTGGGATCCTGCGCGTCGATTACCGGCGGCTTCTCGAGGTTCGAAGACGGAAAGAACGACAGGTACGTGCGAACGGCAGCTATACATTCATCGTCGTTCTCAACTTCCAAATCGGCGACGCCCGACTCCTCGGCGTGCACCGCCGAGCCGCCCATCTCCTCGGCGGTGACGTCCTCGCCGACCGCGGCCTTGACGAGATGCGGGCCGGCAAGAGCCATGTTGGACGTCCCCCTGACCATCGGCACGAAGTCCGCCAGTCCGGGGATGTAGGCGGTGCCGGCGGCACCCGGCCCCATCATCGCAGCCACTTGCGGGACGACGCCGGACATGACCACCTGCTCCCGGAAGAGGTCGCCGGTCCGGGCGAACATGGATCCCGCTGCCTCTTGAATCCGGGCGCCGGCGGAGTCGACGAGCCACACGAGCGGAATCCGCTCCCGCAGTGCAAGCTCCCGGAGACGGCTCGCCTTCAGTTCGGTGACGGTGCCCATCGACCCCGCCATCACCGTGAAGTCGTAGGCGATCACCGCCACCTTGCGCCCGTCGACCTCTCCGATACCGCACACGACACCATCCGCCGGAGTCGACTTCCCCTGCATCCCCGGCGAGTGGCTCTGGTGGTGGGCGAGAATCCCCTGCTCTAGAAACGTGTCGGGGTCGAACAGCAACTCGATCCGCTCGCGAACCGTGCGCTTGCCGGCGGAATGCTGCCGTTCCACCTGGTCCGGTCCGCCCATACCGAGCACTTTTTGCTTGCGCGCCCGGAGCTCGTCCGCGGCCTCTCGAAGGGTGGGCCCGTCGTACGAATACGTGACCCGGCCGCGCTCCTCGTCGGGAGCCCGATTGCGGGCGTCGGCCATCGCGCCTCCTCATCGCCCCTTCGCCGGCAGTTACGCCGAAGTCTTCCCGGGGTCGTCACCGCGATGCTACGCGATCAGCGGCCCTTCCACTCGGGAGCGCGCTTCTGGAGGAACGCGCTAACGCCCTCGGCGGCATCCTCCGTCTGCAAAGAAATGCTCAGCATCCCGGCGAGAAACTCGAGTGCCGCGTCGAAACCCATGCCCTCGGAGCAGTAAAAGGAACGCTTGCCGAGCTCCACGGTTGCAGGGCTCTTCGACGCAAACCTCTCCGTAACCTCCGCCACCGTCTCATCCAGGTCCGGGCGCGGAACGACCCGATTGACAAAGCCCCAGCGCGCCCCTTCGGACGCAGGAATTCGACGCCCGCTCAGCATCAGGTCCAGCGCGATCTTGCGAGGGAGATCCCGATGAATCAGCGCACTCACCATGAACGGCCACAGGCCGACGTTGATTTCGGGAATCCCCATCTCGGCACCGTCGGCTGCAACGACGTGGTCGCACGCAAGCATGAGCCCGAACCCGCCCGCAAGCGCGACTCCGTTCACCCGCGCCACGATCGGCAGACGCGAGCGTCGCATCCGCGCGAACAAGCCGCCGATGTCGGCGCGCCCGAGCTGCCCTTCCGCCGCACCCGAGGAACCGAGATCGGCGAGGTCCGCGCCCGCGCAGAAGGCGCGGTTGCCGGTACCGGTTACCACCAGACAACCGACCGAACGATCGCCCTCGGCGCGCCGAAGCGCAGCGTCAATCCCGCGGACCCCATCGGGGGTCAGCGCGTTGCGACGATCTTCTCGATCGATCGTGATGGTGGCCACACGGCCGGAGTGACTGTATGCGACCTCGGTCATGACCGCCCGGAGCGGAGGATCTGCAGCACCGCTCGGGCATCATCGTCGGCCAGCGGCGTCGACGGTTCGGGCTGGCCGGGGGCGCGGGGCGTTCCTCCGCCGAGCGTGCGCTGCAGGTTCTGCTCGGCGCGGTCGAGGGCCTCCTCGGCCGCCTTCAGCTTCACCCGCAAATCGACCTCTCGCTCCCGCGCCTCTTCGATCTGGTTCTCGAGGGTGCGCGTTCGCTGAAGGTGTTGCTCGTTGGACGCCGCGAAGGCCTCGACCTGAGCGGCGCGAAGCGCATCGTCCCGCGACAGCTCGAGCAGCCGATCGACGACGGCGCGTCCGATGTCCTCGTAATTCACCCGCGCCTGGCGCTTTACGGCGCGGCTGGGGAGCATCGCCTCCGCGTCCTCGATCTCTAGTGGTGACGTCGAATTGATCTTGATGATCGTGTTGCGCCCGCGGCGGCCGCGCTGAACGACTTCGATCCGGCCGGTCTCCTCCAGG
>Ga0247713_1000581_pt1 | contig 21408 bp, 22 predicted proteins | sample 21E_NmetaG_FD_189936 | JGI IMG/M metagenome (GOLD analysis project Ga0247713, IMG submission 189936) | Soil microbial communities from hillslope of Landscape Evolution Observatory, University of Arizona, Oracle, AZ, United States - 2-1-E_N | ecosystem: Engineered > Artificial ecosystem >... | reverse complement strand
ATCTCCAGGCCGCGCTGGTAGGCGTCCTGCGCGTCGTCGGTGCACAGTGAATGCCTGCGGGCGGTACGCAGCAGCGACTCGGCGTGCGCGGCGACGGTACGGAGGATCAGCTCCTCGGCGGCGCTGCTGCCCCTGCCTCGTCGCCGCTTGTCATCCATCGACTGCCCCCCGCCTCCGGGCTCCCGGTGGAGCCTTTGTCGCTGTAGGAGACCGTACGAGGAAACTCGCCCCTCGTTCGACGCCATCCGTCGGAAATTGCGGTGTTTTACGCCTGATCCGGTCGCGCCACGGGCCGCCTCGGCACGCGCGTCGCCGGGACGCCTCTCACTGCGAGCGTCGGGGTTTCGTCGTGGTGTCGGGCAGCGGAGCCCGCGGCACCTCACACGGCGTGCGCAACTGCCGGATCGCCCGCCCCGCGCGGCGGACACGTCACCGCCGCACGCATGCGGTGCACACTGCCGGCGGTGCCCGTACGCCGACTTCAGGCGGCGGTCATGCACACCTCCCGCGGCGCACCGGCCGAGCCAGGCGGCGAGCGCCCACCAAACGCGGTTCCGCGGCGCCGCCGCCCGCCGCCGGCCGCGCGCCCGCCGCACGGCAGTTGCCCGCCCCGGCGTGCGGCGGGGCGCGCAGGCGCCGCCGCTATACTCGCCCGCCGAGACGCCCGACCCAGCCGTCGCCCGGGCGTCCCACCCGCCATGACCGGACTGATGCAGCGCATCTTCCGCCGTCGCGCCACCGGCTCCGAAGGCCGCGGGCCGTTCGGCCTCCTCCTCCGTCGCCCCGGCGCCAACCGCCTGCCGTGGGGCAGGAAGGCCGAGCGCTCGGCGACGCCCCCGCCCGAGGACGGACACGCCGGCGAGACGCAGCAGGCGGCGGTCGCCGCCGCGGCGAACGGCACGGCGAGCTTCCGCGAGCGCGGCCGGCTGCGCCGGCGCCTGCGCTTCCTGCGCAGGGCGCGCGAGCTCGCCTACCGCGACATCGGCGGGCTGACGTTCGACATGCGCCGCTTCGGTCGCAACCGCCCGGACCTGCTGGAGGCCAAGCTCAACGCGCTGTACGCCGTCGACCGGGAGCTGCGCGCGCTCGAGCGCGCGCTCGACGACCGGCGACCGATCCACGAGCTGCGCGAGCCGGGCATCTCCTCGTGCGCGCGCTGCGGCGCGCTGCACTCCAGCGAGGCCAACTACTGCCCGCACTGCGGCCTGCCGCTCGGCGGCCCGCGAGCGATGGGCGAGGTCGGCGGCGCGATCGCCCCGCCGCCGCAGCCGCCGCAGCCGCCGCGGGCGCCGGCCGCCCAGCAGCCAAGCGCGGTCGCCGGCCCGCCGCCGCCCGCGGCACCGTCCACGCCGGGGCCCCAGTCCGCGCCGCCGCCGCCGGCCCAGCCGACGGAGCGGCTGCGGCCGCCCGCGGCGCCCGACGCGTGAGCGCGCAGCCACCAGGTCCGGCGCAGGAACGGGTCCCGGATGTCGCCGAGATGCGCTGCCCGCGCTGCGCGTCGCCGGTCGGGCCCGAGCAGGACTGGTGCCTCGAATGCGGCGCCCCGGCCCGCACCCGCCTGGCGCCGACGCCCAACTGGCAGCTTCCGACCGTCGCGATCGGCGCGATCGTCGCGATCGCCGGCGTGCTGCTGGCCTTCGCCTTCGTGCGCCTGACCGACGACGACGACGGCGTGCCCGCCGGCACGACGCCCGCGCCGGTAGTCCAGACGGCGCCGCCGGCGTCGACGGTGCCGCCCGCCGTCACGCCGCCGGTACCGACCGCGACCACGACCGCGCCGGCCGGCCCCGCGATCCCGTCGACGGTGCCCGGCCAGACGGCTCCCGCGCCGGCGACGACGACGCCGCCGCCCGCCACGACGGCGCCGCCGTCCGGCGGCACCACGGTCCCGCGCGCCCGCTGAGCGCCTGGCCTAGGCGGACGCCGCGAGCGCGGGCCAGTGGCGCTCGGCCAGCCGCGCGACGGCGCGCCCGGACAGTTCGTGGCGCTCGACCTGCGGCGGAGGCGGCGCCTCGCGCGCGCCGGCGACCTCCAGCGTCGCCACGACGCAGCGGGCGAGCACGCCGAGGTCGTAGCCGCCCTCCAGCACGATCCCCAGCGGGACGCCGAGCTCGTCGGCGATCGCGCGCATCGACGCCGCCATGCCGGCGTAGCCGTCGTCGGAGACGATGCAGGTCGCGAGCGGGTCGTCGGCGTGCGCGTCGTAGCCGGCCGAGACGAGCAGCAGGTCCGGTTCGTAGGCGCGGGCGAGCGGCGCCACCACGTGCTCGACGTGAGACAGGAAGACGTCGTCGCCGGAGCCGCCGGGCACGGGCAGGTTGACGGTGAAGCCCTCCCCCGAGCCCTCCCCGACGTCGGACGCCGGCCCCGTCCCGGGATACAGCGGCGACTCGTGGATCGAGCAGAACAGGACGTCGGCGCGGTCGTGGAAGATCGCGTTCGTGCCGTTGCCGTGATGGACGTCCCAGTCGAAGATCATCACGCGCCGCGTCCCGTGCGCGTCGAGCGCGTGCTGGGCGGCGATCGCGACGTTGTCGAACAGGCAGAAGCCCATCGCGCGCCCGCGCGTGGCGTGGTGGCCGGGCGGGCGATGCAGCGATGCGCCCGCCCGTGCGGCCTGGCCTGCGAGCAGCGCGTCGACCATCGCGATCGCGCCCCCGGCAGCGTGCAGCGCCGCCTCGAAGGACCCGCGGCTGACGATCGTCTCCATGTCGATCAGGCCGCCGCCGCGCCGCGCCATCTCCTCGATGCGCTCGACGTGGCTCGCCGTGTGCACGGCCTCCAGCTGCGCGCGGTCGGCGGCCGGCGACAGGCGCACGTCCCAGCCCAGCCAGTCGCGCTCGTCGAGCGCGCGCTCGATCGCGACGATCCGGCGCGGCGACTCGGGGTGCGCGCCGGTGTCGTGCTCCAGCGAGGAGGGATGGCGCAGCAGGACCGGCGGGACCATCCGGATACGGTACCCCGGCCGTGGCGGGGGAACCGATGCTCAGCTGTGAGATCGCTGTCGTCGGAGCGGGCGCGGCCGGCCTCTACGCGGCGCTGACCGCCGCCGCGGCCGGCGCCTCGGTCGTGCTCGTGTCGGCCACGCCGCTGGCGCAGACCGCGAGCTACTGGGCGCAGGGCGGGATCGCCGCCGCGCTCGCCGACGAAGACTCCCCCGCGCGCCACCTCGCCGACACCGAGGCCGCCGGCCGCGGGCTCGTGCGACGCGCGGCCGCGCGGGTGCTCGTCGACGAGGCGCCGCTGCGGGTGCGCGACCTCGAGCGCCTCGGCGTTCGCTTCGACGCCGACCGCCGCGGCGTGCTCGCGCTCGGCCTCGAGGGCGGCCACTCGCTGCGCCGAGTCGTGCACGCGGGCGGCAGCGCGACCGGCCGGCGCGTCGTCCGCCAGCTCTCGGCGCTCGTCGTCGACGAGCGGCGCATCACCGTCCTCGAGGGCGCCCGCGCCGCCGGCGCATGGATGCGCGACGAGCGCTGCGAGGGCGTCGTGCTGGAGGACGGCCGCAGCGTGCGCGCCCGCGCGACGATCCTCGCCGCCGGCGGCGCCGCCGCGCTGTGGTCGCGAACGACGAACCCGCCGGGCTCCCTGGGCATCGGCATGTCGCTGGCGCACGCCGCCGGCGCCGACCTCGCCGACCTCGAGTTCCTGCAGTTCCACCCGACGGCCGTCGTGGGCGTCCCCGGACGCGAGGGCTTTCTCGTCACGGAGGCGATCCGCGGCGAGGGCGCGACGCTGCACGGCCCGTCGGGCGAGCGCTTCGTCGACGAGCTCGCGCCGCGCGACGAGGTCGCGCGCGCGATCGCGGCGCTGCTGGCGCGGACCGGCGCGGCGTCCGTCGGCCTGGACATGCGCGGCGTCGACCCGACGCGCTTTCCGAACGTCGTCTCGGCGCTGCGCGAGGCCGGCGTCGACCCGACGCGCGAGCTCGTCCCGGTGTCGCCGGCGGCGCACTACATGATGGGCGGGATCGTCACCGACCTGCACGGCCGCAGCACGGTCGCCGGCCTGTACGCGATCGGCGAGACCGCCTGCACCGGCCTGCACGGCGCCAACCGGCTGGCCTCGAACTCGCTGAGCGAGTGCTTCGTGTTCGGCGCCCGCGCCGCGGCGGCGGCCGTCGACGAGCCGCCGCCCGACGCCGGCGACCCGCCGCCGGCCCCCGCGGCGCCGCTCGCGCGCCCCAGCCGCTCGACCCAGGAGGCGCTCTGGCGCGACGCCGGGATCACGCGCACGCGCGAGCGCCTCGAGCGCCTGCTCGGCGAGCCGCATCCGCTCGCGCGCCTCGTCGCGGCCTGCGCGCTGCGCCGCGAGGAGAGCCGCGGCGCCCACCAGCGCGCCGACTTCCCGGACGTCGACGAGGCGCTCGACGAGCGCCACACGGTCGTCGGCGGCGATGAACGTCCGCGTCTGGTCCGGTGGGGCTGAGCGGCGACGCTTAATGCGAACTCAACATTGAGTTCGTTCTTACGTTCACACGGTCCAGCCACACTGCGCAGCCGAGCGAGCAGTCCAGGAAAGGAGTCCCTGCCCATGTACCAGTTCAGCCGCGCGATCTATCGCGAGCTGTCACCGCACATCGACGGCTTGCAGGCGCGGAATGGGCAGGCCGAGGTGCTGCACGCGTGCGAGGCCACGATCGAGCGCCTCGTGAGCGACCGCCACTACTTCGCGCGCCCCGCGCGGACGCTGTTCAACGACATCCGCCTGTACTTCCCGATCAGCGAGCAGGAGCGGGTCTGGCGGGTCGTGTCGGTGTACGTCGCGGCCGCCCAGGACTGGCTCGCCAAGCAGCCGCAGCACGGCTACGACGTCAACGGCAACCCGCTCGAGTGCCGCGCCACGACGCGGCGCGGGACGCCCTGCCAGCGGATGCCGCTCGCGCGCAACGGCTACTGCCCCTCGCACCAGCACCTGGCCGAGACCGAGGAGTTCGAGGAGTCGCTCGCCGCCGCGTGACGGCCGCGCCCGCCAGGCGCCGCGTTACATTGGCGCCTTGCGCGCGACGACACGTCCGCAGCCGCCGCCCGGCGCCGGCCGCCTCGCGCCGCGCGCGGCGCTGACATCCACCGGCGCGGCCGGCTGACATGCTGCTCGGCGTCGACGTCGGCGGCACGTTCACCGACGCGGTGCTCGTCACCGGCGGGCGGCTCGTGACCGCGAAGGCGCCGACGACACCCGCCGACCAGTCGCGCGGCGTCATGGCCGCGATCGACGCCGCGCTGCGGCGCGCCGGCGCCGACGCCGCCGGCGTCGAGGGCTTCGCGCACGGGATGACGGTCGCCACGAACGCGCTGCTCGAGGGCCGCGGCGCGCGCACGGTGCTCGTCGCCACCGAGGGCTTCACGGACGTCGTGGAGCTCGGCCGCCAGGCGCGCGCGGACCTGTACCGCCTCTGTGCCGCGCGCCCGGCGCCGCTCGTGCCGCCCGAGCGCCGCGTTCCGGCGCCCGAGCGCACCGGCCCGGACGGCGTGCTCAGGGCGCTCGACGACCCCGCGGCGCTGGCCGCCGCGGTCGCCGACCACGCGCCCGAGGCGGTGGCGGTCGTGCTCCTGCACGCCTACGCGCATCCCGGCCACGAGCGCGCGATCGGCGACGCGCTCGCGCAGGCGCTGCCCGATGCGCACGTCTCGCTGTCGCACGAGGTCGTCGGCACGTTCCGCGAGTACGAGCGCGCCGCCACGACCGAGGTCGACGCCGCGCTGTCGCCGCTGCTGGCGCGCTACCTGCGCCGGCTGCTGGAGCGCGCCGCCGACGGCGGACTGCCCGAGCCGCGCATCATGCAGTCCAGCGGCGGGCTGGCCGCGGCGTCGCTGGCGGCCCGCCATGCGGCGTTCACGGTGCTGTCCGGACCGGCCGGCGGCGCCGCGGCCGCCGCGCTCGTGGCCCGCCGCAGCGACCGCGCCGACCTCGTCTGCTTCGACATGGGCGGCACGTCGTGCGACGTCTGCGTCGTCGAGGACGGCGCCGTCCGCGAGACCGCCGCGCGCGAGGTCGGCGGGCGGCCGCTGGCGCTCGCGATGGTCGACATCCACACGGTCGGCGCCGGCGGCGGGTCGGTCGCCTGGCGCGACCCGGGCGGCGCGCTGCGCGTCGGCCCGCGCAGCGCGGGCGCCGAGCCCGGCCCCGCGTGCTACGGCCGCGGCGGCGAGGAGCCGACCGTGACCGACGCCAACCTCGTCCTCGGTCGGCTCGGCGCCGAGGCGCCGCTGGCCGGCGACGTCTCGCTGGACCGCGGCGCCGCCGAGCGTGCGATCGGCGCGCTGGCGTCGGAGCTCGGGCTCGAGCTGCGCGACTGCGCGGAGGGCATCGTGCGGGTGGCGAACGCCGAGATGGTCCGCGCGCTGCGCGTCATGACCGTCGAGCAGGGCATCGACCCGCGGCGCTTCGCGCTGCTGGCCTTCGGCGGCGCGGGGCCGCTGCACGCCGCCGCGATCGCCGACGAGCTCGGCATGGCGACGATCCTCTGCCCGCGGGCGTCCGGCGTGCTGAGCGCGCTCGGCCTCGCGGCGGCCGACCGGCGCGCGACCGAGCAGCGCACGGTGCTGCTGGCCGGCGACGAGCTCACGGACGCGGCGCTGGACGCGGCGCGCGAGGAGCTGGCCGGCGCCGCACGCGACACGCTCGGCGTCGCCGAGGCGCGGATCGATCTCGCGCACGACGTCCGCTACCGCGGCCAGGCGCACGAGCTGACCGTCCGCGACCTGCCGGATGAGGCCGTCCGGGCGCTGCGCGACGCGTTCGAGGCGCTCCACGAGGAGCGCTACGGCTACCGGGAGCAGGACGCGCCGATCGAGCTCGTGACGCTGCGCGCCACCGCCAGCGTCCCGGGGCCGGAGCTCGACCTCGGCGCCGGCGACGCCGCGGACTGCGCGCGCTCGCGGCGCGAGGTCGTGTTCGAAGGCTCGCCGCTGGACGCCGCGATCCTCCGCGGCGAGCCGGCGCCCGGCGAGCGCGTACGCGGCCCGGCGATCTGCGAGCTGCCCGAGGCGACGGTCGTCGTGCCGCCGGGCTGGCGGGGCACGGTCGACGACGCGGGCACGGTCGTGCTCGAACGCGCGGGCGGCGGGCGATGACGCTCGACCCGATCGACCTGCAGGTCGTCACCGGCGCGCTGCGCGCCGCCTGTGAGGAGATGGGCGCGGCCCTCGTGCGCAGCGCGCACTCGGCGAACATCAAGGAGCGCCGCGACTGCTCGACCGCGCTCTTCGACCCCGCGGGCGAGATGGTGATGCAGGCCGAGCACATCCCCGTGCACCTCGGCGCGATGCCGGCCGCGGTCGCCGCCGTGCTCGGCGAGGACCACGCATCCGGCCCCCACCCGCCCCGGCCGTGGATCCTCAACGACCCCTACCGCGGCGGCACGCACCTGCCGGACATCACCGTCGTCACGCCGGTCCTGCACGCCGGCGAGCTGCTCGGCTTCGCCGCCAGCCGCGCGCACCACGCCGACGTCGGCGGACGCGTTCCCGGCTCGATGCCGGCCGACTCCACGACGCTCGACGAGGAGGGCGTCGTCATCGCGCCGCGCCCGCTCGACGACGCGGCGATCGACGAGCTGGCGGCCCGCATGCGCCAGCCCGAGCAGCGGCGCGCCGACCTGCGCGCGCAGCTCGCCGCCAACCGCATCGGCGCCCGCCGCCTGGGCGAGCTCGCCGACCGGCTCGGCATCGGCGGCCTGCGAGAGGCGACCGTCGAGGTGCTGTCCTACGCCGAGCGGCGCACGCGCGCGTGCCTGGCGGCGCTCGACGATGGCCCGCGCGAGGCGCGCGACGTGCTCGAGGCGCTCGGCGGCGACCTCGAGCTGCGCCTCACCGCGACGGTCGACGGCGAACGCCTGACGCTCGACTTCGCGGGCAGCGCCGAGCAGCACGCGGGCAACCTGAACTGCCCGCTGGCGGTCACGCGCTCGGCGGCGTACTTCGCCGTCCGCGTGCTGACCGACCCCGACGTCCCGCCGAGCGCGGGCGCCTACCGGCCGATCGACGTGCGCGCCCCCGAGGGCTCGGTCCTCAACGCCCGCTCGCCGGCGGCCGTCGCGGGCGGCAACGTCGAGACCTCCAGCCGCGTCGCCGACCTCGTGCTCGCGGCGTTCGGGCGCGCGCTCGGCCAGGGCACGATGAACAACCTCACGCTCGGGACCGACGAGTTCACGTACTACGAGACGCTCGGCGGCGGCCAGGGCGCCTGCCCGGACGCCGACGGGCCGAGCGGCGTGCACGTCGCGATGTCCAACACGCTCAACACGCCAGTCGAGGCGCTCGAGCTCGAGTTCCCGCTGCGCGTGACGCGCTACGCGGTGCGGCGCGGCTCGGGCGGCGCTGGCGCCCGCCGCGGCGGCGACGGCGTCGTGCGCGAGCTCGAGGCGCTCGCTCCGATGGCCTACTCGCTGATCACCGAGCGCCGCCGCCACGCGCCGCCCGGGGCTGCCGGCGGCGCGCCCGGCGCCTGCGGGCGCAACCTCCTCAACGGCGAGGAGCTGGCGGCCAAGGCGACCGGCGAGCTGCGGCCGGGAGACCGGCTCGCGCTCGAGACGCCGGGCGGGGGCGGCCACGGCCGGCCGCCGGGCTGACGGCCGGCGCGCCCGCCGCGGCTCTGCGATCCTGCTGCCCATGGGCATGCGTGACAGGTGGGCTCACACCACCCGCACGGTGCTGAACCCCGTCGACGCGGCCCGGCGCAGGCTCGCGCGCGGCCTGACGGTCACCGCGCGCGACGGCGAGCTGCGCCGCGGCGGCGACGTCGAGGCGTGGCGCTGGAGCTCCGCGACGCGACCGCCCGACCACGGGCACAGCGCCCGCACGATCGGCTCCGGGCCCCTGCGCCACGGCGACCTCGCGACCGGGCTCGTCGTGGACTTCGACGTCCTCCTGCCCGGCGACGCCCTGCCGAACTGCAGGTCGCCCGAGGGCGAGCTCTTCTGGCAGCTCGACGTGAAGTCCGACGAGCGCGGCCGCGACACCCACGAGATCCGCCGCATCATCGTCGATGCAGCCCCCTGAGACGCCGCGCGTCGGCTTCGTCGGGCTCGGCATCATGGGCTCGCGGATGGCCGCCAACCTCGCGCGGGCCGGTCACCGCCTGACGGTCTTCAACCGCACGCGCGCCAAGGCCGAGGCGTGGGCCGCCGAGCACGGCGGCGACGTCGCCGGCTCCCCGGCCGAGGTCGGCGCGGCCAGTGACGTCGTCGTCAGCATGGTGGTCGACGGCGACCAGGTGCGCGAGGTCCTGCTCGGCGAGCACGGCGTCGCGGACGGCGCGGCGCCGGAGACGCTCTGCGTCGACATGTCGACGATCGCGCCGGCGCAGACCCGCGCGATCGCCGCCGGGCTCGCCGAGCGTGGGCTGCGCATGCTCGACGCTCCGGTGACCGGCTCGTCGCCGAAGGCGGAGGACGGCACGCTGACGATCATGGCCGGCGGCGAGGAGGCCGACTTCGCGCGCGCCGAGCCGCTGCTGCGGATCATGGGCGAGCTCGTCGTCCACGTCGGCGCGCTCGGCCAGGGCGAGATGCTCAAGCTGATCAACAACGCGGTCGCCGCCGCCAACGCCGCGACCGTCGGCGAGGCGCTGCTCGTCGCGCAGCGCACCGGCGTCGACCTCGACGCGCTCGTCGAGGTCATGGCGAAGGGCTCGGGCGGGTCTGCGATGCTCGACCTGAAGGCCGGCGCGATGCGCGCGCACGACTACTCGACGCTCTTCAAGCTCGAGCACATGCTCAAGGACGTGCGGCTGTGCCTCGAGGAGGCCCAGGCCGCCGCCGCGCCGTTCGCGGCCGCCGCGCGCGCCCGCGACGTGCTCGTCGCAGCACTGGCGCGCGGGCACGGCGACGACGACTTCGCCGCCCTCCTCGAGGCGCTCGAGGGCTTCGCGAACACGCGGCTCGCTCCGTGACGGGGACACCTTCGTTACAAGCAGATTGCATCAATTAGCAGGAAAGTTTGTGATTTCGTGAAGTCCTGTGGCACAATGTCGCCTCCCGTCGTTCGGACTGGGTCTGTCCCGGGCGACGGTTTCGTTTCGTTCGTGTCCCGTCCCGTCGTCGTCTGGTCCTCTATGCCAATTGCGTTCAAGGAGTGGGCGGTCACCGTCCGCGCGCTCGCCGAAGGCGAGCAGCTCATCACCCTGCGGAAGGGCGGCCTGCGCGAGTCCGACAGGCGCTTCCGCGTCGAGCACGGCCGCTTCTTCCTGTATCCCACGTTCGATCACCAGCGCCGCGACCTCGTGCGCGAGTCGCACGTGCCCGAGCTCGAGCGCGCGCTGGAGGAAGGCGTCTGGGCCGACGTCGAGCCGCCCGAGCAGGCGCTCACCGCCGACGGCACGATCCCGCAGCCCGACCGTGTCCGGATCCGCGCGTGGGCGGAGGTCGCCGAGCACTTCACCGTCACCGACCCGCGCTGCGTCGACGCCCTGTCGCCGTTCTACGTCTGGAGCACCGACTACGCCGAGAAGCGCCTGGCGTGGAAGCGCCGCCATCCGCTGCACGTCCTGCTGCTGCGCACGTATCGCATCCCGCGCCCCGTGACCGTCCGCGTCAAGGACGAGTACGGCGGCTGCCGCTCGTGGCTCGAGCTCCAGCGAGAGCTGCCCTTCGAGGGCACCCCGGTCCTGTCCGACGACGAGTTCGAGCGCGCCGCCGAGGAGATCCGCGCGATCGTCGACGGCGGCGTCCCGGCGCTCGCCTGAGCGGCGCCCCGACGACGACGTGATCGCGGCGCTCGGCTCCGCCGGGCGCGTCCTCGCGGTCGGCATCGGCGGCGGCGGTGACGTCGTCGGAGCGCTCGTGGTCAGGGAGCTCGCCGGCCTGGTCGGCACGCCGGCGGTCGTCGGCGGGCTGACCTGGGAGCGGCGGCCGATCGACCCGCTGCCCGGCCCGCGGCGCATCGACGAGCTGCGCGACGCCCGCCGCCTGAACGACGCGGCGGCGCTCGCCGGGCCTGACACCAGCGGCCCCGGGGAGTTCCTGTTCGCCGAGTCGCACGTCGCCCGCCATCTCGGCGAGCCGACGCTCCTGCTCGACCCGACCGGCGGCCCGGCCGCCGTCGCCGCGGGGCTCGCCGGCGCCGCGCGCGAGCTCGGCTGCGACGTCGTCGTGCTCGTCGACGTCGGCGGCGACGTGCTCGGCCACGGCGACGAGCCCGGCCTCGCCAGCCCGCTCGCCGACGCGGTCTGCCTGGCCGCGGCGCCGGCGCTCGCCGACGCCGGCCTGACGTTGCTGCTGACGGTGTTCGGCGCCGGCTGCGACGGCGAGCTGACGCCCGACGAGGTCCTCGAGCGCGTAGCCGAGGTCGCGTCCGCCGGCGGCCACCTCGGCACGTGGGGCCCGGGGCGCGACGAGCTCGCGCGCCTGGAGGCCGCCGCGGCCGAGGTGCCGACCGAGGCGAGCGCGATGGCGCTGCGCTGCGCGCGCGGCGCGGCGGGCCCCGCGACGATCCGCGACGGGCGCCGCAGCGTCGTCCTGTCCCCCGCCGGCGGGCTGCTGTTCGGCTTCGACCCGCTCGTCGCCCTCGACAGCGCCGCACGCTGCGGCGCGCTCGTGCGCGACGCGCCGTCGCTCGCCGAGGCCAACGCGGTGCTGGTCGGGCACGGGATCGCGACCGAGCTCGACGCCGAGTCGCGGCCGCGGCGCGCGCCGTAGCGGCGCTCGCAATCGGCGTTTGCCGGCTGCCTCGCCGGGAACGCGGAGGGTGAGAGCCAAGCGACGAAGGGAGCGAGCCGATGAGCACGCTGAACGACGTCATCGACCGCGGCAGGAGGATGACCGGGGGCGGGCTCGAGCGCCTGCGCCGCCTGACGAAGATGGCGCAGGGCGCCGTCGAGGGCGCGCGCCACGCAGCCGCGGAGACCAAGCCCAAGCAGGCAATGGACGACGTCACGCTGCAGCGCAAGGTCGAGTCGATCGTCTTCCGCTCCGAGGGCGCGCCGAAGGAGTCGGTGAACGTGAACGTCGCCGACGGCGTCGTCTACCTCCGCGGGCAGCTCAAGCGGCCCGAGGACGTCCGGGCGCTCGAGGACGCCGTGCGGGAGATCCCCGAGGTGCGGGGCGTCGAGAACCTCGTGCACCTCCCCGGGACGCCGGCGCCGACGCGAGCCGACACGCCGCGCGAGCAGCAGAAGTCGCGCGAGACCGCGCCGCGCTCGGCGCGCCCGGGCGCCGGTGAGCCGGTCGCGCGGGTCACGACGGAGGCGCGGACGGCCGACGCGGAGCCCGGACCCGACGAGCTCGCAGCCGAGGGCAAGGGCCGCCAGCCCGCGCCGATGGGCAGCCAGGACACGAGCGCCGGCGGCTGACGCCGACACGGCCGGGGGCGCGGCCCGCCGCCGCGCCCGCCGCGCCGCCGGCGCTGCGAGGCCACCGCCAGGCAGGGCGCCGGCGCGCCGCCGGCGAAGACCACCGCGCGATGTCCGCCTGGATCGAGTCGACCTCGCGCAACTTCACCGCGCGTCACGAGGACCGCGAGGAGGCCGGCGTACGGCAGCTGCTCGAGCTGCTCGAGGACACGCGCGGCCGTCTGAGCTCCGTCTTTCCGGCGCTGCCCGCCGAGGTCGCGGTCGTCGTGCACTCCAGCCGCGCCGAGCTCGACGTCGCCCAGCCGATCCTGCCGGTCATGCGCCAGATCACGACGCCCGCGGCGCGGCGCTATCTCGCGGGCTGGCCCGGGCGCGGGACGCTGCACGTCCTGGCGCCGCGCCTGCTCGCCGAGCGCGCCGCGAGGGTCGAGGGCTCGCGCGAGATGCTGCTGCTGACGCCCGCTGCGCTCTACGTCCAGCTCGTCGTCGCAGAGTGCAATCCGGGCCTGCCGCCGCCCTGGACGCCGCGCAGCGCCGCTCGCGCGTCGCGCTGGGCGTGGCTCATCGCCGGCGCGGGGCAGTGGTTCTCCGGCCAGACGGCGCACGCGCGGCCGGCGATCGCCCGCCGCCTGCGCGAGGGCCCGCGACCGGATTTCCCGCCGGGCCTGCGCGACGCCGCGCTGCTCGGCGGCACCGTCGTCGACCTCGTCGCTCGCGAGGAGGGCGTCGAGACCGCCGTGCGCTTCGTCTGCTCGCTGCCGCGCGGCGGCCCGCGCGAGGCGCTCGTGTCGACGTTCCACGGGCGCGCGATGGTCCACACCGAGGGCACCTGGCGTGCCCACCTGGCGCGGATGGCAGGACGCTGAGCGCCGCCGCCGGCGCGCTCACAGCAGCTCGGTGCCCATCCAGCCGATGAGCGCGACGATCGCGCAGGCCGCCAGCAGCCCCGCCAGCAGGCGCATCGGCGGCGTGGACACCGGCCGCTCGTCGCGGACGATCTCGGCCTGCAGCAGCACCTCGCGGGCGGCGCTGTAGCCCGACGCCGGAACCATGACGTCGCGCGGGCCGGCGGCGAGCATGTCGGGCACGTCGAAGCCGCGCGTGCGCCGCAGCGTCGACGGCACGCCCTCCTCGAGCAGGAGGCCCTGGATGAACTCCGCCTCGGCCTGATTGCGCGCGCCGGCGGCGCGCATGAGCGCGCCCTCGGCGTACTGCGGCTTGATCTTGCGCGCGCGCTCGTGGCGCTCGGTCGTCGGCTCGGCGGTCACCGGCAGCCCGGCGTAGACGAGCGGCATGCTGCAGATGCGGCAGAAGCGCTCGTCGAGGTCGTGCGGCTCGCCGCAGCGCGGGCACACGAGCGGCTGCGAGCCCACGGCGCTCACACCACCTCGAGCTCGCCCTCGGAAACCTCGCCGTCCTCGATGCGATACGCGCGTACGATCGGCTCGCCGTCCCTCGGCACGCCGACGATCAGCCACTCGACGCCCGGCCACAGCGCGGCGAAGTTCAGGTCCGTCTGGGAGGGATAGGGCTCGGACCTCGTGTGCGAGTGGTAGATCGCCGCCAGCTCCTGTCCGTCGGATTCGAAGGCGTCGAGCAGCCTCATGAGCGTCAGGCCGTCGATCTCGAAGCGAAACGGGCTCGCGGCGAGGTTCTCCGCCGCGTGGACGGCCGTCGCCTCGCCGCCGCGGCCGGCGATCACGCCGCAGCACTCGTTCGGCGCGTCGCGCAGCGCATGCGCGACGATCTCGTCGAGCATGGCGCGGGCGATCCTCACCCGCGACAGGCTACTCGCGGGCGGGCGGCGCGCCGCGATTACGCGCTCAGGCGCCGGCGCTCCTCGCGCTCCTCGTCACCGCCGGTCACGTTCGACAGCGAGTCCTTGAACTCGCGCATGCCCTTGCCGAGCGACTTGCCGACCTCGGGCAGCTTCTTCGGCCCGAGCACGATCAGGGCGATGGCGAGGACGACGATGAGCTCCATCGGTCCGACGTTGAAAGGCATGGCTGTAGGCGCTCCTTGCTGCCGAGTGGTCGCCTCATGGTAGAGGCACTGGCGAGCTACTACGCGGCAACGCGCCAGGCGGATGCCCGGTCGTTCAGCGCTCGCCCGTCTCGAACGCCTCGGGCACCGGCTGCCTGCCCGCCGCCTCGCGCAGGACGACGAGGTGCTGACCCTCGCTGGCCATGATCGACGCGCCGGTCTGCAGCAGCTTCACCTCGACGAACTTCGACGCGGCGTCGTGGTAGGCCGCGACCGAGGCGGTCTCGAGCTCGATCGCGAACCGCAGGACGTCCGCCCGCGTGCGCAGGTCGCCCAGTCCCTCCGCGACGTCGTCGACGTCCTCGACGCCCGTCGGTGCGGCCGGCGGCGTGCCGCCGAGGTCGGTGAGCGCCGTCGTCAGGACCTCGGCGTGCCGGCGCTCGTGGTCGCGCAGGATGCCCACGAGCCGCTGCGCGCGGCCCGTCAGCAGCCCGCGCTCGAGCACCGTGTCGTAGGCGAGCAGGACGGTGCGCTCCAGTCGGATCGCCCGCGACAGCAGCGCCCCGTCGTCGTCGCTCTCCGCGAACGCGTCGCGCACCGCGAGCAGCAGCGGGATCGCCGATGCCGCCACGACGGTGCCGCCGGCGGCCAGCCCGCAGCGGATGAGCCGGCGGCGATCGCGCTCGAACGCCGCGACCTGCGCGGTGTCGGCGCGGCCCTCGGCGACCCGCACGCCCGCGTCGCGCACCATCGCCTACGCCGCCCGTCCGGCGACGAACGCCTCGCTCAGCGGCGGCTCGCCGAGCGCGGCGCGCAGCACCACGAGATGCTCCGCCTCGACGGTGACGATCGACGCGGCGAGCGCCCGCAGCCGGCCCTGCGAGAGCTTCGGCAGGGCGTCGATGTACGCGGCGATCGCCGTGTTCGCGACGTCGACGCCGAAGCGCAGCACGTCGCGCTCGGAGCGCAGCCGCGGCAGGTCGTAGGACGACTTCGGGCGGTTGGGCCGGCCGTCGGCGTCGCGGATCGCGGTCGCGAGCGCCTCGGCGTGCGCGCGCTCGTGCTCGAGGAACCGCTTGGCGATCTCCAGCCGCGGCCGCCGCAGCGCCGCGGCGCCCGACTTGTAGCCCTCGATCGCCATGAGCTCGAGGTCGAGCACGGAGTTGAGCATCTCGACGTCGGCCTCGTCGGACTCGTCGGGGCCCGTCTGGACGTTCGGGTTGCGCGTGTCGTCGCCGCAGGCGGCGAGCGCCGCCGCCGACGCGCCACCGAGGCCCGCACCGGCCATGCCCAGCAGGCGCCTGCGCGACAGCGGGTCGCGCAGCAGGCCGTCGCCGGTCACCACCAGACGGTGGAGTCCAGGTTCTCGATCTCGTCGAGCGGCTTGGTGTAGATGCCCGACGACAGGTACTTCCAGCCGTCGTCGCAGACGATGAAGACGACGTTGCCCTCGTCGATCTCGCCGGCGATGCGCACCGCGACGCGCGCGATCGCGCCCGACGAGACGCCCGCGAAGATGCCCTCCTCGTCGAGCAGCCTGCGCGTCCAGACCACCGCGTCCTCGTTGGTCACGAAGATCTTGCGGTCGAGCAGGCTCAGATCGATGATCGGCGGGATGAAGCCGTCGTCGAGCGAGCGCAGGCCCTGCACCGGCTCGCCCTGCATCGGCTCGGCCGCGACGATCTTGACGCTGTCGCCGAGCTCCTCCTTGAAGCGACGCGCGTTGCCCATGAGCGTGCCGCCCGTGCCCAGGCCGGCGACGAACACGGCGATCTCGTCGAGCTCCTCGAGGATCTCCTTCGCCGTGCCGTTGTAGTGCGCGAGCGGATTGGCCTCGTTGCCGTACTGGTAGGGCATGTAGTAGGTGTCCGTGTCGCGCGCGATCTCGTTGGCGAGCGCGACGGCGCCGTTGGAGCCCTGGTTGCCGGGACTGAAGACGATCTCCGCGCCGTACATCTCCAGCAGCTGGATGCGCTCCGGCGTGACGTTGTCTGGCATCACGACCTTCAGCGGGTAGCCCTTGCGCCGGCAGATCATCGCCAGGCTGATGCCGGTGTTGCCGGACGTCGGCTCGAGGATCGTGTGGCCGGGCTTGATGAGGCCCTTCTCCTCTGCGTGCTCGATGAGCGAGCGCGCCACGCGGTCCTTCACCGAGCCCGTCGGGTTGGCGGACTCCATCTTCGCCCAGATCCGCACGTCGGGCTTCGGGCTGAGGCGCTTGAGCTCGACCAGCGGGGTGTTGCCGATCGCCTGGACGATGTCGCCGTAGCGACCGCCGCATGGGCGGTTCTGAAGCGGCGGCAGGCCCATGCAGACAGTCTAGCCAGGCGGGTCCGGCGGGTCTTCACCGCCGCCGCGGAGATCGCCCGGCCGGCCCGGATTGCGCGGCGTCGCGCGCCCGGTAGGGTGCGCCCGCGCAATCAGCCCGGCAGGTGCCTCCCGTGGTCTTTCCAACCATCCAGTTCGCAGTCTTCTTCCCGATCGTGCTCGTCCTCTCGTGGGCGCTCATGCCCCGCCAGCACGTCTGGAAGCCGTTCATGCTCGCCGCCAGCTACCTGTTCTACAGCGCGGCGAGCCCGGTGTTCTGCCTGCTGCTGGCCGGCATCACGCTCGGCAACCAGATCGGCGCCAAGCTCATCCACCGCAGCGACGACGCCCGCACCCGCAAGCGGATCATCGCCGTCGTCGTCGCGCTCGACCTCGCGACGCTCGGCGTCTTCAAGTACTACGGCTTCTTCGCGACCGAGGTCAACGCGCTGCTCGACAGCGTCGGGCTCGGGCTGCCGTTGCCGCTCGCGGCGATCGCGCTGCCCGTCGGCATCAGCTTCATCACCTTCCAGGCGATCTCCTACAGCGTCGACGTCTACCGCGGCGTGCTCGCGCCGGCCAGCACGCTCGACGTCGCGCTGTACATCAGCTTCTTCTCGCAGCTCGTCGCGGGGCCGATCGTCCGGGCGCACGAGTTCCTGCCCCAGCTCGAGTCCCCGCGCAACCCGCGCAAGGTCGCCGTCGGCGCCGCCGTCGCGCTGATCATCCTCGGGCTCGTCAAGAAGGTGGCCGTCGCCGACTCGCTGGCCCGCGAGATCGTCGACCCCGTGTTCGGCGTGCCGCAGGCGTACGCCGCGCCCGACGTCTGGCTGGCGACGTACGCCTACGCCGTGCAGATCTACTGCGACTTCTCCGGCTACACGGACATCGCGATCGGCACGGCGCTGCTGCTGGGCTTCGTCTTCCCGCAGAACTTCGACCGCCCGTACCGCGCCGCCAGCATCCGCGAGTTCTGGCGGCGCTGGCACATCACGCTGTCGCGCTTCCTGCGCGACTTCCTCTACATCCCGCTGGGCGGCAACCGCGGCGGCAGGTGGCGGACGGCACGCAACCTGCTGATCACGATGACGCTCGGCGGGCTGTGGCACGGCGCGGCCTGGGGCTTCGTGCTGTGGGGGGTCATCCACGGCAGCGTGCTCGTCGTCGAGCACGTCTTCCGCGGCCGCGTGTCGATGCCGCGCTGGCTGGGCTGGCTGATCGTCTTCCACATCGTCGTGCTTGCGTGGATCCCGTTCCGCGCGCCGGACCTGAGCCTCGCCGGGACCTACGTCTCGCGGCTCGTCGAGCCCGGACCTGCGACGCTGTGGACACTGCCGGTCGTCGCCGTCGTCGTGGCGGCGATCGTGGCGCAGCTGCTGCCGCCGCGGCCGCTGGAGCGGCTGCGGATCCGCTTCGAGCGCCTCCATCCGGCCGCGCTCGGCGCGAGCATGGCCGCCGCCATCGTGCTCGTGGCCTCGACGGTCTCCACCCAGGGCGTGCCACCGTTCATCTACTTCCAGTTCTGATGACCACGACCGACCGCGACCCCTTCATCCTCGACCGGCCGACGGCCCGGCGCCTGCGCGCGCGCGACGCGATCATCTGCGTGCTCGTCGCCGTCGTGCTCCTGCTGCTGCTGGAGGGCAAGTCGATCCGCCGCTCGGGGGAGCGCATGGAGCCTGGGATCGAGCGCACGATCGTTCTCGCCGTCGGCAAGCCGGCGGGCTGGCTGGCCGATCGCCTGCCGCTCGCCGACGCCGTCAACGACGCGACCGCCTGGCTGTCGCCCGACGAGCAGGTCACCGACGGCGCCGGCGCCTTCCAGACGCCGCCGGCAGGCGTCGATGCGACCGCCTCGCGCTCCGGAGGCTCGGCGCCGATCACCGAGGACGCATTCGACCGGGCGGCGCTCGGCGAGCCGCCCCAGCGCCTCGACAGGCTCGCGACGCTGCTCGTCACCGGCGACTCGCTGGCGCAGCCGCTCGATGTCGAGCTCGCCCGGCGCCTTGCTCCGCAGGGCGTCCGGACGATTCGCGAGGCACGTCTGGGCACCGGCATCTCCAAGAGCGACCTCGTCGACTGGGGGCAGCTGTCGGTCCAGCAGACGCGCGAGCGCTCCCCGGACGCCGTCGTCATGTTCATCGGCGCCAACGAGGGCTTTCCGTTCCCGGGCAGCGCCGGCACCCAGGTCGACTGCTGCGGGCCGGCGTGGGCGGTGCAGTACGCCACGCGCGCGCGGCGCATGATGGACACCTATCGCCGCGACGGCGCGGCGCGGGTGTACTGGCTGACGCTGCCGATGCCGCGCGAGGCGACGCGCCAGCGGATCGCGCGCGCGGTCAACGCCGCGATCCTCGTCGCGGCGCAGCCGTTCCGCTCGCACGTCCGGGTGCTCGACATGAACGCGCTGTTCACGCCCGGCGGCCGCTACCGCGCGGCGATGCCGGTCGGCGGGCGCCAGACGATCGTGCGCGAGGCCGACGGCATCCACCTCAACGACGCCGGCGCGCGCCTCGCCGCCGACGTCGTCCTCGGGCGCCTGCGGGCCGACTTCGCCTCGCTCGGCTCGTAGCGCGCCTCAGCCGCCGGCGCAGGCGCGGATCGCCTCGGCGTAGAGCCGCGCCCGCGCGCGGTAGCCGGCCGGCGTGGCGTGGACCCGGTCGCCGGCGATCAGCGACGGCGACCGCGCGACCGCGGTGCTCCAGTCGACGATCTGCAGGCTCACCGCGAGCGCGGGGTCGCTCGCCAGCCCGCGCAGCATGTCGTTGACCGCGCCGTAGCCGACGCCCCTGACCGGCGGTGCGGCGATCGTCGCCCAGACCGCGCAGCCGCCGGGCCGCGAGGCCGTCGCGCGGACCGCGCCCTCGAGCGCGCGCGCGTTGCGCGGGTCGTCGTTCGTGAAGAGGCTGAAGGCGAGGATCGCCGGCGCGCGGCGCTGCTCGCCGAGGATGCGCATGCCGTCGGCCAGTGGACGGCTGGTCTCGGCGTCGACGCGCACCTGCCAGCCGGACAGCGCCTCCGGCAGCGCGTCGGCCATGCCGACGGCGAGCGAGTCGCCGATCACGAGCACCTCGCGCGGCAGCGCCGGACGCGCCGGCGCGTCGGCGTCGGCGGCCGGCGTTCGCGGCCGCGCCGCCGCCCGCTCGGCGCCGCGGCCGGTCGCGCGCGCTGCGCGCCGCGGGCCGGCGAGCTCCACCGTCGCGACCGCCGAGCCGTGGCCGACGACGCCCCGGCGCGCGCTGGCGTCGATCGTGACGAACCGCGCCGCGCGCGTCGCGGTGAGGACGAGCCGCGCCGACCAGCGCCCGCGGGCATCCGCGGTCGCGCGCGCCGCGCACGGCCGCGGAGCGCAGCCCGCGCTGAGGAAGACGTTGCTGCGCGGCCGCGCGCGGCCGCGCACGCTCGTGCGTGCCCGCAACCTGCCGCGGTCGGTCTCGCGGGCGCGCAGCGCGCGGCCGTCGCGGGGCTCCTCGATCGTGATCCTCGAGACCAGCCCCGGCCGCGGCGTCGTCGCGCGAGGCTCCCCGCCGGAGTCGCCGCCGCAGGCCGCCGCGGCGCCGGCGAGCGCCGCGCCGGCGCAGACGGCGGCGAGGCGCGCTTGCATCATCGCCGGCGCGCCGTCACGGGGCTCAGGCCCCGCGCCGGGCGCGAGGCAGCGCTCGGTCGGCGCGCAGCCGGTCGACGATCAACGTGGCAGCGACCGACGCGCCGGCCGTCGAGAGGTGCACGCCGTCGGCCTGTCGCGCGCTGATCGTCCGGCCGCGAAAGCGGATCGCCTGCCGGAAGCGGCCGCCCGGCGTGAAGACCGGCACGAGGTCGATGACGCGCACGCCTTCGCCGGCGCGCCGCCCGGCGACGCGGATCGCCGCGTTCACCGCCCGGTAGACGCGCGCGAAGGCGCCCCCCCGCGGCGTCGGCAGCGTCAGCCAGTACACGAGCGAGCGGCCGCCGCGCCGGTAGGCGCGCATCATCGCCTCCACCCGCCGCGCGTACTCGGCGGTCCAGGCGGCGTCGCAGCAGTCGGCGCTGCGCCCCGACGGCGTCCGCATCGGAAAGCCGTCGTTGGCGCCGAGGAAGACGACGGTCACGTCGGGCTTGAAGCCGCCCGCCTGGCTGCGCGCCTTGCGGTTCCAGTTGAGCATCGCGGGCTTGGAGATGCCGGTGCTGATGTGCGCCTCGCTGCGCACGACGGCCCCGCGGCGGCGCGCGAGGCGCGCCTTCAGGTGGCCGTCGACGATCTGGATCATCGAGTCGCCGGTCGCCAGCAGCCGCAGGCGGCCGATGCGCGCGAACGCCGGGCGCCGCGGCTCGCGCGTGCGCAGCCGCAGGTCGCCGGCGGGCGGGACGACCTGCACGCAGGCGAGCGGGTCGGCGACCGCCTCGCAGGGACCGCCGTCGCGCCAGCTCAGCACGGCGCGCCACACGACCACGCGGCCGAGCCTCGTGCGCAGCGCGGCGGCCGGCGCGCGCACCGTCAGCACGCCGCCGCGCAGCCCGACGCGCGCGCGCCGCAGCACGCGCAGCGGCCCGACGGCGACGCCTCGCGCGTCGATGCTCGCGAGCGTCGCAGACAGGCGTCCGCCGCGCTCGGCGACGCAGACCCGCCGGCGCGACCGCGCGGCCGGGTCCAGCACGATGCAGACGAAGCGCCCCTCCCGGGGCTGCACGTCGGCCGCCGCCACGGGAGCGGACAAGCGCAGCTCGAACAGCAGGTCGGCGCCGAGCTGGCGCAGCTGCGCCGAGACGACCTTCACCGACGGCCCGGGCGGCGGGGGCGCGGGCTGCTGGGCGGCGGCCGGGGCGGAGACCGTCAGCAGCGCGGCGCAGGCC